>Ga0209164_1002984_pt1 | contig 16762 bp, 13 predicted proteins | sample MTBNYHSulfiMetaG_FD_187458 | JGI IMG/M metagenome (GOLD analysis project Ga0209164, IMG submission 187458) | Enrichment culture microbial communities from rom New York Harbor, USA that are MTBE-degrading - MTBE-NYH (New York Harbor Sulfidogenic)... | ecosystem: Environmental > Aquatic > Marine >...
GCCCGGCAGGGACTTGATAAAGTTCTCCAGGTCCTTCCTCAGATTGACGAATCGCCTGCCGGTCATCTTCCGGCTGATGAACGATGAAAAGGCCCCCACATTGGGGGCGATGGACATGGCGTTATCGTTCAGCACAACGATCAGGTCCTTTTCGGTCTCCCCGGCCTGGTTGAGACCCTCAAAGGCCATGCCGGCAGTCATGGAACCGTCGCCGATCACTGATATCACCTTGCGCTTCTCACCCTTGAGCCCCTTGGCCGTTGAGATCCCGAGACCCACGGAGATGGAGGTGCTGCTGTGCCCGGTATCAAAGGTATCGTAGGGGCTCTCGGCCCTCTTGGGGAACCCGCTGATCCCCCCAAAGGTCCTCAGGGTATGGAACCGGTCCCTTCGGCCGGTAATGAGCTTGTGGGCGTAGGCCTGATGCCCCACATCCCAGATGATCTTGTCTTTCGGGGCATCAAAGACGTAATGGAGGGCAAGGGCCAGTTCGACGGCCCCCAGGCTGGGCGCCAGGTGCCCGCCGGTCCTGGATGTGGTCTCGATGATCTGCTTGCGGATTTCTCCCGCCAACTGCTGGAGGTCCTCAAGGGAAAGGCCCTTCAGGTCCGCCGGGCTGTCGATGGCGTCCAGCAGTCTCCTTGTTGTCTCAGGTGTGGTCATTTTTTTCTCTCGATAATATATTGGGCGATCCGGCGAAGGGGTTCGGCCCTGTGGTCAAATTCACGAAGCGCCTCAATCGCCCCCTGAACCAGTTCTTGCTCGATGGTCTTGGATGGATCCAGACCGAGGACTGCAGGGTAGGTCATCTTTCCCATTTTTTCATCGGCCCCGGACCGCTTTCCCATGGTCTCGCTGTCGCCCTCTATGTCGAGGATATCGTCTGAAATCTGAAAGGCGAGCCCGATCTTTTCCCCGTAGGAGGTGATCGCCCTCAACTGCGATCCGTCAGCGCCCGCCAGGATGGCGCCGGAGGCTACGGATGCGGTAATCATGGCCCCTGTCTTATGGGTGTGCATGAATTTTACAACCCCAAGGTCGGCCGGCCGTCCCTGCCACTGGATATCAACGGCCTGCCCCCCCACCATTCCCTCATGACCGGCCGCCCGGGCAATCACCCGGATTGCCTGAAGCAGGGACTGAGGGGATACCCGCCCTGAAATCTCCGGCGAGGTCATGACGCTGAAGGCCTCGGTCAGGAGGCCGTCTCCTGCCAGCAGGGCGATCGGTTCTCCAAAGACCTTGTGATTTGTCGGCTTGCCCCGCCTCAGGTCGTCGTCATCCATCATGGGGAGATCGTCATGGATTAGGGAGTAGGTATGAATCATTTCAAGGGCGCAGGCCACCGGCACGACATTCTTTCCAGAACCGCCCACGGCCTCGGCCCCGGCGATGCAGAGGATCGGCCTGAGCCGCTTGCCGCCTGCAAAGAGGCTGTATCGCATGGCCTTCACGAGGTCTGAGGTGAGCCCTTCCGATTCCGGAAAATAGCCCTGCAGCGCGGCGTCCACGATGCCCCTTTTCTCCGCAAGATATGCCTTGAAATCCAAAACCGCTTCAGAGGACATCATAACTCCCCGTTCAATTCGAAGGGCGCCTCGCTCAGCCTTCCGCCGCTTTCCTTTACCAGGAGCGTCACCTTTTTTTCCGCCGCTTCAAGTTCCTTGGAGCAGAACCTTGCCAGATTCATTCCCTCTTCAAAGGCCTTCAGGGAATCACTCAAGGGGAGATCTCCCCCCTCGAGCCCCTGAACGATCTCTTCCAACCGCTGCATCGCCTCTTCAAACTTTTTTTCGGCCATGGCCGCCCCTCATATCTTCAAGGTCTCCCGGTTTCACCGGGAGCGTATCCACAGACAATCAGATCCTTTCTACCCGAACAGGGGGAAAAATGCAAGTCCTCGGGCAACCTCAGTGGAATGGTTGAGGCATGGCCCCCGGCCGGATCCCGCTATGTCCGATAGTCGTACACGCCCTTCCCGGCCTTCCTCCCCAGGTGACCCGCCCTGACCAGCTTCACCAGAAGGGGGCAGGGCCGGTATTTGTCGCCCAGTTCCCGGTGAAGGGTCTGCATGCAGGCCAGCATGATGTCCAGGCCGAAGGCGTCCGCCGCGGCCAGGGGACCCATCGGATAGCCCAGACCCCGGGTGCAGCTTCGGTCGATCTCCTCTGCGGTTGCAAGCCCGGTCTCGAGGACGAAAAAGGCCTCGTTGACCATGGGAAGGTAGAGACGGTTGATGACAAAGCCGGGCGAGTCGGAAACGGTCACGGTCTCCTTCCCGCATCTATGGAGGAATTCCGTCACAGTATCATGGGTTTCATCAGAGGTATCAGGCCCCCGAACCACCTCCACCAGGGGGGTCAGGGCCGCCGGGATCAGAAAATGGGTGCCGATACACCGGTCCCGGCGACGGGTGGCCGCCGCGATCTCCGCAATCCAGAGGGTGGAGGTGTTGCTGGCCAGGATGGCGGTTTGCGGCGCGGCCTCATCCATCCGTTGAAAGGTCGCTTTTTTGACATCGATATCCTCATAGACCGCCTCGATGACCAGGTCTGCGTCTTTCGCGGCATCGCGCACCTCTGTGCCGGCCGTGATATGGGACACGATTTTTTCCCTTGTCTCCCAATCGATCTTTCCCTTCTTTTCCTGGCCCTGCAGGAACGACTCGATGTTTTTGAGGCCCTTCTCTGCATTTTCCTTGGAGGTCTCAACCATGGCAGTTTCAAAGCCGGCCCTGGCGCAAACGATCCCGATCTGGCTCCCCATGGTCCCCATCCCGACGACGCATACCCTTCTGATCTTCATTCGGATTCCCTTTCCATCACGGCTGCGATGGCCGGAGACCCGTCACCCGGACAGTCCTCCATCCCGGATGGCGCGCCGCATCCTATTCCTTGCCCTGCTCCAGGACCACCAGGGCGTCCACGGCCACGGGTTTGCTCCCCGAGATGATGACCGGGTTGATATCGATCTCCTTGACCGCATCGTTTTCAAGCCCGATCTGGCCCACCTTGATCAGGATATCGGAAAACAGGTCCAGGTCGGCCGCCTCCATGCCGCGCACCGCCTCAAGAATCCTGTGCCCCTTGATATCGTGCATCATTTCCAGGGCGTCCCGCTTTTCCAGGGGTGCCACACGAAAGGAGATATCCTTCAGGATCTCGGTGAATATCCCCCCCAGACCGAACATGACGCATGGGCCGAACTGGGGATCGCGGGTGAGCCCGATGACCAGTTCCCTCTGGCCCTTGACCATCTCCTGCACCAGGACCGCGGCCCCGGTTCCCATGTTGGCCACAATCTCCTCAAATGCCGATTTCGCCTCCCCTTCATTTCGGATGTCCACCCGTATCAGGCCCTTTTCCGTCTTATGGGCGATGTCCGATGAACACCCCTTTAAAACCAGCGGATAACCGATGTCAGCGGCCGCGCCGACGAGTCCCTGGATATCGCTCACCAGCACCTCGCGGGTCACCGGAATGCCATAGGCAGACAGGAGCTGTTTGGATTCGTATTCTGAGAGGGTGTTCCGCCCTTCCGCCAACGCCTTTGTTATCATTTCCATTTGCTTCTCCTTTATGATCCAATAACCGTCGGACCATCCACACGGTTCGCAGATTTCGCAGATACCGATTGCTGAATTCCCCGATTCCTCAATCCCTCAATCCGCCAATCCCTAAATCCAATTCATACATCTCTTCTCTGATCATGCCTCCCCACTGCTCCACATCGCGAGACTCGGCCCGCCTGAAGCCATTTTGTTCATACATCGCCTGGGCCTGTTTCAAACCCTCGAAGGTCCAGAGATAGATCCGTTTGTACCCCGCTCCCTTGCTGAAATCAATGGCTTTTGTAATCAGCGTCCTCCCGATCCCCTTCCCCTGCCAACGGGGATCCACGATATACCAGCGCAGCCTGGCCTCGTCCGTTCGGTCCCGGTCCCCGGCAATGGCGATGCACCCAGCCAGGGCCTCGCCTGACACGGCATTCCACAACCCGTCTCTTGTTTCATTAAAATTCAAAATGAAATCAGATAGTTCTCTGGCAACCTGGGCCTCAAAGGAATGGTCCAGGCCCCAGTGCTTTTTGTAATAGACCGAATGGAGGGTCGTAATCTGACCGATACCCCCCGGATAATATCCGACGATGTCCACATCCGTTTCCATGTGTCAACCCATGTATGGCCTCCCCCGGAGGCCTTGACCGGAAGAATAGACCCGGTAAACTCAACCCACCCACCCTAAAACCTGCCGACGGCCTCCAGTATGCTCACGGCAAATTCAGGGTCATTGATATGTGCCGACGATAGAACGCACCGGATGCCCGCGGGCAGGTCGGACCGAAGCGTCTCTGAAAACACCCGTCTTATCCCCGGGGATTCCAATGGACCTCCCGGCGAATCAAAGGCGGAAAAGCCGCCCATGGGGATGAGGACCGATACCGGACCTTTTGCCATGCCGCAGAGTTCCGATATGCGCCGGGCAATGGCCCTCATCTCTTCGGGAGCTGTAGCGGCGGTGCTGATGGCCGCATTGTGTGCATGGAGACGCCGGCCGGGAAAGCGCTCCTTTGCCAGGGCAAGGGGGCCTGTCACCAGGAAGTCCGTATTGCCCGGAACCAATACCGTTGGAATCCCCTTCTCAAGGGCCGCCAGGCCCCGTGTGGGGCCGGCGTCATAATCGCCGCCGAAGAGGTTGTCCCCTATTTCATGGAGCGACAGGTCCACCACCATCTCCACGTCTTCGTCCCGGATCAGCTCATCCATGGCCTCGCCCCCGGACCCCACCGTATGGAAGGTGATGACCTCATTCCCCCTCTTCTCAAAACCCGCTCTCACCCTCACGGCACATGCCTCGGTCGTCCCGAGGGTGGAGAGGGCCACAAGGGGAGCCGTTTCACTCACATACTTCTTGATTCCCTTCACCATGCCCGCCAGTGCCAGGCCCCCTTCCCGGATGACCTTTCTGGTAATCCGGTTGAGACCTGAGAGATCGCAGACCGAATGGAGCATCAGGATATCCCGGGTGCCCACAAAGGGACGCGTGTTCTTGGAGGCCATGGTGGAGATCATGACCTTGGGAAACCCGATGCGGAATGTCCGCATGACGGCCGTGCCAAGGGTGGTCCCCATGGAGCCGCCGATCTCCACGACCCCTTCGATCTCCCCCTTCTCGTAAAGGGGGCCGGCGCACCGGATGGCGCCGGTTATCATGACATCCAACGCCTTCCCCTCGTGGCCGATATTCTGGACCTCCCTGAGGGTGCACCCGGCCGCCTCTGCCACACGGTCTCTGCTGATATCCACAGGGAAGGGACTCTCTCCCCGTATCCCTGCATCCATGACGACGACGCCCAGTCCTTCCCCCTCCAGGCACTCCTTCAGAAACATCGTCTCTTTCCCCTTTGTGTCCATGGTGCCGATGATCAGAACGCGGTGTGTCTTGTCCAATAGGTCCCTCCTTCTCTATTCGGATTGGGTCAATCCAATAAAAATCATTGCCCGCCTGGCGTCAAATGAATCCTTCAACCCGTCTGCCTCGCTCGATGCTCCCGCCCCCGCTGATACGCATGGATCTGCGCATAAACGGTCAAGGCCCGCTCCACGGTCTGGAAGAACGGGATCCCGGCCTGACACAGGGGCCTCGAAAAATCCAGATCGAATCCCGGTATATCCACGGCAAGGAACGGCTTCCCCGAATCTCCCCGGGCCTGGATGATGGCTGCCACGTACCGGTCATTCAGCTCCGGGGTCATCCCCCGCCCCGCCGCCACCACCGCATCCACCCCCGGATCCGCTGCCAGGGTCTGAATGGTCCGTTCGTAGATGTCGATCTGAAGGGAGGGGGTAAGCCCCACATCTATCGGGTTACGCAGACTCGTTCCCGTGGGCGGGACGAATTCAGCCAGGGCCGACCGGGTATCCGGAGACAGTTCCGCCAGCCTGAGCCCGGTATTGCCGCAGGCCTCTGCAGCGGCCACGGCCAGCCCGCCCGGGCCTGAGAGAATAGCGATCCGGTCCCCTCTGCACGAGGGGACCAGGGAAAATCCCATGAGCGTGTCCAGGAGGACATCGAGACCCGTTACAGAGACGGCCCCTCCCTGTCGGACAATGGCCTCCCATATCTCTCGGCTCCCCCCCAACCCCCCGGTATGGGAGGCGGCAGCCCTCCCTCCCTCCTCGGTCAGGCCCACCTTCCAGAGGATGACGGGCTTCTTTTCCGAGGCCCCTTTCAGGGCCTCCAGAAAGGCCGGTCCATCCTTGATCCCTTCCAGATAGGCCCCGATGACGCGGGTTGCCGGGTCATCCGCCAGATACTCAAGGAGATGCGCGGCGGTCAGGTCGCATTCGTTTCCCAGGCTCACCACCTTGCTGAAGTGTATCCCCTTTTGGGGGCCGACACGGGAGATGATGTTTCCCAGGGAGCCGCTGTGGGAGATGAATCCCACCGCTCCGGGTTGCCGGGAGAGTTCCGGGAAAAAGGAAAGTCCGGATTCGGGAGAGTAGATTCCCATACAGTTCGGCCCGAAGATCCGCATCCCCGACCCCCTGGCAATGGCCGTCAGCTCCGCTTCCAGGGCCTTTCCTTCAACGGTGCCGGTCTCCTTGTAGCCTGCGGTAAAGAGCACGGCCCCTTTGATCCCTTTGGCTGCGCACTCCCTGACCACGGGGAGGGCACTGGAGTGGGGGACCAGGATAATGGCCAGATCCACGGGCCCGGGGATGGCGGAAATGCTGGGGTAGGCCCTGAGCCCGTCAATCTCGCGGGCCTCCGGGTGAACCGGGTAGATGGGGCCGGGATACCCCTGATCCTTGAGGGCCATGAGAAAAAGCCTTCCCGTCTTCATGCCGCGAGGCAGCCCCACGATGGCGATCGAATGGGGATGAAACAGGGCATCCAGTTGGGCTATCCGTTTCTGATGCGCATCCATGTCCTGGCAGTATCTCACAATGATCGTTGATCAGGCCGCAAATGTGGGCAACATGTACAAAAGGCAAGGTTCATATATCCCAACGCGGAGGAATTGTAAATACCTGAAGCGATATCTCAATCTTCCCTCCCCCGCCAGTAATTCCGCAGGAGATGCATGGCCTGTACGCTCTCCACCGGGTCATTGAAGACAGGGAAGGTTCTCAGTCGCTTAAACTCCTCGATATGTCGCCGCTCGGAAAAAAAGCTGAGCGCGATCGGTTTGTTGTGCTCCCTGGACATCTTCCCGGCAAAATGGAGCATCTGTTCAGGGGTGCCGATCCCGTCCCCGAACATCTTGACCATCTCAGGCTCGTACATGAATGAGAGGACCAGCCCGTCAATGTCCGGCAGTTTCAGACACTGTTCCAGGGTAAATGCCAGTGCCCGGAGGTCGTGGACGTCGCCGAAATCCATCGGGTTGGACATGCGGATCACCCCGGCCCTGCGGAAGCCCTCGATCTTCGTCATCAGCTCCGGGGGGAGGGGCGGGCAGGCAAAGCCGTACCGCTCGCATGCATCCCCCAAGATGACCGCAAATCCGCCGGACATGGAAATGACGGCCAGACGCTCCCCTTTGAGCGGCGGGAGCTGAAGGGCCTTGGCCGCCACGGTCATCTGGTGAAGGCCCTCCACGCGCACGATCCCCGCCTGTTTCAAGGCCCCGTCAACAACCGCGTCGTTGTTCGAAAGGGCCGCGGTATGGGAATAGGCGATGTCCGATGCCGCCTGGCTCACATTGGATTTGAAGATCACCAGCGGTTTCGGCGATTCCCGGGCCAGTCGTGTCAGCTCCCTCCCATCCTGGATGCTCTCGAGGTACATGTGGATCTGTTCGGTCTCATCATCCTCAAGAAGATAGCTGACAAAATCGATTTCATCCAGATCCAGCTTGTTGCCCACACTGATGACCTTTGAAAAACCCACGTGCTCTTCAGAAAAGGAGTAGGCCGACTGGGTGGTGACGCCCCCGCTCTGAACGATGACGCCCACCGGGCCTTTTTTGAAACGTGCGGGCTGCATGGGATTGAACGGCGTACAGAGCCCTGATCCGGGACATATGACGCCGATGCAGTTGGGACCGATCAATCGGATCCCGTAGCGCCCGGCGACATGAATCATCTCTCTTTCCGCAGAATTGCCCGCATCCGTCAGCTCTCTGAATCCCCCTGTGGAGATAACGGCCCGCAGGATCCCCTTTCGGCCGCAGATATCGAGTGTCTCGGCCACAAACCGTGCAGGGACCAGGATCACCGCCAGGTCGATCCCTTCGGGCAAGGACTCCGGATCAATGATAATGGTCTTTCCGCCCACGGTTCCCGGCTCGCGGCCCACCGGATAGATGGGACCCTTGAAACCGAATTCCAGGGACTGGATGACGATGTTCTTGGCCAGGTTTCTGGGATGGTCGGCCACGCCGAATACAGCGATGCCGGAAGGATAGAAGAATCGGTTCATCCCGGATTCCCCATATGGTTCGAGATCTCCCGGGCGGTTTTCACTATCTCCCGGGCCAGACCCTCTATGTCGTTCGTTTCAAGGCTGAAGATGGTAGCGGCGACCCCGACGCAGCCTCCCAGCCGATTCCGGTGGTCATAGATCGGGGCCACGATCCGCCGAACGCCCCTTCGCAGCTCCTGGTCCTCAAACGCGTACCCCTTCTCTTGGATCTCTTTCAACTCCTCTTCAAGCCGGTCCATCCGCGTAATGGTGTGCTCCGTCACAGGGGGGAGGCCGATGGCCGATAGGACCTTGTGCCGCTTTTCGGCCTCCATGTGCGCCAGATAGACCTTCCCCACGGCCACCGCATGAAAGTAGGGGTAGGCGCTCCCGATGCGCGTGTAGAGGCGGATCCCCTCGGAGCCTTCGATCTGCTCGATCAGGATGAGCTGGTCCCGGTCTAGGGTGGAAAGCTCGACCGTCTTATGGGTCGCCTCGGCCAGTTCCTCCATGAAGGGCCTTGCCGCAGACCGGAGCCGGATGTTGTCCTGAAGCCGGTTCCCGAGATAGAGGAGCTTCATCCCCAGCCGGTAACACCCCCTCTTGCCGGCCTTATCCACGATCCCCCGGTCGCACAGGGTGTTCAATATCCGGATAAGGGACTGTCTCGGGATGGCCAGACGCCCCATCATTTGTGAAAGAGACAGATCTCGTTCACAGACCGCCAACAGCTCGATGATGTCCAATGCCCGGTCCACGGCCGGGGCATGCGGTGACCCTTTTTGATGCATGGTCTAATACCGTATTTGGTAATTTTAGATTTATATATGATACTATATCCTGGCCTTTCCCCTTGTCAATGGGCAATTCCCGAGAGATCGATCCGCTCCTCCCTCGCACAGGAGGGCCCAAGGCCCTCTGCCTCACGCGCGTCGGGCCGTCATCCCATCTTATTGCCATTGCATGATGGGGTGGTTTCCTCTTCCTTGACAGCACAAGGGGGTTTCGATATAGTCCCCTTGAAACAAGCAAGTGAATCAACTAACGTTTCCGGCAGGGTGGGTGATATGGAGTTTCGGAGAATCTGGGTCCTTCGCGGTCCCAATCGGTGGGCAGGTTTCCCATGTCTTGAGGTGGAGCTTGACCTTGGAACGTTGAAGGGCCGCGCCTCAGACCAGATACCCGGTTTCAACGAGCGGCTCCTATCCTGGCTCCCGTCGCTCATGGAACATCGGGGCGGCAGTGAAGAGCGGGGGGGCTTCTTTGAAGACCTCCGCCGCGGCGCCGACCTGGCGCATATCCTGGCACACGTCACCCTGGAACTTGAGTCCCTGTCAGGGTCCGACGTGGGCTTCGGACGGGAGCAAGAGACGTCCACCGAGGGCGTCTACCAGGTCGTCATCGAGTACGAAGAGGAAGAGGTGGCGCGTGCCTGCCTGGGCGCGGCCCGCCAACTCTGTCTGGCCGCGGCGGAAGGCCGGCCCTTTGACGGTGAAAGCGAGCTGCGGCGACTTCGCGACCTGGCCTACGACGTCCAACTCGGTCCGAGCACCGGGGCGATCGTCCGGGCCGCCAGGGCCCGCGGAATTCCCTGTCGTCGACTCAACCAGGCCAGCCTGGTTCAGCTCGGCCAGGGCGCCAGGAGCCGCCGCATCCTCACGGCCGAGACCGACCGCACAGGCGCCATTGCCGAGGTCGTGGCCCAGGACAAACAACTCACGCGCACCCTGCTCAAGGCGGTCGGCGTTCCCGTGCCCGAGGGCCGGCGGGTGGAAAATGCCGACGACGCCTGGGAGGCAGCCCAGCATTTGGGCCTGCCCGTGGTGGTCAAACCCCAGTACGGAAATCATGGCCGCGGTGTCGCAACCAACCTGCACACCGAGGCCCAGGTTCGCCAGGCCTATGCGGCCGCCTGCGAGGAAGGCTCGTCCATCCTCGTGGAAACCTTCGCCCCCGGCCGCGACCATCGGCTCCTGGTAATCGGCGACCGCCTGGCGGCCGCGGCCCTGCGAGAGCCGGCACATGTTGTGGGAAACGGCGTCTCGTCCATCCGCCGACTGGTGGATGAGGTCAATAAAGACCCCCGCCGAAGCGACGGCCATTCCACTTCGCTGAGCCTCATCAGGCTGGACACAATCGGTCTGGGGGTGCTGTCCGATCAAGGACTGACGCCCGACTCGATCCCCGCGGACGGCCGCGTGGTGTTCATCCGGCGGAACGGGAACTTGAGCACCGGCGGCACGGCCATCGATGTGACCGATCGGGTCCACCCGGAGGTGGCGGCCCGGGCCGTGGATGCCGCCCGAATGGTGGGCCTGGACATTGCCGGGGTCGATGTGGTGGCCCTCGACATCGGCCAGCCCCTCGAGGCCCAAAAGGGCGCCGTCGTGGAGGTCAACGCCGGTCCGGGCCTGCGCATGCACCTGGAGCCCTCGGAGGGCCGGTCCCGGCCGGTGGGGGAGGCCATTGTCTCGTTGTTGTTCCCGCCGCACGAAAACGGCCGCATCCCCCTGGTGGCTGTCACGGGCGTCAACGGCAAGACCACGACGACGCGACTCATCGCCCACATCCTGCGAGGGACCGGCAAAAGGGTCGGCATGACCTGCACCGACGGCATCTACATCGGCGAGCGGCGCATTGACGCCCGCGATTGCAGCGGACCCCGGAGCGCCCGATCGGTGCTGATCCATCCCCAGGTCGAAGCGGCCGTATTGGAAACGGCCCGCGGAGGGATCTTGCGCGAAGGGTTGGGGTTTGACCGATGCGACGTGGGAGTGGTCACCAACATCGGGCAGGGGGACCATCTCGGGCTGCGGGGCATCGACACCCTCGACCAGCTGGCCCGCGTCAAGCGCACGGTGATCGAGGCCGTGGCCAAAGGGGGATTCGGGGTCCTCAACGCCGACGACCCTCTGGTGGCGGCCATGGCCGATCATTGTCCGGGGGCCGTCGTCTACTTCGGACGCTCTGCCGGAAATCCGCTGATAGCCGGCCATCGGGCCCTGGGAGGAAGGGCCGCCTTCATCCGCGAATCGGCCCTCGTGCTGGCCATTGGCGGGCGGGAGGAGATGCTCACCCCGTTGTCGCGGGCGGCCATGACCCACGGCGGGAAGGTCGGCTTTCAGATCGAGAACTCTCTGGCCGCGGCCGCTGCGGCCTGGTCCCTGGGGGCGCCGCTCGACCGGATTCGCGAGGGGATGGAAACCTTTGCGGGGGACATGCACCAGGCCCCGGGACGGTTCAACGTCATCCACAATGGGGATTTTACGGTCATCATCGACTATGCCCACAACCCGTCGGCCCTGGCCGCCCTGGTGGAGGCGACCGACGCGTTTTGCCACCCGCGGCGAACCCTGGTGTTCTCCGGATTTAATCGCACCGACGCTGAAATGGTCGAAATGGGGAGGATCCTGGGGAATGGTTTCGACCGCGTGATCCTCTTTGAAGACCGCGGCAACCGCGACCGCCGTGACGGCGAACTCAACGCGCTCATTCGCCAGGGTCTGTCCGCGGGTTCGAGGGTTTCCCTGGTCGCGGACACGGATGATGAACTTGGCGCCATTGAAACGGCCCTCACATCCCAGAGCCCGGACGAATTGCTTGTCATCGGCACCGAGGTCATCGAAGATTCGCTCCCTTTCGTGGAACGGTTCTTCGCCGCCAGGGGTTCGACATAACCCAAAGGCGGCCTGACGGCCGCGAACAAAAACGCTCATACCCAGGGCGCCCGGACACGATAATTTTTCCCCTGATTCAGCTTTCTGGCTTCCAATGATTTCCCGTCTGTTTTGCACGGGATCTGCTTCATCAGGCCCGATGTCGGAGGTCTTCGGCCGCGGCGGCTGGTATCCTCCTCTGATATTTGAAGAAAAACAGACCGGCAAGCATGCCTAAAACGGCCAGAACCATGATGATCGGCAACTCGTATCGCTTGAGATCCCCCATGATCGCCTCAATCAGATGTCCGAACAAATACCCGAAACCCCCTATGGTGGATGCCCAGAGACCCGCGCCCAGGGCATTCAGGGGGAGGAACCTTCCAGGTGAAATTCCAGCCATTCCGATGGCCATTCCTCCCGCGGTCCGCAATCCCGGTACGAAGCGAACCCCCACAATGGTGAGGGTCGGGTGCTTGGACAGCCAGTCATGAAGCAGACGCAGCCGCGGCCCCCACGTGGGGTGTCTTCTCACAATGGCATTTCCGCCCGCCCTGCCGATGTAGTAGCAAACCAACGTATCCATGAAATTTCCTGCAAATCCGGCCGCAATGACCCAGGGGATCAGTTTGAGGTACCCCTGATGGGCCAGGAACCCCGCCATGGTGAGGAGTGTGCCCCCCTCCAGGACCGTGCCGATCATAACCGCGAAATATCCGTATTTATCGAGCAGTTCTTCCATGGAAAACCTTCAATCATCCATTCCTGGGTCAGCCCCCTATAGATAGTGGGACAGGATGCGTCGGCTGGAGACATCCATCCGGCGGATATCGGGGATGAGATACCGGATCCCGTGGGAATCGATGATGAGGACGCGGTGGTCGTTCAGCCGATGGATGTCATCCTCGTCATTGAGGGTGAAGCTCGTGGCCCCGCGCTCGGTTTTCACGTGCCACTCCGATGGATCTGCCGCCACCGATATGCTCATCACCTTTTCTATGATTGGGACGAATTCCCGGGCCTGAAGGTCTTCCCGGATGAGCCGCCGGCTCTCCGAAGGAAGGGCCTCCAGATCTTCTATGCAGACGATTTCATGAGCCGCCTGATCGCAGAGCGAGATCCAGTGTTCAGGGTCTGTAAATGGAAACATGCGGATCGATCTGACGTCGTCGTACGTCCTGCCGTCCATTTCAAGGGCCAGCCGACCGTTGGCGTCGCGGTAAAGAAGGCCCTTTTCCGCTCCCTCCCAGGGAGCGGGTTTGCCCTCGGATGGTGGGGCCGCGCCAACGTGCGTCATATGACGGCGGTTTCCTCTATTGGATTGCGACACGTGATCCTCCTCCCATCAATTCCCCAGGCAATGGACCATTTCCAGGTTAATCCGATGCAGCCGGGCATAGGAGCCCTGTTTTTCAAGCAATTCAGCGTGATTTCCGATCTCGACAATCCGGCCTTGCTCCAGAACCACCAGCCGGTCCGCGCGATGAAGCGTGCTGAGCCGATGGGCGATGGCGATGGTGGTTCGCCCCCGGATCAGGTTTTCAATGGCTGTCTGGATCTCCTTTTCCGTTTCCACGTCCACCGAGGAGGTCGCTTCGTCAAGGATGAGGATGGCCGGATCGATCAACAGGGCCCTTGCGATGCTGATGCGCTGGCGTTCTCCGCCCGAGAGGAGTTGGCCGCGCTCTCCCACAAAGGTATCGTAGCCATCGGGTAGATTGAGAATAAACTCATGGGCACAGGCGGCCCGGGCGGCGGTGACGATGTCCCGGCGGGTGGCGTGAGGTCGGCCATAGGCGATATTCTCGGCGATGGTGCCATAAAAGAGGAATGGCTCCTGCAGAACAATTCCGATGTTGCGGCGATATCCTTCGATGGCAAAGGAGCGGATGTCCGTGCCGTCCACCAGGATGGCGCCTTCCGAGACATCATAAAACCGGCACACCAGGTTCACCAGGGTCGTTTTGCCTGCGCCCGTGGACCCCACGAGACCGATCAGTTCACCCCGCCGGATGTCCAAATCGATATGGTGGAGCACCTGACGGTTCCCGTAAGAAAACCCCACCGAACGCAATTGGATCTCCCCTCGAAGCCGTCCGGGGGCCATCGGGTGGGCGGTTTCCGGCACGCTCGGCACGCGATCCAGGATCTCAAACACGCGATGGGCGCTGTTCGCGGCCCGCTGCACCGCGGAAACCATCTTGATCATGGATTCCAGTCGCGCGTAAAACCTGCCGATGTAGGCGAGAAACGCCGTCAGCACGCCAACGGTGATGTGGTGCTGGAAGACCTGCCAGACGCCGAAGATCCAGACGATCAGCAGCCCCCCGTCCGTGAGGAGGGTGACAATCGGCCCAAAGAAGGACCAGATCTTATTGACCCGGTCGTTTGCGTGGAGCACGCGATCATTGCATTCTTCGAACCGTTCAATCTCCCGTTGCTCCTGGCCGAAGGCCTTGACCACCCGAATGCCCGGAATGGTATCCGCCAACACGCTGGTCATCTCGGCCCAGGCCCGGCTCCCTAAAGAAAACCCCCGGCGAAGCACTTTGCTCACCCGATGGGTAAACCAGGTAATGAGCGGGAACGGGACCAGGGTAACGACCGCCAGCCACGGATCGATGCTGAGAAGAATCCCGGCGGTCATCGTGATCATGAGGATATCGGACGCAAAGTCAAGGAGATACACCGAAAGGAAATAACAGATACGGTCCGTGTCCGAGCTGACCCGTGAGATGAGATTTCCCGTGCGTTTGGAGCCGAAGAATTCCAGGGACAAGCGATGCAGATGCCCATAGGTGATGTTTCTCAGGTTCGCGCTGACACGCTCGCTCACCCAGGCCAGGACATAGGTGCGCGCCCATCCCAGCACCCACGCCAACACCGAGGCGCCGGCCAGTGCGGACAGGTACCACCATATCTTGGAGAAGACGACGGCCTCCCCGCTCTGGTAGGGGATAAGGACCTTATCCAGGATGGGCATGGTAATATACGGGGGGACAAGCCCGGCAGCAATGCTCCCCACGGTCAGGAAGAAGCCCAGGACAATCATGCCGGTCCACGGCCTGGCGAAGGAGAATAAGCGCACCAGGGAACGGGTGGCCGGAGGAGCAGGATCTGCCGCAAATGCCCCATTCATGGACGGGTCAGGGATCGCGCCGGCAGACCACCCTTCGTGCGGACCCTGTGCGCCCTCATCTCTTTTCAGTGCAAGGGCGTTGATGGCTTTGGTAAAGCAATCCAGGAACCAGAGGGCACGGGCCTTGTGGCGGATGGTGAATTTCCATTCGTGGATAACGTCGCCGGAGCCCTTTTCTCTCAGGCCGAGGGTCCCCACACCCTTGTCGACCCTCATCTCCAGGGACTCGAGTGTATCAAGCGGCCATGCGTGAGAAATGGCTGCAGGCCCGCCGCGCCCGGCGCCTGCCCTGGCCTTGACAAAACGACCGATCTTGACACGGGGGAGGAATGGCGCCTGATGTCTCTCGGCCGACACCGCAAGGTCAAGGAGTCGCCCGGTGGTGAGGATGACCCGATGGCGGACATAGTGGAGACGGCTGTCCAGGTCAGGTTCAAACGAGGCCAGCGGAACCTCTTCCGCTTCCAACAGAGCGTCAATTACTCCTTGGAATTCCAATGGGATGTGGGTATCTGCGGCTGTCATTGGGGGAGACGTGGGATGCAACGGGCATCCGGATCAGATAAGCCTCTTCTCCTATTCGCAGTCATCCCAGACAAAGGGGATGAAGTCTCGCGGGTGATTCTGGATATGCTCGATGGTTTCGTCGACGACATCCGCCTGAATGACCATGAGTTCTCCCTTGCGCAAGGATTGCAGGCCCACGTCGATCGCCTTGGTGGCCCCGAAGATCTCGACGACCTCGCTGGTGCGTCCATCGCCGTTGAGACTGCTCATGCCGTGCCTGAATAGATGAATGATCTCGCCCGGGTTGCGGCCGCGCAGATAATGGCCCTCATACAATACCACGGAATCAAAGGCGCGTCCGATCAGCTTCCCTTGATGAATAATATCGCAGTCCCGGCGGTCGCCGGCCGTGGAGTAAACGATGGTGCGATGGCTGTGGGGAAATTCACCGATCGCCTCAATGATCGCCTTCAGGGATGAGACATTGTGGCCGTAATCCACAATGACAATGGATCCATTGACCTTGAAAACATTAAACCGGCCCGGGACCTTTTCAGGATCGGCCTCAAAGGTCTTAGCGCCCTCCATGATGGCCTTCAGGGGTATATTCAGGCACCAGGCCGCGGCAATCGCTGCGAGGGCATTTTCAATGAGAAAACCGATGCGTCCGCAATGGGTGAGGGGAATCTGTTCCAGGGAGATCAGCCTCTCCTCATGGTCGCCTTCCGCAAGAACGATCTCCTTGTCGCGGACCATGACCGCCTTGCCGTTTCGTTTTCGATGTTCCGTGATCACCGGATGATCGCTGTCGCGACCAAAAAAGACCACCTTTCCCGGGCAGTAAGAGGCCATATCGGCGACCAGGGGATCGGCGGCATTCAGCACGGCGGCGCCGGCGCCAGGGGCAACCGCCTCCACCACCGTCCTTTTTACCATGGCGAGTTTTTCAACCGTGTTGATGTCCGTCAGATCGAGATGATCTCCGTCACCGATATTGGTCACCACGGCCACGTCGCAATAATCAAAACCGAGTCCCTCGCGCAGGATTCCGC
>Ga0209164_1002989_pt1 | contig 16746 bp, 15 predicted proteins | sample MTBNYHSulfiMetaG_FD_187458 | JGI IMG/M metagenome (GOLD analysis project Ga0209164, IMG submission 187458) | Enrichment culture microbial communities from rom New York Harbor, USA that are MTBE-degrading - MTBE-NYH (New York Harbor Sulfidogenic)... | ecosystem: Environmental > Aquatic > Marine >...
ATCAGCACCTCGGGCTAAAGGAGGTCCCCATGCCGAAAAAAATCGCGACCGTAAAATGAGTAGTGACCATAAAATCGACTAACATACTGAAATATCAGCTTTCGGTAAAAAAAATGGCAAACTTGGGTTAAAGCTTTACGATAGACACCGAGCAGCGCTCAGCGGAGCACTTCTCATCCGGAAACCCCTGGATAACGGCAACAGTCAACGAGGTTTTCCCGGCAACTCGATTTGAAAAAAATTTTGATACGCTTTATTGGGACAACGGACACCCTTGAAGATGCCCTGTACTTTTACAGATTGAAATGAGAAGAACATGAAGGTTAGAAAACAATAGAGACTTAACGAATATAGCTCGTCTAATGTATTAGGAAGGCGTACCTAGACGCGAACTTCACCATTTGTTCGCATATCGCAAACCGAAAGGATCATCAGCCGCAAGCCGTAACGCCTTCCCTCCTTTTTGAAAAAAATAGAAGACCTGTTTGAAACCAATGACTCTTTCTTGAAAGAAGATGCTCGAAAAGCAGCCAAGATTAAACTTCCCGTTAGACTTCTAGAATACGCATCCTTCTTTTGTCAAGCCCTATTTGGGGTCGGACCAAGATAGGTACCTGGATAGACTCGAAAAAAAATCGAACACGGGCCAGTTTTACCCCTTAAAACCGCCTTTTGAACCTGAAAAAACCTGTTTTAAGCCATTGAACGATCCTTCTGAAAACCTGAACAAAAACGATCCTCAACCCGAGATCCTCAACATCTGCAAATGATTCGAGGCAATAAACCTCAGCCCAGCCCAACAGGGATACAAGGAGCCTGGACGCGAATCCGAGCAACGCTTAAAGCTTTCAGCAGGTGTCCATCATATCCCCCTGCCTTGCATCTACATCTGCTTAAAACCGTCATTTGGGCCTTGAAAAGGCCATTCTAAGGCAGCAAAACACCATGTTTTCCGGCAATAACAATGTGATTTCAATTGGATAACCTGGTCCGACCCCATTGGTTGATGATGGCTTGGACGAGGGTGGCGAGGGGGATGGCGAAGAAGATTCCCCAGAAACCGAGGACACCGCCGAAAAAGAGGACTGCGACGATGATGGCGATGGGGTGCAGGTTGACGGCCTCCGAGAAAAGGAGGGCGACCAGCACGTTCCCGTCAAGTATCTGGATGAGAAGATACGCGCCGACGGTATAGAAAAAAGGCGCGGTCGGCCCCCATTGGAAATAGGCGATGAAGGCCACGGGAAACGTCATCACGGTGGCACCGATATAGGGGATCAGAACGGAAAGCCCGACGAAAAGACTCAGCAGCATTGCAAACTCGAGACCCAGGAGTGAAAAGGTGATGAAACTGACCACCCAGACGATGAGGATCTCCCAGGCCTTCCCGCGTACATAGTTCCCTATCTGGCGGTCGACCTCTTGCCAGACCTCGCTGGCCAGCCGCCTTTCCGCCGGAAGAAATCGTCGCACCCATTCGAGCAGGCGATTCTTGTCTTTCAGGAAGAAAAACACAAGCATAGGTACAAGGAACATATAGACCACGATCCATACGATCAAGCGGGCCGAAGCGATCGACAAGGAAACGAGCCGCTGCCCGGCATGGGCAAGCTCGGAGCGCAGCATGGCCATGAAATCCCGGATCTGCTGCTCACTGAAAAACTCGGGGTACCGCTCCGGCAATTGCATCAAGGCATCCTGTGTCCAGGATATCTTGGAGGGCAGCCCCTGGATGAGCTGTACCAACTGCTGCCAGAGAAGCGGGATGAGCGCCAGGAAGAGAAAAAGCAGGCCGGCCATGAAAAGCACGAAGATGATCACTACGCTCAAGATGCGGGGAATTTTCAAACGCTCGAAGAATTTCACCAGCCCTTCGAGCAGATAGGCAACGACAAGGCTGACCAAGACGGGGGCGAGGATCTCGCCCAGTGCCAGGACGAGGACCCCGCCGATTACGAGAAGCACCCCGAGGATTACGATCTGGGGATCGGAAAGATGTCTGCGGAACCAAGCTATAACGGGATTCATGCGGGCTCCCTGCGCACCGCTGCTGATCGCCAACGGCATTCCAGCGGCAGCGTGGTTCAGGCCGATTCAAAGGGAAGCCGCCTGTACGGAGGGCCCCTCACTTCGACTTCACGACCAGGATGGCGGCTCCCTCGAGGGCCCGCAGCAGTTTTACGCTGACGTCCCCCATGACAAACTCCTCGGCCTTGGTCATCCGCTTGCGCCCGATGACGACCATATCATACTTATCTTTACGAAACTGATCGATGATCCCGTCGGAAATCGTCGGATAAGGCTCGCTGATCATCTTGATCGTAATGTGGTCAGGCGTGAACCCGGCTTCGATCAGACGGTCCTGCGCCTTTTCGAGCACATCCTGATAGCGCGCCGACATTTCCTCCGTGAACTTCTTTCCCATCAGCTCTTCACTCGCGGAGGGCTTGCGGAAAAGATGCATCAGAACGACGTTCCAGTCTTCCGGACAGAAAGGGAGATTCACCAGGTAGTCGACCACCGCCCGGGAACTCACAGAGTCGCTGAGAGGTACAAGTACATTCGTTGTCAAAGGATGCCTCCCCTCACTCGAATACCGAATAAAGACAGCGATTGAGATCTTCTATGATTTCTTCGGTAAATTCATAATATACGTTCGCAGATTTCGAAAAATGCATCAAAATATCATTCAACGGTTTGGGTATCTCGGGGTAGAGTTTCTTGAGATTCACCAGCCGCCTCTTGTGGATGATTGAAAAATCGCCCGGTTCGAGCTGCTCAGCCACGTCTCCATAAGTGGACTTCTGCTGCATGATCATGTGCATGTCGTGCAGGCCCTTCCCGATGGCATTCATCAAAATGCTTCCCAGGCCGAAGAGATCCAGTGCGAAAGGGTTTTCCGTCGCTTCGAAATCGTAGTCGAAATCGATCCAGACGTATCGCCCTGTTTCCTTTTCAACAATGATATGGTCATTGCGGATGTCCCCATGCCTGAACCCGTTGATGTGCAAAAAACGGATGGCCTCGAACGCCTTGACGATGTGCCTGAGGATGGTCGGAAGGTATTTCTCTATGTACTCCCGGTACGGCATGGTGAACTCGTCCAGGTAAAGCAGAAAGTTGGTCCCGTTGACGATATCCAGAATCCGCAGCACGTTTCCCTTTTCATCGAGGCTCGATGTCCCGTGCATGAAATACGGGTGATCCTTGACCAAATCAAGGATCTCAGCCTCCTTGGCCGGGTTCCGGAAGCAGTTGACCTTCACCTCCCCATAAGAAGCCACAAAGGTCTCCAGGAAAGACAGTTTGATGAGCTTCCTTTCTCCGGTTTCCTCATCCACCACCCGCTTCACCCAGAATTTCGGATCGTCCATCCCGAAGCGGCGTTCCCTTTCGTGACCGGTGACGACATAACGCTTTCCCCCGACCTCGATAATGTCTCCGTGGTCGATCACAAAAATGGGGGTGGTATCTTTGAAGACCTTCCCCGCCATGGCTAGAGCCCTTCCAAGGCCCTCAGCGGCAGGCTTTCCAAGGCCATTTTCACCCTTTCGAGAAAGTTTTTAAGGCCGTTGTTCTCGATCACCACACCGAGTTGTTCAGCCAAAACGCACAAGGTTTCGATATCAGCCTCGTGATACTCCCACGGCTCGGCATGGTAGACTCGGATGACGCCGATGACGGCGCCGTGGTACTTGATCGGCACGGAGAGCATGCTCACGATCCCCTCCTTGGCCGCGGCCTCCGGGTACTGGACCCTCGGGTCCTTCTGCATATCCCGGATCAGGACCGGCTCACCGGTGCAGGTTACGCACGACTCTTTGTTCAGCACGAGCGGCCCTTTGTTCAAATACTCGTCACTGATCCCATAGGTGCTGACGTGAACCAACTGGTTCTCCCTGTCGTCCACCAGGAAGATGCTGCAACCCTTCGCCTCGAAGGTTCTGCTGGTCCCCTCGCTCAGGTGATTCATCAGGAGCGCCAGATCTTCATAAATCGATATGGCGTGGCTGATTGCCTTGAACTCCTTCAAATAAAATTTTCTCTCCGGTTTTCGCCCCATGGCTTTCTCCTTCCAAACGGCATGGCATGTCCACGGTCAAATAATTCCCCTCTGGAACTGAAGGTGCGCCCTGGTCCATGATAGCCGATCGGCTGTCCCCAATGCAAACAAACCGGCGCCGAAAAGGCCTCATAGCCTCTTTTATCGGACAGGCTCTCCCGTGCCGCCAAAAAAATACGTCATCCCCACGAGTCCCCCGAAGGCATTGAGTCCCCTGTTTCGCATCGACAGGCCGGCGTTTGAGACATGATGGAACATGACCTCGCCGTTCAGCGCCCAATGCGGAGAGAGCATGAACCGTAATCCCGCACTGCCCTGCGGAGTGAACTCGACGGCCTGTCCGAGGTCGATCTGATTCCCGTCGCGGTAGGCGTCGTTCAGGACCACCCCCACCCCGGCCTGGAGGTAAGGAAAGCAGCGCGCACCGGGCTGGACGAAATTGTAGCGGATAAGCCCGGTAATGCCTCCCATGACGTTGCCTGCCCCCTTATAAATATACGAGTAAGTCAGTTCGCCGATCAGTTCCCAATTCCCCCGGAGAAGCGACCTGTCGGGCCCCGGCTTCGTCAGCATTTTCGAAAGACGCAGATTGGTCTGCCAATAATCCATGACAGACGACCGCTTTGCCAATATGGTCGGTGAGAAAAGAAGGCCGGACGCAAGCTGCAGTGCGACCTGCCCCTTTCTGAAAGGCGGATCGAATGCCGCATCGCCGGCGCAGAGCTCCATGGCGCGGGACTGCCCCGCTCCGGCCATCAAGGGCAGCATGAAGGCAATGACGATCCAAGCCTTCTTCCGATTGCACACCACCCCCATCTTTCGAACCTTCGCCTCCCTGCCGTATTTTGGCGTTTGCATCTGTTTTGAACCTGTCGCCATCGAGCATCGCGTGCGGCCGCCCACGCGGCTCCGATTTTCAATGCCTCCCCAACCATTTCTTTTGACTTTATCCAAGGCCCTGCGCTAGTTTTTCCCTGGGAAAGGGCTTCTTTCACCGCCTCTGGGTGGTGGTGCGCCTCTTGGCGCCGCATGGATCCTGACCGTGCGACATCCCCACAGGCGACCGCATCCCCTCCATGCACCATGAAGCGGGACCTGTCCCAAAGTAGTCGAGAGAAGTTCCCGCGCGGCGGATGAAAGCGGTCCTCTTCTGTGGATGCGGGGCGCGTCCCCGCTGCTAGGCTTTCCCACATGAGACCGCACAGGGTCGACGAGGGAAAGAGGAGCTTGTACACCCCGTGTGCCAACGCACGGTGATGCGATATTTGCCGGCCGGACAACCTGGTAAGCAGCCTTCTCCGGCGAAGGCACCACGCAAAGGAGGGCGGTTATGCCGATGGCCATCCGCAAAGCACTGATCGCTTATTTCTCACCCGCAGGCACCACCCGCCGCATGGCCCGCGCGTTCGAAAGCACCCTCCGAGCCGCGGGGACACCTGCCGTCATGATCGACCTCGGACGGGACGACGACATTCCCTTCGTTATGTCCCAGATGGGCGCGGCCAGGGACAACATCTGCATCTATGTCGGCTCACCCGTATACGCCTCCTACGCAGCACCGCCCGTGACGGCTTTCCTTTCCGGGCTGCCCCCGGCCTGCAACGGATTTTCCGTCCCCTTCGTCACGTGGGGGGGCGTCAACAGCGGACGGGCTCTATACGACATGGCCTGTACGCTTCAGGAAAAAGGTTATCCCGTGCTCGGTGCCGGTAAATTCGTAGCAGAACACTCGCTCATGTGGGCCCTCGATGAACCCCTGGCGAAAGGCCGCCCCGACCGGAGCGACGCCCTGCTTGCCGAACAGCTGGTCACCTCCGTCGAAGCCAAGATGAAGACCCTCGAACCGGCTGCGATCGCCGCCGACGCGCTCGCTCCTGATCCGCAAGCGCCCCCGCAACCCGATCCCGAAGGGTTTACGCGGGCGAAGGCCCACTTCCCCACCCGCACCCTCGACCAGGAACGCTGCACCCTTTGCAACCTATGCGCGGACCAATGCCCCGTCCAGGCGATCCGCCTCACCCCTTACCCGGAATTCGGCCCGGAGTGTATCTTCTGCTTCAACTGCGTGAGATATTGTCCCGAAGGCGCCATCCGGGCTGAACTTGCCCCACTCCACGTGCGGATCCGAAAACTGAGGGAGCGGTTCGCGGAACCGGCCGAAAGCAAAATCTACCTCTAGGTGCCTGTCCCTGATAAGCCCCGAACTTCATTCTCCGAGCCCGGGGGCCAGGGCACCCGGATCGGGCGTCCTCCCGCCTCGGAGATGCTTCTCCTTCCCCTCGCCGTCAAATCGCTGATAAACAGGAACTGCTCCCGCGCGTCGATCGGATACGCCCTGATCCGATGGCGCGTTCCCCAGGGATTTTCAGAAGTCACTACGATGATCGGGTGATCCAGGTTCACGTAAGGACTTGTCAAGGCTACGTCATGGAGTCTCTGGCGCATCAACGATCCGTCATGATCGCTGTCCAGATAAAAATCCGCTGTGCACTGCAGATCCCGCTTCCCGTCGTTGTGGTTACGGATAGCGCTTTGCCACATCCTGGTGTGCGGGATATGCACCATCGTGTCATCGGGGGTCAGGAGCCGCACCGACCTGGCGCTCACCGATTTCACCTCCCCGTAGTCGCCGTCGATCTCGACCCAGTCACCTACACGATAGGGCCGTTCGTAAACGACCAGCAAACCGCCGATGATGCCGCTCATGTAATCCTTGAAGGCGAAACCTATAGCGAGGCCCGCCGCCGCGAGGATGGCAACCAGGTTTTGGAACGACGGTTCGATGATCAGGGGAACGATCAAAACCATCGCAAGGGCGAAAATCATCAAACGGACGATCGTGACCACCGGCAATACGTGCAACCGGAACCTGGCCGGGAGCCGCTCTGCAACCCAGGGGAAAAGACGGTCGGCAATCTTGATCGCGGCCCATGCCGCAACGGCGATCAGGATAATCGGCAGAAGCTTGACGTGGCTCAGTTCACGAAAGGCATCGGCGATTTCTGGATTGGGTGACATTCTGGCCTCCTAAAAGGCTCCGGCAAGGTATCCCTCGCCTCTCAAGGCATCATCCACTGCAGGGTATCCAAGCGCACTCACTTGCCAGGAACCGTCCGGGACGGCCTCCACCACCCCGCATCCGACGAGAGTCGCAAGCCCTGCCATGATATCCGTGCCGGACAGCGGCAGGATCCTCTGCAGCGTCCGCCCTTCCAGGCGGCCGTGCAGGAGGAGGGCGTGCAGGATCAGGTGGAGCGGAACCTGACGTCCGGCAGGCAGGGAAGGCAACGTGACGCGGGGCCACGGCTTGACCCAGATGGTGGCACCCCTGTCGACAGCGGCCGCCTTCTGCGCCTTTTCCTCCACCTCGGCCTCATAGGCAAACCGCAGGCTGAAGCGCCAGATCGCCACCGCAACACCAGGCAATCCGCGGCTGTACGCGGCGACATGCCGCAGAAAATCCGACACATCCACCGGTACGTCCCGCTTTTCACCCTCCTGTTCGGAATCCCCGCATCCGCTCCCCGGTCCGTTCTCCGGTGCTGTCCTCAGCACGTATCTCCCGCTGTCCGCCTGCCTGAAGGAAAACCCCCTTTGGAAGGCCCCGGCCGCAGCCTGACCGAACCACCTCTGCAACCGCTCCCCGTCGAAGGCCTCGAGCGTATAGACCGTCTTCAGGATGCGGTCGACACCCACCGACCGGCTCAAAAAGGCCCATGCCCAACTGTTGCAGCCCACAATGCAACGCCGCCCCGTGACCACAAGGATCTCCAAAAGGCGACGAAGAAAGCCGAAACCCAGGTGATGCCTCAAATAGAAGGACTCAAACTCGGGAATGGCCAACGGAACATCCACGTTGCGAAGCAGGCTTTCGAGAAATGCCTCCCCACCCGCCAGGATCTCCTCGGCCTTCAATGCCGGCGGCACCGACCAACCCTCTTCCTCGGCCATGGCGCGAATCCCCGAGGCTATGCCATCTCCAGGAGCCCGCAGCACCGCAAAACCGTTCACCGCCGCGGCCCCGCCATTGGAAACGGCTCCCTGCAAACGTTTCAGTTCTGCCGCGACCTCCCTATGGTGGTCGCCCGGCAGGACGTCCTTCAGGAGATCCTCCGGCAGAACGCAGAGATCCTTTTCAGCCACCGCCTCCTCGGCTGCTTTGGAAGATCCGCGCAGACGATCCCAGAGCCCGAGCAAACCTTTGCGCACCGCCTCGGCGGCCGGCCTTGTAGGCCGTCTGAACTCTTCGAGGCGAACGAGTGTCCAGAGGCCGTTTCGCTCCACCTCGGCACACGTAGCTGGATCCATCCTCTCCGTCATAGGCCTGTACCCCGTTTTCATCATTTGTTCTGGCAAGGCTTTCCAGCCGCCGGCCGAAAGGCCTTCTCATCCCGGGCCAGGCCCAAGGGCAGAAAGAAGCGACTCACCAACTCGGCGGAGCGGGCAAGCCCTTTCTCCATAAGGTCTGCCATCGGTGTTTGCGGCGCGGGCGGGACCGCCCTGCACCCGCGATCACGAAAGATCCGGCTGGCAAACGGTTCCGATGTCTATTTGGTAGCAAGATACCGGGTCATAATCAACCGGTTTTTCGTCCAAGGCTACCACGAGGCCCTCCGGAAAGCGTGCCGCAAAGACGCGGCCTGCCCGCCTGCACCACTCATATGTGTGGCTCGAACGGGAAACGCCAGTAGCGATAGGGATCCGCCCCCCGTGGCCGCCCTGATCACCGGAAGGATGTGGAGAAAATGACTCTCTTCTCCGCATGGAGACGGACTGAGAGAGAACTCTGTTAACCCATAAGGCTGCAGGCTCTATTGCTCTATTGTAATCGTCATTTTAGCGGCGAAAAGCTGCTTCTAAGCTTGAAAAACGAGGTCTTTTCCGGCAATAATGGAATTATTTCAAAGAGGAAGCTTGGTCCGACCCCAATACTACAATAAAGGAGGTGTCATGAGTCGAGTGGCGGTAATCATCACGGATCTATTCGAGGATTCGGAGTATACGGAACCTGTCAAGGCCTTCCAGCAAGCGGGGCATACGATCGTTCGCGTAGGATTGAAGGCGGGTCAGATAGTAAAGGGGAAAAAGGCGGGCACTCCCGTTACGGTCGACAAGGCCGTCAACGATGTTTCAGTGTCGGACTTCGACGCCCTGCTGATACCGGGAGGCTACTCCCCTGACAAATTGCGCGTGGACGAGGACGCGGTGAATTTCGTGCGGGAGTTCGTCCAAAGTGGAAAACCGGTCTTCTCGATCTGCCACGCGCCCCAGATCCTCATCACGGCTGATGTCATCCGCGGCCGGAAGATGACCGGGTGGAAATCCATCATCCAGGACATCAAGAATGCAGGGGCCACATTCATCGAACAGGAGCTCGTGATCGACGGCAATCTGATCAGCAGCCGGCAGCCCTCGGATCTGCCGCCTTTTATCGAGGCGTGCCTCGCCGCGCTCTCAAGCTGAAGGAACCGGCTATATCCGAACCATCCAAGAAGGCCGCCAGGAATCAGATTCAGACAGCCGGCGCCTCCAGCGCCGGTGAAAATCATTTCCGGTAGACGGCCGCGTCGGGCGGGGGAAATGGGCAAAGAACGCCGGTGCCAGAAATCTTTCTTATCAGGATCATTTTGGCGGTAAAAAGCTGGTTCTAAGCTCGAAAAACGGGGCTTTTTTGTACCATAATAAAGTTTTTTCAAATAGATAGCTTGGTCCGACCCCTTTTGATGATGGATTCGGCGGCGAGGATGCCGCTTGCGGAGGCCTGGAGGAGGCCGCGGGTGATCCCGGCGCCGTCGCCGACGGCAAAGAGGTTCTCCACACCGGTTTCCAGTTCGGGGGAAAGGGCGATCCGATTGGAATAGAATTTGACCTCCACCCCGTAGAGGAGGGTGTGCCGCGAGTAGACGCCGGGGGCCAGGCGATCCAGGGCCTGGAGCATTTCGATGATGCTCAGCATGTGCCGGTAGGGGAATACGAAGCTCAAATCCCCCGGGGTCGCCTTCGCCAGCGTCGGGCGGGTCAGGCACCGCTCCAGGCGCGAGGCTGTTGTGCGTCTCCCGGCGGAAAAATCCCCCAGCCGCTGAACGATGGCCCCACCGCCCAGCAGGTTGGCCAGTCGTGCGATGTACAGCCCGTAGGCGATCGGATCGTTGAACGGCTCCGTAAACCGGCTGCTCACGAGGATCGCAAAATTGGTATTCGCACTTCGTTTTTCGGCGTGGCTGTGGCCGTTGACGGTGGTGATCCCCTCGTAACGCTCAGTCACCACCTCCCCGTAGGGGTTCATGCAGAAGGTCCGCACCTTCTCGTCGAAGGTCCGGGAGTAGTAGATCAGCTTCGCCTCATAGGCGATATCCGTAACCTCCCTCAGAACTGCAGCCGGGAGTTCCACCCGGACCCCGATATCCACAGGGGCCGAACTCGTCCTGATCCCGAGCCGGTCGATCTGCTCCTTCATCCAGCCCGCGCCGGAGCGTCCCGGAGCGGCGATCACGAAACGCCCCTCGACGAAGCGTCCGTCCCCCAGTTTGACCCCTCTTACGCGCCCATCCTCGCAGATCAGATCCGCGACACGGGTTTCGGTCCAGGTCTCTACGCATCCCTCCAGTTCGCGCCGGAAGGCGTCGAGGATCAGAACGCAGTTTTCGGTCCCCATGTGGCGGATCCGGGTCGGAATCAGTTCGAGATCCGCCAGTCGCGCCCGTTCCTGAAGCGCCTCCATCTGCGGGGTCCACTCCCCGAAAATGCGCTGGGGCGCCCCGTGGGCGGCATAAAGCCCGTCGGCGGCCTCGAGCAGCCGGCGCAGTTCCCCTTCCTCGACGAAATCCCCGAGGACCCCTCCGACATCCGTCGAAAGGGTCAGCTTCCCGTCGCTGTAAGCGCCCGCTCCTCCCCAGCCGCAGATGCGGTCCCGCGCATCGTCCCTTCGGCGCGCGGGGAGGTCCTTGCCCTGTTCAAGCAGGAGGACCTTTTCGACGCCCGAGCGGGCCAGCGTCAGCGCCGCAAAGATCCCGGCCGGCCCCCCTCCAGCGATGATCACGTCGTATTTCATGGGCCCGAAAGACCTTTCCCGATGCCGCCTGCAGGAAGGCAGCACGTGAGGGAGGCGCTACCAGCCGATGGCGAGGCTGCGCCGCTGATTGTCTTCAATGACCCTTTGGAGGCGGCCGGCTATCCGGAGCGCCTCATCCAGCGCATCCTGCTGCGGCCCCGGCACGGACGGAGACCAGCAGCCTTCCACCCATTCCATAAAGACGATCGCGGCATCGAGGACCTTCTCCATCGCGTCCTTCCGATCGATTAGGTCATCGCCGTTGAAATCCCCTTTGTCCGAACGCTGCTGCCACTCGCGGGTGTACCAATCGGCGAACAGCTGCACATCCCGATCCGCACGCTCCTGAAGATCCAGCATGTCGACGATGCCGTCCTCGTTGAAATCGGCCCCGCATGCAGCGCTGTAGGTCCACACCGTCAGGTCATCCAACCAGAATAGCGGCCGGTCTTCCCCAGGGCCCTTGCCGCAGATCTGAAACCGTGTCGATGGATATGCCGCTGAATCGACCTCGGAGAACGTCGCGAACTTCAAGACGCCGTCCCGGTAAAAACGGACATCGCCCTCCGGCGTCAGGGTGATCTGGAAGAGATGCCACGCGTCGTCGGGGCAGGCCTCCCAAAACACCGCATGCTCGGTGGCATAAAGGATCCCCTGGGACGGCGGCGAGGTCAGCGTCACCGAGGCCAGAAAGGATGGAAGAGACTCGTTTTCGTCGGCCCCGGTAAACCCCGCCGCCAGCTGCGCCCCGTCCGGCAGATCCGGCGAGGCCTTGAGTTGGAAGGCCGCAGAAAGGCCGCCCTCCGTCTCGAAGGTCTCCGTTGTCAGAATTCCTTCGAGACGCTCTGCGCCCACGCCTGCCGTCAAAGCGCCGCTGCTCTCGTAACCCGGAAGACAGACCTCGGCCCCTTCCATGCTCGTTCGGAACCATTTTTCCGCATCGATGCCCGCCTCCCAGCCCTCCGAAAAGAGCGCTTCGGCCGCCGCGGCACCATGCAAGGACACTGCCAGAAATATGGCAATGATTAGGCTGATCCATCTTTTCATCGTTTTCACCTCGTATGTCGTCTATCAGTCATTTTAAGCATCGTGATGCACTCAAGTCAACAGCAACGGGAGTTGCAAAGCGGGCAACACTCTTTTAAACTCTTGGATATCGTAAGAATGAAGGATGGATCCGGAAGGAGACCAACATGCACGAAAAAACGCTTGACGCTATGCGAATCGACGCCCGCCGCATTTTCGAGGCCGCCGTCGAGGCCGTCGATCCCTACGCCGCCGTGCGAGGCCATTGCACCCTCGACCAGGCACAGCTCACCGTGCGGTCCGGCGAGGAGGCCTTCTTCACTCTCGACCTCGAACGCTTCCGGCGGATATGGCTCGTCGGAGGAGGCAAGGCGACCGCGCCAATGGCCAAGGCGGTGGAGGATCTTCTCGGCGACCGCATCACCCGCGGCGTCATCGTGGTCAAATACGGCTTCGGGGAGGCCCTGCGGGCCACCCGCATCATCGAGGCGGATCACCCCGTACCCGATCGGAACGGCGTGGCGGGGGCGAAGGCGATCCTCGATCTGCTAGGGGAGGCCGGCGAAGACGATCTGGTCTTTTCGCTGATTTCCGGGGGAGGTTCGGCGCTGCTCCCGCAGCCGGCCGAAGGGATCCGGCTCGAAGAAAAGCAGGCATTGACACGCAGCCTGCTCGCCTGCGGCGCGAGCATCGACGAAATCAACGCCGTCAGGAAGCACATATCGGCCCTGAAGGGCGGGCAGATGGCCCGCGCCGCCTACCCGGCCGCCACCTTGAACCTGATGCTCTCGGACGTCGTCGGCGACCGGATCGACGTCATCGCGTCCGGCCCCTTCACGCCCGATCCGTCAACCTTCGGCGAGGTGGCTGCGATCCTCGAGAAATATGAACTGGACGACATCCCGAATTCCATCCGCCGGCACATCCGGGCCGGTGAGGAAGGGCGGCTCCCCGAAACCCCCAAGCCGGGCGACCCGATCTTCGAGAAGGTCCATCACACCGTTGTGGGAAGCAATATCCTGGCTCTCGAGGCGGCCGAGCGGCGGGCGAAGGCGCTCGGATACGGCGCCCTGATCCTTTCGTCCATGGTGGAGGGGGAAACGCGCGACATCGCAAGGATGCACGCGGCCATCGCCAAGGAGTGCCTCAAATCGGGGTATCCGGCCCGTCCGCCGCTCTGCGTCATCTCCGGCGGGGAGACCACCGTCACGATCCGGGGCGAAGGCCTCGGGGGCAGGAACCAGGAGTTCAGCCTGGCGGCTGCGCTCGACCTCGAAGGCGAGCCGCCGCGCGTGGTCGTCCTGAGCGGCGGGACGGACGGCAACGACGGCCCGACGGATGCCGCAGGGGCCGTCGTCGACCCCCTGACCGTTTCGCGGGGCCGCGCCGCCGGCGTCGAAGCCGTGCAGGCGCTGAGGGACAACGACGCCTACCCCTTCTTTCAAAAAACGGGGGACCTCCTGGTGACAGGTCCGACGCGGACCAACGTCATGGACGTGCGCCTCGTCCTCGTCCGGTGAGGACCGCCAAGGCGGCCGGGCGGCATCAGCCGCGCTTCTGCTGCCAACGCTTCACGAGATAGGGCTTGGTCATCTCGAAGGTCATGCAGTCTTCTTCGATGGCCTCTTCGGCCTGCTTGATGTTCATGCTCCGGGTCTTTTTGACGAAGGACAGCGTTCGGCCGAAGTAGAGCGGGATCAGCGATTCCATCATCTCATCGCAATCGTGGACCGCATCCCTGTAGGCGACGGCCGTATCGAAGAGGATGCGCGCCCACAGGTCCGTCGGCACATCGAAGACGTTTTCCTTCATATCCTTGATCTCCAGAAGCTTCTTGTAGACATCCGGGGTCAGGACCGTCTTCCAGAGGCCGTCGAAGTCATCGAAGCCCTTCCGGAACTGGCGCAAGAGGTTCGCGGTGTCGACCGACACCTTGGGAGGCATCTCCGTCTCGCCGAGGCCGAAGCCGTAGATGGCGGTCGGCCGGCTGTATTTCACCTTGAGCCACAGGTCCTCGAGGCGCCCCATCAACGAAAAGATGGTGCCCACCACCTGACGGAACATGGGGCCGAGGTGGGCCCCCGGGTCTTTGGTGCGGTGGATCTTGGGCCGCCCCATGAAGGATTGACAGATCTGGACCTTCTGCCGGATGGCCACCGTGGTCATCCAGATATCGATCCCGAAATGCGCTACGGCCTCGTCCCAGATCTCGCACTCCGCATAGGCCCTGGCCATTTCGCCGCTGAAGCCGAAATCGCCCCCGATCGGCTGGCGCACCCGCCGTCCATAGAGCGACCGGGTCAGCGGATAGGCGATGCCGTTCGTGATGGTCCCATCGTACTTGTGACGGATATAGAGCGGCGCCACGTAGGAAAATCCGTTGTAGAGCGGCTCGCCGAGGTGCCTGATCCACTCCGGGGTGATGCTTTTCAGATCGGCATCGACGACCACCACGGCCTTCGCACCCAGTGCGACCACCTTTTCGAACAGATTCTTGAAGTTGTTGCCCTTGCCCTTGACGCCCGGAGGCGTCGAGAGGTAGATCTTGGGCGTTACGGTCTCCGTACCCAGGAAGACGGCCTTCGTCTCGTCGGGCGAATCATTGTCGCAATTGATGATGACCGCACGCTTGTCGCCGAAATATTTCTTGAGGCCCTCGTCCGCCTGCTTGATCGGATACGCTATGGAGTCGGCCTCCTTGTAGGACGGGATGCAAACCACCATCTCGGCCTTCTCGATATTCTGCGGGTTGACCTCTCTTTCAAAGCCTTCCGTCATCTATTTCTCCCTCCTTCATCTCTCCCAAAATCGCCGAGACCGTCTCGTTCCAGCCCTCAGGGCCCATCCGGCTGCTGATCATCAGATTGGGAATATGTTTCTTCAAGTAACTGTAATCCCGCGCCGATCGGATCAGTACGGGGAATTCGACCTGTTCGAGCATGGAAAAATCATTCGGACTGTCTCCCAATGCGATCGACCAGACGGGGGTGCGAAGCCGGCGGTAGTGCGCCATCAGCATCCTCACCGCTCTCCCCTTGTCGTTCGAGCCTTGGAGATGAAAAAACCGCCCGCCAGCCAGGATCTGCAGCCCGCGGGCGCGGGCGGCTTCTTCGAGCGCCCGGCTGCCCCCGCCGGAGGCCGTTTGAACAATGAACGGTTCGTCGTACTCCCGCCGGGCGGCAAGGCGCGCATCCTCGAGGCCCAGGCCCGTCAGTTCCGCGATCTCCTCCGCGCGCATATCGGAGAAGCCTCTGACAGGCAGCCCGGTCTGATTGCGGATCTCGGCGAGCGCCTGCACCAGGCGCGGATAAGGCTCGCCGAAACGCCAGACCCAGAAGCCGTCCTCCGGCGAGGCGCCTTCGGGCCGGGGATTCCCGCCGTCGAAAAAGACCGCACCGCCGTTCTCCACGACGAACGGGTCCGAGAGGCCCAGCGCCTGGCGCAGCGGCTGCATCTCGGCCCGGGTCTTGCTCGAGACGAGGACGACCGGCACCCCTAGGCGCCGGCAAAGGCGAAGGGCGGGCGCGGCCGCTTCCCACGCGTAGGTGTCGTGATCCAGCAGGGTCCCGTCCAGATCAGTGAAAACGATATAGGAATCTGTCAGCCCACCCGAATGTTTCATCGCTGATCCGCCGCGGGGTCTCAGTGCGCAAACCGCTGTTTTTCCCGTTCCACAACCTCGATGATCTGAAAAAAGATGTCGGGCAGTTTGTTGTGGACCCGTTCCCAGGAGACCGTCTGCGGCATGTCGAAGCCGCCTTTTTCCGTCCGCCGCTCAACGGCCAGGACGGCATCCGCCAGACCCTGCTCCAGGAATGGGGCGAACTCCTCGTGCGTGTGCAGGAAACGCAGGAAACGCTCGGTCATCCGGTAGGGCGCCGTCAGCATCTCGCCGGCGTGGATGATGCTGTGCCGGAAGACATCCTTGATGAGCGACTCTTCCGCATCGCGGTCGTACTTCAGATTGCTGAACCCGGCATCGTCCGAATACTTCTTCACGTGCTCTTCGGCCACGGCCTGGTAAGTCACGGCAAGGTCCCGGAAGAAGGTATCCGAGATTTCGAGACCCTCTTCGATGACCAGCGCGTTCATGAGGGTCGCGACGATGTCGATGGCCATCCGGTTCAGGCCCCTGGCAGGGTCGCCGGACGAACTCACCTGGTGCTTGTGGTCGAAAGGCCGATCGCTGAACATGACCTGGGCGGCCGAAGAGGCCTTGCGATACACCTCGATCAGCGTGAAAATCTCGACCCCCCAGTTGGTGGCGAAGCGCATCCGCTTGAGCAGATCGGAGTGAAAGGCCACCTCGCCCGAAAGCTGGTACTTGAAGGCCAGGAGGAAATCGATCAGCCGGAGCATTTTCTCTTCCCGGCTTTCCGTGAATTTCCGTTTCAGCGCCAGGAGCAGCGGGTCGAGCAGCAGCCGCTTGACCCGTCCGTAGATCTGCTTGTTCATCAACCTGGCGTAGTAGGCCTTCGAGAAATCGTAGTTGAGGGCGACCACCGGATAGAACAGGCGGTCGAGCTGAATCCGCTTGAAGGTGCGGATGTCGGCATCGATCAACCCGATGGAGTGCGCACCCAGTGCCAGCGCTATCCCGAAGCTC
>Ga0209164_1002990_pt1 | contig 16738 bp, 11 predicted proteins | sample MTBNYHSulfiMetaG_FD_187458 | JGI IMG/M metagenome (GOLD analysis project Ga0209164, IMG submission 187458) | Enrichment culture microbial communities from rom New York Harbor, USA that are MTBE-degrading - MTBE-NYH (New York Harbor Sulfidogenic)... | ecosystem: Environmental > Aquatic > Marine >...
AGCAAGCCGTGCTCAGGATATAACCTCCTCCCGGCATCCCGGCATCGAGGCACTTGCGAACCGCCCGTTCGACCTCCTCGTCCTTGCCGAGAAGAAGCACATTAACCGAGTCAATGTTCCCTTTCAAGAAAATCCTATTCCCCACGCGCCTCTTGGCATCCGCCAACTCGACGTCGCCCAGAGGGGGCGGGTCCATGCATTCCAGGCCGTCAATACCCGACTGCGCCGCCAGTTCCAGGCGGTCCGAAAGAAATCCGCACGTGTGCAGGTAGCTGAAAGCCGGCAGGGGGCGCAGGGCCTCGGCCAGCTTCCGAACCGAAGGCAGCACCAGGCTCTCGTAGGCCTTGCGGGACAGAAAGGACGAGCCTGCGTAGGGCGACGAAATATGAATGCTTTCCATGCCTCCGAATTCCACCTGGGCCTTCGCCCAGGCGACACTCTGCTCGTCAAAGTAGTTGACGAGAGCTCGAAAACGACCTGGGTCCTCCAGGGTGGCCACCAAGGCGTCGTCCAACTTCGGGAACCACTGGACGGCGCGGGAGAACCCATCCGGCGTCCATCCTCCGATGTGATAGTCCGGCCCCAGAATCTCGCGCGCCAGGCGGCCGCTGTAGAAGTCCTCGGGTTGATAATCGGACGTCTCCCGCTCCCAGGCGTCGGGATCGGTCTTCGCGAACTCATGAGTTGAATCCCCTGCCGGCGGGACGTTGAGCCAGTTGCGGATCGTCTCGTCGGCTCGCGTTCCCTCCCGGCATCCGGGCAGGCACAGAACGACTCCGTCGAAATGGTACCGCCTGGTCAGCGCGCACTCGGCGCGGACAAATTCATCAATGCTCCCCGGAACCTGCCCGGTTTCGGTTCCGTTCAGGATGATATGCTCCAGACTGAGTGGGCACCAGACCGGCACCCGGTCCGGCTGCCGGCGCTGCATGGCGGCTTTCAGGCGTTCCCGTGGGGTCATGGCTCAACTTCTTATGTTCATCCTGGTGACAAGTTCAGGTAGAGACCCTCTTGGAGATGGACTCCACCCGTGCAACTGGAAGCCTGAGGATCGCTGTCTCCGGCCTCCGTGCGAACACGGAATTCATCTCCTCCTCTCGGGATGCCAGGACACATGCCTCTCGCAGACGACAAGGGTTGGGATAAGAAGAAAATGAAGGGAGGAACCCGCAGGTAGAGGGTTCCTCCCTCTGAATGACCGTGCCACGGTTCAAGGTCCGACGCGCACGATGTCACCGTCGCTGACAGTGCCGTTTGTCGGATCGTATAAGGCGCCATCGTTAAACCAGCCCGAGATCCCGCTGATGCTGTTGAGGGTCTGTTCTCCGAACATCAAATACTCCCCGACGTTCGACCACTGGTCGGGGCCCGCGGTGACCAGCGCCCACCGATAAGGCGTCTCGGGGAAGCCTTGCGCCTCTTGCAGAACGGGCTTCCAACAGATGTCCGAAAAATACCGGTATTGTGGATTCTCATGGGGCAGCCAATCGGTTCGGTTGGGAAACGGGTCTGTTGGAAGGCTCGCCGTATACTCGATCGGTGTCGTCAGCAGGCGAAGTGGATACTTCTCACTGACGCTACCCGAGTTGCACTTGGACGGGTCCCAGCTGGGGGGACAAAACCCAAACCACCAGGTCGGATCGGGCACATACACGTCGGCATCTGTCCGATAGGTCTCCAGATTGACTCCCAAGGTACGCATTTCGGCTTGGCCGCGCGCGACCTTGGCGCGTATTTGGGCCTGCAGAAAATTGGGAATCGCAATAGCCGCCAGGATGCCGATGATGGCGACCACGATCAACAGCTCGATCAGCGTGAAGGCCTGCGGCTTGTGTGAAATCGCCATGAGCCTGCCACTCCTTTCCTAAAGTCGCTCTCGACAACAAGCGTGTCGCGCCCGCTAGTACAGCTTCCAGTCCTCGACGTTGGTCGGCACCCCCGTATCCAGCGCGCGCAGATTGTCGTCATCCAGGGCACCCGTCATCCCGCCTTCCCAGTACATGTTGTCCAGATAGAGGGATTCCGAGGTGACGTCGATCACCCAGGCATGACCTTTATCGTTCATTGTTCCGGCATTATAAAGCGGAACATTCCCGGCGGGGGAGGTGCTTGAGCTATAGAAGTAGGCCCCTTGGGGTACCGCGGTTTGCCCCAGCCGCGAATCGTCCTCAGCGGTACCGTTTTTCTGAATCTGGACCGTGAGGAACTTCCAGGTGCTGGTATCCGGAATCGTGTCAATCAGGAAGGACCTGCTGACCGTGCCTCCGGCGAGGTCTTCTCCGCCGATCAGGTTGACCGCCGAGCCGGTTCCCACAAAGTGGATGAAAAACGAATGCCGGATATCATTGAGGGTGAAATCCCAGCGGAAGGTCGCCATAGTTCCCGAAGCGGGGATCGACCCTACGCTTGCGGCGAATTGAAAATACTGAAAAGGACCATTTGCCTGATCCTGGTACGGCTCGGTAACATAAACGCTCTGCCCGGCGGATAGCACGTAAGAACGCGTTCCATCAAACGCCCGGTCCGATGCAATCGCCCCGGTATCAACAACATTCAACGGGTTCGCCAAAGCGTTATAGGAATAGGTGTCCACATCATCGAAGGCCACCTCGTCATTGAACTGCTCGTCGAGCCATACATTTGCGGAGCTGAAGCCCGCCGCAAACAAGATAACGAAAACGACTGAACATCGAGCGACATTCTTTAGCAGTGTCACGTTACTTTCTCCTTTCCTGGCTTAATCTCAGTCCCACTTGGAAAGACGAAACAGAAGTATCGAACGCGGTTCACCCCCTTTCTGGAATGGGCGTCCCTTTGGATCGGTCTCAAGAGCCTTCTCCGGCTCCATTCATCGATTCAGACGACACACCAAACGCTTTTACCTAGGTATACACAGTCCGGCTATCACTGTCAAGCTCTTTTTCTCTGCGAAGAAGAGATCAAAAAAGGTCGCGAAACTCATCCTATCTTTAGATATATCAGTGGATTAAATCATGCCTATCGTCTCATTCCCACAGGAAAGACATCAACCGGGCGCCGCTCCCTGCAAAGCTTGAATCCCTCCCATGCCAAGCGGACGGAAGTCTGGGTATACGAAGTTAGCAGTACCGTTGCTTGGTGACCAAGCTCATTGCGTGCCATCGCTCGAAGGGCGCGGGCGAGCGCTCCCTAGGGCAGCTGGCGGATCGGCGCCGAGAGAGCCTTGCGAAGCGCGAACCCGCTGCCGTTCGGGTTCAGCCCCGGGTCTCGAAGAATCATTTCACCCGCTATTCTTCCAAGTCGGTAAGTATCCTGCTCGAGCAGGATATAGGGGTGGCCGCCCTGGAGATAAACCGTCTTGGGATTTCCGAATCCCCCGACCCGCACTCGGGACAGGTCGCATCCAGACGCCTGTTGAACTGCTTGGAAAACACCGGCGGCGATCTCCTCGTCCGAACACAGGATCGCCTCCACATCCGGGGTGTGTCTCAGAAAGTCCGCAACGATTTTGCAGGTGTTTTCGGGAAGCGATTCTCCCATCCCTTTGGGAATGCGCAGAAGCCGGCGCGGATCGTAATGAAGATTCTGTTCCAACAGGCCGTCTTTGAATCCCTCCAGGCGCTTGGCAATCGAGCTGGCATTGTTAACCCGGGTCACATAGGCAAGTTTTCGACACCCCTGGTTGTGGACATATTGGACCAGGTTCTTCAGCCCTCCATAGTTGTCCCATGAAACGGACGGCAGCAAAACGTCGGGCAGGTAGCAATCAATGAGCAGAATTCGCACTCCCTGCTGCTGGAGGTTGAGATACAGGGTCAGATTCGGATTCAGCATGGTTTCGTCATCACTCAGAACCATGAACAGAAGAATCCTTTTAATGCCTTGCTCCACCAGGCGGTTGAGAATCTCGGCTTCCCGCTCGTAGGAGTCGTTGGACAGGCACAGGTTGATGTGGGCGCCCAGATCGAACGTTTCTTCATCAATCCCCTGGATGATCTCGCTCATAAACACATCGGAGGCATGGAGAAGGACCACACCGATATTCCGGTTGGCGCTTCGCTTCTCGACGTGGGGATAAGAGGAAAGATCGGCGACAAAGGAACCCTTGCCTCGAACCGTATAAGCGAGTCCTTCCGCGACCAGGTCGTTCAGGACGCGCCGCGCAGTAATCTTGCTGACCCCGTACTGCTCGGTCATCTGGTTCAGGGAGGGGATCTTCTCATGCGGACTCAGCTTCCCTTCAAGAATCTGAATGGAGAGTTCGGTCTTAATCTGAGCGTATTTGTAAGATAAGGTTTCCTGATTGGTTAGTATTTCGGTTCGAATCATCGATGAAACCCCAACAACCAAGACCTCCGGTCATGCGGGCAGACCGCTGTTCCCCGGCATGCGTGTATACACATAGAACAACATTTTATACACTCTGTCAAGCTGAACTCTACGCGAGACGTCCGCCGCTCGCCTGTTCAACCTTGAGAAAGGTTTATAACCTTCTGATGTATAATAGCTTAAGTATTGATCTGATGGCGTCGGAGCAGGATGGATGGTTGTGGAAAGAAGGTCTCACACGGCCTTTGGAGCACTCCGTCCCGGCGCACAGAGACACAAAAAGTGCTCAGTTTCCCTGAACTTCCCGCGACTTCGCTTTCAGAAAGGCCAAGTGTCCCGCTCCCCGGATGGCCGCCAGGCCAATCGAACGGGCGACTGTGATCCGTTGCAGACCGGTCAGGCGGGTTAACTGCCCCCTGAGCGGTCCCTCGAACAGCTCGAAGGCTCTCGATATCGCTCCCCCGAGGATCAGGCATTCCGCCCCGAATTCCTCAAGGATCGGCGCGAGAGACTGCCCCAGTCGCCTTCCAAACTCATTAAAGACCTGCACGCAAGTCGAATCGCCGCCTTTCGCCCGGGCCGCAATCTCTTTGACGTCCAGACCCGCTGCAGGAGGTCCGCCCGCCAGTGACCGGTACAGGGCGAGGATACCCCGCCGGGAAACATAGTCGTCCAGCTTCCCGCCCTTCCAGGCCAAGCCGCCAATCCATCCGAAAGGCGGTGGAACGCCGGGGCCGTCCGCCAGCAGTTGCCCGTCGGCGATAAAAGCCGAGCCTAGCCCGGTGCCCAACGTTAGCGCAAGGATGCGGTTGAATCCCTTGGCCGCCCCGCGCCAGGCTTCCCCTCGGGCAAACGCCCACGTGTCAATTTCAAAGTTGATGGGAAAGCGCTCGGGCAGGCCTAGGCGCTTGCGGAACTCCTCTTTCAGATGGACCCCGTAAAGCGATTCATACTTGTCCACGCCTTGGATCAAACAGATTCCCCGGTCGTAGTCGAGAGGGCCGCACATGCCGACTCCGATCCCGATCAGATCAAGCCCTTCCCGCGCGGCCTGTCGGAAGTTTTCCCGAAGCGGCGTGGCGAACGTTTGCAGGATACATTCGCGCGGGCCTTTGGAATCCACCGGCACCTGCTGGAACGAGCCGCGACGAATCCGGCCTCGCGCGCTGACCAGCCCGCAGCGCACCGAAGTGCCCCCGATGTCTGCGCCGATCGCATAGGCAGGGCCTTTTTTCGCTCTCCCCTTCATTTCATCAGCACCTTGACGACTTTGCAGGGCGGGTCTCCCAAGCCCTGCAGCGTGTACGCCCCCATCGCCGCTGGAATCACCGCGAGGCAGGAGAAAGGCAGCTCGGTCGTCAGCTCGGGCCGCCGATGGGGGCGGATTCGGATCCCCTCGCCGGCGACTGGCACCAGAAGATGAAACTCCCCGGCCGTATCGTCCTTGATCTCCCGCTCAAACTCCAGACGATGCACCTTGTAAAACATATCCGCCCGCGCCCCCAAAAGAACCTCCGCCCAACCTTTTCCCTCGCGCACCACTCGGGGTGCCTGTTTCAGATTCGACTCCACCCAGCGCGTCCTTCGCTCGGTCCGCAGCACCGCAAAGGCGTGCTTCGAGTGGATCGGACGCAACTTCCCGTCCAATCCGGGACGAAGAAAGTCATAGAAGTGAAAGGTATAGCGATAGGTCGTCGCGCTGATCTCCAGCACCGTCTCGTTCCGGCCCGAGCCGTGCAGCGTGCCGGCCGGGATCAGAAACAAATCGCCCGGCGCGCTGGGAAGACTGTTCACATACGGATTGTGGTCAAAGGGAATGCTCTCCTTCTCGGCGCGCAGGACCGCTCGGCGGAACTCCCGAACGTCGGTCTCTTCCTTCAGCCCCAGATAGACCTTCGAGCCGGGAGCGGTGTCCACCACGTAGTAGCTTTCATCCTGGCGATAAGGCTCCCCGAAGTGCTTTTGGATGTAGGCGTCTCCCGGATGAACCTGAAGCGCCATATCCCCGCCTTCATAGCTGTCATCGTAGTTGATACGGATCGGGAACTGTCCCCGGAACTTCTTGCTTCGGCCTTTGCTCCCGAGGAGTTCCGGCGACTTCCAGCAGGTTAAGACCGGAAAGGGAATCTCCATCCGAGTCTTCCCCAAGGCAACCCGGAAACTTGTTTCCGGCTCGATGAGGTCGTAGCTCCAGGCGCAGTTGACCATTTGTTTCGGGAGTCTGCGGACCCGCTTCAGCCACTGCCCGCCCCAGGGGCTGGGATCATAATAGGGCTTGGGTTTAACGGGGCCTGAAACCAGAAGGTTCAGGAGCTGTCGAAACACTTCTCCCGGCAACATCTTGGGCACGTTCAGCGTGTTGCCGTCAATATAGTAGTCCAGGGTGGGCAAGAGCTGTTTTCGGTGCTTGTCTAAAACGGGATAGTCAACGTAGTAGAAACGTCTCGTGCTGAAATAAGCAGGCAGAGCGTCTCCCGGGGATTCTTTCGCCTTCGCGGACACCGGGGCCGCGCCGATCGGCTTTGCAAGACCCCGTTTCAGCCGCTTCAGGATCTCTTCGCGGGCCAGATCAATATAGAACACCGCGTCATAACAGGCTCTCAGGCCCGAACCGGCGGCCCCGCTGCCGTGAATAATGACCACATCGGCAGCGGCCGACCGTCGCCGGCCGTCTGCGTCGGATATCAGCGTCTTTTGCAAGGAAGAAACCTTCCTCTTGTCGAAGAAGTCCGCCAGCGTTCCGGGATAAATGCGGCCGAAAGTCGGATCGTCCGGCAGGCAGGGCCGCACCACTCTTTCCAAGGCTGCGGTGCTTCTCAAACAAGAGGCAATGTCAATGGACTTTGGTTGAAGCCCTCGCTTTCGCAGCGCGTCCTCCAGAGCAGAAATGAGTTGCTTCCAATCCACACCAAGATGCCCATCCATCGCGATTCTGAAACCCCGTCCCTTCTTGGCCGCCAAGGCGCTTGCCGCCAACCGGCTTATGAAGGGAATCACCTGCGACATTCCCGTCTTCAGCTCAGCGAGCCACGCCTCGGGAATCGGCGGCGTGTTGATCAGGTCATCCGGGTGATACCCTCTCCGCATCCGATCAGGCATAAGTCCTTTCCCCTTATCCGCTCACAGAATGAGCTGCGTCATTGCCGGCTTTGTCTTCCATCAAAGCGTCTCGAGAGGTTGTGTCAACCTTCCCCGCAGCGATGACGGGGCAGGGCCTACTCGGGGATAAAGTCGCTGGCCCGAATCACGTCGCCCCGGCTGAGCGTCCCGTTGGTCGGATCGTAGATCAGGTAATCGAAACCGGGGACCTGCCCCTGGAACAGCCCGGGACGATAGCCGGGGTAAAACTCGATCGGGTCCATGCTGGGCACCCGATCCGGCCCGACGCTGGCGAGTACCCAACGGGAAGCGATGTCGAGGTCCATCGCGCCATAGCGGTACACTCCCGTCAGGAACAGCACCCGGCTCGGAAAAGGGTCCCGGGGAAGGGCGCTGAGATAACTCACCGGCGTCGTCAGCGGTCGCAGGCGGCTGCGGGGCAGAATCAATGCCGCCTGAGGATAGGTGTCGTTATCCGCGCAATAGATCTCCAGGGCTTCTCCCAGCGTGTGCATATCGGCCTTGGCTCGCGCCACCTTCGCCCGGGTCTGCGCATTCAAGAAGTTGGGCAGCGCAATCGCCGTCAGCAGCGAGATGATAGCCACCGTAACAAGAAGCTCGACCAGCGTGAACCCACCGCCTGCTTTGCAAGAGGGCCGCGCCAGCGAACGGTTGTGCGCCATTCTTGCCATCATCGCCGCCGCAGCTCAAGAGGAGGCCTGGTCACTCAGCAGTTCGAGAAAATAGGCTTCCACTTCGCCCAGTCCCTCCTCGTATATCTTAAACTGCTCGGGCGGAAGCGCCCGGCGCGCCACCTCTCGCCGTTCGAGCACTCGTTGGGCCACCCGGGAATCCAGGAAGCGTTGAAGGGTCTCCCTCTGGTTTGGCGCAAGATGCTCCCGCGTCTGTCGCAGGCGTTGCTGCAATTCCTCGGGCGACTGAGGCGAGCCGCCGAGCCACACTTGGGCCAGTTGAAGCTTTTGCTCGGGGGACAGTTGCAGCTCCTCGGCCAAGTGCCTTACGACTTGTCTCAGATTCTCCTGCGGGAAAGGCGTCAACGGCGGCCGAGGCGACAAGCCTTCTTCCATCGCGCCGGTCCCGGCGTCCCCGGGGAAAAAAAGGGACTGAGCGGATGAGGGCGCTCGGGATCGAGGCAACCCCCGCTTGAATCTCCAGAGAGTGTGCACCCCGTAGACAGTGCTGGCCGCAATCACAACAAGCGCCAGCCCCACCTTGACTCTCTTGGATATTCGGAAGCTCTCCACAGCCATCGTTCTGCCTACTTGCCCGGAAGAATAGAAGAGTTGACGCATCATTGTCAATCCTTTCATCTTCCCCCATCGCTTGAGAGAGTGCGAGGATTGGGAATGAGAGCTTTGACAACAGAATGCCGTTGACCCGGCGTTCGGATGTTCTTATACTGTCACGCCAGCTGACCATTCGCGCTTCGCGTTCGATCGATGCGAGTGCGCAGCGGATCACGACTCGGCCCTTGTTGTGCTCGATTCAGGAAGAGGGATGGCTGGCCAGTTGAAATTGGCGGGAACACAATCCGATGGAAACGACCTTTAAGTTGGCCCTGGGCCAAATGCTCGTCGAAGGGGGAGCAGTCGGGCGAAATCTGGCAAGGGCGCGGGAGACGATCCGGGAGGCGTCGGCAAAAGGCTGCCAAGTCGTTGTTCTTCCCGAATGCCTGGACTTCGGCTGGACAAACCCGGCGGCGAGACACCTGGCGCAACCCATCCCGGGGCGGCCCAGCGACCAACTCTGTCAGGCGGCTCAAGATGCAAGCCTGTTCGTTGTGGCCGGCTTGACCGAGAGACAGGGACAACAGATCTATAACGCGGCGATTCTGATTTCCCCCGAAGGAACCATCCTGCTCAAGCACCACAAGATCAATATCCTGGATATCGCCCAGGACCTTTATGCGACCGGCCGGTCGCTGTGCGTAACTGCGACGCCGTTCGGAATGTTCGGTCTCGCGATCTGCGCCGACAATTTCTCCAGCTCCCAGGTCCTGGCTCACTCGCTGGCGCGGATGGGCGCGCGCGTCCTGCTGTCGCCCTGCGCCTGGGCCGTGCAACCCAAGCACGAGCTGACCCGGGAGCCTCCCGCTACTCAGGAGTGGATCGACTCCTACACGACCCTTGCGCGGCTGTATGACCTGACGGTTGTAGGCGTCAGCAACGTCGGTCGGCTCGAAGCCGGCCCCTGGAAGGGATACAGGTGTATCGGCGGCTCATTGGCCGTCGGGCCGGGAGGGAAGATTCTGGCCCAATGCCCGCACGGTGAGGACGCCGAGGTCGTCGAGGTGGTTGAGGTCAGCGTGGTCGAGCAGAGCATTACCGGGACGAACTTCGCTCCCATGCTGGCACAAAAAGGCTATCGAGGACCTTGATCCGCTCTTCAGCCAACAGCCCGACTGAACTGCAAAGGTTTAGGCCGCCTCCCTCCGGCTGGGGAAGAGAGGCTGGGGCAGCCGAGAGGCTGCCTTGGGGAACTCCACCGCAACAGGGAATCTTCTGCAAAAAGGCATTTTGACTCTGTGAGCAAAACATGGCAATGCCTCTTTCCGGAGCAAGGCTTGAAGCGGTGGCAGCCGTATGATATTTTGCGAATTGGTGGGTTCAAACTTCAAGATGCAAAGCGAACGAGTCTGTTTCCAAATCCATAGGAGCGATAGACCGTGACAAGCAAAAACTGGCATAGCGTGGACACCCTTGGTTCAGAAGAAATGGTCACCCACTGGAGGGATCATTTCAGCCCCCCGGCGCTGGTCAACGACCTGGGCTGTTTCCAGGTGATGCCGGATCCGATGGGAATCCGCGACTTTCTCATGCCGCCCTTTTCGGGCAAAGGGGAAGGGACCGGGATGCTTTACATCAATCGGAAACATCCCGCTTCGGAGGACGTCCCTGTGGGCTACACCTGGTACCCCGACCGGGTGCGACGGCGGGCGACCTTTGAGGGCTTGGAGGTCGAAACGGTGACCTGGGCGGCCGCGGGCGAGCCTGCCGCGTTGGTTCGTTTGACGCTGACCAATGTGTCAAGCACCTCTCGCCGGGTGGAAGTCGGGATCAAAGTGGCCGGCCAGCTGGTCCACACGATTGACGGCTGGGCCTCGATGGCGCCCACCATTTATCATGGCTGGACCGATCTTTGCTCAGGAATGGACCCGAAATCGGAGCATCCCGAGCGCTGGCGGTACGACGGCGAAGCCGGAGGAATGTGCTTTTCCTCTCAGCCCAAGGCGTATTCGGTGCACGGAACCCGTCCCCGGCCGGATCGCGTCGAGGGGAAGACGCTCCTGTACGATGTCTCCCTTTCCGCGGGTGACGCCTGGAGCCTGGGCTTTGTGGTCGCCTTGGGCGAGACAGAACGGGAAGCCGCCGAGCGGTTTGTCCGGCTGGCCGACGGCTTTGAAGAGGCGAGCCGGCAAGCCCGCCGGAGTTGGCAGGAGAAGATTGAAGCTGCTTTTGTGCCCAACAACCCGATCTTCTCCGGCCACCTGCCCACGTTTCACACTGCGGAAGAGAATCTCGCCCGCCTCTATTACACGGCCTTTGCAGGTTCTCTATGCTGCCGGCGCTCGAATCCGCTCAGCCGGTACGGCACTACCTACGTGACCCTGACGCCTAACAATTGGACCACCGCGTCGTTTCTGTGGGATATGATGATTGCCGCGCCCTTCTACGCCCTGCTCGACCCGCTCGTCCTGCGCAAGATGATCAAAGTCTGGCTCGAGGCGGACTTGAGAAAATGTCACTCCGTGGAATATGTGACCGGCAAGGGCCTGAGCAACTGGTATGCGGTCAACAACACGGCGATTGTCCGCCTCGCCTACGATTATCTGCGCTGGACCGGCGACTTCGCCTGGTTGGACGATCCGATCCGGGGAAAGACGATCCTGGAGCACCTGGAGGACCACGCACTGAGCTGGCACGAATTGGATCGCCACGGCCATGGGCTGGCCGATTGTGGCGGCGTGCTGAATCTTCTCGAATGTGTCAGCACCTATGTCCATGAGGTGCCCTCCTTTAACGCGATGTGGGTCGCCGCGCTGCGCCAGGTGGCGGCCGTTCGCCGCCTAAGGGGTGAGCGCCGCAGGGCAGAAGCCCTGGAGGAGGATGCCGCCCTCTTACTGAAGAATACAATGGGGCTTTATGCGGATGGCAAAGGCTTCTGGCGATGCCGTCAACCGGATGGCTCCTACAATGAAGTGCGTCACGTTTACGACTTTATCGCCGCGCTTGAAAGTATTGCCGAGGATCTCCCCGCGCACGTTCGCGAGGAGATGGCCGATTATTTCCAGCGGGAGCACCAGACCGGCTGCTGGATGCGGGGGCTTTCCACTTGGGATGATGACGCGCACCGCAGCACCCGGGTGGATCTTCAATGGACCGGTTCGTATCCTTCACTGCCGGCGCAGGCGATCAACGGGCTTTATCGGATCGGCCGCGGCGAGGCGGCCCTGCAATGGCTGCGCCGCATCGCGCCGATCGCGCTTCAGGGGCCGCTCGGACAGGCCCACTGGGTGGAGACGGTGCGGCCGCCTTTCAAGGGGGGCGCTTACAAGTGCGCGGCCGACCCGACGCATGGCGCCGACTGGGTGGTAGTCTCGAACGGCGCTTATCCGGCCATGTTCATCGAGTCCATTTTCGGCGTCCGGGCGACCCTCAGCGACGGTTTGCAGTGGAGCGGCCAGTGGCATTCGTTCGATCCCGAGGCGCGCCTTGAGAATCTTCACTATCAAGGCCACAACTACCGGGTCACCCGAAAGGGAATCGAGCAACTGGATTGACTCACAAATGGCACGGCGGAGAAAGACCTTCCTTGAGACTTGCGACGGAGAGAAGCGGACAGAGGAGAAACGGGAAATGATGTGCAAAACTGTTCTCAGGACGGGCGCTGCGGTGCTTGCCGTCGGCTGGGCGTTGGTTGCTGCGGCGGCGGTTGACGCTTCGACAACCCAGGTGCCTTATTTACAGGGGATTGTCATAGACGGCGACAAAAAGGATTGGGGCGAGCGGGGCTTTCGCGTGGAGATGATGGCCTACCGGACGCTGGAAGGGCTTGCCGCGGAGGATTTCGAACCGCGTTATCGCCTGGCCTGGAACGAGCAGGGATTGCTCCTTCTGCTCGAAGTCCGGGACAACATCCCCGTCGAGGAAAGCATCATCGAGAACGTCTGGATGAAGGATTCCGTGCGGATGGCGCTCACTCCGGAGCGTGGGGCCGGTTTCGTCGTCCATATCGCGCCCGGAGCGGACCCGGAAAGCCCCGGCGCGAAGATATTCTTCGAAAACGGAATCAAGTCTCTGCATCCCGAGAAACCTTTGTCCGCCGAAGTCGCCAGTGCTGCAGAGCCGGGCGCTTACGGCATGGAGATTCTCCTGCCTTGGTCGAATCTCGAGTCGGTTCCTAAGGAAGGAACAACTCTTTCCTTCACAATGACTGTGAGTGACATTGATAACCGGGACGAGATCACCTGGACGGCGGGCTGGCACGCCGATAGCTCCCATCAGCTTCGTCTTGCACGGGAGGCATCCCCGCCGATCATGGCTTACGCGAGCGGCCGCTACGAGCGGCTGAGCGCAGTGCGGGTAACCGTCCGGGGTGTCAGCAGCCTCGTTGGTCAGAGTGTTGTTCTCCGGGAGGGACAGAAGAGGCTGGCCAAGAGCCGATTCGAAGAGTCTTTCGGGCGAGCTCTGGCGGAGTTCGATCTTCCGATGCCGCCGCTGGGCGAGACTTGGGGCTCCTTAACTGCTACGATTCGGGGACACGCGGCAATGCCCATTCTCCTGGCGGACGCGCGGGAGATCCGCGCCCGCAAGTTCACCGAGGCACGCCTTACATTCGACTCCTACCTGCTTGAGCAAAGCGACTTTCCCCGGGCGGATTATGAAGACGCTTCCTTTGTGGAACCTTTGATGAACGCTGAATCGATCCGGACTCCTTCGTTTGTTGAATCCTTGCTCGGGCCGTATTCGATTAAGACAACGTTCTACGACGCAGAGTTCAACAGCGTCCTAAAGGCGGAGAAGCCGGGACGCTATGGAGCGGTGGTGGAAGTCATCCCCGCTCATGGCCGCACGACCCGCCGGTTTCAAACTCTGTTCCGCCTGCCCGCCGGTCTTGACCTGCTCACTCTCTGGGCGGGCACCCGTATGGACACGATGATCCATTTTCCCGATGCTCTGGGCATCGAACTGGCGCCCGGCTCGAAACGGCTGCGGGCGATTGATGAGCATCTTCTGGGAGCTTTTGCCTCAGGATTCCTCGAAAGACGCGATGGCGCCGCCTTGCTCGCCGGCCTTTACGAAGGCGAAACGCTGGAACCCGCGGAAAAACCCAACTGCGATCCGATGGCCGAGGATCGCCAGTGGTGGGTTACCTTCAAGCGCCGGCTGTACGGAATGGATGAACAATACCCCGAAGCTTTTGTTTGCCCTCGCCCGATTGTGGGAACCCCCGCTCCGGTTCTTCGTGAAGGGACGCTGCGCGAGGCGGGAATGAAAGCCGACGCCGCAGAACGCATCAACGCCGTCCTCGAAGAGTGGGCGGCCGACTCGGAAGAAGCCTTCGCGGTTTGCGTCGCGCGCCACGGCGTTATCGTCCTTCACCGGGCCTACGGGCGGCGTCACGGCGAACCGATGACGGTGGACACTCCCAGCTGGATGGCCTCGATTACAAAAATGATGTCGGCCGTCCTGATGATGATGTTGGTGGATCAGGACCTGGTGGACATGGACGCGCCGGTGGCCGATTACCTCCCGCCCTTCCAGGACATCGAGGTTGAAAAGCCGATCACGGTTCGCAACCTCTACACCCATACCGGCGGATTGTGGGGGCATTGGGGGGACGACTTGCACGATATGGAAGAAGTAGTGGCTGATTATTCCACATTTCTGGCCAGTGACAAGATGTCGTTCTACAACGGCGCTGGCAATGCCCTGGGATCGAAGATTGTTGAACTGGTCTCCGGCGAGGCCCTGCCTCTATTCTACGAGCGGCACCTGTTGGAACCGCTGGAATGCAAGAGAACCCGAGTCTCAGGCTCGATGGGCGACGCCCGAAGCACGCCGCTCGAAATGGCCAGGATCGGGCAGATGCTCCTGGGCGGCGGTGCCTATGGATCCCACCGGTTTATGCGGGAGGAAACGGTGCAGCGAATGCTCCCGGCTCGAATGACCCGGCAGTTCGGCCCGAACACCACAGTCGTCAAAGGCTTCGGATGCCAGTGGTTCAGCGAGCACGGATTGAGCGCGCGCACCTTCGGCCATGGGGCGGCCTCCTCGGCAACCTTCCGCATCGATCTGGACAACGATCTGGTCATTGTGATGTGTCGCAACTCGGCGGGACGCAATTTCCACAAGCACTATCCGAGATTCATCGCCGCCATCGTGGACAGCTTGGCCGAGTAAACGAGGGTTATTTCCGCTGTGTCTCTGAACCCTTCAGAGGCACCCTGCTGAGGAGTGGCGGATGAATCGCCTGAAGCGAGAGAGGGTTTTGGCGGTGCTTGGCGGGATGACACCGGACCGCACCCCTCTTTATGACCTGCTTTACAATGACGCGATCATCAAGCACTTCACGGGGCAGATCCCCCGGCCTGGGAACGAGGGCTTGGGCGTCGTCTGCGAAGCCATCGGCAAAGCGCTGGATATGACGCGCAGTATCACCCCTCCTCAAGAAGAGAGAAAGGAAACCATTGACGATGGCGAGCTGGAAGGGTTTGCCCTCCGGTGGAGTCGGTGGACCTGCTGGGTGGAGCGGCGTCCTTTTTCCGATTTGGAAGGAGCCAAGCGATTCATCGCCCGATCGATTCGCTTCAGAAAAGATTGGCAGCCAAGCGCAAAGTTCGTCGAGGATTACCGCGAGGAGTTCAAGAGATATGACGAGTTAACCGACGGCACGGTCGTTCTCCATCATCCCTCGCCGGTCGGGATCGACACCGCCTATAGCTGGCTGGGCTGGGAGAGCTTCGCTCTTCTTCTGAAAGAGGACCCCGGTTTGCTGGAAGCGTGGCTGGAAGCGATGCTTGAGCAGGAACTGCGCCGCGTGGAAGCCATCGGAGACCCTGACATCTCGCCCGCGGTGCTCGTCTACTCGGACATCGCTTCAAAAAACGGATTGCTGCTATCGCCCCGGTTCCTGAAGGAATCCTTTGTCCCCCGGCTCAGGCGATTGACGGAGGCCTGGCATGCCCGAGGAGTCTCCTGTCTCTTTCACTCGGACGGAGATCTGTCTCCAATCCTGGATGACATCGTGGGCGCCGGCGTGGATGGGATCAATCCGCTGGAGAAGACCGACCGGATGGACGTCTTCACAACCTTCGAGCGTTTCGGCGATAGGATCTATTATGCCGGCGGTGTGGATGTGAAAGTCCTGAATGTCAGGCCGCGCGACGAGGTGGAAGCCCTCGCCTGGCGGATTCTCCGCACGGTCCTTCCTCACCGGTTGTTCCTGGGATCGAGCACGGAGCTGTCAAACGATACGCCGCTGGAGAACTTCCTCGCCCTGTACGATGTCGCCCATGCCTGGCAAGTGGGCGAGGCCGGAGGATGAATCTACCGGGGTGCCTTCCGCTTCTTCAGAATGACAATCACCAACTGGGTTTAAACACCTCCCGGATGGCTTCGAGATAGGCCATGCCGGTGAGCGTGTCGGGCTCGAGATAACTGCCCTCCCCCCATTCGTTCCAGGCATTGACGGTGATGACGCGCTGCCCCTCGGGTAGCCATAGGGCTCTCTGGCGCGCTTGCTCAAGCGCCCTTTTGAATCGTTCGGGAGTATTGTTCGAAATGATGGGGTCGTTGGGATAGGGCCCTGAGGCGTCATATGGCTGCCCGGGTTGGAGACGCGGGGTCGGGTCCCAGCCCATCGTGACGTTGGGGAAATAGGGTATCCCATAATTGTTCTTCTCCCGGTCGTAGACGAGAAAGTAGTTTTCCCGGAAGAACTCATAATCGGTCGCGGGCCGATCCCGAAACCCCACCAGATGAGTCCAAATGTAAGACGTCGCGCTGTCGAAACCGATCTCCCGGAGGATACCGACTTCATAAGGAGGGTGAGAGCGGATTTGAGATTCAATGGCGTTGAAATGAACGCCCGCAAGTCCCGCCTCTCGGGCTTGGGCCTCGAAGGCTGCGAGGGCCTCCCGGGTTCCGTCGGGACCGCCCAAGCCCCGAATCAAGGTGCCGACTTCATAGACCGAGAAATAGGGTTTTCCGTTAATCTTCCAGTAGCTGGGGTGCGTGAAATAGTCTTTCACCACGTGGTCAATGATTGCATCAAAGTGTTCGCGATCGATGGCGCCCGGACTGTCGCC
>Ga0209164_1002992_pt1 | contig 16735 bp, 17 predicted proteins | sample MTBNYHSulfiMetaG_FD_187458 | JGI IMG/M metagenome (GOLD analysis project Ga0209164, IMG submission 187458) | Enrichment culture microbial communities from rom New York Harbor, USA that are MTBE-degrading - MTBE-NYH (New York Harbor Sulfidogenic)... | ecosystem: Environmental > Aquatic > Marine >...
TTTCGGATATCACGAAATCGAGCTTATCCCCCTTGTATCTGCCGTTCTCATCGAGCAGCACCGGGATCATACCCAGCTCTTGGGCGGTCAGCACGTTGGGGGGCTTATCGTCGATGAAGAGGCATTCGTTGGCTGGCGCACCGAGCAGCGCCAGGACTGTACGATAGGGGCCGGGGTCGGGCTTGCTGGCGTAGTTGACTGCCTCGGTGTCGAACAGGCGCTCGAAACATGCGCGTATCCCCAGGCAGCCCAGCACGTTTTCGATGTGCCAGCGTGGGGAATTGCTGAAGACGCACTTCTGCGCCTCGATGCTTTCCAGCATCGCTCTGAGATCCGGATTGTCAGCGAGGTGCTCTTCTACCGGGACACCAAACACGAAAGAGAGATATTCTTCGCGATCGACCTCATGCTCCTCGATCAGGCCTCCCAACACCGAGCCGAAACGGCCATGATAGTCTTCAAAGGTCGCATCGGTATCATTCTCATCGAGGCCGATTCTTTCAACCATATACACTTTGGTGCGCCCAATCAGCCGATCAATCAAACCGGTTTTCCTCGAATACAGAGTTCCATCCAGGTCGAAGAGGCAATATTGCATGGTTACCTCTGGGGGTGAAAGCTAATTTTGTAGGGCGACCAGTGGGCTATTTTCCGGAAGCGCGCACGAGCTCTCGCACCGCACGGCCCGAGTCCAGGGTCAGCGCTTCGGCGGCCAGCTTCTGCGCCTCCGGAAGAGACCAGCCTCGGATGATGGCTTTGGCGCGCGGGATCGAAGCCGGGGCCATGCTGAACTCATCCAGACCCAGGCCCAACAGGATGGGCACCGCATCAGGGTCGCCGGCCAGTTCGCCGCACAGCCCCACCCAGGTATCTTCTTTGTGAGCTGCCTGGATCACGCGCTCGATCTGGCGCAGGATCGCCGGGTGGCAGGCATCGGCCAGGTGAGCGAGCTTCTCGTTCGTTCGGTCGGCGGCGAAGGTGTACTGGGTCAGGTCATTGGTGCCGATGCTGAAGAAGTTCACCTGGCGCGCGAATTGGTCGGCTAGCACCGCCACGGAGGGCACTTCCACCATGATGCCCAACTGATAATCGCCTACCTCTTGACCTTGTGCATCGAGCTCGGCCTGGGCTTCGGAGATCAGCTGCTTTGCCTGCTGCACTTCCTCCAGGGTGGCGACCATCGGGAACATGATGCGCAGGTCGTGCCCGGGGCTGACGCGTAGCAGGGCGCGCAGTTGGGTCTTGAAGAAATCCGGCCGGTCGAGGCACATGCGGATGGCGCGCCAGCCCAGGAAGGGGTTGGCCTCGACGCCCAGGTCGAGGTAGGGCAGCTCCTTATCGCCGCCCACATCGAGCGTGCGCACCACCACCGGCCGCTCTTCCATCACCTCCATGATCGCTGTGTAGACCTGGAATTGCTGCTCCTCGCTCGGCGCGACTTTCCGGTCGAGGTAGAGGAATTCCGTTCGCAGCAGGCCGACCCCCTCCGCGCCATACTCAAGCGCCAGGGCCGCTTCGTCGGCGCTGCCAATGTTGGCCACCACTTCGATGGGGTGACCGTCGCGAGTGACGGCTGGTTGCTGGGCAGCGTCTTTCTCTTGTGCCGACCGCTCGGCAGCTTGCGTCTGCCGCTTCATCCCGGCGTCGTAGCTGGCTTGGTCTGGGTCGACGGTCACTTCGCCGGCCTCGCCATCCAGGATGAGCATTGTATCCTCCGTTAGCGCCAGCACGCGCTTCCCGACGCCGACTACGGCGGGTAGGCCCAAGGCCTTGGCCAAGATGGCGGTGTGGGAGGTCGGCCCGCCTTCGGCGGTGCAAAAGCCCAGCACCAGTGTTTTATCCAGGTTAACCGTGTCGGAGGGGGTGAGGTCCTTGGCCACGACGATGCACGGCCCCGGGAGGCTGTGGGCGCCTTCGGTGGTCTTGTTGAGCAAGAGACGGAGCACACGTTCGCCCACGTCACGCACGTCGGCGGCGCGAGCGCGGAAGTATTCGTCCTCCAGGGCTTCCATTTGCTGGGCGAAGTGCTCTACGCTCTCCTGCCAGGCGGCTTCGAGGTTGATGGCTTGACCTTCCACGATCTCGCGAACGGCTTTGATCAACGCCGGGTCTCGTAGGATCAAAGCGTGCGCCTCGAAGATGGCGGCCTCCTCAGGCCCGGTCTCCTGCTCAGCCTTGACTCTAAGCGCTTCGATCTGCGTCAGAGCAGTTTGCAGGGCACCATCGAGGCGCCCCAGTTCGGCGGCTGCATCCTCGATCTGATAGCGTTCGATTTGCAGTTCTTCTTTCTCGATGATGAAGGCTGGGCCGAGCGCGATGCCGGGGGAGGCCGGGATGCCTTTGATGATCAAGTTCTTGTGCGTCATAGCGTTGGAGCTAGGCATGATCTGGTTATGTAAGGGAATAATCGGCTTCAGGCGGGGGCGAAGTTGGCCTCGATCAGCTTACGCAAGGCCTCGGCTGCTTGAGCCTCGTCATCGCCCTCGATGCTGAGTTCGATCTGGTGATCCTGTTCAACGCCCAGGGTGAGCACACTCAAGATGCTCTTGGCGTCGACCCAGTCGCTGTCCGAGGTCAGATTGCGGACCTGGATGTCGGCGGCGTACTTGCCAGCCGCCTCGACGAACAAAGCGGCCGGCCGTGCGTGCAGGCCTACTTCGTTGATTACTGTGAGGGTTAGCTTTTGCATTGGGGGGTTTCTTCTGTGTGGTAGGTTTTGGGTTCGAAATGCTGCGGGGCATTATAGCATATCAAGTGCGCTGAGTTTGATTGCTATCTGGGCTTGCAGGTCGTCCCCTACGGGTTGAAAGGGGAGCCTGGGATAGCCGATCTCATACCCTCTCATCTTCAGGATGGCGTGGACGGAGGGAATGGTTGGGGCTAGATGAACGATTTCACGGACTTGCAATATCTTGTATTGGAGCTCTTGCGCCATATTCTCGCTTGAAAGCGCTTTCCAAAGGGCGTCGTTCAGTTCAGGGAAGGCGTTGGCGAGCCCGGAGATGCAAGCCCTGGCGCCCAGGCTGAAAGCCGGCAAAAAGAGCGCTTCTGTTCCTATGACGATATCGCCGCCGGTTTTCTCCGTTAGGCGTTTCTTGGTGGCGAAGCTTTGAATGTCGAAACTGCTGTCCTTGACTCCCCAGATGCCGATCTCGACCAGGCGTGACAGCAATTCCGGGCTGAGGGTATTGCCGGAGAGCTTGGGGTTGTCGTAGGCGTAGACCGGAATATCTACCGCTTCGATGAGCGCCTTGTAGTAGGCGACTATATTCTCTTCGCTGTGCTGATAGTAGAAGGGGGGTAGTGCGGCCACGGCCTGCACCCCGTTGGCTTGGGCGTGCTGGGCGAGCTGGATGGTCGCGGCGGTGTGGGTCGTGCCGACATGGGCCACGATGGGGACGCGCCCCCGTACTTGATCGATGATGATTTCCAGCACCTGCATGCGCTCTCCGACCGACATCAAGGGGCCGGAGCCATAGCTGCCGCAAGGGTAGAAACCGCCCACGTGCGGCAATAGGAAATCGATCAGCCTGCGGTAGCCCTCTTCAAAAACCATCCCGTGCTTATCGAATGGGGTAATGATGGGTGGCACAATGCCTTCGAGATGAAAGTCTTCCATCAAGCGCATTCCTTCACCAGATTATCATGGTCCTGTATGAGCCTTGGGGATTGCTACTTGCCCCGGCCTGACTTCACCGCGGCGGTAAATCCCTTTGCCAGATCGGTCAATTTGCCATAGTTTCCGGCTTCAATTGCAGCCACGTCGACCAGGCAGCTTCCCACGCCCAGCGCAGCCGCCCCAGCGGAGATCAACTCTTCGGCGTTTTCCAGTGTGACGCCGCCATCGGGCATCAGGGGGATGTACTTGAATGGCGCCAATAACGCCCGGATGTATCCCGCCCCCAGATTGCCGCCGGGAAAGACCTTCACGATCGCTGCCCCGAGTTCGAAGGCTCGTAGGATCTCGTTGGGGGTCAGTGCACCTGGGATGAAAGGCTTCCCATAGCGATGCGCCATCTTGGCCACGCCCTCGTTGATGGTGGGCGAAACGATGAACTCCGCGCCTGCCTTTATCGCCGCTCCAGCGGTCTCCGCGTCCAATACTGTCCCTACGCCGACGGAGATGTGCTCGTAGTTTTTATCAGCGACTGCCGCGATGGCCTCCAGCGCATCGGGCATGTTCATCGAGAATTCGATCGCCTTGACACCCCCTTTCGCCAGCGCCTCGGTCACCTCAATAGCTGCCTTTGCGCTTGGAATTCGAGCCGCTGCCATGACACCGGTTTCCAAAATCCTCTGAGAGGGTGTGATGTTGTTCTGCATGATGGTTTCCTACTTTTGCTAGAAGAGCTTCAAGTCGAGTGCTTTGACCTGAAGGGGAAATACTTTGGGTAGCAGCCTGATTGTGACTGCTCGCAAGGTATCCGGGCCGAGGTCTGACGCACCGGATCGAATCCAAACCAGTGGACGTTTGCTTTCAGTTATTTGGTGTGCCCGTTCCCGCCTTCCTTCTGTCCGTAAAGGATCGCCAATAATTCGTCCTCGCTTTCGGCCTCAATGAGCTGCGCCACCCGCTCCTTATCTTGCAGGAATGCCGCCAGCTCTCGCAGTATCCCTACGTGGCCCGAGTGGTCCAGAGCGCCCAGCCCCACGGCCAAATGGACCGGGTCGTTCTTGGAGCCGAAGTTGATGCCCTCTTCTATAGTCGCCAGGGCTAGGCAAATCCGGTTGACCCCCTCCTCTGGGCGGGCATGTAAGAGCACCACACCCGGCGCGATGACGGAGTAGGGCCCCATTTCCTCGATTACCTGTTTCATCGCCGGGATGTAGCTTGGCTGCACGTCGCCAGCGGCAACCATGATCTCGCCTACCTGGTCTACCAGATCGCGCCAGTCTTTAGCTTTGAGGCCAACTTTCACTCGATCTTTGGTCACGTATTCTTCGATCATCGGCGTCTTCTCTCCAGAACGGCGGCGGTAGCTTGTCGTTTGGCGGTGCAGTATAATTGAGTTGGGAGGTCCTGCATTTTGCTGGCGAAAACAATGCAGTTGGTAATGAGTCGTTTCAGTGCCGGCTGTGATACCGATGGGTGTGAGGCACCCATCTTTTCGCCACGAAGCAATGTTTGCAGGACCTCCCGAGGCTGTCCGCGCTAGCCTAAGCCTAGCAACGTGCGGATGAGCATGCCAACTCCCTTGACGAGGCTGGCCACGATGTAGATATCGGGGGTCATCAGCCCAGCGCCTGTCGCTGCACCGTATTCCGAGAATGGCAACACAGGGTAGAACAGCGCGCCGGCGATTGGCCACAGGATGCCGGTGACGAAGCCGGCGGCAATCGCGCCGCGCGCGCCGCCCACAGCATTACCGTAGACCGCGCCTGCGGTACAGCCGAACATGATGGCAATCATGGAAGGCACTGGCACCACGGATAGGCCGATCAGGTTCGACAGGAACATGCCGACCAGCCATCCCAGGAAGCCGGTGATCAGACCCACTACCACGCCGGTTGGCGAGTAGGGGAAGACGACCGGGCAGTCGAGTGCCGGGATCGCGCCAGGCACGAGTTTCTCGGCGATACCCCGGAAGGCGGGGATCAACTCGCCGATGAACATGCGCACGCCTTGCAGGACCACCAAGATACCACCGGCTGCAGTGAGTGATTGCAGGATGATCCAGACCACAGGATGCTGGCTGCCAGATAGCTCGGATGCTACGCTGCCGGCGAAGATCGCCGGAACGGCGAACATCAGGAACATGATCAGCGAGAAGGCGACTGCGATGTCCCGGAGAGCTTCCAACCCGCTCGGCATCTTGATCTCTTCGATGCTAGTATCTTTCTTGCCGAAGAGCTTGCCGACCCAGGCGGAGACCAGGTACACCGATCCCATGGTGTGGCCGACCGCGAAATCATCACTGCCGATGACTTTACGCGTGAAGCGCTGCAAGATGGCCGGTTGCAGGACCATATAGAGGCCCAAGACCAACGCACCGATCACGACCAACGTCACGCCGCCCAACTGCAAAGTGACCAGGGCAAAGGCGACGCCGCCGGCCATGTGCCAAACCTTGTGGCCGGTCAGGTAGATGTACTTCGCCTTGGTGATGCGGGCGAACAGGATATTGGCCAGGAAGCCGAAGACCATCACCAGGCCGACCTGCTGCCCGATCTCCCCCATCATGGCGCCTACGGCGAGGTTGTCGTCGAAGTAGATGCCGGTCACGCCAAAGGCGGCGGTGAACAGCTTATCGAAGCTTGACAGCGAGCCAACAGTGACGCTCACACCTGCGTTCAGGATCAAGAAACCCAGGATGGTCTTGACCGTCCCAAGGATTACTTGGGTGACGGTCTTGCGTTGAAGGATCAAGCCTAGCAGCGCGACGACCCCAACCAGAATGGCAGGGATGGTCAAGAACTGTAGGATGATGTCTAATGCATTCATGCGAACTTCTCCTTATGTGAGTTATGACTACTGGATGATGGTGGCGCATCCGCGGGGTGAGAAAAGCCTCACCCAGATGGGACACCGATGCACTTCATCACCGCAACCATAATAAGGGGCATCTTGTTAAACGTTCGCTACTACACCTCCTTTCACTTGGCCTCAATCTCAGCAACCACCTCGTGGAATACGGGTAAGAAGCGTTCCCGCAGGGCTTCCTTATCGGTGATGTCGACAACCGGAATGATCCGCCCTTTGAATCCATCGAGATGTGTGACCAGATCTTCAGAGCACACAATCATATCCACCGCCTGCCCTTTTGCCGTGCCCGAGTCCCAGGCGGCCACTTTGGCGACGAGCCCCTCCTCCGCCAAGATATCCTCAATGGCCATCCTGAGCAGCAGACTCGTACCAAAGCCCACGCCACAAACCGTCAAGACTTCAGGTAATCGGGCCATAACATCCTCCTAAAGAGAAACCGTAGATTTCAATTTTGAGCCGCACTACATCTGTGGCTCAAAAGCCGCGAAGTTGCGGGGATTCAGCGCCGTCATTTGATGGATGTGCTCGTCGCTGATCCCGGCCTCCTGCATCATGGTGGTGAAGGTGGTCGGGATGTAATCCAGGCCGGGCCAGCCGCCGTAGGACTTGAGATACGATTGGCGGCCGCAATCCATGGATAGGAGGATCTGCTTGACGAAACCCTCCGCAATGAGCATCTTGATCAGATCGATCCGCAGGCTGTCGGGGTAGTATTTGGATTTGCTGACGTTATCAAAGGCGAAATACACACCCGTTCGAGCGAGCTTGATTGCGTAGCCGGGATTCAATGTGTCGCGGTCCAGGTGTCCGATGCTAATGCGCTCCGGGGGGACGCCCTGGGAGGTGAGGATGTCCACCTGGGTGAAAACCATCGTGCCCTTCATGGAATGCGTGGTGACCGAGACGCCGGTCTTGAGCGCCGCTTTGGCTGCTGCCCGCATGACCTTTTCTTCATTTCTGGTCACTTTATCCACGCTGCTCCCGCATTTCACCCACCCGGCTTTGATATCCGTGCCATCCATCCCCTCGGTGATGTCGTGGACGAATAGATCGACCAGTTCGCTCTCGGAGGCGTTGAAGGCGATATTGGGGAAGAGGCTATCCATGATGAAGCCCGTCGTGGAGATGATGTGCACCCCTGACTCCTCTGAAATGCGCTTGAGCGCCTTCACGTCACGCCCGTAGCCGTAAGTGGTCAATTCCGCGATCAAGTCTCCGCCGGCCGCTTTGAATAGCTTGGCTTCCTCGATGGCATTTTCCACGTCGGGAAGTCTATAATCGATGTCGGTGCGCACCCGCATCGGGGGGAAGGTGATCAGGTGCTCGTGGGGCAGCATCATTTCAATACTCTGGGGATCGATATCCCCCAGAACGGTTCGGATGACTTTCGCCATTTCTGGCTCCTTTCTTGTTTGCGAGGTAAAGGTGGGTTTTATCCTGACGGGGTCGTCTTCCCGCCCCAACCCAAGTCGGATGAGATGGCGCGGGCCGTACCCTTGACTTGGATTACTTGGTTTTCATCGAAGATCACGCGCGAAGCTGGCCCGGAGATGCTGACCGCCCCGGCCACGTGCCCGCTGGCATCGAAGATCGGCGCTCCGATGCAGCGCACGTGCTCTTGGTTCTCCCGGTCGTCGAGGGCAACGCCGGTTTTTCTGATGACTTCGAGATGTTCTTCAATTTTTATCGGATTGGTAAGGGTGTGGGGGGTTATTTTCGGCAGGCGCCCGGAACGCAAGATGGCATGGGTCAGGTCTGGATCGGTGAAGGCCAGGATGGCCCGGCCTAGCGAGGTGCAGAAAGCTGGCGTCCGCTTGCCTAACGTGCTCGAGGTGCGCAGCATCTGCTGGCTTTCCACGCGGTCGATATAGATGACGTCGTGCTCGTCCAGGATTGCCAGGTTGACGGTCTCGCCGGTGGCCACCTGCAGGGCTTGCAAGTGGGGCAGGGCGGCGCGCCTGAGATCCATGCCGCTGAGATGATCGAAAGATAGTTCGAGCACCGCCAGGCCCAGCGAATAGCGCAGCGTATCGGCGTTTTGTTTGACGAAACGGCGCTTGACTAAGGTTTTCAGGATGCGTGAGGTTGTGGCCTTGTGTAAACCGGTACGCTGGGCGATCTCGGTGTGTGAGAGTCCCTCTGCTGCGGTGCCTAGCACGGTCAAAACGTCGATCGCCCGCTCGACAGATTGGATGGTGTCCCGGCTGTCACTCATAAGTTCCGTATTGCGAAACTGAATATCGTAATGTGAACCAACCAAAGAATAGCATGTTTCGCAGGGCTTGTCAATACTTTGGAGAAAAATTGGGCTTCTGTGTGGGTGGGGGAATGAAAAACCTCCCGCAGATCGCGATCTGCGGGAGGTTGGTTTGTGTGAGTTGTAGCTTATACCTCGCGGAATTCGCCTTCGACCACTTCGCCTTCGTAATCCGGCTTGTGTTGTCCAGCGGGGCCGCTGCCGTTGCCACCGGGAGCTGGCCCACTGGATTGCTGGGCGTAAAGCTGTTGGCTGAGGGCGTGGAAAGCGTTCTGCAATTCTTCGCTCAAGCGTTTGAGCTTGGCGACGTCATCGCCTTCGACGGCCTGGCGCAGTTCTTTGATCTTGGTCTCGATGTTCTGGCGCTCGCTGGCTGGCACCTTGTCGCCTAGTTCGCCGAGCGTCTTCTCGGTCTGGTAGGCCAGGCCATCTGCCGCGTTGCGGGCCTCAATCAACTCGCGTTTCTTCTTGTCGTCGGCCTCATGCTGGCGAGCGTCCTTCACCATCTTATCAATCTCGCTCTCATTGAGGTTGGTGGTCGCGGTGATGGTGACTTTCTGCTCTTTGCTGGTGGCCTTGTCCTTGGCGGCTACGTTGATGATGCCGTTGGCGTCGATGTCGAAGGTCACTTCGACCTGCGGCACGCCGCGCGGCGCTGGGGGGATACCTTCCAGGCGGAAGTGCCCCAGACTCATATTGTCGGCTGCCATCGTGCGCTCGCCCTGCAGCACGTGGATGTCCACGGCGGTCTGGCTATCCTCGGCTGTGGAGAAGACCTCCGATTTGCGCACCGGGATGGTGGTGTTGCGCTCGATCAGGGTGGTCATCACGCCGCCCAGGGTCTCTACGCCCAGTGAAAGGGGAGTGACATCCAGCAGTAGCACGTCGCTGACCTCGCCGCCCAACACGCCGGCCTGAATGGCGGCGCCAACGGCCACGACCTCATCGGGGTTTACGCCCTTGTGGGGTTGCTTGCCGGTGAGTTCGATCACCAGTTCCTGCACCATCGGCATACGCGTGGCGCCACCGACCAGGACGACCTCGTCTACCAGGCTGGCTTTCAGCCCGGCATCCTTGAGCGCGGCGTCGAAGGGGCCTCGAATGCGCTCGACTAGGTGCTCGGTGAGCTGCTCGAACTTGGCGCGGCTGAGCTTGATCTGCAAGTGTCGGGGGCCGGAGGCATCTGCGGTCACGTAAGGCAGGTTGACCTCGGTCTCCATCACGCTGGAAAGCTCGATCTTGGCTTTTTCGGCGGCCTCGCGCAGCCGTTGCAGAGCCTGGCGGTCCTGGCGCAGGTCGATGCCCTGCGATTTCTTGAACTCGTCGGCCAGATAGTTGACGATCACCTCATCCCAATCGTCGCCGCCCAGGTGGGTATCGCCGTTGGTGGCCTTGACCTCCACCACGCCGTCGCCCACTTCCAGGATGCTTACGTCAAAGGTGCCGCCGCCCAGGTCGAAGACCAGAATGGTCTCGCTGGACTTCTTATCCAGCCCGTAGGCCAGCGCTGCTGCGGTCGGCTCGTTGATGATGCGCAGCACTTCCAGCCCGGCGATCTTGCCGGCGTCCTTGGTGGCTTGGCGCTGGCTGTCATTGAAGTAGGCCGGCACGGTGATGACCGCCTGAGAGACCTTTTCGCCCAGGTAGGCTTCCGCATCGGCTTTCAACTTGCCCAGCACCATGGCGGAGATCTCTTGCGGACTGTATTCCTTGTTGTTAACTGGGACGCGCACGCGCGCATCACCGCTGGGGCCTTCGATCACTTCGAAAGGCACCATTTCACGCTCGGTCTTCACCTCATCGTAGCGCCGTCCCATGAAACGCTTGATCGAATAGATCGTGTTTTCAGGGTTGACCACCGCTTGCCGCTTGGCGGTCTGCCCGACGAGGCGTTCACCATTCTTGTTGAATCCAATGACCGAGGGAAGCAGGCGCGAACCCTCCGCGGTGGTGATCACCGTCGGGTCGCCGCCCTCCATCACAGCCACAACGCTGTTGGTGGTTCCCAGGTCGATTCCGATAATCTTAGGCATTTCTACCTCCATTCAAGCGATAAAGTTCCCGCACATATCGTGCGGCTTAAGCATAGGTGAGCCGTACAAGAATGCCGTTAACGGCGCGTTGGAAGGATATAAGAGCGGGATTGGGAAAGGTCTGCTGTATAATACCGGCTGTTATGGAAAAGCAATCCCTTCCGAAAATGGTCGCGCAGCCGGCGCAGTTGACGGCCCTAGTCGCGAAGCTGGCCGAGCAGCCGGTGGTAGCGGTGGATACCGAATCCAACGGCCTGTTCGCCTACCGCGAACAGGTGTGCCTGATCCAGTTCTCGATCCCGGAGGACGATTATCTGGTTGATCCCTTGGCTTTGAAGGACCTTTCACCCCTGGCTGAGATTTTCAGCGACCCTCGGATCGAGAAGGTCTTCCACGCCGCCGAGTACGATCTGCTGTGCCTGAAGCGCGATTTCGGCTTTGAATTCAGCAACCTTTTCGACACCATGCTGGCCGCCCGCATCCTGGGGCAGGAGCGGGTGGGGCTGGGCAATATCCTGGCGGATGAATTCGGCGTCCATCTCAAGAAGCGCTACCAACGCGCCAATTGGGGGCGGCGACCGCTGCCACCTGAGATGCAGGATTACGCCCGCCTGGATACTCATTACCTCATCCGGCTGCGGGATCGCCTGCGGGCCGAATTACTCGAAACCGGCCGCTGGCCCATCGCCCAGGAGGATTTCGCCCGCCTGTGCGAGGTGGATGGTGAATTACTCACGCCTCCTGAGACTGATATCTGGGGCATCAACGGCGCTCGTGATCTCACCCCCCAGCAGGTCGCCATCCTGCAAGAGCTGGCGGATTATCGTCAGAAGACTGCCGAAGCCCAAGACCGGCCGCTCTTCAAGGTGATCGGCGATAAGACCCTGACCGCCATCGCCGCTGCTGAGCCAGATACTTTGGACGATCTGGGCGAGGTCCCAGGTATGTCGGCTGGCCAAGTTCGCAGGCATGGCCGCCGATTGCTGGAGGCCGTCAAACGGGGCCAGCAAGCCGAGCCCTTGCGGCCACCGCGCCGCCCTCGCTCCGACCCGCGCTACATCGAGCGCCTGGAGGAACTGCGCACCTGGCGCAAGCACACCGCCCAGAAGATTGGCGTCAGTTCCGATGTAGTGCTGCCCCGCGATCTGCTGGTGCAGATTGCCAGACAGAATCCCGCCAGCCAGGACGAACTTTCACAGATCATGGCATGCACGCCGTGGCGCCTGCAGCAGTACGGCGCCAGGATACACAAATTACTGGCGAGTTTGTGACTCGCAGAAGGATGGGATAGGTAACTTTTATGAAGCTACATTTCTACGGCGCGGCGCAAACCGTGACCGGCTCACAACATCTGCTCGAAATCAATGGCCACAGGTTGCTGCTGGAATGCGGTCTCTTTCAGGGCAAGCGCAAGGTGGCCTTCGAGCGCAACCGCAATTTCCCCTTCGATCCGACCTCCATCGATGCCGTCGTGCTCTCCCACGCTCACATCGATCACAGCGGCAACTTGCCCAACCTGGTGAAGAGCGGCTACCGTGGGCCGATCTATGCCCAGAGCGCTACTGTTCATCTGGTCGAATTGATGCTGCAAGACTCGGGGCACATCCAGGAAAGCGACGTGCGTCACGTGAACAAGCGCCGGGCGCGCAGGGGGCAGCCGCCAGTGGAGCCGCTTTACACCATTGAAGATGCCAAGGAAGCCCTGGGCTATTTCCAGAAGGTGGCCTACGACCGGCCTTTTGAGCCGGTTCCCGGTGTGACCGTCACGTTGGTGGAAGCCGGGCATATCCTCGGCTCAACGGCCGTGGTTCTGGATATCGAGGAGAAAGGCCGCAAATTCCGCCTGTGGTTCTCCGGAGACATCGGGCGGATGGATTTACCGCTGCTACGAGACCCAGTGATGCCCAGCGATGCGGATTATCTACTGATGGAGTGCACCTACGGCGACCGGCCGCACCACTCCCCAGCGCAGGCTTATGACGAACTGCGCCGAGTGGTCTCGAATACGATCAACCGCGGCGGCAAGGTCATCATCCCCGCTTTTGCGGTGGGCCGCACCCAGGAGATCGTCTACGACCTGCACAAGATGTTCGATAAGAACGAGGTTCCTAAAGTGCCGGTCTACGTGGATAGCCCTTTGGCGGTCAACGTCACCGACGTCTTTCGTGCTCACCCGGAGTGCTTCGATGAAGAGGCTTATAACCTGATCCAGTCCGATGTTCACCGCGCCGCCCTGGGTTTCGACATGCTTACCTACATCCGTTCAGTCGCCGAGTCCAAGGCGCTCAATGAGCGCAAGGACCCGATGATCATCATTTCGGCCTCCGGCATGCTCGAGGCTGGCCGCATCCTGCACCACCTGGAGCACAACATCCACGATGAGCGCAGCGCCGTGCTGATTGTCTCCTGGCAAGCGCCGCATACCTTGGGCCGGCGGTTGGTCGAAAAGCAGAAGAGGGTGAAGATTTTCGGCGAGGCGCACCAGCGCAAGATCCGCGTGGAAAACATCCAGGGATTCTCGGCCCATGGTGGCCAGGATATGCTGGTCGATTACGCCACCGCTCTCAAAGGTCGCGTCAAGGATATCTTCCTGGTGCACGGGGAGACGCGTGGCGCTCGCGGTTTGATGGAGGCGCTGGCGGCGCAGGGCATGACCGACATACATTTCCCAACGCTGGGCTCGATGGTGGAGTTGTAAAGTTCTACCGTTGCTCGAATAGGGGGGATTGTTTATAATCGGTTTAGCAGTCGGAGAGGTGCCAGAGTGGACGATTGGGGCGGTCTCGAAAACCGTTGTGGTCTGCAAAGGCCACCGTGGGTTCGAATCCCACCCTCTCCGCCAGAAAAGACCAAGAGCCCTCTAGCTAGAGGGCTCTTTTCGTGTCAATTGGTTTCCCGAGATTGTGTCTAGGGGGCAGTCGGTTCGGGAAGCACGTCCTTGAAGAGCAGCTCGAGCGCCATGGTGTGGCTACAGCGTCCGCGCGTCTGGAAGAAGCTGCAATCGCAGTGCCATTGGCCGCCTTTCAGTTCCACGGTGTGAGGATTGTTCTTACCTTTGAAGCTCACCAGCATAGATTGGATCTCGATGCGGTCGGTCTCCTCTGCATATTGCTTGGCTTTCTCATACTTGCGGATCATCCCGTAGTCCATGTTTTGCTCCTTTATTCGTTTTTAACAAAAGAGCACGCGCCTCAAGCGCGTGCTTGTACGTTCTCCTGTGCGTGGATTACTTTTGCACTTCGTGCTCCCATAACGGGTTCGCCTCCTGGCAAACTCAGTATATACCGAGTCTCCAGTGCCGTCAACAAGTATTTCTTGGGGTGCTAGAGAACCGGCACGCCCTCCAGTTGGTCTTTCTTGCCCTGGCCCTCGCCGACGATCACGACCTCGTCATCCCCGTTTCTCACCAGCTTGAGCGGCTCGGTCAGGTTGAACTCGCTGGCGCGCAGTTCGATGCGCTCGCCGGCGTAGAAGCGCTTGCCGCTTTTCAGGCGCTCGATCAGGGTCTGTCGGTCGAGCAGCACCCGATCTGACCAGGTCGGCCCGCGGCGCTCGTAGGCCCGCACCCACTTGATTTGCCCGTCGGGTGCGTAGTGTACGGCCTCGACCACGCCATCATAAGGAGGATGTTTTATCAAGGGATTGAACATAGGTCGGGGCGGGCGGATTTGAACCGCCGACCCCCGCGTCCCAAACGCGGTGCGCTGACCGGACTGCGCTACGCCCCGAAGGTCGCAAAGAGTATAATCCCAACCATCTGGCGCCGTCAAGCAAGTTAGCGATTCCGAGGCTAACACGCCTATCCATGCGCCAAAGGTGGATCATGCTGGCTGAGTTCGTACATCGCCATCACAGCACTTATGACGAGGATTTGCCTTTCTGGCATCGCTTGGCTGCCCAGGCCGAGGGGCTCATCCTGGAGTTGGGCTGTGGGAGTGGGCGGGTGCTGCTCTCGCTGGCCGAAGCCGGGCACCACGTGGTGGGTCTGGACGTGGACCGCGCCGCGCTGGATATCTTGAAGCGCAGGGTCAATGAAGCCGCCGCGCCGCTCGCGGGAGTGTTCCAGGCCGACCTCACTCGCTTCCGCCTGGCTCAAGCATTTGGCTTGATCCTATTTCCCTGCAACACCTATAGCACGCTCTCGCCAGAGCAGCGCCGGGCTGCCTTGGACTGCGTCTGCCAGCATCTGGCACCGGGCGGGCTGTTCGCCGTCAGCTTCCCCAATCCCGAGTTGCTGAAAAGCCTGCCCCTCGAGGGCGAGGTGGGATTTGAGGGCAGCTTCCACCACCCCGAGGGTGGGAACCCCGTGCAGGTCAGCAGCGCCTGGCGGCGAAGGCCGGATGGCGTGCGCGTCTCCTGGCATTACGATCATCTGCTGCCCGACGGGCGGGTGGAGCGCCACACCGTCGAAACCAGGCATTTCCTCTCCACCGCGGAGGAACTGCTCGCCGAGTTCCAGGCGGCTGGGCTGCAACCCGAGAGGCTGCACGGTGATTTCGATGAGTCGGTGCATTCACCTGAGTCGCCTTACTTGATCGTCGTGGCGCGCGCTGTTAACAAAACACCTATCTTCCGCTGATCTCTTTCCAACGCACGCTTGGTAGCATAGGGGCGTATTAGCATACGATTTGTAAGCCTACAGGTATCAATCAAGGAGGTTGTTTGATGATGAGGTTTTACGTTGCCCCCCGCCACCGTGCACGCTGGGCAAATAGGATGCACGACACCAGCCGGGCCGAGATCCACGTTCCGGTGGATGTGGTCGCCGATGGTGAAGGCTATACCATCACGGCGTACGTCCCCGGCGTGAAAGCCGAGGATGTCGAGATCGAGATCCTGGAGAACGTGGTGTCGATCCGCGGCGAATTTGAGGGCATGGAAGACGAGAACGGCGAGACGCGCTACCTGCTGCGTGAACGGCCCACTGGTCGTTTCGGCCGCACCCTGCGCTTGCCGGCCGCTGTGGATGCCGACAGCGCCGAGGCCAAGGTCAGCGACGGCGTGCTCACCCTGTCTGTAGCCAAGGCCGAGCACGAGAAGGCCAAGAAGATCGCCGTCAAGATGAGCTGATATCCAGCTCGAAACTTGAAAGATCGTCGCAAATAGCATTGCGCCAGCCAATCGTATGGCTGGCGTTGTGCTTAATGCGTAGTAGAATCGTGTTTTCACAGGCGCTGTGTAATATACTATCCATTATCTTAGTTATTGATTGTGAGTTGAACCATGTTTCCCCTGCGTGATAGCATTCGATCCCGTCATTTCCCGGTCATGAACTGGCTCCTGGTGGGCGCCAATGCCTTGGTGTTCCTCTTCGAGCTTTCACTCTCGCCGGGTGGTCGGGAGACCTTTATCCAGGAGTTCGCTCTCGTTCCCACCCGCTTATTTGATGGGGATTTGCAGGCCTGGCTGACTTTGCTCACCAGCATGTTCATGCACGGCGGCTGGTTCCACTTCATCAGCAATATGTGGATCCTCTTCATCTTCGGCGATAACGTCGAGGATCGCATGGGATCGTTTCCCTATTTGCTTTTCTTCCTGTTGAGCGGCACTGTGGCCGGTTTGCTGCAGGTCTTCGTTTACCCCACCAGCCTCCTGCCAACCCTGGGGGCCAGCGGCGCCATCGCCGGTGTGCTGGGGGCTTACATCTTCTTGTTCCCCAAGGCGCGGGTGGTGACCTTCATCCCCATCTTCCTGTTCCCCTGGATCGTCGAGATCCAGGCCTTCATCTTCCTGGGCTTCTGGTTCATCTCGCAGCTCTATTCCGGATTCGCGGCCCTCTCGCTGCCCAGTGGGGCCGATATGGGTGGGGTGGCCTGGTGGGCGCACATCGGGGGTTTCGTGTTCGGCTTGCTGCTGGGGCGCTTTTTCTTGCTTCGTCCGCCTCCACCGCCGCCGCGTCGCTATTATCAAGTTTCCGATGTTTACGATCTTCCGCCCGAGGACTATCGCTGAGGTATAGAA
>Ga0209164_1002994_pt1 | contig 16729 bp, 18 predicted proteins | sample MTBNYHSulfiMetaG_FD_187458 | JGI IMG/M metagenome (GOLD analysis project Ga0209164, IMG submission 187458) | Enrichment culture microbial communities from rom New York Harbor, USA that are MTBE-degrading - MTBE-NYH (New York Harbor Sulfidogenic)... | ecosystem: Environmental > Aquatic > Marine >...
GAAGGAGCCACCGCATGAACCGCAACCTCTACACCTTGCTGCTGGCGCAGTTCCTCACCGCCTTCGCCGACAACGCGATCCTCTTCGCCGCCTTCGCCCTGATCACCCAGGAGCTCAGCCGCGGCGACTGGTACCAGCCGGCACTGCAGGCCAGCTTCCTGCTCGCCTTCGTCTTCCTCGCCCCGTGGGTCGGCCGCTTCGCCGACCGCCGACCAAAACGTTCGGTGCTGGCGGTGGGCAACGTGATCAAGGCGGCCGGCGCCCTGATGCTGCTGGCCGGCATCGAGCCGCTTGCCGCCTACGCGGTGGTCGGCATCGGCGCCGCGGTCTACGGCCCGGCCAAATACGGCATCCTGCCGGAGCTCATCGCCCACGACAACCTGGTCAAGGCCAACGGCCTCATCGAGGGCTCGACCATCGTCGCCATCGTGCTCGGCGCGGTGCTCGGCGCACGGGTCGCCGATGCCAGTATCGAGGCGGCGCTGTGGATGGTGTTCGCCGCCTACGCGGTCTCCTTCGCCGTGGCGCTGTTCATCCCCAAGGTCGCCGGACGGGCCGAACAGAAAGGCCCCGCCCTGCCCCAGTTCGCGCAGATGATGCGCGGCTTCTTCACCACCAGCCGCGCCCGCTTCTCCATGCTCGGCGCCGCCATCTTCTGGGCCGCCGCGGTGGTGCTGCGGGTGATGATGATAGCCTGGGCGCCGGCGGTGCTGTTCACCACCACCACAACAGAAATTGCCTCGCTCACCGTCTACATCGCCATCGGCATTGCCGTCGGCGCCTTCGTCGTGCCCTGGCTCATCCCCATCGAATACCTGCGCCGCGCGCGTCTCGCCGCCTATGCCATGGGCGCCTTCATCATCCTGCTCGGCACCACCTCCGATCCGCTGCTGGCGAAGGTACTGCTGTTCGCCATCGGCATGAGCGGCGGCATCTTCGTCGTACCGATCAACGCCGCGCTGCAGGAGATCGGCCACCGTACCATCGGCGCCGGCGGCGCGGTGGCGATCCAGAACTTCTTCGAAAACGTCGCCATGCTGCTCGGCACCGGGCTCTACACCCTGGCGCTGACCGGCAACCTCGATCCGGTGCTTGCCGTGCTGAGCCTGGGATTACTCGTAATCGTCGCCACCACCGTCATCGCCTGGCACTTGCCCAAGGATCCAGAGCCTTTGCCGGTGGCGGTTGAAAAGGAGGGGGTGTGAGCTCAGTGCCAGGCTGTAACAATTTGTAACATTTTCGAAAAATGACACACATTGAACCGAAACGACGTGCACTACCATGAGGACTACATAATTACGTGAGAACCGTAGTAGGATTGACTACAGCGTTTGGGTAAGTATCTAATCAGCATACCTGGATACTGCTATCTAGATTGACACAAACTCTACTGGTGAGCTGTCGCATAAATTCTGGTTACGCAAAATAATTTCATCCACAAGCCCTAAGGAGGGATTCAGAATGGCTGTAAAACATATACCAACGGGAGTTGTTCACAAGGGAATCAAGGGTGGAACAACAGGGTGTGGCACGGATACAAAAAATCACCCAAGCCATTGGGTTACAAGCTCAGAAAGAATTACCTGTGACAAAAATGGCTGCAAAAATTAACCTACGCTAATATGCCCACGTCCACCATACCATCCCTAAAATAAGTTGAGTAAAGAGAAAGGGTCAGATTCAATTGAATCCATCGGCAGAGTCAATTTTAATTGAGTCTGACCTTTTTGGCTCACATTTTTCTTCCTGGCTCTGGGTGCGGCGCTTTTGTGCGCGCCTGAGCCGAAGCGTTATGAGCAAAAATATAAAGTCATGAGTGAAAAAGACCATTTGTCAGATTACATTGGGCTGTATAAATTCTACTGGGATCTTGCTCTCAAGTTATGCATTTTCTTTTTGGGGGCGTCAGGGGCTGTCTCAGCTTATGTAATTAAGAACCAAGATATCGAATTCATGGGCATAGCCTTATTGATTCCAATTGTGATGTGCATATTTGGTGCTTGGCTAACCTATACCAGTCTCTCAGGTCTAACTTTCATGAGAGAAGAAGTGAAACGTCTCAGCCAAGAGTTGAAGCAACTATCTTATCCAGATTTTAAATCACTTATCTCGTTTGTACGTGTGTTGTGTGTAGTGTTCACGCTCAGTGCTGTAGGCATGATGGGGCTATGGGGATTGATCGGATGCAGCTCATAACAATGCCATCAAATCCGACGCTCGTACTCGCGCGCTTATGGCAAGCGTTGGGCCGTAAATAATGCGGACTTTGAAATCAGCATATAAAGCAAAATAGGAGTAGCAAATGGAAGCGGCACATAATAAGCCATACACCAGGGAGCGAGCATGGGAAATAGACGATGACTACATCGATTTGTCAATATGCACCTACATTCACGATCGAAGGACAAGAACGGGGTATGAAACACTTACTGAGCCTGCATGGATTGTTGAGTCAACAATCAAACGCTGGGACCAAAGGATTATTCCAAAAAGCAAAGAAACGGACTTCGATGAGTTGATTTCAGAAATTGAAGTGTATGCCAAAGAAAACGGGTTCGTAGAGATCGACCTCAGCTAATGCTGAGGGCAACCAAAAGCGGAGAGTTCGGCAGAGTTCGGGGTCAGAGTGACAACTCAAGAGTAAGGTTACCGAACTCCGGGTTGTCGAGTTGTTACTCTGACCACGAACTCACCCAAGAGCTCGCTGCCGTTGGTGTTCTGTCAGGCCGTCGGCGCGGCGCTCTTGTGCGCGCCTGAGCCGAAGCGTTATACGAGGCATATAGAGTGATGCTTTACAAGTATCGAGAACTTAACAACTTTGCATTGCGGCTGCTTTCGAATGGAGAATTGTTTTTTGCGTCACCGGACAAGCTAAATGATCCACTCGATTGCGGGTTTTATCCAGCCACGGTGCGAGCTGCGGTAGAGCGCGTTGCAGGGGAAGAGGTGCGTGTGAAGTTGGGAGAGGTTCTTTCGCGTCAAGTTGATGACAAGATAACGGGTGACACGTCGAGCATTCTTAAAGCAGTGGAGAATAGGGTCAAGAAAGCGGGGGTACTATCGTTTTCCTTGACGGCAACAGAACCGCTAATGTGGTCCCATTATGCGGATGGTCACGCAGGAATTTGCGTGGGCATAGATAAGACTTGGTTTGATGATTTCATTGAGCGAGAGTGGGAGCCTAACAAGCTAATTGGAGGGAATCAGGTATCGTATAAAGAGCAGCCTGACTTTCATGAAGTTATTGCTCGGTATGTAAAGCGCGAGGCCAGTGGAAATGAAATCATAACCGATCACATGTTCGTGGATATTGTGATGCCAGTCTTGCGAACAAAGTCAGAGCATTGGCGCTACGAACAAGAATATAGAATCATTCGGCGCGAGCCAGGGGTGGTCAGGATTTCTGGAGAGGCCATCAAAGAAGTCCTCATTGGAAAAAAGGTCTCGGAAGGTGACTATGCACTTGTTCAGGCCGTTCTTTCTAAGTCGTCGTTGTCTCATGTTCGTGTTGGACATGCAGAGTTTGCTGAAAATTCATTCCTTATGGACATTCAATACATATAACGTCGCTCCAGCCGACGTCAGGCCGCGACGCGGCCTTCCCCGGCTGTGCTAGACGTTAGCGAAAGGCAATTATGAGCGCGAGCACTGCCAGCACCGTTTTCGGAATTGTTGTTATGCTCGGTGCGGCGGCTGCGTCATTGATTGCGGCCGTAATTCAACAAAGGAAGCTAGAGGATCCAGAAGACGCTACCGTTGTTGAGCTGGAAAACCTTTCGCTAGTCTGCAAATTGCGGCAGTATGACCAGTACCTGCTGCGAACAATCCGGCAGAGTGGCAATCTGCAGAAGGACGACTTTGAATATTACAGTCCTCAGGAAGCTGTAAGAGCGGCCGTGGCCACATTCCGGCGTGCAAGAATTGAATACGCTGTTGTTGTCAAGAATACCGAAACTGAATTTGTTTTCCAAAGACCGTATCACTCGCACAGGGGTAGGCAGGAGGGCAAAAAAGTTAGTCGGGTAGAGATATACGGAATTGGGAGCCAACAGAGTGTGGAGCCAGAAGAGTCACCTATAATTATCACCCCCTCGTATTCGTGCGGATGTCGCGGCTGCGGGGAGGTTATTCCGGCTCGCACGCAGATTGTGATAACAAGTCGCGGTCCTTTCCATGTTACCTGCGCGCCAAAGCTAGAGGGCTAATCCACGATGCACGAATGGGTTTCACAATGAGCACTAACCAGGCACTCAGCCCGACGTCGGAAACGCTTTCGCCTTTTCATACAGCAGCAGCGCGGGCTAGCTAACCGTTACCCTTTCAAGAGAAGAAGCAACAATGAGAAAGAGGATTGCAATAGCCATTGCTATATTTGCCAATACCATCGCGTCCGATTCGGCGATGGCTGCGACCGAAGGCGATATCAACAAGTTGACCACTTACGCAGTGATACTTGGTCGAGCATTCGGCTGCGGAATGGATGCTACGCAAGAAATGCAAAGTGTTGGCGCATGGATGGACGCGATATTCCCCCCTGGCTCCCGCGACCAGAAGATATATCTACCCATCTTCATGGCTGGCGTGCAGGAGAATGCAGAGAAGCAAGCAAACGGAGACAGTCCAGACAACTGTGGTGCGGTTCGGAGAACATATTCGAAGATGCCATGGCCGTAGTTAGAAAGCTAAAGACACCAGTGACCTTCAAGCATTCGGATGAGAAATGAAATAAAAACAGATGATTTGTTCTTGGATTATCCAAAAAAGTTGCTGACCCCCGTGTCAAACACGGCAAACCTTCGACGTTAACAATAGGCAACAAGTGTATGAATTGATTTGCGTTCTTCTGCCAGAGATTTGCGGGGAACCGCGGGGGCAGGTATTGAACCTTGAATTCAAGACTCAAGAACTGTTTGCGCCTTAGCGCTCTAATTAGGTGATATATGAAGAAATTGCTTTGCGTTTTGTTGATTATTTTTTCAAGTACAGCGTACTCAGACGACATCTATAAGATTGGTGATGTGTATTATGAACCTTATATAGACCCTATAGATGGACAATATTCCGATGCAATTATAGCAACAGATGATGATCATGATTGGTCATTCATCATCAAATGCCAAGACGAGAGAGCATATGCGATTTTGCGCCTAAATTCGTCTAGTTTAATTAGGATGATTTCATTAGAAGAAAGTGGCTCTGATGTAATTCTAAGATTTGATGATAAACCGGTAATAAAATCTGATAAATGGAAAATGAAAGATACATATCTAATTGCCCCAGATAATTTAACTCAGGAAATCATTAAGCAATTTCGAGAATCAACCGCATTGTACGCGAGGATTGCATTTCCAAATCATGACGGCATAAGAACAAAGAAATTCCATTTGTCAGGTACAACTAAGGCATTGCGGAAGTTGAAGTGTGTGATGTAGAAAATATGTGGGGTCACTTCGTTTGACTGCATTCGCAGGTTTTCTTAAGAATTAACCTATGAATCCCGCATTGCTCAACGGAAATCGCACTTGTTATTTGACGTTCCCGCGCAAGCGGGGATCCAGTGCCCTGATTTAACTGGGTTCCCCTGCGCAGGAACGACAGAAAACGGATTATTCGAGGTGCCTAAACACTTCCCCCCTCTGCGTCCTCCGCGCCCTCTGCGTTGAAATCCTGTTTTACCAATGTAAGTGCAACGCCCGCATGCGCGAGATCTTCTTGTGCTGGTGGTCCTGCATCTTCGACAGCACCCGGTCCAGCGCTTCGACGGCGTTGTTGATGTAGGGTCCCTTGTTGAGCATGACGCATTCGGCGCGCACGCCCATCGCGGCATCGGTGAACTCGGGGCGCGAGCGCACCCCTTTCTTGGCGATCGATTCGAACACCTGGGTGGCCCAGATCACCGGTACATGCGCCGCCTCGCACAGCCACAGGATCTCCTCCTGGATCTCGGCCATGCGCACACTGCCCAGCTCAACCGCCAGGTCGCCGCGAGCGATCATGATCCCCAGGCGGTGCTGGCCGATGGTGCCGAGCAGGATCTCCGGCAGGTTGATCACCGCATTGCGGGTTTCGATCTTTGCGATGATCGGCATATTGCCGGCGCCGCGCTTGTCCAGCTCCGCCATCAGCTGCTGCATGTCCTCGAAGGACTCGACAAAGGAGAAGCCGACCATGTCGGCGTGGCTGCAGATAAAGTCGAGGTCTGCACAGTCGCGTGTGCTGAGCGGCGGCAGCTGCAGCCGGGTCTCCGGAAAGTTGAGGCCCTTGTCCTCGCGGATGCGGGCACCTTTTGGCGAGGTGTGGGTGATACGCAGCAGCAGCCCCTCCTCGACCTGCTGTTCCACCGTGGCACCCACCTTGCCGTCGTCGATCCACACCGGGTCGCCCGGCTGCGCCTGCCGGAGCACCTCGGGCAGGGTACAGCCGATGCGGGCCGGCAACACCGTGCTGCCGTCGCTCGCCAGGCGCACCGGCGTGCCCGGCACCTGGGTATCGCTGAGCAGGAGGCTATCGCCCTTGTGCACCAGGATCGGTTGCGGCTTGCTCGGCAGGCTCTCCAGTCCAAGCGTGCCCAGCTCCTGGGGCTCCTCGCCGTGGCGGTGGAGGGTAAAGCGGGTGGCGGTGGAGATATAGGCGCTCTGGTGGCAGAGCGCATGCCAGGCATCGTTATCCGCCTTGCCCACGATTTCGATACTGCGCTGTTTGTCTCGGCTGTCGGTAAACTCCAGCCGTGCCTTCTTGCCGATCAGGCTGAGCCAGGCAGGCGGCAGGGGCAGCTGCAGCACCCCCTCTTCGGCGGCGAAGCTGAAAGGTGAGCCGAGCGGTATCAGCAGCAGCCGCGCCGGCTCGATGATGCGGCCGAAGGGATCGCGCTTTACCTTGAGCCGCAGCACCGCAGGGCCGGGCTCTATCGGCCCGGTACGCAGTTTGTGCCCGGCCACATCCATCAGGATACGGCAGGCGCGTCCGGTCTCGTCGCTTACCCGGCGCACATTGGCAACCATCCCCGCCCAGGTATTGCGGTCATCGTGGGCACAGTTGATCCGCACGCAGTCGGTACCGCGCAGCAGGAGGTCACGGATCAGCCCGGGATCCCGTGCCGCCTCGGCAGGCAGGGTCACCATGATGCGCGTGGCTCGGCCATTGTTGGGCGCCCCGAACAGGGCGGCGGTGTTGTGCTCCAGCAGCTCGTTGCCCTCGTCGAAGGCAGGGGCGTGACACGCCTCGGACATCATCATCACCATCGTCTGCCCGGTGGCGCTCATCAGCACGCGGATGATGGCATCGATGGTGCCCAGCACATGGGACTCACCGCGCCCCAGCGAGGAGAGTCCGTAGCGGGCGAGGCGCTCCTGCAGGGGGCGGCGGTCCTCCTCGCGCAGAACCAGGTAGTGAGCCAGGTTGCAGGCGCTCTTGCAGGTACCGGCGTCGTTGGCGTAGTCCTGCAGGTGGCGATTGGCGCGCAGCACGATGCTCTCGCGCAGATCGAGCATATCGTTGAGCAGGCGAAACAGTTCGCCCTCATCCCCTGTGTCTTCGCTTACCATTGCCATGACCTATAGATAGCACGTCCTTTGAATTATGCGCGGCCGCTATGGCAGGGCCGGCGGCCAGAGCCAGGCGGCACCGCGCACCCCGCTGGAGTCGCCGTGCAAAGGTGGCAGCAGGCGGGTGGTAACGGTATCGGAGAAGACATAGTCACCCCAGATAGCCGGGACGCTGCGGTAGAGCCGGCCGATATTGGAGATGCCGCCGCCGAGGACGATGACATCCGGGTCGAGAATGTTGATCACCGTGGCGAGGGCGCGGGCCATACGATCCTCGTAGCGGCCGAGTGCTGCCTGGGCGGTGCTGTCACCAGCTTCGGCCAGACGGACGATCTCGGAAGCCCTGATGGCACTGTCGCTGTAGCGGGCGTAGTCACGTTCGAAAGCGGGACCGCTCAGCCAGGTTTCGATGCAGCCCTGCTTGCCGCAGTAGCAGTCGGGGCCAGGCAGTTCGTCGGCCAGCGGCCACGGCAAGGGGTTGTGGCCCCACTCGCCGGCAACCGCATTGGCGCCGCCAAGCACCCGACCGTTGACCACCACGCCACCGCCGGTGCCGGTGCCGACGATCACCCCGAACACCACCCCGGCACCGGCAGCAGCCCCGTCGGTCGCCTCGGAGATGGCGAAACAGTTGGCGTCGTTGGCCAGCCGCACCTCGCGCCCCAGCGCCTCGCTCAGGTCCAGGTTCAGCGGCCTGCCGATGAGGCAGGTGGAGTTGGCGTTCTTCACCAGGCCGCTGGCCGGCGAGATCGCCCCCGGGATCCCGACCCCCACCGATCCCTCCTCGCCTAGCCGCGCCTCGATCCCCTCGATCAGCATTACCACCGCCGCGACCGTGGCCGGGTAGTCGCCCTGCGGTGTCATGACCCGGCGCCGCTCCAGCACCTCCCCGCTTTCCGCCAGGGCGATCGCCTCTATCTTGGTGCCCCCGAGATCCACCCCGATCCGCATATCTACCGCCTCCGTAGTCCGCCGCATCCCGCTTGCGCTGGAATTCGGCGATCCCCATGCTATTACTTGAGTATATGTCTAGGTTAAAAGCACCGTCGAAGTGGAGGATTTGCCGTGACAACAGAATTTGACATCCCCATGGTATCCGCCATCGAACCGCGTTTGTGGTCCGAGGAGCTGGCCAGCCGGATCGCCGCCGAGGATGGCGTCGGAGAGCTCACCGCGGCCCACTGGAAGATCATCCACACCCTGCGCGAGCATTTCATCCAGTACGGCGCGCTGCCGCCGATGCGGGCCGCCTGCGATATCCACCGCATGGACCCGCACTGTGTCGACCAGCTGTTCCATTCGCCGCAGGAAGCCTGGCGCATCGCCGGCCTGCCCGATCCCGGCGAAGAGGCCAAGAGCTATCTGTATCCGGGCGACGAGGTCCAGTGAGCACCCGGCACGGGTATTGGTTTACTCATCATATTCCGACGCCCGCCGGGCATCGCCCCTGACCCTCTCCGCCGGGTAGCGCCGTTCGTTCACTTCGATCTTGTCCCGGGCCGCCTGGACAAGGTCGACACCCAAGCGGTCGGCGATACGGATGAGATAGATCTGGATGTCCGCCAGCTCCAGCCGCACCTCCTCGAGCTTCTCCGCAGGCAGATGATAACTCTGCTCCTCGGTCAGCCACTGAAAGTGCTCGACCAGTTCGGCCGCTTCGGCAATCAATGCCATGGATAGGTTTTTCGGCGAATGGAACTGCTCCCAGTCGCGCTCGCGGGCAAACCCGGCCAGCCGTCCGCGCAGTGCCTCCAGTGAATCGGCCATCGTTTCCCCCTCCATAAACTATTCCCGGCTCTCGCCTCCCGGGCCAGTTGCACCTATCGGGCATGACGTGATCACCGCACTATCCTTTCATCTTTTGCGGGGGCTGGCAATGGAGCACAAGGGTTATCAAAAAGCCCGAGATGCTGTGCTAGAAGCAAAAAAAACCGGCTACGGGGTATAGCCGGTTATCAACGGGGAAAAGAGGGAATAGGGTTTATGCGCAGAAGCGGCTGAGCATCTGCTTGCGACGTGTAAGGATTCTTTCGTAGATAGCGTAAACACGCTGCTCGTACTGATCCCTGCCATGCCGCTCAATCTTCGACATCGCGGTGGTCAGCACACGGATTTCGTGGTGGAGTTTTTCTTCAATAGAGCGAAAGTCGCTCTGCTGGCTTCCTTCCTGTTCCATGCAACGCTCCCTGTTATTATTTTGCCTGCAGTAGACTTTACCAGCGCCCGGCCGCACTTCAAGAGACACTTTGCCGATCTGTGAATGGACTCACAATCGGGGGCGGAAAAGAGATGAAATAAATAACACACTGTAGCAACGCGATTTGTAAATTTTTGTAAAAGCCGACGGGCGTCATTCCGTCGTCATATCCGCAGAACCGGATTGCACCGCGCATGCGGTCATTGCGATCCGGCAGCGAGGTGTATCGCAAGCCAGATGGTCTCCTCGCCTGCCGCGGTCCATGTGACACGATGGCGGCAGTGGGCCGGGAGCAGCAGGTAATCGCCGGGCAGCAGTTCGCGCTGCTTTCCCTCGCCCTCTATCTCCAGGGCGGCGGAACCCTTCAGCAGCAACACCCACTCATCCTCGCTCTGGTCGTACCACTGACCGGCCGGTGTCGCATGCCCGCGGGAGAGAATGCGCTCGACCCGGACACCGGGCCGCTCCAGCAGGGGCTGGAACAGCTCCTCGGGGAGTGTCTCGGCTACGCCGCTGAAGAGGTTGCCGCCGCTCGGAGATGACGCGTGCATCGGACCGGATACGCACGGCTTCAGCGGGATACGGCCACATCGCCGCTCCAGTGCAGCGGGATCTGGCGCTCGCCCGTGGCGGCGGGAACGGTGATCGCCCCGTCGAAGGTGAGCGGAACCGAGCGTGCCTGTCGCAGGGCGTCCAGCACCCCGCCCAGGGCCTGGTAGCCGAGCTTGATACCCAGCTCCATCTCATCCTTCTGCCCTGCGCCAATGTTCATCGCCCCGAGACTCTTGCTCTCGACCAGGGAGACCCCGTCCAGCTTGATCTCTCCGCCGAGTGCCGAGAGGCGCAGCGGAAAGTCGTTGGCGTTGCTGACCGTCAGGCCCAGCCGCATGGCGACGCCGCCGAGGTCGAAGCCGTCAATGTGCAGGGCGCTGATCGCGACCTTGGGCAGGGTCGGCAGGCTCAGCTCACCGCTGCGGGAGTAGGGCAAGGTAAACAGTCCCATGTCCACCTCGCCACTGAGGGTGTAGGGGAGGCGCTTCTTGCTGGCCAGCGCATCGAGTCCGCTGAGGACGTCCTCGTAGGCCAGGGTGAAGGGGAGGGTGATCCGCGAACTGCCGTTGGCCGCGACCTGGACCCGCTCCGCGGTCCGGCCCTCGAACAGCGGCCGCTCTTCGAGCTCCAGGCGGTAGCTCAGGCCGCTCACCGCCATGGCGATCGGGTTGGGGTTGTCGATGCCGAGGATAAAATCGAGCTGCATGTCCGCCAGCGTTACGGCGTTGACCTGCAGCGCCTGCACTGCGACCTGCGGCTCCTTGAACTGCTCCTGCAGGGCGGCACAGCCTGCGAGCAGCAAACCGGCCAGCGCCAGCGTGAAATAACGAAACATCATGTCTCTTCTCCTGCTGTTTGTGTGCTCAGAACAGCCACGCTTCGGGATTGGGATAGGCCTGGCCGCGATTGAGGTAGCGGATCCCCTTGATGCAGCGCACCAGGAACCATACCAGCCAGAATAGCAGTATTACGTAGCCGACGACGGCAGCCAGCAACAACATGCCGAGCAGGATGTACAGGATACTGATCCAGAAGGTGCGGATCTGCAGCCGGTAGTGGCTTTGCAGCCACAGCGGGGAATCCTCCTTGTAGACATAGGCGATAATCACGCCGCCGACCCCTGCCGGCCACAGCAGCACCGAGGCGAGCAGCAGCACATAGACCAGCATCACCGTTCCCTGACCCTTCTCGCCGGCAGGTACCGGCGTTTCCCATTCCGTCATTGGCTCACTCCTGTTGTTGCCTGCGCGAATAACGCAGCGCCGGGCGGCATCGCTGCCATTCTCGCAGCACCCATCACTCCCCGCCAGTCTCCGGCACCAGCCGGGCGAAGCGCCCGAGCAGCGAGGCGCTGTGCGGCGAGTCCCGCACCGACCCCAGCAACCGCTCCGCCGAGTCCCCCTCCTCGAGCAGACGCTGCCGGTAGTGCTCGATAAAGTAGCGGATGATCGGCGCATCGAATTCGGGATGGAACTGTATCCCCCAGGCGCAGGCGCCAACGGCGAAGGCCTGGTGCGGCTCCTTATCGCTTGCCGCCAGCAGGCGCGCACCGGCAGGCAGGCGCAGCACCGACTGGCGATGGCTCACCTGGGCGGGGAAGGTTGCCGGCATACCGCTGAACAGCGGGTCCTGCTGCGCTTCGGCAGTGAGGCGAATGGTCGCGGTTCCCACCTCGACCCCGTGCGGGTTATAGCCCACCTCCCCGCCCAGCGCCCAGGCGAGCAGCTGATGGCCGAAGCAGATGCCGAGCAGCGGCACCTCCGCGGCCACCGCGCGACGCAGCCAGGCGGCGCCCTGCTCCATCCAGGCGGCCCGTTCGGTCACCATCGATGCCGAACCGGTGATCACGATGGCCGCCACCGTCGACAGGTCCGGCAGCGGCTCCCCCCGCGCGACATCGACCACGGTTAGCGGGTATGCCGTTTCGCCCAGCCCCCTGGCGATCCACTGCTCGTAGTCGCCGGCCACCCGGTCCAGGGAGGCGATCTTGCCGCCGGTCTTGACGATGATGAGCTGCTTCATGGCGCCTATCCCAGATAGGCCTCTTTCGATGCCAGGTAGGCCAGCTCCCCGGCGCTGCTCGGGCGGCCGAGGATCGCGTTGCGATGGGGAAACCGGCCGAAGCGGCGGATCAGCTCGCGGTGGTGGCGGGCAAAGCGCAGGTTCTCGGTCAGGCCGGCCGCCTCGAACAGCGCCACCGACCGCTCCTGGTCATCGACATTTTCGCTGTGCATGAAGGGGAGGTAGAGGAAGGCGAGGCGCTCCCGCTCCAGCTCCTTGTCCAGGCCCCTGGCCACGGCGTCGGCGGCGGCCGCGAGCGCCTGCTCTGCGGTGGAGAAACTCTGCGCCTTGCCGCGGAACATGTTGAGCGGAAACTGATCGAGCACGATCACCAGCGCCAGCGCCCCTTGCGCACTCTCGCGCCAGCTCTCCAGCTCACCGGCCGCTGCCGCCTGCCAGGTCGGAAGGTAACGCTCGCGCAGCTCGGCATCGAACTCCGGGGTGGAGCGAAACCACAACGGCCTCACCCGGTCGGAAAACCAGAATGCGAGGATCTCCTGATAGTCGCTCATCATAGGATAGTTCTTACGGATCATCTTCCTATCCCTTTGGGAGAGGTTGGGGTGAGGGGATCATAAGTCAGTTGATTTGATGATTTTCCCCTCTCCCTGTCCCTCTCCCTGAGGGAGAGGGGACCCTCCGTTGTACGTCTGTCCATCGATTACCTCTTAAGTACTAACCTATGAATCGGTCACACATGCTCCCTGATAAACGGCGGGCAGTCTCTCCCGCCACTCCTGTAACCATAGCAAGGGGGTGCGGATGAGAACATAAAAAAAACCCCGTTTCAGGCGAAACGGGGTAGCCCCGAGGGAAGGGAAAAACGCTCCTCAGGCACCTTCCATGGTGCTACTCCGGGGGGAGTGTCTGACGGTTTTTGCCTAGAACGTATCTACTCGCCCCCTGTACGTACTTAAAGGCCCGGACAGGGTTTGGTGGTGCCGGGCCGTCAGCCGCAGGGAGGCGGCTGTCGAGCGTACAGGGACGTATTCACAGCGTGCCCGGCAACGCCATACCCTGTCTGGGCTTGGTTTGCGGGTAGGGCGAGCAGTTCCCTAGAACTTGTAGGCCGCGTTCAGGTACAGGTAGCGACCCGGCTCGTTCATCAGCATCACCACGCCGCCGGCCGACAGCAGGGTCAGGTCGCGGTAGGTGTTGCTCACCGCGTAGGTCTTGTCGAACAGATTGTCCACGCCGCCGGTCAGTTCGATATTCCGGTTAAGCGCATGCGTCACCTTCAGGTTGACGACGGAGTAGGCATCGAGTTCCTGCTCGCCGTTGTCGCCATCGAAGTCGCTCCACTTGTCGGCGGCGACCAGCTCCACCCGCGCGCTGCTGCGCGGTGCGTAGTCGTAGTTCAGGCCGAGATTGACCTTGAGCGGCGTGATCTCCGCCAGGTCCTTGTCGCTCTGCCCGGCAAGCGCCTCGTCTTTCTGGCCGCGCTGCCAGGCAAGGCCGAAGTCCATCCAGAGGGTATCGGTGGCGAACCAGTCACCGCTCAGCGACAGGCCGTAGATGGTGGCATCGATGTTTTCGAAGGCGTGCATCGTCTTGTCGGCGTTGTAGTAGATGTAATCCTTCAGCCAGCTGTGGAACAGCTTGGCCTTGAGCGAGGCGTTTTGATAGCGTTTCTCCACGCCGAGGTCGAGCTCGGTGTTGCTGGTCTGCTCCAGCGTCGGTGTACCCACCTCGGGGGTCATCAGCATCCCCATATTGATCATTGCGCCCCTGAAGTAGAGTTCGCGTGCATCGGGAACCCGGGACGACTTGCCGATGCCACCGAAGTAACGGGTGCTCTCGCTGGCCTGGTAGGTAGCGAAGAGAAAACCGTTGAGGCTGGTGTAATCGTTGGCCTGCTGCGCCACGGTATCGGCCGGGGTGATCGAGGTGTCGTCGTAGCGTGCGCCGATACGCAGGTTGAGGGCGGCGTATCGCTTTTCCAGTTCGGCGAAGAGGGCACGGTTTTCCGTGTCGACATCGTTGATGCTCTTCACCCCGGTCACCTGACTTTGTGTCCCCTTGCCCTCATAGGCGCCGTCCCAGTTGCGGTTGCTGGCGTCGACGCCCAGGGTCAGTTCGCTACTGCTGTCCAGCGCGAAACGGTTTTTTACCTTAAGACCCTGTGCATGGGTGGTCAGCGCGCTGATCTTCTCGTTGGCCGAACCCGCCCCGGAAGAGAGGCGATAGAAGGTCGACATCGGGTGATCGACCTTGCTGTCGTAGTACTGGAAGTCGAGGGCCTTCGAGTAAGCACCGAGATCGCGGATGGTGTAATCGGCGGTGAAGATGTCCGAGTCGTCGTAGAGCGCATCCATGCCGCTCGACGGATAGAGAACATCGTCGCTGCGGTTGGCGGTGTAGCTGAGTTTCAGTTGCTGCGTGTCGGTGAGATCCGCATAGACCTTGCCCATCAGGGTCTGTTTCTTGTAGGCGTCCTGATCCCGGTACTCATCCTTGTAGCGTGACATCGAGGTCGGATCGAAATTCTCGATCTGCTCGGCAAAGGTGTTGCCGTCGCCGTCCTCGTACTGGCCGCTGCTCTCGTTGGAGGCGCTGATGAGCAGGCGAACGCTTTCGCTGCCGCCGCTTACCGTGGCGTACTGCTTGCGATAGCCCCAGCTGCCGAAGTTCACACCCACCTCACCGGCGAGTTCCTGCGACGGCGCCCTGGTGGTGATCTTCACCGCACCGCTCAGGGTGCCGAAGTTCTCCACATCGTAGGGGCCTTCGGTGATGGTGATGCCGTCGATGTTGTTGGTCAGGATATGCGAGGTTGGCGGGTCCATGCGATTGGGGCAGGCGCCGTAGACTTTCGCATCGTCGATCAGGATGTTGATATTGTCCCTCTTCTGCCCGCGCAGGATGATGTCGTTGGCGATGCCGCTGCGGCGCACCAGTGACACACTCGGCACCTTCTTCACCAGCGCCTCGGCCAGATCGGCGGACTTCACCTCCTCGCCACTGACATCACTCAGCGTGGTGCTCTCCACGTTGATGACCGGCAGTGTTTCGTCGGCGGCCTGCAGGTGTGGTGCGGCCAGCAGCAGCAGGTATGCAGCTCTCTTCATTCTGATTGTTCCCCTCGAGGTAAATACGCTTGTTTTCGTTAGGGCTCAGAGAAAGCAAGGAATGGACCAGAACGACAAGTGATTGATTAAACTTGGCTTACACAGAACAACCGCGGAGGTGGCCATTAATAAACGGGGCATATGGCGCAGGGGTGGGGGATATGGCGCAGCGTGAGGCGTGAGGCGTGAGGCGTGAGGCGTGAGGCGTGAGGCGTGAGGCGTGAGGCGTGTAGGATGGGATGCATCCCATCATTTCGTCAAATTCATGGTGGGATACATCCCACCCTACGGGAGATCGGGAGATCGGGAATATGTCACCTTTCACCTTTCACCTGCAGTTTACCGGGACGCGCATCCAGCTGGCGCAGCCGTTGCTCCAGCAGTTCGGGGAAGCGCTTGTACCAGGTGGCGTTGAGCGGCGAGGGATGGGGCAGGGGATAGAGGCGCAGCACCCGGGAGGCGCCGTCCGGGGCGTGCAGTTCCATCTCGGCATGGGCGGTGAAACGGTCCTCGCGCTCCCAGAAGGCCTCCAGTTGCAGCTTGACCTCCCGCGGCTGGTTGATGGTGAACCAGAGGAAGGCCTCACGGCCCAGGGTGATGAGCTCCCGGCCTTGCCAGGCGTGCAGCAGCAGGTCCGCCACCAGCGGCTGGAACTGCTTTTTCACCTTCATCGACCAGGCCTTGTTGCCGATCGGTTTGTAGGGGACGGTGTTGGCCCAGAAAAAGCCCTTACCGACCTCCAGCGAGGCCTTGAAATCGGGCATCGGCTTGCCATTGAGGTGCCGGTAGATGGCGCCGCGCACCTTCTGCCCGCCGGCGCCGATAAAGGGCATCTGGTGCTGCACCTCGTCGCGGCCCGGATCGCGGCCGAAGAAGGCGATGCGGGCGTTCGCCTTGCCCAGCCCGATCACCGGCTCGCGCCACTCCTTGCCGAAGGTTTCGTATACCTCGGTGTCGATTCCCTGGAGGTGCTCTGCCAGGGCGCGGAAGGCTTCACGGCGCTGTTTGTTGGTCATGACACGGATCGGCTGGTGGCGGTAAACAGGGCGCGCATCTTACCACACCGACGCCACTCAACGGGTGCCGGAGAGGCCTGGCTGCAACTCCCGTTGCAATGCAGCCGGCAGATGCCGGCCGATCGCGGTTTGCATGGCGCGGGTCAATACGCCGATCTCCACCGGCTTGGCCACCACATCATCCATACCGGCAGCGAGATACTGCTCCTGTTCATCCTTCATCACGCTGGCCGTCAGACCGATGATCGGCATGTGGCACTCACCCCGGTCCCAGCTCTCGCGGATCCCGGA
>Ga0209164_1002996_pt1 | contig 16723 bp, 11 predicted proteins | sample MTBNYHSulfiMetaG_FD_187458 | JGI IMG/M metagenome (GOLD analysis project Ga0209164, IMG submission 187458) | Enrichment culture microbial communities from rom New York Harbor, USA that are MTBE-degrading - MTBE-NYH (New York Harbor Sulfidogenic)... | ecosystem: Environmental > Aquatic > Marine >...
CTCCCGGCAGGTGAAGTTGAACTCGCCGGTCGTCGGGTTCACGCTCCCGCCGCTCAGGCTCTGGACGTAGAGCCCGCTCGGGGTCGAAGCCAGGATGTCGGCCGGCTCCGAGTCTCCCTGGTCGATGAAGGTGTTGGTCATGCGGGGGATCGGAAAGTAACGGAAGCTCTCCCGGCGGCCGTTCCCCGTCCGCTCCAACCCCAGCTGCTTCGCCGAGAGGACGTCCGTCATGTAGGCCTGGAGGACGCCGTTCTCGATGAGGACGTTCCGGCGCTGCTGGGTGCCCTCATCGTCGAAGTTCGTCGTGCCCCGCATGTTGGGCAGCGATCCGTCATCCACCATGGTGAAGACGTCGCTGGCCACCTTCTGCCCCATCTTTCCGGTGAAGGCGCCGATCTCCCGGGCGATGTTGTCGGCCTCCAGGGGGTGGCCCACGGCCTCGTGGACCAGCACCCCACCCCACCCGTTCTGCATCACCACGTCCATCCGGCCCGCAGGGGCGTCCTGGGCCTCCAGCATGGCGATGGACTCCCGGGCGCAGGTCCGGGCCACCTCCTCCGGCGTCACCTCCTCGAACATCTCGAAGCCGCTATGGAGGCTGAGCCGCTCCCGTCCCATGTGGCGGGTGCCGTTCCCCACACCCAGCGTCTGCACGATGAAGAAGAGGAGGGGAAGCTCGTCGCTGAGGTAGGTCCCCTCGCTGGTGGCGATGACGCGACCCCGGACCTCGTCGTTGTAGTTGATGCTGGTCATGGTGATGCGGGGGTCGTACTCCAGCGCTGCCTGGTCCGCCCGCTGCATCACCTCGAGCCGCCGGCTGTCGGCTACGTCCTGGAGGGGAAGGCGCACCGTCACGAAGGACGCACGGGAGGAGGGAGCCCCGATATCCATCGGCTGGACCGTCTGCCCGCTCCGGGCGATGGCGGAAGCCACCTCGGCGGCCCGCAGGAGGGCCTCCTCCGTGATCTCCTCGGTGTAGGCGTATCCCGTCTTGTCCCCGGAGATCACCCGGACCCCCGCCCCCTGGCTCACCCCGAACTCGGCGCTCTTGAAGCGGGACTCCTCCATGAGGATGGAGCGGGCGATCCGGTTCTCCACGTAGACATCGGCGAAGTCGCCGCCCCGGCTCAGGGCGCGCTTGATGGTGGCGTCCAGGATCGTGGGGTCTACCTGCACGCCGGAACGGGGCAGGTCCCCGGGAGCGCACCCCTCCAGCAGTGCCATGAGGCTGGGCGCGGTGGCCACGGCAAGGCCGCCCTTGATGGTCCGCTCCAGGAAGGCCCGCCGCGGGATGTCGGTGACGAAGTAGCCTCGGATCTTCATGCCCTGCTCCTTGTGCTTGATCATGGCAGCGCTGGGGAAGCACCGGCCGCGTTCCGGATCCGGACCCGCCGTCCGTGGGCCAGGCTCTCAACCCGGTTGACCAAGCTAGGGGCTGGGATGTGCGGGGCAAGGGGGGGCGGGAACGGGACTGGACCGGCTGCACCATCCACATCCCGTCCGTCCCCGTTCAATCGTACCGGAGGGCCTCCGCGGGATGCACGCCCGCGGCCCGCCGGGCCGGAACCAGCGTGGCAACCAGGATCATGCCCACCAGGACCAACGCAACCCCCGCCAGGGTCGCCGGATCCGCTGGGCTCACTCCCAGGAGGAGGCTGCGTAGCACCCGCCCCAGCCCGAGAGCCAGGAGGGCCCCCACCGCCAGCCCGGGCGCCGCCAGGCGCATGCCGTCCGCCATCACCAGGCGTACCACCCCCCTCCCCTCCGCCCCCAGGGCCATCCGCACGCCGATCTCCCGGGTACGCTGGGCCACCGAGTGGGCCACTACGCCGTAGATGCCCATCCCAGAGAGGAGTAGGGCGAGACCTCCCAGGAGGGTCGTGAGCCACGCCGCCAGCCGCTGTGGGAGGACCCCCACCGATGTGTAGCTCACCATGTCCACCACAGCCCCCAGCGAGAGGGAAGGGTCCTGCTCCAGCAGAACCCGGCGCAGCTCCGGCGCCACCACCGCGTGCGGCTGCCGGGACCGGACAACCAGGTTCACCTCCCCACCGTACGACTGGGCCAGGGGAAAGTAGACGAAGGGCTTGGGAGCATCGGTGAGAAGGGTGTTCTTGGTATCCTCCACCACCCCGACGATGGTGTGGGTCGTGCCGTCCAGGGTGACGGTGCGGCCGACGGGGGACTCCCCCGGCCACACCTCCTGTACGAACCGACGGCTCACCACTACCACGGGCTCCGAATCGGGGCCGTCAGTCTCCTGGAAGGCCCGCCCCTCCAGCACCGGGATCCTGAGGGTCGAGAAATACTCCGGCGTGATCTGGTTGAAGTCCACCGGAACCCGGGCCTCGAGATCGTCGGGATTCCGCCCCTCGGGGTGCACCGCTGTTCCCCGGTTCCCCATGTCGAGGGGGAGATCCGAGGCGAAGGCCGCGGACCCCACCCACGGCTCGCCCGAGAGGCGTCTTACCATTTCGGAGGCGAAGACCTTGCCCTCCTCAGGGTCGTATCCCTCCATGGAGAGATCCAGCCAGGTCGAAACGGTGCCCCTGGGATCGAATCCGGTTTCGACCTGCCCTGCCTGCTGCAGGGAGCGCAGGAAGAGGCCTGCGGCCACCAGAAGCATCAACGAAAGGCCGACCTGCCCCGAAACGAAGGACTGCCGAAGCCGGTTGGCGGGGCTCCCCCCCCGCATGCCACCCTCCTTCAGGGTGGCGGCTAGATCCAGGCGGGTGGCCTGCAGCGCGGGGAGGAGGCCGAACACCAGTCCGGTTCCAAGGGTCAGGAGGCAGGCGAAGACCAGCACCCGGAGGTCCAGCGCCAGGCTCAGGTCCACCGGAAAGGGGGCGGGAAGCTCCACTCCCGACAGGAGGTCCAGCCCCCAGCGGGCCAGGAGCACACCACCCGCTCCGCCCAGGAGAAAGACCACCGAAGACTCCACCAGGAGGTGCTGGACCATTCGCCCGCGGCTGGAGCCCAGCGAGAGGCGCACGGCCATCTCCCGGCGGCGCGCACCGGCCCGGGCGAGGAACATCCCTGCTACGTTGGCGCAGGTGATGAGGAGGATGGAGAGGACCAGCCCCGACAGGGCCAGCAAGAAGATGCGCACGGGCCCCATGGCTGCGCCGGGGAGAGCCCCAAGAGGCTCCAACGAGGTTCCCCGGGCGGCGTAGCTGTCGGGGTTCTCCGCGGCCATCCGGGCGAACACCGCGCCCACCGCCGCCCGTCCTTGCTCCAGGGGGGCATTGGGGCGGAGACGTCCCAGGACCTGGAACCAGTGCCAGTTACGGCGGTCGAAGGCCTCCGCGTTCCCACCCACCAGGGGGTAGGCCATGAGGGGGAGGTACACGTCCGGGTACATGGCCACCACATGGCCTCGAAAATCCGGCGGCGTGACCCCCACGACGGTGAAGGATTGGCGGTTCAGTGTCACCGATGAGCCCACCACCGCCGGATCGCCCCCGAAGCGGCTCATCCAGAAGTCGTGGCCCAGCACCGCCACGGCCGGTTCCCCCGGGGTGAGATCCTCGTGGGGGAGGAAGAGACGCCCTGCCCCCGGGCTCACGCCCAGGGTCCGGAAGTAGTTCGCCGACACCAGGAACCCGAGGACCCGAACCCCCTCCTCCCCCCGGCTGAGACTCATGGGTTCCATGGAGTATCCCGCCACCTCCTCCAGCGGCGTCGCACCTGCCCGAACGTCCAGCAGGTCCGGATACGACCAGCTTCCGAACCCCGGGCCGAACCCGATCTCCACTACTCGGTCCACGCTCTCGATACCTCCGGGGGATCGAAGGAGGAGCCGGTTCACGGCGCTGAAGAGCACGGTGTTGGCCCCGATGCCGATGGTGAGGGATGCCGCCGCCACGAAGGCCAGGAGAGGCGTCCGCACGATGGAGCGAAGGGCGATGCGAAGGTCGGAGAGCAGGGAGTTCATGTGGAGACCGGTGAGGTGAGCGGGAAACCGTCGGCCAGTGCCCATCTCCCCGGGATGGTCCCCGGGCGGAGAGCCGCGGCAGCTGGGTTCCTCCCCTCTACGGGGGAAGTGGGCTCGCGGTTTCCTGTATCCTGCCGCGGGGCTCACCTCCGATGCCGACCGGCCCGGAGGGCGAGTCGGCTGGCCCGTGCCGATTCCTTAGCGAAAGGCGATGCGCCTCGCCGACGCCGTTTTCCTCAACCCAACGAAAGCCTCTTCACCACCACCCTGGGCACGTCCAGCTCGTCCCGCTCAACGAACGCCGCCAGCCCGTCGGGTCCGAACGCGCTGGGCACCCGGATCTCCCCCGCGGGAAGCGTGCCCAGGTACCGGCCCTCGGGTGCGAGGAGGTCGATGGGCCCGTCCTCCCCGACCGACCGTCCGGCTCGCCGGATCCAGATGGTGCCGGTCCAGTCCACGCCCAGTTCGGCCACCACGGGGATAACCTCGGCGAACTCCAGGGTGGCGATCTGCTCCTCCATCATGCGCTGGATCTCTCCCCCCCTCATGCTCGTAGTCCCCTGGTCGGTGCGCATCACGATCCGTGGCCCCCCCGAGGCCTGGAGCTGGCTGAGGCGACGGGCCTTCTCGTCCTCCTGGTCCCGGCGGGTGACCTGCCGGGGCGCCACGGGTCGGACCAAGGTCCGCCTGACCGATCCCTCGGGTCCCACGACCTTCACCCGGTAGGCCGCCGAATCCACCACCGCCAGGGAACCGTCGGGGAGGACTCCCACATGGAGTCCAGGCTCAAAGGCCCGGGGCATCCCCCCGGCGGCCCTCACGCTGATCCCCCCGGCGGAGAGCCGGGTGCCGCCTCCTCCCGGCGCGGCGGGCGGCGGTCCCCAAGCCTGGTAGACGGTCCGGGAGCTGCCGTCCACGAGGGAATACACGGTGAGGGGGCGCCCCTCCGGAGCAGGCGACGGCCCTCCGGGACCCACGGAGATCCTCACACCTCCCCCGCCCCCGGAGACGACGCCACCCTGGGGAAGGGGGAGGATGCTGCCCGTTGGGAAGGAGCTCAAGGAAGCCGGGTCCGTGCCCAGGGGCACCGTGCGGTCGAAGGAGCCGTCGGGATTGAAGAGCGTGAAGCCGCGGCGCCCGACATCGAAGACCGCCACCTCGCCCTCCCGGGTCACCGCCATCCCCATGGGCATCTGGAACTCCCCGGGCCCCTCCCCCTTCCTCCCCATCTCGGCGACGAACCGGCCGTCGAGCCCCACCTTCACCACCCTCCCGTTGTCGGCGTCCAGGATGTACAGGTTGCCGGTCCCGTCAAAAGCCACGGAGGCCACACGGGAAAAGGTCTCCCACTCGTCGCCCATCATGGACCCCACCGAGAAGACCTCTTCGGCTGTGAATCGCATGTCCTGGTCCCGCCCCTGCAGGTCTACCACTGCCTGCCCGATCGCCGGGAGGGGATCGAACAGGACAGCCATACCCGCCACCATCAGAAAGGCCCGCCAGGGCCGCATGTCAATTCGCATCATGCTCCGGTCCGGTTGGAGTGAGGACATTTGACCCCCAGAATAGATGTGAGTCCACCCCGTTCGGGTTGCCCGGAGGGGCTCCCGTGGGGACCGCGGAGAGCGTATCCTGGTGGGGAGCTCGATTCTCCCGCCGACCGCCTCCAACCCAATCGATGAACCAGCAGAGGAGAAGCCCATGGAACGCAAGGACTTCCTCATGACCACCACCCTGGCTTCCCTCGGCATGGCGGCCGCGGGGGGGTCCCTTTCGGCCCAGGTGCCCGGCGATGACCAGGCACCGCCCACACCCCAAACCCCGCCGAACCCGGCCCGGAAGATCCTCATTGCCGGGGGAGGGTTCGGGGAGGCCTTCCTCCGCTACATGGCGGAGCTGACCGGGAAGGAGCGACCCAGGCTCTGCTATCTGCCCACCGCCTCGGCAGACCGGGAAGCGGGCATGGTCCGGTGGTTCCGCTCCTGTGCCTCCCTGGACGTGGTGCCCTTCGCCCAGGAGACCTTCATCAGCAGTTACCAGATGGAAGAGAGCTGGGAGGAGGTCTTCCTTTCCATGGACGGCATCGTGGTGTCGGGGGGCAACACGCTCAACCAGCAGGCCATCTGGAGAGCCCAGGGTATCGACCAGGTCCTGCGGGAGGCGTGGGACCGGGGGATCGTCCTGGGTGGGGCCAGCGCGGGATCCCTCTGCTGGTTCGAGGAGGGGACCACGGACTCCCGCCCCAAGGAGGTGACGAAGATCGAGTGCCTCGGGTTCCTGAGGGGGAGCCATTCCCCCCATTACGACGGTGAAGATGTCCGGCGGCCCACCTACCACCGGATGATCGGGTCCGGCGAGCTGAAGCCGGGGTACGCCTGTGACAACGATGCCGGGATCTTCTTCCAGGACAATGAGGTGAGGAGGGTGGTGGCTACTCGCCCGGACGCCCGGTGCTACTACGTCAGCGTCGTGGACGGCGAGGTGGTGGAACAGGTCCTTGAACCGGACTTGATCGTCTAGGCGGTTCTCGATCGACTTGCCCGCCCCGTCATGATCCTTGACCCGGCCAATACGACCGTATAGTATGCCATACATGTGTCCAGTACCTGTCTCCGGGGCCGGGCGAGCGCGCTCGGGGGTGAAGCTGCCTCTTCGTGAAGGCAGCGGCTCAGCCTCGGATCCGGAGGGAAGGGGACCGGCCGGCGGGTCGTCCGGCCCGGGCCGGGGAGGCCGGCGGAGGGGCGGCACATGTCCCATCTCCGACCTTACCGCCCGGGCTCGGATCCGCGATGTGGCCCTGGATCTGTTTGCGACCCGTGGCTACGCCGGTGCCTCCATCCGTGACGTTGCCCGGGAGGCCGGGGTGTCACCGGGGCTGGTGCAGCATCACTTCGGCAGCAAGGAGGGGCTGCGCCGAGCCTGCGACGCCCACGTGATCGAGGTGCTGCGAGCCAGCCTCGACCAGAAGGCCATGAGGATCGAGCGATCGGACTGGGACCGGGACTTCTTGTCGGTGCTGCACGAAGCCACCGGCCCCACCGTCCGCTACGTTGCCCGCGGGCTGGCGGAAGGGTGGCCGGGTGCGGCGAGGGTGTTCGACCTTGCGGCGGAGGGCACGGCCAGGTTCCTGACGAAGACCTGGCCGGAGCGGTATCCCTCCGGAGCCGAGACGACGAGGCGGCACGCCGCGGTCATGACAGCCATGAGCCTGGGCGTGATCGCCTTGCACGGGCACCTGGCTCGCTGGCTGGGGGTGGACCCGGTGGAGCAGGGCCACTTCCACGCCACCGGCACGGCCCAGATCGAAACCTACCTGAGGATGGCGGAGTTCCTCGAATCCGAGTCTGGCCGGACCCTTCGGAAGGCCTGGGCTGACTACGAACGGGAGCTGGAAGCCTCCGGGAAGAGGGATGGCGATGAGTGAACGCTTGCGGTGCAGCGCACGCCCGCGGAGGAGATGGGGCGCTGCCCAGGCATGGTGTTGGCTTCCGCTGATGGCGGGGGCGGCGGCCACGAACGAGGCCCAGGCGCAGACGCCGGGCGTGCCCTCGGGGGCCCGGGAGCTGACCCTCGAACAGGCCGTGAACCTTGGCCTCGAGGCCAGCTTCGGGGTACGGGCGGCGGAGGCTGATGCGGCCGGGGCGAAAGCGCGTCAGAGAGAGGCGCGGTCGGGCCTCCTTCCGGCCGTTGCGGCCCAGGCCGCCTACACTCGCCTGGGCGGCGACATACCGGGCGACCTGGAGTTCACCCTGCCGGGAATGGACGAGCCCATTACGCTCCTGCCCATCGAGCGGGACCGCTACAGCACGGAGGTCGGGATCGAGCAGCCGCTCTTCACCGGACGCCGGCTGTGGAATCTGGCGCGGGCGGCCGAGGGGACGGCTTCGGCGGCGGAGCGGCTGGCGGACCAGGCCCGTGCGGACGTGGCGTTCGAGGTGCAGCGGGCGTACTGGGTCCTCCACGGGGGGCTGGCCGCCCTGGAGGCCGTGGAGGCGGCCCTGGCCCAGATGGACGAGCACGTCCGTGACATGCTGGGCCGGTACGACGAGGGCACGGTGCTCCGAAGCGAGCTCCTGGCCGCCCGGACGCGGCGTTCCGAGGTGACCCTGGAGCGGGTGGAGGCGGAGAACGCCGTCCGGGTGGCGCGGCTGGAGCTGAACCGGCTCATCGGTCTTCCGGCCACGGCGGAGGTGCTGCCCGTGGGGGTCCTCGATCCTGAGCCTCTACCGCCGGACCCGGAGGGCCTGGTGGCGGAGGCCGTAGCCTCACGGCCGCATCTGCGGGCCATGGAGGAGGAGGTGGGAGCCCTCCGCGCCTGGTGGGCCGTGGCCCGGGGGGGGAGGCTTCCGGAGTTGTCCCTGGTCAGCCGGTACGTCTATGCTCGGCCCAACCCCTATGTGTTCACGGAGCAGAACACCTTCCGGGGGACGTGGGAGGCCGGTGTGGCGGTTCGCTGGTCCCTCTTCGAGGGTGGCGGCCAGGGGGCCCGGGAATCGGAAGCTGAAGCCAGGCTGCGAGCCGCGGAGGCGCGCCTGGAGGAGGCCAGGGAGCTGGCTGCCGTGGACGTGGCGCGACAGTACCTGGAAGCCCGGCGGGCTGCGGAGGCGGTGGAGGTGGCTGCCGAGAACGTGGAGCAGGCCGCGGAAGGGCTGCGGGTGACCAGGCAGCAGTTCGCCGAGGGTGTGGCGCTCTCGGCCCAGGTGCTGGATGCGGAGCGGGCGTACCGGGAAGCCCGGGCGCGGGAGGCCCGGGCGTGGGCCGAGCTGGGCGTGGGCCAGGCGGCGCTGCGCCATGCCCTGGGGAAGGTCTGGTGAGGGCCGGTCCGCGGGAACCGGAGGACTCCCCTTCGGGAACAGGCGGCGCCAGGGCGGAGGTCGTTTTCCAGGCCCGGGGGCTGACCAAGGTCTACGACATGGGCGCGGTGCAGGTGCACGCCCTCCGGGGGGTGGACCTGGATCTGTATGCCGGAGAGCTGGTGGCGATCCTGGGTGCGTCGGGAAGCGGAAAGACGACCCTCGTGAATATCCTCGGCGGCCTGGACACCGCCACGGGGGGGCAGGTTCTCTACCGGGGGCAGAATCTCACCCGGGCCAACGACGCCGAGCTTACCGAGTTCAGACGCCAGTATGTGGGGTTCGTGTTCCAGTTCTACAACCTCATTCCGAGCCTCACCGCCCGGGAGAACGTGGCCATCGTCACCGAGATCGCCCGGGACCCCATGACTCCCGAGGAAGCCCTGGTGCTGGCGGGCCTGGACGACCGGATGGACCACTTCCCGGCCCAGCTCTCGGGGGGCGAGCAGCAGCGGGTGGCCATCGCCCGGGCCATCGCGAAGCGGCCGGCGGTGCTCCTTTGCGATGAGCCCACCGGTGCCCTCGACTCGAAGACGGGCGTGGTGGTGCTGGAGGCCCTGAACCGGGTCAACCGGGAGATGGGCACCACCACGGTCATCATCACCCACAACGCGGTCCAGGCGGACATGGCGAAGCGCGTCGTCTACCTGAGCGACGGGCTCGTCACGCGCATCCACGAGAACGAACGCCCGAAGCCGCCGAAGGAGCTCACCTGGTGAGGCGTACACCGGTCCACGAGCGGCAGCCGCCCGCGAAGGAGCTGGGGTCGTGAAGCTCCGGGCCCTGGACTGGAAGCTACTCCGGGACCTTCGCGGCATGCGCGGGCAGGCCATCGCCATCGTCTTCGTCATGGTGGCCGGCGTGGCGACGTACGTCTCCATGGCCAGCGTGTACGATACCCTCCAGGGTACGCTCGAGCTCTACTACCAGGAGTACCGCTTCGCCGAGGGTTTCGCCTCCGTGCGGCGCGCGCCGGAGCCGGTGGTGGATCGCCTCAGGGAGATCCCTGGCATCGCCACGGTGGAGACCCGGATCACGGTCGGTGTGAGGCTTGAAGTGCCGGGATTCGACGAGCCCGTGACGGGGCTCGTCATCTCCGTGCCCGAGGGCGGGCAGCCCGCCCTCAACCGGCTGTTTCTCCGGGAAGGGCGCCTGGTGCGGGCAGGTCGGGAGGAGGAGGTCATTCTGAACGAGCCGTTTGCCGACGCCCAGGATCTCAGGCCCGGCGACCGGCTGGAAGCCACCATGAACGGCCGCCGCCGATCCCTCACGGTGGTGGGCATCGCCCTCTCGCCGGCGCACCTGATGCAGATCCAGCCCGGGACCCTCTTCCCGGACCCGGAGCGTTTCGGGGTCCTCTGGATGGGTAGGACCGCCCTGGCCGCTGCCTACGACCTGGAAGGATCCTTCAACGAGGTGGCGTTCACCTTGGCTCCGGGGGCGAGCATCGAGGCCGTCGTGTCACGGGTGGACCTGATCCTGGGCCCGTACGGCGGGGTCGGCGCCTACGGCAGGCGCGACCATCCGTCCCACTTCCTCATCAGCGAGGAGTTCCGCCAGCTCGAGAACATGTCCGCCTTTCTTCCGGCTGTGTTCCTTGCGGTGGCGGCCTTCCTCCTGAACATCGTCATCACGCGCCTCATCAGCCTCCAGCGGGAGCAGATCGGCATCCTCAAGGCCTTCGGCTACCGGGACCTGGACGTGGGGCTCCACTATGTGAAGCTCGTCCTGCTCATCGCTCTGCTGGGTGCGGCGGGCGGAACCGCCGTGGGCGTCTGGGCCGGGAAGGCCCTCGGCCAGCTGTACCTTCAGTTCTACCGGTTCCCCTATCTGGACTATGCGCTTCACCCCACCGTACTGCTCACGGCGGTCGGTCTGACCTCCGGGGCCTCCCTGGCGGGAGTGCTCATGGCGGTACGCAAGGCGGTCCGCCTGCCCCCCGCGGAGGCCATGCGCCCGGCCCAGCCCGCCCGGTACCGAAGAGCCATGGTGGAGCGCCTCGGGCTCAGGCGGCTGCTGGACGAGCCCACGCGCATGATCCTGCGGAACGTGGAGAGGCAGTGGATCAAGGCGGCCCTCACCGTGGTGGGGATCGCCAGCGCCTGTGCTTTGCTCGTCTCCGGGCTGTTCATGGGCGACGTCATCGACCACATCGTCCGGGTCCAGTTCGAGGTCGCGCAGCGGGAGGATCTGACGGTCTCCTTCATCGAGCCCACGTCCATGGCTGCCCTCCACGAGCTCCGGGGGCTGCCGGGCGTCCACCATGCAGAGCCGTTTCGGGCGGTTCCCGTCCGGCTTCGCTACGGGCACCGGAGCTATGAGACCGCCATCGAGGGAGTGCCCCCGGACGCCTATCTTCGGCGGGTCATCGACACGGACCTGAATCCGGTGACAGTCCCGCGAGGAGGGGTCCTCCTCACGGAGCGTCTCGCGGAGATCCTGGGCGTCAGGCCGGGAGAGGACCTGACGGTGGAGATCATGGAAGGACGGCGCCGGACGCGGCAGGTCCCTCTTGCCGGGTTGTCGGAGCAGTACCTCGGCGTGGCGGCCTACATGGAGCTGGACGCACTGAATCGGCTGGTGGGGGAGGGTCAGGCCATCTCCGGAGCGCTTCTCCTCATCGATCCGGGCTCCGAGCCCGAGCTGACGCAAGCGCTGCGGGACCGTCCCCGGATCGCCGGGATCATGTCGCAGGATCGGGCCATCCAGTCCTACATGGACACGGCCGCCCAGTCCATGTTGGCCTTCACCTTCGTCCTGAGCCTGTTTGCCGGGGTGATCGCCTTCGGGGTGGTCTACAATAGCATGCGGATCTCCCTCTCGGAGCGGGATCGCGAGCTGGCCAGCATGCGGGTCCTGGGCTTCCGGAGGGGTGAGGTGGCCTACATCCTCCTGGGCGAGATGGTGCTACTGGTCCTTCTCTCCATCCCCGTCGGGTTCGTCCTGGGGGCCGGGCTGAGCGCGTGGGCCGCCGCCGCGTTCGAGTCCGAGATGTTCCATTTCCCCGTCATCCTCAGCCGGTACACGTTTGGAATGGCGGCCCTCATCGTGCTGGCGGCGGCCGCCCTGTCGACACTTCTGGTGCGGCGCCGCCTCGACCGGTTGGACCTGATCGGCGTTCTGAAAACGAGGGAGTAGATGAAGATCACGCGGAAGGGCGCCCTCCTCACGGGCATCGGCCTCCTGGTCCTGGCAGCCATGGTGTATCTCTTCCTGCCGGATCCATCTCAGGTTCAGGCAGCCACCGTCCACCGTGGCCCGCTTCAGGTGATCGTGGAAGAAGAAGGCGAGACGAGGGTGGTCGATCGGTACGTGATCACGGCACCCGTGGATGCCTTCCTGCAGCGCCTGGATCTGGAGGTGGGCGACCCGGTTGCCGCTGGGCAGGTGATCGCCCGACTGGAGCCGTCACCCTCGGCCCTTCTCGACCCCCGATCCCGGACCGATGCCGATGCCCGGGTCGCGGCCGCTCAGGCGGCGGTCCTGCAGGCGGAGGTCACGGCGGCCCGGGCGGAGGCGGATCTGGGACGGGTGACGAGGCTCCACGGGACGGGGGCCGCCACGCGGCAGGCGCTGGAGCAGGCGGAGGCGGAGGACGTGAGGGCCCGGACGGCCCTGGACGCGGCCCGGGCCGAGCTGGCAGCGGCGGAGGCGGCGCTCCGGAGCGCCGACGCAGGCGGGGCTCTTTCGGTCCAGTACGTGGTCAGGGCGCCGGCCGGCGGCCGTGTCCTGGTGGTGCATCATCGGAGCGAGGGCCGGGTGATGCCGGGAGAGCCCCTGGTGGAAGTGGGGGACACCGAGCGGCTGCAGGTGGAGGCGGAGATCCTCTCCCAGGACGCCGTGCGCATCCGGCCGGGCTCCCGGGTGATGCTCGACCAGTGGGGTGGCGACCAGGTCCTGGAGGCCACGGTCACCCAGGTGGATCCCCAGGGCGTGACCCGGGTCTCGGCGCTGGGGGTGGAGGAGCGGCGGGTGCGGGTCGTGGCGGACCTGGTGTCCTCCCCCGAAGCCTACCGCGGTCTCGGGCCCGGCTACCGGGTCCTGGCCCGCTTCGTGGTCTGGGAGGCATCGGACGTGCTCCAGGTCCCCACCGCTGCCCTCTTTCGCCACCAAGACGGCTGGGCCGTGTTCGTGGTGGACGGCTCCCGAGCATCCCTCCGGCCGGTGACGGTGGGGAGGGAGGCGGGTCTGGCGACGCAGGTCACGGGAGGGCTGGAGGAGGGGGAGGTGGTCGTCGTTCACCCCGGCAACGAGATTGAGGACGGCGCGAAGGTCCGGATAGGGAACTCCGATAGCTGACCACCAGGAGCTTGAGAGCCCATGGCGAAGACCATCACGCTGATTCCCGGTGACGGGATCGGGCCGCGGATCGTGGATGCCACGCTCCGGATCCTCGACGCGGCGGGCGCGGAGCTGGAGTACGACCGGCAGATCGCGGGCATGGCGGCGGTTCAGGAGGTGGCGAACCCCCTCCCGCCTGAAACCATCGACTCTGCCGAGCGGACGGGGCTGATCCTCAAGGGGCCCCTCACGACACCCGTGGGGGTCGGGTTCCGCTCCATCAACGTGGCTCTCCGGAAGGAGTTCGACCTCTACGCCGCCGTTCGCCCCGTGGTCACGCTCATGCCCGGGGGCCGGTACGAGGACATCGACCTGGTGCTGATCCGCGAGAACACCGAGGGCCTCTACGTGGGGGTGGAGCATTACATTGGAATGCAGGGGGATCCGAAGGCCGCCGCCGAGTCGGTCATGATCGTCACTCGCTTCGGCGCCAGGCGCATCGTACGGTACGCCTTCGACTACGCCGTCGCCAACGGCCGCCGGAAGGTCACCTTCGCCCACAAGGCCAACATCCTGAAGTACACCCAGGGGCTGTTCCTGGACGTGGGCCACGAGGTGGCGAAGGAGTACGAAGGCCAGGTGGAGTTCGAGGACATGATCATCGACGCCACCGCCATGCACCTGGTCATGAATCCCTACCGCTTCGACGTCCTGGTCATGGAGAACATGTTCGGGGACATCCTGAGCGACCTGATGGCCGGCTTGGTGGGGGGGCTCGGCATGGCTCCCAGCGGCAACATCGGGGAGCGATTGGCCATGTTCGAGCCTGTCCATGGCTCCGCGCCCGACATCGCCGGGCTGAACATCGCCAACCCCACCGCCCAGATCCTGTCGGCCTGCATGCTCCTGGACCACATCGGCCAGGCGGACGCAGCCGGACGCATCCGCACGGCCATCCGCAGCTGCCTCCGGGAGTGCGACACCCTCACCCGGGACCTGGGGGGCACGGCCAGCACGGACGAGTTCGCCCGCTCCGTCGTCGGGCGGATGAGGTGAGCGGATCCCCCCGCTTGTCCTCGCCCCTTCCATTCCCATAGGGTTTCCGCTATCCTCCGTGCAGGCGAGAACGCTCCGGCGGTTTTCCGGAGCCCGGTGACGAGATGGACCTGGGCCTCGACGGTTCAGGTCCTGTTTTGTTTCCCCCGCCAGGAAAAGGTGAGTTCGTGTGGTACGGAGATACCGCGCCCCGAGAGCACCGGCATAAGACCAGGGAGTACGGTACATGCGTAGCACAGGAACTGTGAAGTGGTTCAACGACGACAAGGGTTTCGGATTCATCACGCCCGAGGACGGAAGCAAGGATTGCTTCGTCCATCATTCGGCCATCCAGGGCGACGGCTTCAAGAGCCTGTCCGAGGGTGACCGGGTGACGTTCGACGCGGTGCAGGGCCAGAAGGGCCCCGCTGCGGAGAACGTGTCCAAGGCCTGATCCCGGACCTCCGCTTCGCGGAGTTGAAACCGCCGTCCCGGCCAGTCCGGGGCGGCGGTTTCGCATCCCCGCTACCTTCCCTGTCATGCCCACTCGCCCCACCCCCCACACCGTCCTCCGCCAGGTCTTCGGGTTCGACGCCTTCCTGCCCGGCCAGGAGGAAGTCATCGAAGCGGTCCTTGCCGGACGTGATTGCATTGCCGTGATGCCCACCGGGGCAGGGAAGTCCCTCACCTATCAGCTTCCGGCCCGCATCCTGGAGGGCACGGTGCTGGTCCTCTCGCCCCTCATCAGCCTCATGAAGGACCAGGTGGATGCCCTTCGGGGGTTGGGCTTCAGGGCGGCGGAGATCAACTCCACCCTGGACCCGGAGGAGCGGCAGGCCCGCCTGGCCGCCTTCCGCCGGGGCGAGTACGAACTGGTGTACCTGGCTCCGGAGGCCCTGGACGGCCGCCTCCGGGACTTCATCGAGGCATGCCCCATCAGCCTGCTGGTGGTGGACGAAGCCCACTGCATCAGTCAGTGGGGGCACGACTTCCGCCCCTCCTACAGGCGCCTGCGGGGACTGAAGAGTGGGCTGGACGTTCCGGTGCTGGCTCTCACGGCCACGGCCACCCGGGCCGTCGCCCGGGACATCCTCCGGGAGCTGGGGATGCACAGGCCCGCCGGTTTCAAAGGCTCCTTCTTCCGGCCGAACCTTAAGATCCGATGCCGGAAGAAGGGGTCCGGGGACACGCGCAGGGAGATCCTGGGGCTGATCCGCCGGTGGGCGGGGGAGAGCGGGATCGTCTACTGCCTCAGCCGAAAAGGGGTCGAGCAGACGGCGGCGTTCCTCAGGGCCAGCGGGGTCAAAGCCCTCCCGTACCACGCGGGCCTTCCGGACGAGGCACGGAAGGATGCCCAGGAGGCGTTCCAGCACGACGAGATCGAGGTCATCGTGGCCACCGTGGCCTTCGGCATGGGCATCGACAAGTCCAACGTCCGGTTCGTGATCCACCGGGACATGCCCAAGGACGTGGAGTCGTGGTACCAGGAGATCGGGCGGGCGGGGAGGGACGGCCTCGAGTGCGACTGCGTCCTGTTCTACTCCTGGGCGGACGTCAAGCTGCACGAGAACTTCCTGAACGAGATCGAGGATCCCGAGCTCTGGCAGGCCAAACGCCAGGCCACGGTGTCCCTCTTCAACCTCCTGGAGTCGGGGCGATGCAGGCACCAGGCCATCCTCCATCACTTCGGCGAGACGATGGGGCCGTGCGGGGAGTCCTGCGACGTGTGCAGCGGGGTGAGGGTGGCGGATCTCGTGGTCGGGTCGGATCTCGTGGTCGGGTCGGGCGCCAGGGCCGGTGCCTCCCGTGGGCGCCAGGGCATCGCTCCCGGTGACAAGGAGCTCTTCGAGTCCCTCCGGTCCCTCCGCAAGGAGCTGGCCGACGCCCAGCGGGTGCCGGCCTACATCGTCTTCAGCGACAAGGTCCTCATGGAGATGGCTGCCCGGAGACCGTCCTCGGAGGAGGAGCTCTTGGAGGTGCCGGGGGTGGGGCCGGCCAAGCTCAAGCGGTACGGAAGGGCGTTCCTGGATCGTCTCAATTCGATGTCATCCTGATTGACCGATCAATCAACTGAGACTAGCTTCGGGGATACATCCGCTCCCTCGCCCCAGACAGGAGATTTCCCGCATGGATCCTGCACTGCAGTCCATGATCAAGAACCTCGAGGAGAAGACGGGCCGGCCCATGGACGAGTGGGTTGCCCTCCTTCGGGCCTCCGGGTTGAAGAAGCACGGCGAGATGGTGAGCCTGCTGAAATCGAAGCACGGCTTCACCCACGGTTATGCGAACCTGGTGGCGCACGCCGCGCGGGACGGCATCGAAGGTCCCGAAAGCCCGGTGGAGGACCAGGAGGCCGCCCTTTTCGCGGGCCGCAAGATGGGACTGAGGCCGGTCTACGATGCCTTGAAGGAGGCCTTCGCGGGCCTTGGCGGCGACGTGGTGGTGTCTCCGAAGAAGACCTACGTGAGCTTCCGTCGGAAGAAGCAGTTCGCCCTGGTGCAGCCCTCAACGGCGTCCCGGCTCGACCTGGGCCTCAACCTGAAGGGGGTGGACGCCATGGGCCGGCTGGAATCGGCGGCGGGGTTCAACGCCATGTGCACGCATCGGGTGCGGTTGGAGG
>Ga0209164_1002997_pt1 | contig 16712 bp, 16 predicted proteins | sample MTBNYHSulfiMetaG_FD_187458 | JGI IMG/M metagenome (GOLD analysis project Ga0209164, IMG submission 187458) | Enrichment culture microbial communities from rom New York Harbor, USA that are MTBE-degrading - MTBE-NYH (New York Harbor Sulfidogenic)... | ecosystem: Environmental > Aquatic > Marine >...
TCGGGTATACCTGGGCTGAAACTGATGAACCTGAAAACGTAGATACAGAATATACATGGGATGATGAAAATAGATTGAAAGAGACGGAAATAAATGGTACAGTTGTACAATATCAATACAATGCAGGAGGTGACAGGACATCAAAATTAGCAGAAGGTAAAACAGAGGTGCTTTACGTGGATAGACTGTACCAGTTACAAATTGGTGTTTATAAGGACTGCATAACCAAACACATATTTGTTGGTGACACCAGGATTGTAAGTAAGATTACATATGAAGATTTAGTTAATAATGCAGAGGTAGAACAGAATAACACGTACTTTTATCATCCTGATCACTTGGGATCATCAAACATCATAACCGACAAAAACGGTTATGAATATGAGCATTTAGAATATACTCCATACGGAGAGACATGGTTTGAGGAATCACAAGAGCCTATGTTGAATAAGATTGCTTATAAGTTTACCGGGAAAGAGCTTGATACAGAGACAGGATTATATTATTTCGGATATCGCTATTATGATCCAAAAGTGTCAAGATGGTTGTCTACAGATCCAATCTATGACGGATTAATTGAAGGTATAGGCTTATATGGTTACTGTGCAAATAATCCAATAATATACAAAGATCCAAATGGACTTAAAGGCTGGGGGTATGACCCTAATGTTGATATGAGTCCTACTATACGGGAACATAGCACACCATATCAGGATGTTATAGGAGATCCGCAACCGGAAATGAAATCGACACCAACAATAAAACCTGATAAGGTAAAATTAGACAAAGCAGCAATACACAGAATATCAAATATTGAACCGAGTACAATTGACAGGTTAGGTCAGGGTGATGATCCGATTAACAATGCTGATATTGTTGATAATAATGATAATGATGTTACTGTTTGGCCTCTTGGTGATCGATATAGAATTGGACATTTACCAGGTCAGCATTATGGTCCAAGGGTTTTGAATGGAGATAGACAATTTCACGCCAGTGTCGACATGCCTGCGCCTACCGGAACACCGATAGGATCATTTAGAAATGGGACTGTTGCAAATACTGGGTGGAGTGATTATTATGGTAATTTTATTGCAGTTGAACATGCAGACGGAATAATATCTATATATAGTCATTGTGATACTATTATTGCTCGTATTGGTCAAAGAGTAACTGCTGGTCAACAGATAGGGACTGTTGGTAATACTTATAGACCTCCAGGATACTCATCCGGACCTCATTTAGATTTTATGATTAGGATTGACGGCAGAGCAACTCCTGCGGGAGCTGGAACATCAGCTATGCGTGGTAATGAAGTTACTGCTAATCCGGAAGATTATTTACCTTAATATTAAAATATTATAAAAAGGATTAATAAATTATGAATAAATTTAAATTACTTATATTGATTTTATATATTATTAGTATTCAAAATATTTTATCACAAGATAAATTTGAAATAGTAATGCTGAATAATAAAGAATTTAAAAAAGATTTAAAGAATGGTATTACAATATGTTTTAAGACAAATGGAGATATTTTAATTAATGGTTATGAATATAAATATGTTGATGTTAAGAAAGATTATTCTTATGAAACAAGTAGTGCTGGTATCTTTTGTTATAAAGATTATATTTTTATAGATTTAGTTATTCAACATTATGAATATGGCGCTGCTTTTCAAACATTAATAAATTATAAAAAAAAACAAATTATATTAAAAAGACCTTTTATATATAATCCTATTAAAGAAATTTTTGGTTATAATGATTATTTAATAATAATAGGATTGGAAAAAATTGAGATTTTTAATCTTTTAAAAGAAAGATTTCAGTATCAAGAATATTTAAACAATAAAGTAGATAAAGTAACCACTAATAAAAATGAAATAAATATTATTTTTAGAAATAAAAGTACAAAAAAATATACCTATAATGAATTAATATTATTAAATAATTTAAATAAATTATTATATCCAGTTGTTGATTCTTTACGTTTTCGTGAATATCCATCTACAGAAGGCAAATTTATCCGTAATTTAAAAAAAGGAGAAAAGCTGGAATTACTTGAAATAGATATACAAGAAACAATAAACGGAGTAAAAGGGAACTGGGTAAAGATAAAAACAGAAAAGGGAGAGATCGGCTGGTGTTTTGATGCTTATTTGGAAGAAGTAAAACAAGATGACGTAAAAAAAAACTAAATAAGTCATGGTATAAAAAAGTTATTGAATTTTTTGGCAAGATATTTAGTAAAAAGCGTGGGTAATAATAACTTCCACCCAACCCGTCAGAGTCCTTCCATGGACTCATGACTTACGGATAGCTTGGTATTAATTGCAATTGACATCCATGTCAACAGCAATTAATACGTGCTATACCGCAATTGTGCGGGGCTTTTAGGTTTACACGATAGAGTTTTTTTAAATGACCGGCAAAATTATTCCATAGATTTAGCATTTTGCATGCGTAATGCTTTTGGATGGAATAATTTTGCCGGCTTTTCAGCTTTAGGGGATGAAAAAAGCCTCGACGTAAAATATCGCATACCGCCCAGTCAGTGGAGTTGTCAGGGATGACAATTAAACTGACTGGTAAGGTATGCGGAGTCCAGCGCACAGGATGTGCGGCTGGGCGTTGTTTTAAGTCGGGTAATTGTTGGATTAAGCCGGCTTATGCAGGGGGGGTGTATGAGGTCATTTTTGCTTAAATGGTTTGGCTGTAATGATTTAGTGAAATTTGTTTTGTTAAATTTTGTTAAAAAGTTGTGATTTTTTGAGAAAAAATGTTAATTATTTACACAGAAAAGTTTACATGCTTATGCTTGTAAATTATTGAAGTCTTAGTTTTAATTTTTTGTAGAAGTTTTCCCGTGTTCCGATCATGAGTATACGGATTATTTTTTCCTCTTCAAGTATCTGGTAAATAATACGGTAATCAACACTGCTGTACTTAAAGTGATAAGATTTAAGGCTGGAAAATTTTCCGGACAGATTTTCAGCCTGATTAGGATCTTCTTTTATGATAGGAAAATAATGTTCTTTGATTAGTTCAACAACCTTATGATGAAGTTTTTTAATATCTTTTTTTACAGGTTTAACAGCTTTGATTTTATACATAAAAATTATTCAAATAACTCATCTTCGTTGATATCGAGACTTCTATCTAATTTCATTCTATTTAAAAGTTCTTCCTGTTCTTTTTTATCTAAAAGAAGTTCTAAATTGTCTTTTTCATGTGGGGGTAAAGATTCAATTTCTTTTAATATTTGTTCTGCTGTTAATAAAGGCATATTGACCTCCATAAAAAATTATTAAAAATCATACCAAAAAAAAGACTTAAAGTCCATATTTTTGAATATATCTGCGTACAATATGAGGCTCAGTTCTCAATTTTATTCCAATCTATTTATTGTTTTATTAATTCAGTTTTATATTTTTTAATTTCAGTAAATATTTTATCAGCAATTTTATCTATTTCTTTTCTAGTTTCCAAGGGGTTTTCGTGTTTTTTTTCTTGATCTAAAAGAATAAAAATTCTATTTTGAATATCTCTGATTAATTGACATAATGATTTAATTTTTAGATATTCTCCTGATGTATATGTTAGATATGCTATTTCTGATCTGAATTTTTCATCTTTTAAATATGAGCTATAAGAAGTTGCTACTTCTACTAATTTACCTATTTTTGTTTCTAGATTAGAAAGTTTATCAATTTCCATTTGAAATAAAATTTTTTTCTTTTCATTTTTCAAATTTATTTTAGTTGTAACTATTTGGGTTATTAATGAAATTAATGCCCCTAAAATAACCCCAGCTATCCCTACGAATGAAATTAATAAATCAGTGTTCATTCTTTTATTTTCTCTCTCATTTCTAATTGATTTTTTCTTAATAAAGTATTTATTAACCTGTAAACAGCAGCTCTATCATTTTGAGGAAGAGATAAAATATCTTTTAATTTTTTTAGACTTCTCATGTCGAAATCATTTATATCAATTTCGTTATTAGATTCTAAGTCTCTGTTTTCTATAAGGTCATAAACTTTTATTCCTAATGCTTTTGACAATACTTCTAGTTTTGGTAATGGTGGTTCAGTTACGTTAGTTTCATAGTGAGCAATCATTCTTTGACTAATTCCTGTTAAATCAGCTAAATCATATTGAGATAGTCCTTTTTTCTTTCTGTAATATTTAAGATTTTTTGAAAATGTTGATATTTTTTTTGTGTTAATCATATTTATATTATAACATGAAATTTGAAATTTTACTTGACTGAATACATTAAATGTATTATTATAATATACATAAAAGAAAATATTTTTCTTGACATGCTTTTTAAAAACCTCCGTAGGAGGAATAAAAAAGCTCTGTTTCTGTTAAAGAGTCCTCACAAGACAAACAGAAAACAGAGCCATACAAAATAAGAGGACAAAGTCCCTTATTATCTTAAGTATATCATATTTATATATTTTTGGTAAGCGGCTTTTTCCTCGAAAGTGAGGATTTTTATGTCTGGTCAAATAATTACTTCCGATATGTACGAAGTAGCTTACTATCTTACCTTAGGCTTTACAATCGAAAATATTGAATTAATCAATGAAAACAAAAATCTAATCTGTAATTTTACTGTTACGGGTGAGAATATCAATTCAGCAAGAATCGATTACTTTAATGCAAAAGCGTTTGTCAATTTACTTGATTTTAGAAGGGCTTATCAAAGAGTATCGACTCTCGGTATATCGGTTAAGAAAGAAGCAAAAAAACAAGCCTCCAATAAATCAGGAGGCATCCAATGAAACAGGTAATAATATTTGCAAACCAAAAAGGCGGAGTGGGTAAGACTACAACATGCAGGGAACTGGGTATTTATTTTGCAAGTATAGGTAAAATGATGCTATTAGTAGACCTTGATCCGCAGGGCAACCTTACAAAAAGCATTACAAATGACGGCAGATTAAACGGGGTATATGAAGCCTTTAACGATATGCCTTATGAGTTTAAAATCATAAATGATAAGTTAAGAGTATTGGCAGGAGACAAAAGATTATCTGGTTTAAGTAAAAGTCTCATAGGCGAGATAGACTCATATACAAGACTGAAAGATATATTTAACAATCCCATATATAATGAGTTTGATTATATATTCATAGACTCACCGCCCAGTTTTAATGCACTAACCTTAAACGGTTTTGTTGCAAGTAATCATATTATAATACCCATGAGTCCGGGTTTGTATACTCTGCAGGGTACAAATGATCTATTAGAGACAATAAATAAAACGATAAAAAGTTTTAACACAGGTTTAAATATACTGGGAGTAATCATAAACGGGTATGATGCAAGACCTGTTATTACAAGAGAGATAAAAGATGAGATTGAGGAAGTATTTGAGGACAAGGTATTTAATACGGTATTAAGTAAAACCATAAAGATCGAGGAAGCCATTGCAGAAAATATCGGGGTAATTGATCTTAAAAAACTTGATAAGTCAAAGATAAAAGATGAGGTTGAGAGTCTGGGTGAAGAATTATTAACCCGCCTTCTTTCAGGAGGGAGATAATGATGACGGCAAAAAAAAGACTGATAAAAAAGACATTAAATAAAGACCTTTTAAATGAGATAGAAAACAAAAATAAAGAGGAAGAACAATTATTAAACCCTGACGATGCAGTTAATTATTATGAAAAAAAACTGCATGAAGACAAAGAGGCTGTTAATTATCTTCATAAAAAAGGGATCACCGATGCCGAAATAATTAAACGGTTAAAAATCGGCTATAATGATAATTCTATCATAGATAAATTAAGCAAGGATCAGACTGATTTTTTGATTGATAAGGGAATCATAAGGAGGGAGGGTGAACAGGTTAACTGTCTCACCTTCCCGTTTTATGATGATAAGGGCAGTTTAACCGGTATTTACGGGCTGGATATCAATACCGGAAAAGAAGTCTATACAGATGACATATCAAAAAGCTTTTTTAATTCTCCTGCGTTAAAGGTATATGATGAGGTGATCCTGGCCAACAGCATAATTGACGGATTAAGCCTGATGCAGTTAGGCTTAAATAATGCCGTATCAGTTGTGAATACAGACAGTCTGTCATCGGATCATATAAAGCTGTTAGGCGATCACAGGATAAAGACCGTTGTTATAGCATTCGACAATGAGGTTAAAAGCATAAGTGCAGTTGAGCTTTTTAAAGGCTTACTGCTGGATGAAGGTATTAAGGTCAAGATAATTCACCCCGCTGAGTGTTCTTCATGGAATGAGTATTTATTAACTTCGCCGGACGGTGATTTTTTAAAAAACCTGATAGATTGTACAGAAATATTAACGCCTGTGGAGGTTAAAGAAAGGTTAATCGTTAAAAAAGAAGGATTTAAATACCTGTTTGCAATAGGAGAGGTTACATATCAGCTTACAGGCTTAAAAGATATCTTTGTAAACAACTTACGTGTAAATATCAGGGCTGAGTATGAGGGTGAGAAGTTTCCTGATAATGTAGACCTATATTCAGCACGATCAAGGACGTCATTTTCATCTATGGTAAGCGGTATGTTTAGTATGGAGCCTAAAAGGATTGAAAAGGATTTGTTGAGAATATTGGATTATCTTGAAGCAGAAAGGGACAGATTATTAAATACGGATGGAACGGAAAAAACGGAAGTTATGACGGATGAGGAAAAAAGAATAGGACTTGATTTTTTAAAGAGTCCTGATCTGTTTTTAGAGATAGTAGACGACATGACAAGTTTAGGTTATGTAGGCGAGGACTTAAACAAACAGCTTTTATACCTGTGTGCTACATCAAGACTGATGGACGATCCTATATCCGTGATGATAGTAAGCCAGAGTGCTAGCGGTAAGAGTTTCTTGGTTGATACAGTTAAAAAGTTGATCCCTGCCGACGAGGCTGTAAGCGTAACGAGTTTAAGCGACCAGGCATTAAACTATATAGAATCTTTGATGCATAAGTTTTTAGTATTCGGCGAGGCTGTGCATAATGAAATAATCGAACACCAGATTAGAGAAATGCTGTCAAGCAAAGAGTTAACAAGGCTTGTAACTGTTAAAGATGACAAGACAGGCAAGATGATATCAAAGCTCATTAAAAAGAAAGTGATTGTATCAAGCGTGATGAGTACAACAAGTCATAAAATAAACCCTGAGAATGCATCAAGATATTTTTTAATAAATGCGGATGAGAGTAAAGAACAGACTAAAAGAATACATGAGGCTCAAAAGTTAAAGTATACACTTAAAAAGATAAAAGAAAAAAAACAACTTATACCGGAGATAATCAGTAAGCATATATCCGCTCAAAAATTATTGAGAAAATTTTATATAGTTAATCCTTTCAGCAAGTACCTTGATTTCCCGGACTCAACAATGAGGACAAGAAGAGACAACGAAAGATTTTTAGATTTAATTGCATCTGTTTGTTTTTTAAGACAGTATCAAAAACAGGTTAAGATTAATGATGACATCGAGTATATAGAATGCGATTTAGAGGATTACAAATGCGCATATGAAATAATGGTTAACGGGGTTTTATCAAGTACAATGACGGAGCTTCCCAACGGAGCAATATTTTTATATGAGGAAATCAGGAATATGGTAAGGGAAACAGCAAAAGAAAAAAACTTAAAACCTGAGGAAGTAAGTTTTATACAACGGGAAGCAAGGGAGTATACAAAACTTGGAGGAGAGTTTATTAAAAAACATATAAGATCGCTTGTAGAATATGAATACATAAATATATCAAGCGGAAGGAATAAAGGTACAAGATTTTGTTATCAGTTAAGAAATGATGAATCTATTGACAAAATGAGTTTAGACATAATTCCTGATGCAGATAAAATCAAGAAAATAATAGCAGGAGAAAACTAAAAAAACTGCAAAAAGTGGGTATTCAGGGTAAAACCGGGTATATACCCACTTTTAAAAATTAAGTCATTATATATCAATGACTTACAACGCTCTTACTTAGTGGGTATGTAATTACGGGGAGAGATACCCAAAAAAAGAAAAAGAGAGGTAAAATAATATGAAAAATGAACAAAAATCAGTATTTAAAGACTATTGCAGTTATCTTAGAAGTCAAGGGTATTCAAAAAGAACCGTAAAAAACAGAGAAATAAGATTAAAAAGATTTAATGATTTTATGATAAAAAACAATCTGACTTTTAATCAGATCGGCATCATTCAGCTTGAAAACTATGCAGAATATTTAAAGGAAATAAATCTAAGCAAATCTACAATAAATGATTATATAGCAAGAGTCAGAGAATTATTTAATATGTATCTTGTTAAAAATGATCTTGCAGACAGGAATCCTTTTGATGAAAGAAGGGAGAGAAGACTTGAAAAGCATCATCCTGAAAAGATAAGAAAAATATTAAGTGCGTTTGAGGATTATTTAATATTAAAAAACTCCAAACCCAGGGGCATTGAAAGTAAATCGGCGGTAATAAGGGATTATCTTTATTATGCAGAAGCTAATGACATAGATATATACGCCATAGGAATAAGAGAAGCCGAAGGGTATAGAGAATATTTAAGGCTTTTATGCAAACCGGACGGCACCGCAAGATACAAACCCAAAACAATAAATGCAGTAATATCGCATCTGGAAGGATTTTACTTTTATCTTAATACTAAAAATATGGTTTATCATAATCCGTTTAAAAATGTTGAAAGAATGAGAGAGGCATTCAGCTTGCCTAAAAATATATTGAAAATAAATGAGATGAAGAAGCTTTTAGAAAACATAGAAGTAAAAACAAAAGGTGATTTTGAGTTTAAGGTGCTGGTTGAGTTATTGTATTCCACAGGAGCAAGAATAAACGAGATAGCATCATTGAAAAAGGCTGATGTTGATTTAAAATCGGGTTATATTGCAATCTATGATGATAAGGAGAGACAGGACAGGAAGGCGGTATTAACCGATTATGCAAAGGATTTATTGAGTCTGTATATGGAGTATTTATGTGATGATGCAGGAGTAAAATACATATTCCGTCACGGCAAAAAAAGAAGCCTGAATGCATGGGTTAACCGCTGGTTAAAAAAATTATGCACTAAGTTAAAATTGCCTCTTATAAGCTGTCATTCTATACGTCATACCATAGCAAGTCATTTATTTAAAAAAGGAGCTGATATCAGGGAGGTGCAGGAGTATCTCGGGCACAGGATAATAAAGAATACGGAAATATATACACACATAATGCCTGAGGATTTAAAAAAAGTAATAGACAAAACTCATCCAAGGGAGCAGGGCGTATGAATCTAAATAGAGGAAATACAGGTCATATTTTTAAGGAATATTTAAAGAATAAGGGCTTTTCATCAAAAACAGTGTATTTGTATTTAAGAGATATAAATTGTTTTTTCAGCCGGATGAAAGAATTGGTAAATAAGGATGATCTAAGGGATGTAAAATCACAGGATATAATGAAATATATGAGTTATCTGAAAAATACGAAAATAAAAAACGGCAGTAAGTATTCTTATGCGACTATATCAAGAAGGCTTATTACGGTAAGGAATCTGTTTAAGTTTTTATTGAGAAACGAATATATAATATACAATCCGTTTGACAGACTTGATATAAGCATGTTTAACAGGAAAAAGATGAGAATGAGTGTAAGCAGGGAATCAATGAATAATTTTTTAGATATGATAACATGCCGTGATTATTTTGATATAAGAGACAGGACAATATTAGAGCTGATGTACGGTACCGGAATAAGAGTGAGTGAAGCGTCAAAACTGACATTAAAAGATATAGACCTGCATGAGGGGAGGCTGTTGGTAAGAGAGGGGAAGTGGAAAAAAGACAGGATTGTACCGTTAGGCAATAATGTAATCAGATGGCTGAAAATATATTTAAGGAGATCCAGGAAGCATTTATTAAAGAAGGTAAAAAATGTTGATGACAGGGAAAGAGTTTTTTTAAGCAATAAAGGAAAAGGATTTTCAACTAACGGTATACAGCAGATGATTAGAAAGAGGAGAAAAGAAACTGATCCTAAATTGAAGCTTACGGCTCACATAATAAGACATAGTTTTGCAACACACATATTGGAGAACGGAGCAGGAATAAAGCAGGTAAAAGAGATACTAGGTCATAAGAGGCTTGATACAACTGTATGTTATACCCATTTTAATGTAAGCAGTTTAAAAAGGATAATGAAGCAGTATCATCCGAGAGAAAACGAGTTATATGATGAGGTTAAAAGAAGCGAATATATAAGGGTATTGGAAGGTTAAAAGGCTACTGATGAACTCTTATGGGGAGATACAGGGAAGTTGCAGAAGATTTTAAAAATATTGCGAATAGTGTATATGAGGCATTCGGTTATACATGGAAAGAAACAGACGAACCTGAAAATGTAGATACGGAATATACATGGGATGATGAAAACAGGTTGAAACAGACTGATATAAATGGTATGATAGTACAATATCAATATAATGCAGGAGGTGATAGAACATCAAAATTAGCAGAGGGTAAAACCGAAGTGCTTTACGTGGATAGACTGTACCAGTTACAAATTGGTGTATATAAGGATTGTATTACCAGGCACATTTTTGTAGGTGAGACAAGGATAGTATCAAAGATAACTTATGAAGATCTTGTTAATAATGCAGAAGTAGAAAGAAACAATACTTATTTTTATCATCCAGACCACTTAGGCTCGTCAAACATTATAACAGATAATAACGGTTATGAGTATGAACACTTAGAATACACTCCGTATGGCGAAACATGGTTTGAAGAGAGTCAAGAACCTATGCTAAATAAGATAGCTTATAAGTTTACAGGGAAGGAATTAGATACTGAAACGGGGTTGTATTATTTTGGTGCAAGGTATTATGACCCAAAGACAAGTAGGTGGATTAGTACGGACCCATTAATTCCTAGATATTTACCAACAGGAGATAAGAAAAATGATAATAAATTACCTGGGGAAGGTGGAGTTTTTAATCATCTTAATTTGAATTTATATCATTACTCTTTTAGTAATCCAATTAATTATTTTGATCCAAATGGATTAGAAGGGAAAGAAAAAGTTGAACAATTAGCAAGAAGTGTTGCTGTTGCATCATCTATTACAGAAATAGCATTAGGAATTATTTTAATAGTTATTCCAGAACCAGGAACAACAGGCACAGGAATATTTATGGTAGTACATGGATTAGCAAATTTAGGTGCGGCTTCTTATTCTGTTTATGAATATGAGACATCAAATGGAAATAATGAAGTCTCTACTTCCTTGCTTGGTATAGCATTTCAAAAAGGGACATTATTATTTTATGCGGATTCAAATATAGATTTTTGGCAAAAACAACAAATTGCTGCAATGTGGGGGTCAAGTGCAGATATTGCTGATGCGGTTTTATCATCATTTTTATGTCCAAAATTTGATACTCCAACTTTATTAACAAAAATTTTAAAGGATTTAGCAAAAGTTAATACAATTATTAATGCTAGTGGTGATTTAACTTTAGGAGCAACAACATTTGAAGACTTTTTAGGCGATCCATTAACTCCATTGCCTTCATATGATGAATATTTAGAAAATGAAGAAATAAAAAAAATAATAGAACATTACCAAAAGCAACAACAAAATAAATCTGATGATAAAAATAAATCCAGTGATAATTGACGCTATTATTATTTTAAGAAGATAATAGACTTATATTAAAAGGAAGAGCTATGATTTTTAAAAAATATTTGATTGATAGAATAGTTTTATACAAAGAATCAATATCATTAAATAACATTATTTTATATTTAAAAAATAATAAATGGAAATGTTATAAAAAAAATGATGATTTATTATGTAGATATTTAGATTATAGAATAATGATATCAATTAAAAATGATTCTTTTATATTTGACATATGGACTTATGGTTATTGGGGAAATATTGTTAATGATAATAGTCTTTTTAAATATGAGAAAAATCAATATAAAGGACTTGTTAATATTATTAATAATTTTATAGATTTTTTAAAAGAAAAATATCCTAATTCTAAAGTTAATTTATCAAAGTTTAAAAAGAAAGCATTTAGTAAATTTTTTATGATTTTTATACTCTTTTTTTCAAGTTTTGCATTAGGTTATATTATATATTTAATTTTTAAATTATTACCAATTTAATTTTTTACCGTCCTATAAACTAGGTATGGATGAGGATATTTAGGTATTAAGTGTAAAGTATCAGAAACATCAGTATTAATATTTTAACATATTATTTCTAAGAACATTTAAGCGTCTATTCGAGACGCTTAAATATTTCACAGATTCACACTGATTAAAAACAGATTAACACAGATTTTAATTTTGTTAAAAATAATAAAAATTTTAAAATATTACAAAATCTTTTTGTTTCAATTATATTTATTATATAATAATTTTAATAAATGTTATGAAGTATTATGAAAAGAGTAATATGATATTTCAAGTATATTAAAAGGATATATATTTTTATGTTTATCAAATCGATTATAATAAAAAATTTTAAATGTTTTGGAAATGAACCCACTTCTATAGAATTTAGCCTACCAGATAATAAAAATAAAGGAAGTGGTTTTAATATATTAATTGGAGAAAATAATACTGGAAAATCAACAGTTTTTGAAGCGATTGATTTTTTAAGAAGTGGAACTAAAAAAGAAATTAAAGATATAAAAAATAAAAATACTACATCAGATGATATAATTCTAGTTGAAATAATTTTTTCTGGAAATGTATCTGAGATAATTGATGCCTTCTCACAAATAAATAAAGTAGATGTATTTAAAAAATATATTTATACAATTGATGATACTGAATATTTTAGATTATGTAGATCTTCTGAAGATATTAAAGCTATACACTTATGGAATAATGATTTATCAAAATATAAAAATGAATCAGGAATAGATGCACCTCTAAAAAAAATATTTGAAACAAATTTTGTATGGGCTGATACAAATCCCAATGATCAAATAAGCTTTGGTTCAACTACACTCTGTGGAAATTTATTAAAAGAAATTATTATAAAATTTACCGAAACAGATGATTATAAAAATTTTTCTGAAGAGTTTAATAAAACTTTTAACAGTGATGATTCTGGTTTAAGAAAAGAATTAAAAATTATCGAAAAAAGAACACAAGAAATATTTTCTGAACAATTTGGTTCTGCAACAATTTCATTTCATTTTGATGAATTAAAAGTAGATTCTTTTTTTAAAAACACAAAAATAGAAATTGATGATGGAATATCAACCTATGTTGAAGAAAAAGGTAGTGGTATGCAGCGTTCAATAGCGTTAGCTCTTCTTCAAGTTTACGCGGAAGAATTAATTAAACATCCAGATAATGATGCTATAAAAAAACCTTTTTTTCTATTTATTGATGAACCAGAAATTTGTTTACATCCACAAGCACAAAAGAAACTTAATAATGCACTTCTCGAATTATCAAAAAATCAACAAATATTTATTGCAACTCATTCGCCGTATTATTGCTTACCAAATTTAATAGAAAAAATACACCGCTTTTCAATAAATTCAAATAGCGAAATTAAAATATATAATCTTAAAGATATAGATATAAAAAACAAATTGGTTAAAGGAGAAAATAGATATTTCTTTTTTCGTCATAGAGATATTTTTTTTACAAATTTTGCAATCATTGTTGAAGGTGTAGAAGACTATGAAAGATATATGAAATATTGTGAAATTAATAATTTTGAACCACTTTTTGATCATTTTTATATGATGAACGGTTGTGATCATACAATTTTTTTTGAAAATTTATGTAAAACAATGGGGATAAATTTTTATGCAATAGTTGATAAAGATTTTTCTATTCAAAGATCAAAATGGATTAGAAAAAACAAACAAAGAACTATAAACGCAATAAAACAGTTTATTAATGATAAAAAAATTGCATTTGATAGTGAAAAATTTGATATAGAAATGCAAAATGATTTAAAACAAGAAACAAGAAGAACAGATGAAAGAGAAACAGAAGATTTTATAAGTAATAATGTAGTTTTATCTAAAGTAAAAGATAAAAATATATTCGTTTTAAAATACGGTGAAGTTACAGACTATCTGGATAAAGATGGAATAATATTAGAAGATGATAAAGATAAAAAAGAAGAACTATATGCTATTTTTACCTATATTAAAACTAAAATTTAAACAAAACAAATCAACTCCGCGTATCTTTTTACTTTGTTAATTAAAAAGATAAGGAGAATTTTTTAAAAAAAATTATCTGCTTTTAAAGAAATGATAATGTTATTATAATGCTAACAATAAGACCACTTAACGTTCAGGTACAATTGGGAGGTTTTATGACATTTGAAGAGGCATTATTATTAAAGTATACAAAAGGAAAGATTAATGGAGATTTAAAATATACTAAATTTATTGATTCTAAGACATGGAGTTATTATAATGATCTTGTAGCAAAAATTGACTTTACTATGTTAATTAAGGAAGATTCTAATATAAAAAAAATTATTAAGGAATTTTAAATTTTTAATTCTATATTACTAATCAAACTCTTAAAATCAATCTTATTAACTATTTTTAAAAAATATTGTTAAAATTAATTAAAAAAAACGATAGATTTCTCTTTCTTATGCGATTAATAATAAAACAGCTCTTTGAAATGTTAATAATAGAATATATTAATAAATATAATATTTAACAGCATGATTGTTATCAAGTAATTCCTGATTTAAAAAAGATAAACTGTTAGTTGTGGGTATAAAATTATCATTATTATCTGCATAATAAATATCAGCTAAAAATCTTGAATATTTATCCGGTTTATAGGTTTTAACTAAGATTGTTTTATTGTTTTCTAATTTTGATAAAACATAGGATTTAGCTTTTTTACCTGCTTTTGTATTAAGATCAAAAGCATTGATGCCTCTAAATCTTAATACCTGAGCAGTAATTGTGTTAAATCCAAGATCAATGTTTACTTTAATTGTATCTCCATCAATAATTTTTACAATTGATGCTTTATAAGTATATAATGCAGTAGAATCATAATCTGTCTGTTTAAATGTATAATTGGTCTTATTTTTTATAACCTGCACTATATCATCATTATTAAATTTAGAGTATTTGTCTGAGAATAAGTCGGAATAAAAATGAAATCCTAAATCAAGATATGCTTTATCATCTTTAATTTTAAATTTATATATATAGGGTATACCTTCAAATATAGTAAGATTGTCTCCTATATATGTAATCAAGTTATTTTGATCTTTTTTAACCATAGTATAAAAATCTCTGATGCTGATATTTTTTGATAATAACAGCTTTTCATAATAAAGACGTCTTTCATCGGATTTGATGGTTAATAAGATTTTAAAATGGCTCCATGTAAGATGATCTAAATAAGAGTTGATATTTTTATATGATTTATAAAACTGTACAGCCAGATATAATGATCGTTTACCTATATTTAATGTTTCGGATAGTTTAGGGAATAAATAATCTCCGTACTTAGCTTTATCTGAATGCAGGAGCAGATGATTATTTATATGTTTGCCGATATTCCAGTATGAAACAGTTTTTTGGTTTTCCATTGCGTTTTTAAGTTTTAATCTACCTTTTTCAATTTCATTTAAGATGGCATTTATTAAAACGTCAATGTTTTCTATATCTTTACTCATGTTGGATATAATAACATAAAAATGGAATATTTTAGAAAAGATTTTTAAATGATATGTTAAATAAAATAAGGTTTATTTAAATTAAGATGAGGTAAAAAGATTCTTGGTAAAATTTGCTACGCAAATTTTACCAAGAAATGAATAGAAAGTCAATATATTTTTTCTAGGATTTTCAAGGAATTTTAAATTGTGCATACGTGTGCACAATTTAGATAATAAGACGCTTGAACTGTAAATTTTTGAAGCCAAAGTTAATAACATAGCCAACCCTAAGCTTACAGGCATGAAGGTAAGAAAAGAGCTGTGAGATGTGGTGCGGATAAATAGCTTGCTCGCTCTTGAACTCGAGTACAATCTTGTTGTCAATAATCATGTCAGGTATGAGGTGTCCGACAGGATCATCGTTGTATGAAACAATAACCTTGTACTCTCTAGAGTAGGATATGTTGTTAAGGTCAAGCTCGAGAGCCATTGCTCTGGAGTAACATGTCTCAGGCAGGGCAGCTCCCAGTTTGGTATGAACACGCATAGCAATACCAATGGTTGTAATAGAAAGGTCTTTATACAATATGTTTTTAATAGTCATAATAGAACTCCTGATATAATGTAGTAAGCAGTATACAACTGCATAAAATAATCAAGGATGGATGAGCAACGGAAGCTTTGTCAATGGTTGAGTTTACTCAATCTCGTAGAGACTGAAAGCCATTGACAAAGCTGAGTAGCGGAATAGAATAGAGCGATGAGAATGCAGTTGTAGGGATAGAACAAGCCAAAGGGTGTAGTGGATAGGAAGAAGAAAACAAGAAAGAAGAAATTACAGATAATGAAATCAAAGAGCGTAATCTGTGCGACTCTGATTGAATCTGTGCTAATCTGTGGGATCAGAATGCAACAACGGGTAAAGAGGAAAGATTAAACTACCTGTTAGAGTATCAATATGACCCAACCCATCCTCACAGGGCAACAAGAATAGGTGATATGAATTATGAATATGACTTAAACGGCAACT
>Ga0209164_1002999_pt1 | contig 16712 bp, 12 predicted proteins | sample MTBNYHSulfiMetaG_FD_187458 | JGI IMG/M metagenome (GOLD analysis project Ga0209164, IMG submission 187458) | Enrichment culture microbial communities from rom New York Harbor, USA that are MTBE-degrading - MTBE-NYH (New York Harbor Sulfidogenic)... | ecosystem: Environmental > Aquatic > Marine >...
CTCCTGGACCGGTACGACTCCCTGTTCACGCACGGCATCAGGCGTCTTCTGGAGGAAGGCTACCGGTTCTCCAACGCTACCCACGACCACGGGCACACCTGTACTTCGGCCGGACACGCGACGATCGCCACGGGCGTGTTTCCCTCCCGGAACGGCATGGTAGGCGATACCTGGCTGGGTCGGTCTCCCAACGGATGGATGTCCGTGTACTCCGTGGAGGACACCCTCACCCACATCCTGGGTCTCCCAGCCCTTCCCGGCCGTTCCCCCAACAAGATCCTCAGGGAAGGGTTGGCTGACTGGGTGGTCAGCGCCGATTCCAGCGCCATCGTGTTTTCCGCTTCTTCGAGAGACCGGTCAGCCATCACCTTGGGCGGGAAGACCCGGGGACACGTCTACTGGATCACGGAAAACGAGGGGCGGTTTGCCACCTCGACCTACTACCGCAACGGGAATCCAAGCTGGGTTGATCGGTTTAACCGGGATGAGATGGGTCTGATATTCGGCGATTCGGTGTGGGAGCAGACGATGCCTGTGGGCGCACGTTCTCTCACGCGGAGAGACACGTTGGACTACGAGGGGGACGGGGTTCACACCTACTTTCCGCACCGGTTCCACGAAGAAAGTGGAAACACCGATCGCTCCTGGGCCTTGAACCGATGGGCCTTTCGGCAGATCTATCCCGACGCGGCAGTGGGAGCCTTTGCGGAGGAGGCCGTGCGCTCCCTGGGTCTGGGGAGGGATGGCATTCCGGATCTCCTGGCGCTCTCCTTCTCCCAGACCGATGCAGTAGGGCATGCCTATGGCCCGCTGAGCCGCGAACAGCTGGAGAACCTCCTGCACCTCGATCGTCTCCTTGGGGACTTCATGGCCTTCTTGGATCAGACCCTGGGGGAGAGAACGTGGGTCATGGCCTTCACGGCGGACCACGGGGTTCTTACCGTCCCGGAGTATCTCGTGGAGGAGGGTGTGCATGTGGCTCGAGCCACCGACGGGCAACTTGCTGCCTTGACCGGGATCTTTGCGCGGTCCCGAGGGGAGGGGGGTGATGCGTTGGAAACGGCGGACTCCCTAGCGGAGGCTGTCAGCAGACTCCCCTTCGTGGCATCTGCATTCACCTTGCCTGAGTTGACCAGTGGGCCTCCCGCGGACTCCTTTGTCGCTCTCATGCGCAACTCCTTCCACCCGGACCGGTGGATCGGAGGTTTCGGCGGCGAGGGCTCCGGCGTCGTGTTTCGGTTCGTGGAACACTTCCTGCCGTCTGCTTCCCCCCGCGGGACGGACCACGGCAGTCCATATTACTATGATAGGCATGTGCCCCTGATCTTCTTCGGTGCCGGAGTGGTAGGGGGCCGGTCAGAGGATCCGGTGCGGACCGTTGACATCGCTCCGACTCTTGCATCGCTGGCTGGAATCGCTGTACCAACCGATCTTGACGGAAGGGTTTTGTTGCGATGACGCGCTGGGCGAGACCGGGCGGCAACGGTCCCGGTACAAGGCTTGCAATGTCCAGGTCAGGAGGGGTGTGCTGGCGGTATGGAAAACTGTTTCTTGACACGGGACCTGGAGTGTAGCATTAGTATCTCGGCGAGTTGTAAACATTTGATTACTGCTCCTGGAAACGCTGAGATCATCCGGGACCAGGGTTGGGGAATTGACAATAACTCAGGGTTTGCGCCTCCACCCACGGGACTGGAGTCCCCCCAGCGCGCCGCAGGGCGGCGACAGGTTCGCTAGTGGCTCTTCAACCTGAAGGAGTACCTTCCGAACAGGGCTGGACCATCCAGCGAGCGGAGGAGCTGTTGGGGTCTCTTCCAGGGGTCATCTCTGTAAGAGTAGTGGCCCGACCCGGGGGGAGAATCGAGGAAATCCATCTCCTGACCACAACGGAGGTGCCGGCGAAGCAGACCGTACGGAATGTGGAATCGGCCCTGAGGGCCCAGTTCCATCTCGAAGTAGATCACAGGAAGATCTCGGTGGCGCAGACATCTGACCCGCCGCCGCCGAGGAAGCAGCCAGAGTTGCAAGCGCCCGTGCTGATCGAGAAGTACATGCCGGGGCATGGGGCGCGGATCCTCTTCCGGCGACATCAGGTGGAGATGGGTCGCGCGCACACGGTGAAGGTCGCCGTGAGTCTCGAGTGGGGAGGGACGGAGTTCATCGGGGAGGCCGCGGGCACCGAGGCCTCATACTCGCGCCTCGACACGGTTGCCAGGGCGACGCTGGCAGCTAGCCAGAAGATCCTGAGCATCGCGCACAACGGAACCACCGCGCCGGAGATCGCTCTTGGGCTCGATGGCGTAAAAGTGGTTGAAGCATTCGACAGGAATTATGTCCTGGTGGGGGTGAACGCGATCCACGAAAGGGAGATTGCGTCGCTGGCAGGGGCCTCGGTGGTGGAACACACCCTCGACCGAGCCGTCATCCTGGCCACCCTCCAGGCCATTGATCGATGGGTCCGCGGGCGGATATAGGCCCGCTTCATGTAAACCCTAATCGGGACAGGTTCCAGGACCTGCTACCAAGGAGATACCCCCTCGGCCCACCAGAGCGAAGCGTGAGCGGATGAGCGGAGCGCAGCGGCTTCAAGCAGTTCCCGAAGCTGACTCCAAATTGGAAGGGAGGATCTGCGCATGTTCGCGAATCTGTTCGAGTTTTTCGGTATGCTGTTTACGCTGACACGTGGCGTAACGGGCTGGTAAGGAATGACGTGTGGGTCGAGGGGGATCCTCACATGAATCCGCGAGCGATCAACTACTTTGTGGGTTCTACGGCTACCCTCGCGTGCGTAGCCGTATTCCTGCAGGATTGGTCGGTCTTCGCTGACTTCCCGAGCAAGGACTTGGTTGGGTTTGCGGTCTTGCTCGTTTTGGGTCTTCTCGCTGAGTCCCGCACCCTACCTATCACTGTCGGAAAACGGGCGGGAAGTACGTCGTCGATTATCTTTGTGCCCTTGCTTTCATCGGTGCTTCTGTTCGGCCCTACCCCGACGGTCTTACTGATGGGCCTGACCGGGTTCATTGGAGAGTTCTTCGTCAGAAAGAAGGAGGCAGTACGGGCCTTATTCAACACCTCGCAGTACATAATTGCGACATCAGCCGCAGGGTTTGCGTTCTCGTTGAAAGGAGTGGGGCTTGTTCCGGCAGGGGTCAGTTTCAATGAAGTAGCTGGCTCTCAGACTCTGGCCTTTCTGTCGTTCTGGGTTGTCTTCGTGGTGCTGAACAACTCCGCCGTGGCGTTCGCTGTGGCGTTGAGTGAGGGGACAAGAATACGGAAGGTGTGGTTGCGGATCGTTGGGCGATCCGGCACCAACCTGACCTACGACATTCTTGTTAGCCCGATAGCCTTTGCTGTCGCACTTCTGTATCAGGAGCTGGGTTTCATAGGTCTTCTGGTTGCGGTACTCCCCCTCCTGTTCATTCGCCATGCCTACTCGTCCATCGTGGAGCTGCAGCAGGCCAACCGGGATCTCTTGAGTGCCCTAGTGAAGGCGATTGAAACCAGAGATCCATACACCTCCGGCCATTCTCTGCGTGTAGCGTCCTTGGCGGTGCGAATTGCAGATTCGATGGGAATGTCTCTAAAGAAACAGAAGGAAGTCGAGACTGCTGCCCTGCTGCATGACATCGGCAAGATTGAATCAGCATATACGGAGATTCTAAGCAAGCCCTCAGGTCTGACTGCCAAGGAGAGGGAGATCATCGAGTCCCACGTACTTAAGGGTGTGGCAGTCTTAGAGCAATTGTCCTCTTTCTCGCACGACGTTGTAGCCTCAGTGAGGGGCCATCATGAGAGGGTGGATGGGAAAGGTTACCCCGATGGATTGAAGGGTAACCAGATCCCGATCGGTGCAAGGATCATCAAGGTCTGCGATGCGATCGATGCGATGCTTTCGGATAGGTCATATCGAAGAGCGTTGACCCTGGAGCAGGTACGGGAACAGCTTGTTATCTACAGTGGGATTCAGTTTGATCTTCAAGTAGTGAAGGCTGCGATCGAAGGCGATGTTCTCGAGGCGCACCAAGCAGAAATAATGCTCTCGAAGCTAGAGCCTGTGCCTGATGTGCCGAGGGGGGAGACAAGCTCCCAAGCGAAGGTCTCACTTGCCTGAGGTCATTTCCGTCGGAGAGTGCTCAACCCCCGTGGGATAAACCTATCTAACTGCCTGATCCTCTGAGTCAGTCCCAACTCACAGGCGATCTGGAGAGCCTCCTCCGCAGTTCTCTCCGCTTTGCCCGGATCAAGCTTCCTCCACAAGTCCGCTCTCACGATGGTCAGCTTGATCCAAGCCGTGACAAGTCGTGGTCTCACATCCTCAGCTACATCAGCCAAGAGCTTGTCGGCCGCATCCCAATCTCCCCTCTTCTTAAGCATGCTCGTTTTGAATGACACGACGACGAAGGGGTCAAAGGTCCAAACGTGGGGAAGGGGGGGCAGGTCCGCCTCTCTCCTTCTGGCCTCAGAAAGATCTCCGCTCCTGAGGGAGCAGATCCCGAGCCCCGCATTGATGATTACCCGGGAGGATTCCGGAGAGGAGGGACTGAGATACTTCTGGGCTCGCGAATAATCGGCTTGAGCCGCCATCAGATCGTAGCTGGCCAGAGAAAGCTCTCCTCGGTTGAGTGACAGCGTGACGTAGGGCTCTGTGGCTTTCGTGCCATGGATCACGGACTCTGCCGAATCGAAGGCAGCCCTGGCCTCATCGAGTTCGCCAGCTTCCAGTAGCCCGACCGCCTTGTTGAGTTTGACGAAGAACTTCAGGATCAGGTCTCCCGTTGTTGAGAGGCGTGGCTCTGCCAGCGAGAAGGCCTCCGAGCCTTCCCGCGTACCAAGCCGTCCCTGATAGAGTAGGGCGACAATCAGGCGATTAAGAGCGTGTAACTGCAAATCGGGGTCGTCGACTTCCAGCGAGATAGCAACTGCCTCCCGTGCCGCGCCGAGTGCCTCCTCCGGGGATCCATAGTAAATGTTGAGGGCGAGGATTGCCCGTGCCTGGCACCTCGCGTCCGCTCCTCCCAGATCCGCGCACATTCGCGCCTCTCGGAGTACGTTTCCCACCGCTTCGATATCCCCGCGGTGATCCAAGCGATGAATCTCGACATCCAACGCTCGGGTGAAGACACCCCAATCCCCATTCCTTACAGCCTCCCCCTTCAACCGCCGTAGCTCCTCGAGGCAGTCCTGATGCGGGATCTGACCGTTTTGGGCGAGGCAGTCGATGTGCTGTACCTCGGCGCGTAGGGCTTCCAGGGTCTTGCCCTGCCTCCGGAACCGTTGGGCCGCGAGCTCGAGGAGGGGAGCGGCTTTGTCGAAGTCTTGGTGCAGGTAATTCAGCCGGCCCATCCTCCCGATGAGGGCTGCCACCTCCTCGGGGTCGGCGGAGTGCTCCCTGGCGATGCCGAGGAACCGCAGGGCTTCCGGAATCGCGCCGGATGCCTCGGCCCGATCTGCGGCGTCGATGCTATACCTTGCCGCCTGCTCGGCCACGCCGGCCCGGTGGAAATGGACGGCCAGCTCGTCCGGCGGGGGGTTCTCCCTGGTTCTGAGGATGTGCTGTGCCACCCGGTCGTGGAGGAGGGCTCTTCTGGTATCGCTGAGTCCCTGGTATACGGCCTGACGGATGAGCTCATGGCGGACCACCACCTCGACGCCCAAGCCGACCACCATGCGGAAATCGTGGAGCTGATCGAGTCCGGCCAGGCACTTGGCACCTGACATTCGAGCGATACGTGCAAGCCCCGTTACATCCAGGGGTTTGTTGAAGACGGCCAGGGGTTCCAGGGCACGTTCCGCGTGTTCTGAAAGCTGTGAGAGTCGTCGTCGGAGCACCTGGAGTATGGAAAGCGGTATCGAGACGATGTCCTGGGGGGGGAGGACCTCAGGCTCGAGGCGCCCGGCCAGGAATTCATGGGTGAGCTCGATGAGGAAGAAAGGATTCCCGCCGGCCAGGGAGCGAAGGTAGTCAATGCTCGTTTGGCTCATTTCTCCGGGGGAGAGATGCTCGATCAGGGCCTCGCTCGCAGGCATGTCCAGATCGCCGAGCGGAACTTCCAGGAAGCCGTCGAACCTCCGCAGGTTCTCCAGAAACTGGGCGAGTACCGAGGCTCGGCGGGCCTCATCGGAGCGGGCTGAGAGGAGCATCTGGAGCCCACCGTGGTCCCACCTTCTGATGAGGAACTCCAGGACGGAGAGGGTGGTCTCGTCTGCCCACTGCAGGTCCTCCAGAACGAGGATGACCGATCCGCCGTCGACCAGGGAGAGAAGGAACTGATGGAAGGCCTCGAACAGCCGGCGAGGGACGCTTCCCGGCTGGATGTGGGGGGCCTCGGGGATGGGGTACTCCCCCGAATAATGGGCGGGCATTACCCCGTAGAGCACTGAGCGCCAGGGCTCATCCAGCTGCTGAAGGGTGAGTCCGGCATCGGGAGTGCCGAAGGCCTCAATGAGAGGGTTGAGGGGGATCATCTGCTCGAGCTCTGCGAGGCCGGCTGAAAAGATGCGGTGCCCGTCGAGGGAAAGCCCCAGGAGAGCCTCCTTAATGAGGCGGGACTTCCCGATCCCGGCCTCGCCGCTGACCAGGATGGCGCGCAGGCTCTCCCGAGGCACCTGGCCGAGTGTCGTTCGGAGGAGGGTCTTTTCCTCGCCTCTGCCCAGGAGGGGAGGTTCGGGTATCTCCGCAAGGATCCTCGTCGCATTCCGATCTTCCGCCGCGGACGCCAGGGATTCGATTTCCTCCATCAGGTTCGTGGTTGCCGGATCGGGCTCCCAGGCAATGCCGTTGGTTTCCTCGAACCTAAGCCGGAACTCCTTGATGGCCGCCTCTGCCTCCTGCGGGGGACCGGTCTTGGCGCGGGATTCCATGACCTTGCGGAGGCGCTCCTCGTCCAGTGACGACAGCTTCAGGAGGGTCTCTGCCGCGAGTCTGGCCACTTGCCAATCCTCTGCCCTGGTGGCTTCCAACCAGGCGCGGTCCGCCCGGCTCCTGAGGCTGCGCCGGAGCTCCGCCTCCCTCGACTCGATCCAGTTGGAGAAACGACCGCTCGAGGAGGCGACAGTTCTACCGAGAAATCCCTGCTCAAGGCACTCGGCGCAAACCATGAGGGAGCCGCTCTCGAGGCCGGTCTCGAAGTCCCGGAGGTCAGACTCCACCCCGGTGGCCGACCAGATGATCTCGTGCCCTCTCGTCTGGAAGGCTGGGGGATTCCCTATACGCTTCTTCAGGCTGTAGAGGAGCTGGTTCAAGCACCTCCTCGCCTTGGGTGGATCCTCGTCCGGCCAGAAGAGAGCGATGACCCGGCTGCGCGGCAGGCTCCCCTTCCCGTTGCCGAAGAGGAATCCGAGGAAGGCCTCCTGCTGGGGTGAAAGCCCGACCTCCTCTTCCCGACGGAACAGACGAAGTCCGCCGAACACTTGAACCTGGATGGCGTCAGCGGATCTGTTCGACCGTGGCATGCGTTGCCCTCTGGGGAAGCTGGTGAGGGGGGCGCGGGATCATTCCTCTCTCGACCGCCGGGAATCTGGTTCGTCTACGCGGGCCAAGGCAAACGGGCCGCAGCCGGTCATGGCTGTGCGGGCCTTCGATTGGTCTGGATTCCCTTCGGCACATCCTCCGCGACCCTGAGTGATTTCCCTCCAAGGGGAGAGAACAGACCTGAGACCGCAGCGTGGGCTTCCACAGGGTCCGTTACAGCCCCTTTGAAGAGCGTCCTTCGGAGAGAGGGCGAGAGACTCCCTGCCTCCGCCTCCCGGAAGAGCCAGGATTCCACGATCCACTCCCAACCGAAGCATTCCCTCATGATGGACGGTCTTAGCCCCGTGAGGCGCTTCATCTGGTTGCTCAAGGCGAACCCGTCGGGATAGCCAAGGTCGCATCCGATGGCGAAGAGATTGGCGGAAGGGTCCTGCAAGCGGATGGACGCCCGCAGAATGCGGCCGAAGTGGAGCCAGTGAGACGGCACCGGGATCCCGCGGCTCATGAAGCGCCGGCCCAAGGCCCGACGCGACATATACAGGGCCCGGGAAAGGCCGCTCACCGTCCGGAGCTCAGCAGACAGCTCGAGGATCTTCCGTAGGAGACGTCGGGTGTCTTGATCCACATCGATTCCTCGCCACTGTAGGTAGTCGGACACCTCCACCGCGAATTCCGAGGGGAACCTTCGGAGGATGGCTACCAGCTCCTCGGTCTCGAGCTCCTCCACGAAGGGGAGGACGCTGTGGGGGCGACACTTTTCCAGGAGAGCCACGAGCCCATCGTTGCTGTCCCAGCGGGAGCTCGGGGGAAGGAGGATGAAGAGAGCAACCCCGGGAGGCCGGCTCCGCACGGCACGAGCTGCGCTGGGCTGCGCCCCACCCGCCGCGTTCCACACCAGGACGGATCCGCGATTGGGAAGGGGGCCCACGGGGATCTGGTCCGGGTGATCCAGGGCTTCGATTGTGCGGTAGGGCGGGAAGAAGCCAAGATACTGATGCCTGTCGACGGGGAATCGCATGGTCGGCCTCCTGGGGTTGGCTGTGGGTGGGCGAGATGCACCATACCGGGCCCCTATCAGCGGACTATCAGCGTCTCCGGGAAGGGCAAGAGGTAGAGGGATCAGGACGTTCTCTGGGCACCCGCCTCGACGCACGGGGAGAGCCCGAGGACCGGAGGGATCGGGGATGCCCCGATCGGAGATCACCCATGGGAAGCCTCTTGAAGCCCGTAGCCCTGCCCATTGCCGGGCCCCTGGTCCCATCCCTCTTCATACGGCGTCACAATCGCTTCCTGCTCCGGGTGAAGCTGGCGGACTCGAGGGAGGAGGTGGACGTCCACATGGCCGATCCAGGGCGGTTGAAGGAGCTGCTCCTGCCGGGGAGGAAGATCTGGCTCCGGCCCGCTTCCGCCCCCAACCGGAGGACCGGATGGTCAGCGGTGTTGGCGGAAGACCCCGAGAAGTCGGAGTTGGTGTCCCTGGACACTACCCTTCCCAACCGTCTGATTCGAAGGGCCCTGGAAGAGGAGGCGTTACCCGAGATGTCGGGATGGAGCATGGTTCGGTCGGAGTTCGCCATGGGCCGATCGCGCATCGACTTCCTCCTGGCCGACGCTGTGGGGAGGCAGATGGCGCTGGAGGTCAAGAGCGTTACGCTCGTGGAGGACGGGGTGGCCCTGTTCCCCGACGCAGTGACGGAACGAGGGGTGCGGCACCTGAGGGAGCTGGCGGAAGTGGCCCTTAAGAAGGACTGGGAGGCTGGCGTGCTGTTCGTTCTCCAGCGTTCCGATGCCGGGGAGATTCGGGCGGCCCGAAGCATCGATCCGAAGTTCGCAGAAGCCCTGGAGAAGGCGAGGGAGGCCGGGCTGCGCATCCTCGGGCGTAGGTGCCACGTGTTTCTGGACCGGGTGGAGTTGGGAGCCGCCTTGCCGGCTGGGGTGGGGTAGGGGAGCGTTCAGCCGGGCTGGCGGAGAGCGGGGTCCATCGAGGGGTCTTCCGAAAGCGGGGCGGGTTGGGCAAGGACGTCGGCACGGAGCTCAGACGGTACCGTCTCGACAGTCTGAGGGAACTCATGGGTCACCCTGTCTTCCCGAGCCTGGCTGTCCAGGGGCTCCATGGAGCCGGGGATGCACAGGAGTACCAGAGGCAGGGCCAGGGGCACGAGCCAGAGGGTCCAGGCAGAGTGTCTCATAGGGCTCCGGGTCTGAGTTGAAAGAGAGGTTCCTGATCGGTGGATACGACTTCACTCGGTTATCCTTACGAACGAGGACCCCGAAAGATTCGAGGGCCGAGCGTCCCGTGGGCGGTGCGGCCCTCGGGTCCACCCGCCGTGGAGGGACCTCCGGTCCTGCCCAGTCAGGGGACGCGGGCGCCCGGTCCTGGATGATCAACCCCACTGAGCTGATCCCCCCAGGGGTCACCGTGCCCGTCATCGTTGACCGGGAAGCAGGGGGTGTATTATATAGAATTATGATTCTACTTCGTTTTTTCCGTGAAGCGACCCACCCATGAGCGAGAGTCTCACTGGCGACGCATTGGAGGCGCGGGAGGCCGGCTCCGAACGGTCACCGGGCGGCCGGGAAGGCTTCGAGGGCTCTCTGGGGGTAGCGGACGACGGCAGGGAGGCAGCTCCGGTCCGGCCGCCGAAGCAGGAGCGAAGCAGGAGAACCCTGGACCGGATCGCCGTCGCGGCCCTGGAGCTCTTCCAGGAGTCCGGTGTCGAGGGCACGACCGTTTCGGATATCGTCCAGCAGGCGGAAACGTCCGTCGGCTCCTTCTACGCCCGATTCCCCGGCAAGGACGATCTGGTCCGGTACCTCCGGGACGAATTCCGGGTCGAGGTGCTGGCTCGTTGGGACGCGGAACTGGAGAGCGTGGACTGGGCCAACCTTCCGCTGGAAGGCCGGGTGGATGAGGCGGTGGGACTTCTGGCCCTAGCCTTCCAGGGGGATTGGAGGCTGAGCCGGGTCCTGGGTGGGGAGGGGAGCCCGAGGGTGGAGGGGGCATGGTGGGCCGGGGAGTTCCGCACGCACGTGCTGGCGACCCTGAGCCCTCTCTTGCTTGTCCGAGGGGCAGGGATGCCGCAGCCTCCCCCCCTGAGGTCGGTGGAAACGGGCTACCGGATGGTGGCGGGGGCGCTCCGGGACGCTGTGGAAGCGGAGGGCGCCGGAGAGATGAGGGAAGGGTCGAGCCTTCTGGCCACGTTGGCTCCAGAGTTAGCCCGGGCGTGGACGGCGTACCTGGGCGCGGGAGGAGCATCGGAGGCCTACCCGCCAGGGGAGGTCAAGGAAGTTGAGGCAGTCGAGGAACCCGAGGGAGCGGTGGAGCGGACGAGGGCCCACGAGCTGGAGCCCGGGCCCGACACCGGTCCCGAGACTGGCTCCGGGCCCGAGCCCGGTGCGGTGCCGCCGGAGGTGGATTTCTTCGATCCCTGGGGTTGACGGCGCCCCTGCTACGGCGCTCCGCCGCTGGACAACCAACCATCGTAGGCCTGGGAGCCCATCGCGGCGACCTCGTCCCGGCCGTTCTTCGAGATGGTCTTCCCTTCGCCATCCACCACGATCAATGTCGGAATCCAGCGCACGTCGTATCGCCGGGTCAGCGCCTCGGCCTTGGCGCTGCCAAAGGGGACTGCCAGCCAGGGCATGGCGAAGTCGGTCATGTAGGCGAACATGTCCTCGGAGCTGGCCTCAAGGCTGACGTATACGACCTCGAAGGACTTCCCGGCCTGCTGAAGCTGAGCGTAGGTGTTGACCAACACCGGCGTGAAGGCCCCACACGCGGGGCACCCCCAGGCCGAGAAGTAGATTCCGACGATAAGTTTGCCCTCGACGGCATCGATGCTCACCGAGCTCCCGTCGGCCTTGTACAGGACGGAGCCGAAGAGGTCGCTAAGGGAAGCGGGGGGCTTGGGCTCGACGATGCCCTTGTCCCCGCCACAGGCTGAGAGGAGGCAGGAGCAAAGCCCCGCTGCCGCGACATAAACGAGCACGCTGGCCCGGATTCGTGTCCGTCCCATTCGTCCTCCGGAGCGCAGAGGTGAGCGCCAGCCACGCAGTGGCCCGCGACAAGCCCACCACGAGCACCACGTCCCGGTCCGGCCTGCATGAGCCGACCTGATGGAAGGTATGGGTCCGACTGGGCCTGCACCACCGAGAGCCTCGACCTGACTCCCGCCGCAAAACGCAGAGGCACGGCCTTCTTGCTACGGCTTTTCACGGCGTGAACACTCCTCGCCGGGGCACCCCCAGGCCATCGCTACCTCTTCCCGCCCGCCTCCCGCGCCACCATGGCTCGCTTGCGCTCCACACCCCAGCGGTAGCTCCCCAGCTCGCCGTTGGCCCGGACCACCCGGTGACAGGGGATGAGGTAGGCCAGGGGATTGGCGCCCACGGCTCTACCCACGGCGCGGGCGGCACCGGGTCGGCCGAGGTTCTCGGCCAGGCGGCCGTAGGTGGTGACCTCCCCGGAGGGGATGTCCATGAGGGCTCTCCAGACCTGGAGCTGGAACTCGGTTCCCTTCAGGTGGAGGGGGAGCGATCCGGGGCCGGCGCGTGTCCCGCCGGAGGCTGTCTCGCCGGAGCCCGATTTCCTGGAGAAGAAGATGGAGATCAGCGGGGCGGCCGTGGCCTCCTGGTCCCTTACCAGGCGGGCCTCAGGCCAGGCGGTCTCCAGCTCCAGGAGGGCCTTCTCCCGCCCCGCCGCATCATCCGACTCCAGGAAGGCGAGACGAGCGATGCCCAGGTCGGAGGTCGCCAGGAGGGCCTGGCCGAAGGGGGTGGGATGGATGCCCCAGCTGATTGTCATCACTCCCACCCCTCTTCCAGCCGGGACCAAAGGCCGGCGCTGGGGCCGCTGAGCCACCACCGGTCCACCCAGCCCGGCCCGGGATCTCCGATGGGGCTCCCGGGGGGTGATGTCGGGGGCGTGGGGGTGGAAATGGCCTCGTGGGGCCGGTCGAGGAACCGCCGAATGTCCTTGCAGAGGAGGGCATAGTGGGCAAAGGTGGCCTCGTCGGCATTGCCTGCCCCCTCCTTGATGCGGCCGTCCAGGCGCTCCAGGGCCTGAGCGGCCTGGGCCCGGACCTGGGGCATGGGCGCGTCGGCTGCCAGCGTCATGATGCGGTCCACCATGACCCGCTGGACGGTCCGGTTGATCTCGGCCTGGTAGGGGTCCCCGTACCGTATGCCGAAGAGTCCCTCCACCACCCTTGCGATCACGTCGTCCAGGCCCGGCAGCTCGGGCCGCAGGGCTTTCTGCTGGATCATCCTGGCGGCCCGCTCCGGGTGGAAGAGGAGAGCAAGTGTCATGTCGGCGGAGGCCGCTGCCGGGGCGATGGCGTCGAAGACCAGCCCCGTGTTCCGGGTGAATAGCTCCCGGCTGGGCGGATAGCGGAAGGGCCGCGGCGGCAGGAGATCGAGGATGGGCAGGGGAATAGCGAGCTCAGCCGGGTTGAGGGTGCGCAGCAGCGCATCCACGGCCGCCCACTGCTCGGGGGCCGGGACGTGACGTAGGGGCTCCTGGCCGTCCCCCCGCATGGCGTAGGTGTAGTAGAGCCCCGCCACCACCTTCGTGGTGGCTTCGGCCTGGTAGCGGTGGTGGAGGTACAGGGGAACCAGGGCTTCCTCCAGGGTGGCAAGGGGCATCCCCGTCTTGATGGCAGCCTCGCCGAAGCGGCCCAGGGCGGCTCGTCGCACCTCCATCATCCTGGTCAGCTCCGCCGCAGCGTCGGCGCCGTTGTCCCAGAGGTGAACCTGGGGATGGGCGCTCCCGGCGGGCCGGGCATCCTGGTCGCTGATGAAGGTCAACCCCTCGGATGCCGCATCCAGGAGGATCCTCTCGAGGGCCGCGTCCTCGTCCGTCCCGGGGGGGAACTGCGTGTAGCCGTACCGGATCCACACCTTGTCCCATTCGCCGATCCCCTCGGGGTAGGCGCTGCCCAGGTCCACGTTCCCTTCCTCGTCGAGCAGGACCAGTGGGTGGGGGTAGTCCATGACGGACATCTTTCCCACCGCCGTCTGGGCGCTGGAGATGTAGTTGTGGGAAAGGCCGATGGTGTGCCCAATCTCATGGGCGGAGAGCTGGCGGATGCGGGCCAGGGCCATCTCCCGCACATCGAGCGGGTCCTCGTCGCCGACGGAGTAGGGCGAGACGAGCCCTTCCCCCAGCAGCCAGTCCTGCCGGACCCGGAGGGAGCCCAGCGTCACATGTCCCTTGAGGATCTCCCCCGTCCGGGGGTCCACGATGGAGTTGCCGTAGCTCCAGCCCCGGGCGGAGCGGTGGACCCATTGGATCATGTTGTAACGAGCGTCCATGGGGTCCGCCTCCGGGGGAAGCATCTCCACCTTGAAGGCATCGATGAACCCGGCAGCTTCGAAGGCCTCGTTCCACCAGCGTCCCCCCTCCAGGAGGGCCGAGCGGACCGGCTCGGGGGTTCCCGGGTCCAGATAGTAGACGATGGGCTCCACCGCCTCGCTTCGCTGTGCTGCGGGGTCTCGCTTCTCCAGCCGGTGGCGGGCTATGAACTGCTTCTGCAGAGGCTCCCCAAGGGGCGTGGCGTAGTCCATGTAGCTGATGCCGTTGAAGCCCGCCCGGGGGTCCGCCTTCCGCATGGGGAAGGGTTGGGCGGGCAGCCCAACAAAGGAGTGGTGTTGCCGCAGGGTGAGGGCCTCGGCGGTGGGCGTGACACTCCTCACCAGGGTGCCGGGCTGGTCGGAGGTGAAGGTGAGGGTCACCTCCACCTCCGTGTTCATGGGGAAGACCTTCGTCCGGGGCAGGAAGAACGCGCTCCGGCCCAGCTCCAGCCGGTACGTTCCCTGGTTTGTGCGGCCAAGCGTCTGGATGACGCCGTGGGCGTCCCGCAGGAACAGGCCCGTGGCATCCACCAGGACCCGGTCACCCGTTTCGGCCGCCACATCGAACCCCCAAAGGATCGAGGCCGGGAAACCGTCCTCCACCGACTTCCTCTCCAGGGCGTCCTCGCTCACTGCCCGGAAGGAGTAGTTGGGCTCCACCATGAGGACCCGGGGGCCGACCCGCTGGAAGTGGATGACCATACTGGGACCCAGGTCCCCCCGGTTCAGGCCGATATCGTTTTCCCCCATCCCGGCCGGAAGGGAGACGTAGTAGAGGAGCTCCTCGCCGAAGCGGCCGATCTCCATCCACATCTTCCCGGTCCTGGCGTCCCAGTACAGCGGGAGGAACCCGTCCATCTTGTCCATTCCCTCGGTCCTGGTGGCGATGGAGGGGAGGGGGCCCTCCTGCCCGCCCGGGGACTGTGCCATGGCCGGGGCTCCAAGGTGGGCCAGGAAACAAACCATCGCGGCCAGGAGGCCTGCGGGGAGCGGGGGGCGACGCATGATGTTCTGCCTCCGGCAAGAGATCGGCATGTCCAGGTAGAACGATCGAAGGCCCGGGACGGCAGTATTGATGATCGACGAGGCCTCTCCCGGTTCCGGCGGCCGTCGAGGGTGAAAAGTGGGGTTGGGGGGCGGGTGGCGCCAGGCGGAGGGGGGGGAGGAAGAGGGAGCGCGTTGCGGGGGAAGCCGGAGGATGGCATCCTGCTGGACCTGGAAGGCATGGGCACTCGATGGGGGTTGACCACAGACGTGAGGCGCACGACCAGATCCCTCGCAGCTCTTCTCCTGATGTTGGCGTCGAATGCGGCCCCGGCGACCGCCCAGGCGGTCCGCTCCCTGGCGCTTTCGGCGCACAACGACGGACTTGTGTTCTGGATTCCGCCGGACCGCCGGGAGGATCGGTACTACACACACAGCCTGAAGGCGGTGGGGGTGGTGGCGTGGGCGCTACCGTGGAAACGACTCCTGGGCGGCGGGGAGAGCGAACCCTGCGGAACGAGGCGGTCGCTTGACCCCTGCACGGTGACCCGGCTCACACTGGGCCAGGAGATCTACACGCCGGACTTCATCTTCGACAGGGACCCCGAGTCCCACGACCGGCCGTTTGCCGGGCTCCTCTACGTGGCGGCAGCCGCCGTGCGCCTCGCTCCGGATCGGTCCTCGACCCTTGGCATCCAGGTGGGGGTGACGGGCAAACCCTCTTTTGCCGCGCCCTTCCACCGATGGTTCCATCGGTTGCTGGACAAGCACGAGCCCATGGGCTGGGAGCACCAGATCCCCTTCGAGCCAGCCTTCCTGGTCCGGTATGAGACCCGCCGTGCCTTCTCCCTGGTCGGCGGCGGTACGCCCCTCGCCCTCAGGCTGGTGCCCCACGGCGGTGGCACCCTGGGAACCCTACGGACGGGAGCGTCAGGAGGAGTCTACCTGGAAGGCAGCTGGAACGCGCCCTTCTTCGACGGCGTGGGTGAGGCGGGAAAGGGACCGTTCTCCCTTCGCGTGGGGGTCGGGGTGGAGGGGGAGCTGGTGGCCCGGGACCTCTTCCTGGACGGATCCACCTGGGCTTCCTCCGTGCGGGCAACACGGGAGCCCTTCGTAGGCCGGCTGCGAAGCCGGTTCCAGGTGGGTTGGGGCCGGTTGGCGGTGGAGTGGGCCACCAACCACTCCACACTTGAGTTCCGTGGCCAGCGGGGGCAGCACACGTACGGGACGATCCGGTTGCGCCTGTACCGCTGAAGCGGTCGGGTCACTCCGGGCTCTTCGTCGCCCTGCACTCCAGCAGGTTCAAGGCGGCCCCGCGCCCCAGGAAGCCCGCCTCGCTGGTGAGAGCCACCAAGCCGCCGGGGCCGAGCCCCACGCCCTCCCCCTGGGACTCCTCCAGGGTCCGGAGCTCCACCCGACCACCCTCCAGTGGAACCAGCTTCAAGCGATCGGTGCGGTAGAAGGTGAGAGACTCGTAGGTCCGGACGGCTACGATCCGGCCGTCGGGTGAGGCGTCTGCGCCCGTCACCTGGGAGAGGATGGGGAGGGGACCCTCGCTCAAGGTCTGGACCGCCTCCAACGTGACGGTTTCCCCGGCCCGGAGAGGGGGCGGATAGCGGTAGACCGTAACGGCGTGGCTCCGTCCCTTGCTGACGAAATAGACCTCCTCCCCAGGGAGGACGAAGAGGGCCTCCATGTCCCGGGGGCCGTCGGGGAGGACCATGGGGAAAGCCTCGGCGGGATGGGGAGTGCCGTCGTAGGTGCCCGTGTCCTCCACGCGGTAGAGGACGATCCGCTCCCTCACCTCGGCGTTGTCCCCGATGTCGCCCACGTACAGGCAGGTGCCGGCGGGGCAGGGTCCGGTGGCGATGTCCTCCCAGTCTCGTATGCCGGCGCCCTGGAGGGG
>Ga0209164_1003000_pt1 | contig 16710 bp, 16 predicted proteins | sample MTBNYHSulfiMetaG_FD_187458 | JGI IMG/M metagenome (GOLD analysis project Ga0209164, IMG submission 187458) | Enrichment culture microbial communities from rom New York Harbor, USA that are MTBE-degrading - MTBE-NYH (New York Harbor Sulfidogenic)... | ecosystem: Environmental > Aquatic > Marine >...
ATATTTACCGATCCGATACTGGTATTTCCCGGGGGATGGGGAGATACCTTACCCGGTTGGATAAAAGAGGCTATCACTCTGGAGAGGCTGGAAGCTAACATTAGGGCTTCCGGGGGTGATAAGCCAACTGGGACCGATTCTGAGGCCTGTGCCTATCTCTATACGGCCGGGCTTACCGCACCTATGGATAGCGACTGGACCCGGATATACCTATACGTATCTACCAAAACCTATTCCAGGCATAAGGGCGGTGAAGTACCCGAAGATATCCGGGTAGAGAGTCTTAATGACTACCAGATGGGTGAGCTTAAGAGGCTTAAGGACTGGATATACCAGAAGCGTGTCAGGGTAAGGCTGGAAAGAGATAGAGCGGATAGGCGGCTGGAGCGGGAAGAAGCCGAAACGCAAAGGAAAGCCGAGCGGCCAGAGCTATTCGTGTTTTAAAAAGGCTCTTGATTAACAGTAGGGCCTTGGGAAAAATTCCCAAGGCCCTTTTTATTTACCTAGAACCATTTGCCTATTGACTTTGCCTTAGGAATAATTTACTTTCATAGGAAACTACGAGAGGAGGTTAAAATGCAGGCTTATTGCGTTAAGTGCAAGAAAAAGGTTGAAATTAAGGATCCAAAGCAAATCACAATGAAAAACGACAGACCGGCAACCCAGGGAACATGTCCTGTATGTGGTACCAAGGTATTTAGAATCGGAAAAGCCTAGTCTGAATTGAACTAATAGCCAATGAGTAAGCGTACTCGAATAATTTTGTGGGTGATCGGTGGGGTGGCAATCGGTCTTATTATATACGGAATATGGATAGGTACATATATATTTTACGGATGAACAATGCGACTGTTAATTTTTCAACCCCTATAGTTTAAGCTGCCTGGATTTTCGAAATCCGGTGTTATCGAAGGGTCAAGATTTATCTTGACCCTTTTTCTATTCCTGAGGAAACATCTAATATTGACGATATTTTGCACATGCCTCTATAATATCCCGTAACAATATCGGGAGGCGTTATAATGTTGGACAGAGAATTCTTTCTCGGTTTCATAAAGATCCATATTCTTTATCATGCTTCAAAAGAGGCTATCTTCGGCGTGGCAATTACGGAAGAACTGGCAAGGCACGGCTATAACCTGAGTCCTGGCACTCTATATCCTGTATTGCATCGTCTGGAAAAAGCAGGCTATTTAGAAAGCACGTCAGAGGTAGTAAATGGCCGGGTAAGAAAGTACTATCGGGCTACCAACGAAGGTAACAAAGCATTAGAAGAGTCTAAAAAGAGAATAAAGGAACTGGTAACAGAGGTTATCGAGGAAAAATAAGTGTCAAAACAACCAGAAATAACAAACCCGCGGAGAAAAATTTGGGGGCTTACTCCAAACGTATTTTTCTTGGGGGTGGTCAGCTTTCTCACCGATATTTCTAGCGAGATGATTTTCACCCTGGTACCGCTTTTTCTTGCCAACGTGCTGGGATGCGGTACCATGATAATTGGACTGGTGGGTGGAATTTCGGAAAGCGCTGATGCTCTACTTCGTATATTCAGCGGCTGGGTCAGTGACCGGATTAAGAAACGCAAAATACTAGCTGTGATTGGCTACTCCATTTCAACAATCGCCAAACCATTTATGTATCTCGCTTCAACTTGGGGAGTAGTCCTTGGAGTTCGGTTTGGCGATCGTGTTGGCAAAGGCTTCCGCACTTCATCGCGTGATGCGCTTATCGCTGACTCTTCACCAGCCTTGGAGCGGGGAAAAAGCTTCGGTTTTCATCGTATGATGGATACGTCTGGAGCAGTTGTTGGGCTGATTATTTCTGCTATAGTTATCTTTTTCATGCAAGGCCGTGGATTGGAACTAGGTTTGGATACCTACAGACAATTGGTGCTGATTGGAATAGCCCCGGCGGCAATAGCAGTTTTCGTGCTTATCAGGTTTGTACGTGAGCATAGAGTGAGTCAATCGGCCGGACCATCCTATCGCCCCAGTTTTAATCTTTTTCAAATGGTTCGTACCTTTGATACAAGATTCAAGATCTTCCTAGTGATTATGGCTTTATTTACTCTGGGTAACTCCAGCGATTTCTTTGTCGTCCTTCGGGCCCAGAATATGGACCTTTCTGTATTCCAGATTGTTCTTATGCTGATCACGTTTAATGCTACCTATGCTGCAATATCACTACCAGCGGGAAGATTATCTGATCGCCTGGGGCGTAGAAGGGTAATTGCACTTGGCTGGGGAATATATGCCGGTATCTACCTCGGTTTCGCCTTGACATCAGAGGTCTGGCAGATATGGCTTCTTTTTGCGGGCTATGGTATTTACTATGGTCTTGTAGATGGTGTGGCTAGAGCATTTGTCGCCGACCTGGTTCCCGGTGAGAAGCGAGGTACTGCCTATGGACTGTACCATGGAGTGGTTGGACTCGTACTATTGCCGGCAAGTTTAATAGCGGGATGGTTGTGGGCAACATATAGCCCAGCAGCTCCATTTTTCTTTGGTGCGGGATTAGCGGCCTTAGCCGTAGCAGGTTTGATGATTTTCATAAAAGAATGAGCATGAGATAATGATAATAATGGCTCCCTATTAGACTATATCGAATGAACAACTTAAGCGAGTGTTTACTATCTTGCCGTTTAATGTTATTTATTAACCAGTTTTAAGTCGCATAATTGCGTCGCTAGCAAGCTTAATTAGATAATCATCCGTGGATGTTTCGACTACTTTATATAAATCCAATAGTGACAAATCGAGATCGCCTTTTTCATAGTATGCATTGGACCTTTCATAATAAGCTCGTGCGCAATTAGAGTCTATTGAAATAGCCCTATTAAAATCAGTAATACTTAAATCATATTGACACTCGTCCAAATAGACTAGGCCACGACCCAAATATGCGTTGGCATAATTATTTGACTTGATTACCGTATCGAAATCAAGAATTGCAAGCCCATAGACCCCATATTCGCGTAAAGCATTACCTCGGTTATGATAAGCAATAGCATAATGAGGATCTAGCTCAATTGCTTTTGTGAAATAGGTTATTGCCAGCCCATACTCTTGCTTTGAATAATGTGATTCCCCTTGCGAGTTGAAATCCTCAGGTGTAATCAAGTCAGAGTCTGCAGTATAACTGGCTTGAGCATCTTTGGGTACTTGTTTTAAGAAATTAACAACATCAATCGCCCCATTCTTATTTACAGCCAGTACAGCTACGGGCGCAAATTGTACGTTTCTCTCTTTGATATCCTGGTCTATTTGCATAACGATACTGTGCCCTTTTTCATCATGAGCTCCGGTTACCATAGAAACAGCATATAGATAACGAATTACTTCAGTGCCGCAACTGCATTTTGGCGACTTATAATGATTTACTGGTAGTACTAAGTTTGATTCATCCCAAACCCATTTCTCTTTTTTTGATTCATCCCAAATTGTTTTCCCAGACACGTCTATTAATTCTCTTAATGTATAATCGTGGTTTCCCCTTTCATTTATAATTGCCATGGGTAGTCTTATTAACTCTATATTGTTTTTACCCACACGAATATTTGGGATGTGAACGCCATCCACTAGGATTGTGCTTAGGTCATACTCTATCGATGTTGAACATTGGGGGCATCGGAATACTTGTGCCACATCCATATACATAATATGACATTCACCGATTTCTTTCCTTATAGTGGATTCCCATAAATGGAAGATTGCAAGATCCAATGCCAACCTCCAAATTGGTAAAGATATCCGTTATTGTAGCGTTGATAATACTATGCGTAAAAAAGGCTTATCCTTTTATTTCACACATCGGATCAAATTAGCGGCGTAAGCTCTTCTTAAAACCCGACCATTTAAACTTGTAAAGTTCAACAGTTGATAGAGGTAACGAATTCTCTTCAGCCAACCAATCGATTTTTATCAATCTATTCTGCCAACGAGTGGTAATTTCCTCTAACCTTACTAACTGACTTAGAGCCATAAAACTATCTATTTTGGGGGAGCTCTCTCTAATAAATGTAACCGGTGCCTCCATATTTTCACCTTTCACACGTAAGGGATGAAGTCTCTTTCCTTCATTATCAGAAAAAAGAGCGATTCCTAACACGCAACCGGACTTTGCTAAACTTTGAAAATCATATAATGCGAGAGAGCAATAATACCTCCTGTCGCTATAGGTTTCTAATCCTCTTTCCGCTTCAGCAATCAAAGAATCTGATAAAGTGAGTGTTATTCGAAATAAATAGCTACTGTCTTGATCACCATCCTCTTCATTCGATATATTAAGATAATCTAGACCTGAACTAATACCACAGGGAGGCTTAGAATCAAGTAATAGTCCACTATAGACCCTATCCTTCTTCCTTGGTCTTTCAAGCATTGTCCCCATCCCCAGGAGAACAGCCAAAATACACCCCTTCTGTTCTGTATCCGTAATGAAAGCCGCTACAAGTATAGAAGTCTAATTATTTGAAGTCAAGGCATACGAACCCTCGGAATTTTCGCTGGCGCATTCTTCTTAAACTCAATAGACATTCTTCTGGAGAGTGATATTTCATATTCTTGTCCGGCACCACATAGCGGTGATACAATGCTTAAAACTCCACGTTCTTGAGGAGGCGACACTATAGCAATCCCATATATAAGCCGATACGACATGATTAAGTCCATTGAACAGATTGACTCTGGGGAATACATCGTACCCAAGACGCGTAGGTCAACAAAATACTGCCTAGAGTGGCATGGGAGACAATACAACCATTTCCCGCCCAAAGAAGTCATCCGACAGGCATACGCCCTCAGAACCGGTCAGGAATTGTGGGGATTCAGTGGTGGTGAGGAAGCTAACAGCTTCTGCAGGGATCTCGGCTTTGAGATAATTAAAGACTGCGGAAGAGCACCACACTAAAAAACAGCAAGTTAAACAAGATCAGTTGCGGTAGTCCAAGCTATCACATTTAAGCAGGTAACATTCCCCGAGGATTGTTTAACCTCCATTTGGATGTCGAGTATATTATGAGGCTAGGTGGTTGGGAGATTTTGGATATGGTGGTGAGGTATACGAGGAACACAAGGTTTGAGGAGAGTTTGAGGGTTTATAGGGGGAAGGAAGGATAGGTACATAATCTATGTGCTATTACCATTCGTTTTAATTTTACGGACAAGAACCGATAGCCCAGTATGCTTTTACTTTTAGAAAAGTCAGGTCTTTGTAGCCCCTAATGAGACTCTTCTTATTCAAAATTATTCCAAAGTATTGGCTAGATTGGTCAAATATTCGTTATAAATATGAAGCCAATATTTTATTCTTGCTTTAGTAGGATACTTAACTGCTCCGTTCTCGTAAACCTCTTTCTTTGCTGCTAATAAATCATTTCTCAATTCTATCGGTAAATCGTGAATTTCAAGTAATTTATGTACCCAATCGGGAATATGATATTCATTCGTCCAAGGTGTAATCTCTATTGTTATTTCATCACCCACTTTGCGTACTCCAACTGATTTAGATAGTTCATAACCTAATCAATGCGTCAGACTTTCATTAATCTATCATATCGTAATGCTTAAGAGCATCTTTAATAAGTTTTATCTTATTGTTCGGACAAGGATTTTTTCTTGCTGTTGATGATGCTCTATTAGGTGCTTCTCTCATTGGTATTCCATAAAGTTCTTTCACATGTGCTATCCAACATGTCTTTACGGAGTAACCGTATTTATCACGTATCCAAGATTGGATTTGGTTATATGTTGTCATTATAATACCTTTTTGGGTGTTAATCATTGATAATGGGTTTATTTAGTAGCTATTAGTGCGACTCCGATACACTTTTCCCCTTCGGCTACCCCTATCCCACATATAGACATTTCGGCATCTAGTATGCCTGCTTTATAGGTAGGATTTCGCAAATATACGCTAAAAACCTTGCCTGCAACTTCTTCATTGAGGCAAAAATGTCCACCGTATTGAATTTCTCGCCTACCGGGCCATCGGGGGCCTTCATAATAAATGGCTATGGCTGAATCGGCTATCCTTTGGCTCTCGACCTGTGCTTTTTGTGCTAGATCTTCATCCCATATAAGTTTGTTTAGGCCATTATCAGTGCGAATGTCGTTAATCATTGCAAAAATGTCATTAATAGTGGATTCCCTTTCTCCAGGATCAAAAATAGGAGCCAATTCTCCTACCGAAGAACGACACCCCGTTAATGATGCCGAAATGACACAAACTATAAAAATCAAAATCAATTTAAAAATCCAAGATCGATGAGTAATGTATATGTGAGAGCCTATGTACTTCTCCATAGCTTACATGCTCCTGTTCTGTTTTACGAATATAACTAATATACAGCTATAAGTGTCTAACAAGCACTATAATACAAGGTTAATGCATTTTCAATACATGCTTGGCTTATGCTATGAGCTGCAGGTTTGTAATGTAGTACAAGTAGGCTGTGGTGAATCTATGAGAAGCTAATAGGGATGGTTTATACCTTTTGTTGCTATATTAATTATACATTTTAATAAGGTAGATATTTCAAAAGTAACAATAGTCAGGAAAGTTCAATCATTTTACCTATTGTATCTTTTCTTTTTAGACAATATATCCTTCTTTTTTGAATATCTCTTATCGCGGTTGTTATGATAGCAATAATACCGATAAATAGGCTCTTTAAATGATAATAGAACTCTCTCATAAAAACATAGATATTATCTACACAGTTATTAACCGAGCCGCTACCGTCTACAAGGGTGTAATCCCAGATGACCGCTACAATGAGCCATACATGCCTATTCATGAAGTAGAAGCAGAGATGAAAAGTATGACTTTCTACGGTTGGAAAGAGAAAGGCCAGGTGGTGGGCGTAATGGGATTCCAGCCAATTGAAGATGTAACCCTTATCAGGCACACATATGTTTTACCCGGTTATCAGCGAAGGGGCATAGGTACTCGTCTTCTCGATCACGCTAAGCGATTAACGAAGACGAAATACCTTTTGGTTGGCACGTGGACGAGTGCCAGCTGGGCTATAGATTTTTACCGAAAGCGTGGATTCAGACTCATGCCTGATAAGGATAAACTTCTTAAGAGGTATTGGGATATTCCACAGCGTCAGATAGATACGTCTGTGGTTTTAGGCATCAGTATTTAAGGAACTGGACTGCACTCAGAATATCTGCTAAGGACTATAAGAGAGCAATATCTCCCTACCCACACCGCTATGTATGTAGTCTTTCTGATATTTTTTTTTCGAATAATTGTCTACACTTATCCCCAGAGCAATGGGAAGGGGCTACTTTATGAACTCCGGTCTCCCTGAATCCTTGCACGATACTACTTAGCTCCGATGGGGAACTGCCGGATAGATGAAAGCCTCCCATGCACAGATAGATTTCGCTATCTCGAAGAATTTCTTGAGACCTGCCTACGATATTTAGGATTCCGGGGTGAGCACATCCAGTTATTACAACCAGTCCTTGATCGGTATCTACAATGAGAGATTGCTCTACTGTCGAGGTACCCATTTCGCCGGTGGAATATATTCCTTGGGATATCTGCATTGTTTCGCCCACATCCTTATATTCTGCACCCTGAGATTTTATCCCCTCTCTCCATGAATCCGGAAATGATGCCGGTATATATACTGTGACAGCCGAGTTTGTTCCTAAAAATCCGCTCAGCCCGCCTGTATGATCTCCATGAATGTGTGAAATAACGACCGTATCGATATCTTCAGGATCTATATCCATTGTTTCCATATTGGAGAGCAGTATTTTACTGTCACCTCCGGTATCAAAAAGAACCGTTTCTCCAGGTGTCCTAATGACACAGCCAAATCCCCACCCGGTTGATAGATCGGGATTAACACTATAGTTATCGTATACTACCGAGATTATTACCTGCTCCTCGACAGGTATTGTATCGAGCTCTTCTTCCTCAAGAGCGGTATTAAGCTGCAGTGAGTCGCATGAACTTACCATAATCACCTCCAGGCTTACTAAGAGGATAAAAAAGCACAAGTAGATAAATCTACTTATCATAACGGGATAATAGTACCTATGTTAGAAGAATGCAATAAGGCATTGAACCGCAAACAAATCTCACCAGGGTGAGGATGATTCTTTATCCCGGTGAGACTCAAGTTCAGGTAGTAGTACAGATTACAATACGATGGATTGTGCATCCCGGGACAATGTATATACTAGAAAGCAAGTGCCCGGTATCTTAATAGTTGTCTATCCAAATTATAAGAGTATTGACAAGCATTAATTTCGGGGGTATACTCCACCCGTAAAATATAATATCGTATGAGAATTGGTGTGGTAGAGGAGGCATTGAGCCGCCACCTTTAAGTGGGCACTTGGATGACGGGGAGCCAATAGTGAAACCGACCTCAAATGGTCGGTTTCGTGTTTTCAGTGGGTATTATGCCTGAGGAGGCTAAAGATGAAGAAGGCAATTATAATTGCTGGCTCGTTACTAGTTATCTTGTTCTTCAGCTTGACGGTCTCCGGTTGTTTAGGCCCTATGGCTGGTACGGCTGAGTGGCATGCCACCCAAGCATCCGAGTTGATTGAACAGGGTCGCTATGATGAGGCTATAGAGGAGTACAATAAGGCCATCGAACTTGACCCTAACTTAGCTGTGGCCTATTGCAATAGAGCCTACGCATATAATGAGAACGGACAGCCTGACCTAGCCATCACCGATTGTAACAGGGCCATTGAACTTGACCCAAATTATGCTACAGCTTACAACAACAGAGCTGTAGCATATTGGTACAAAGGACAACATGATCTAGCCATTGCTGATTGTAATAAGGCCATCGAACTGGAACCTAGCTTAGCCGGGGCCTACCAGAATAGAGCCTCTAACTACAACAATACTGGACAGTATGACCTAGCCATCGCTGACTGTAACAAGGCGATCGAGCTTGACCCCAAATTGGCTATGGCCTACAGCGAAAGAGCCGTGGCCTACCTCTACAAAGGAAAGCCTGACTTAGCCATTGCCGATTGTAACAAGGCCATCGAGCTTGACCCAAGTTGGGTCATAGGCTACAACAATAGAGCTGTTGGTTACAACAATGTGGGACAGTATGAACTTGCTATCATCGACTGCAATGAGGCCATAAGGCTTAACCCCAATATGGTGGAGGCCTACGGCGAAAGAGCTTGGGCATACAAACAACTCGGTAAGGAAGCTGAGGCTATAGCTGACTTCGAGAAGCTTATCACTCTGACTACTGACCCTCAGTGGATTGAATGGGCAAGGCAACAAATAGATGAACTACAAAGCCAATAGTGAAACTGACCTCATGAGGTCAGTTTCGTGTTTTTACGGGACAGATGATTTTCGAAGAACACTCACTCATAAATTTGCATAAAGGTCTAATCAATATTGGACTGGATGCGCTCATGCTAGAAGGCTATTCCAGAGTTGGGTGGGTTCCTAAAAAATTACCAAATTATGTAATGTCTGCACAACCATGGAATATCCCCATGCATCTTGGAACTATCGAAATAAAAAATAGCCCAATACGTTGCGTTCATTTAATAAGAGAGTGGAGAGAACCAGCCTTTTATCATCAATTTATAGATAAAAGGCAATACGAAGTATGCTACAGAAATATATATATGGTTCTTGACTCTGATCTGTACAATACAAATATATATCGGGAAATAGGTTCTTTGAGAGTAAAAGGAGGATTATTGCCTAATAATGTAGTGAACATAGAATGGAAGAGCGATTTAGAAGACAAGTTGTTGAAGTCACTTAACGAAGATACATTATTAAATCTTGATTTGGGTGGGCTTAAAGAGGATATCACGATATGCAGTTTTCCAGAGCTTTTACAATGGGAAATATCTTCGAGTCAGGTTAGCACCAGAAAGAAACCTCTAGGTATATCTGTTGATACTACCCCGTCCAGATTGCAGTGGGATTGTTATGAAAGAATAGCTCACTATTTAAGTAAGACTACATATTAGCGATTTAAATTTAATAATGATGTTGTCTCGATAACACAGTATCAAATACTAAGTGGTTGTTCGATTATCCAGAAAATTGTTGAAATCATAGTTGAAAATTTAGCCAATCATGAAGATATCAATTTTTGTTATTACATTAACAGCGGTTTCGTTATTTGGCTCGTTGATTGCCGGACATGCTGCCCTAGCAGATGGCAAAGAGATGTTCAGTGCTAGTAAAAGCGAGTATCTAAAGGATCTTGCCACGGAGTCCTCAGATTACGGCAATGGCAAAAGTAACTTGTACAAAACTCTCTATCTTTTAAGTAATAGCAATAACTCCTGCCTTGATTCAGAATCGGTTTTAATCCCAGTGACGGAAAGAAACGAGGAAACAGAGTCATCTATGACGCCAGAAGATGAGTCGTCCGAAGAATTACTTTTCGAAGATAACTTTGATGATGTAAACAGCGGATGGCCACGGACGTCATTAGAAGCTTATGCTTTTAACTATGAAGAAGATGAATATTACATACAAGTCAATAACCGAGACTGGGCAGCTTGGGTTTGGAACACTAAAGCTGGACAACTTTGGGATTTTGCCGTTGAAATCGACACTAAGCCAGTCAGTGGACAAAACCCTGGGACATATGGGGGCTTGGTTTTCCGACTTAAGGATAATGATAATTTCTATGCCTTTGAAAAGTCTGGAGACGTACGGTATCGCTTGCGTAAACGTAGTAATGGAGTTTTTCAAGACATTCAGTACTGGACATGGGCAGGAACTAATAAAAGTAACGATGAATTTAATCATCTCATGGTTACCTGTCAAGGAATACAAATCGATCTATATGCTAACGGACACCACTTAGCATCTATAACTGACGCCTCTTACGATAAAGGTTATGTAGGTATGATTGTCGACACAGTTGAACCTAATAAACGCTATCACTTTGATAACATTAAAATATACGAGGTCCATAACCTACCATCCGAGACCTATTACTTGCCAACCGTCACAGATATGAGGCGTACACCTACCAGGATAGCCCTTTCTATAACAATACCACTCGGTATGTGGATGGCAATATTCATAGCTAGGAAAAGGGGTCGCCTTAAGCCTATGCCTTGGTGGCTTATTCTATGGGTTTCTTCATTCTCAGTTCTATTCATTGTTTTCGTTCTAACGGGTCCCCAAGCTAATAAAGTATCGACTTCTACCGGGACTGCAGTGGGAGTAGCTTTCATCATAACCTGGGTTACTTTTATTATTAAGAACTGGAGGCGAAAGAAGGTTAAGTCAGTCATCCAGCAAAAAATCTCAGACAGAACGTCTGAAGAAAAGATAACCTATACAGAAAAAGCTTCAGATGGCTATAGTGGCCTCAGGGATGTTGATGTTACTTATACCAAGGTCATAGTGAATCACAAGGGTAATATACCCTGCGTTATAGAACTTCCTCTAAACTACTCTCCGAAGCGGTGGCTTGGATGGGGAATATTCTTTATTAGCATGGGGGGCCTCACCTTGGGGCTGGGTGCATATTATAGTGGAATGTTCTTTTTCTATTTACCATACGCCTTAATGCTTACCATTCCTGGGATATATTTTACAGTTCGTAGTAGATGGCCGAGTAAACGTTTTGTCTCGTTGAGCGGAATACGATTCATAGATAAGGATGTTTTCAATTCTTGGCGTGATGAAGCGAACCCAGAGCAGTTTATAAGGCGCATACCCTACAGGGTTAAAATAGACAATCTTATGGCGTATACCGATATTCCTTCAGAAAAGGCGGTGACTTTTAAAGAATGGGCCAAGCGTATCTTTGATATTGAGAATCCATCCGTCCTTGAGAGTTCAAAAGGTAATAGACCTTTCATAAGGATAGAAACCGACCAGATATTCTGGATAAGAAAATCGAGTAAACAAGAAGAAATAGAGAAGGTTAGAGAGGTATTAGAACTAATAGCTGAAAACATTGAAAAGGAGCAATGGTAACTGGGTACAAGTAGCTATGAACATAGAGAAGAGGCGAAGGCTCTATGATACATTATCCTATACTTTCATTCTACTATCAGCGGTGTTTTGGTATGTCTTTAGCGAAAGGATGCAGGAGGCACGGGCAGATGCCGTAAGCAATATTCCTATCGGTTACCTGGTTACGGCATCTATTTTCACCATAATAGCGATCGTATGCTATAGACGCAGAAGACGTTTATAGTCTTCTAGAAACAATGCTGCTCTAATTATTAAAGCTAATACAAGGGGATTGGTATATCGAAATAATAATCTTAGTGAAGTAGGATATGAATCAGGTTAAGGGTGGGAAAAGAAAAGGCTGGTTCTGGACAGGGGTGGGGCTACTTATTGGTAGCGCTTTCTTCTGGTGGGTTTTTGGCCTTTCGTTTAACACAGACGATGTGGGGGTACTTATGTTTATATTCACCCCAGCTGCCCTTCTCACAGTTATTGGCCTTTTCTGCATCAGGCGTAGTAACCGACCAAGGACAGATACTGAACCAGCAAAATATCGGCATAAGACGCTTGAGGAGGTAACCCGCATTGATCGGGCATATCCAGCTATGATATGCCCCAGTTGTAGCTACGATGCAAGCTTTCTTGGTAAGAAACGACGTTTCACATTTCACGGATTTCGAAGCTACTGCCCGAACTGCGGCCAGTATTTGGATAAATCCATACCCACCATCATTGAAGGCGAACTAAAGGGCACTAACTTTCGAATAGACGAGGCAACCAATACGCTTGTTCAAAAAAAGAGGCCTCTTTTTACCCAGACATGGATTAGAGAGAATATACCTATGTCTGAAATAGGTGCTGTCAGCTTCTATAAATTTGTTGTTACCAGCCAGTACGGAAGCTCAGATTACTATTCCTGTGACCTTTTATTAAACTACAACTGGCGAAGGCTTATTTGTAAGGGTAATGCACAGGAAATACTAAGTACAGCCTATTCTATAGGGCGACGTATCGAGAAACCAGAGGATAAAATAGGGGAACTTGGTGATTATCTATATAAAACATTAAATTTGCCATCGCAGTCCATTGGGGTATGCCATGGACTCCAAGAGCCTCTGAAGATTGAATATATAGGCTATGAGTTAGATAAGAACAAGTTCGAGATTGAGGGCATTATACCTTTAGAGAACCCAGATATCGATAAAATACTTGTACTACATTGTGCTAGCTATGACCATTACTACTACTTGGGCTATGTATTAAACTGCAAGGTGATCGATAATGTATGGACGCATCGTAAGAAGAAAATGGCTGGCCTGGGGCACTTGAAGGAAGTTGAGTGGCGAGGTGGACCATTATCTGAGTATCTCAACAGCGATACCAGTCTTAAAGAACTGCTGGTAAATCACCTTGACGAAGCCAAGTGTGGTATTGTCATTAGCCCAGACCAATGCAGTGGTAGCCTGTTAATGATATTTGGTGATGGTTACCCTAGGCAGTGGGGCAGGCTACCTAAGTCAATGTTTCCGTCGACAAATAGACTTGAAGTCGTTAAAAAAGTTGCTGAAAAGGTAAGGGGGTTTTCGTCTTAATTACTATTCTCAATATAAGGCTATCGTGATTGATTTAACTAATTGTAGGAAACAGGTTAATCCATGCGCTTTTCCCTCGCTTACACTGAAGTGGAAATTCGTATTGAGGGTATTGACAAGTGAAAATTATGGGACTATAATCCGCCCGTAAAATATAATATCGTATACGAATTGGTGTGTTAGAGGGGGCATCGAGCCGCCACCTTTAAGTGGGCACTTGGATGACGGGGAGCCAATAGTGAAACCGACCTCAAGCGGTCGGTTTTAATGTTTATAAAGGAGGTGAGCGTCTTCAATTAAAATGATTTTTTCAAACAAGATTATTAATAAATTGGAGGTGAATGGAAGATGAAGAGGATAATTGCCGTGGTTGCAGTAGTAGCATTGATACTTGGGCTTGGTGTTAGCTCATCTATCGCTGCGGGTGAAGAGTTACATGTTGGCCCTGGGGAGGATTACGATACTATTTCCGAGGCACTGGAAGCTGCCAGTGACGGTGATACCATAATTGTTCACGAGGGCACTTATGACGAGAATGTAGATGTCTCGAAAGCGGTAACCATTGAAGCAGCTGAAGATGACGAACCGCTTGTTGATGGTCATGAAGGGCCCGCCTTTATATTTACTGCAAATGGGGCGACATTAAAGGGCATTGGTGTCGTTTCCAGTGGTGAAGATTCGAAAGGTATAGCGGTGTATTCAGCTCATTGCCTTATTCAAGAGAATCGGATAAGTGGAGAAGATATCACCGGCATTTTGTTGGATAATGGTGCTCAGCACAACCAAATAATAGACAATGAGGTTGAGGGGACTGTAGCGGGCATCATTTTGGAAACAGGATGCCATCATAACAATATACAGGCTAATGGTATCTTTGAAACAACAGATTTGGGTATATCGATGACAGATAGTCACCACAATACAGTTTTTAAAAATACTATCGAGGCAGAAAGCGAATACGAAGAGCGATATGCCATTATAGCGAGTGAAGGTTCTTCACAGAATACCATAACAGAGAATCGGATCTTCGGTTGCTGGACTCAAGGTATCTCATTGTATATGGAGTGTGCCAGTAATTTGATATTCGATAATGTCTTTAGTGGTGACTTTGAGGATTCAGCTATAAATATCGAATGCTCATCGAATAACGAGATCGTCGATAATCTGATAACCGGCTCCTGTGGATGGAATGGTATTAGTATTTATGGCTGCTGTGCAGATGAAGAGAACTGCCCAGAAGAGGAAAATGGTGATGAAGTCCCCATGATATTAGCTGTTGATAATCTTGTTGAAGGCAATACATTGGACTTAGAGGGCGAATCAGCAATCTGGGCATATGAAACAGCTATCGGAACCACAATTGCGGGTAACTTTGTCAGGGGCTGTTACTCTGGAGGGGACCCTGATGGTGCTGCCATAAATGTTCAAGACTATACTCTCATTGTTTATAATGTTGTCTCAGCGGAATGTAGCATGGGGATATATGTCAAGAATTTCAATGAAGTGCGACAAAATGATGTCTCTGGTTGCGAGAGAGGTATAGTCATTGGTCCTGATGAAGGAAACCTAGTATCAGATAACTTTGTCTATGATAATTCTGAAGTCGGTATTTTGCTAGATTTATCATTTGATAACACTATCGAAAATAACGTTGTAGTCAGCAACGGAACTGATGATGAAGGAGGAATTGGGATACTGCTTGAAGGTGCTATTGATAATGAAATCATAAATAACACTGTTTACAACTCTATATGTCATGGCATCGCAGCCGTAAGTACCAACGGGAATCATGCTGAGAATAACGTTATCCAAAACAATATAATTATGTTTAATGGCGATGGGGATGATTGTTATGACATGTACGATGATAACTACCTAGATAATGAGAACATTTGGGAGCCCAACTTATGGGATACTGCGAACTTTGAGGAGGAGCTTTAATTCAGGCGTTTGTTCAGGGGGATGAGGCTAACCCCCTTATCCCCCAGCTCTAAGTAGTCATTTTGAATTGTAGTTTACTGTGTATCTATAGAGGAGGCATTGAGCCGCCACCTTTAAGTGGGCACTTGGATGACGGGGAGCCAATAGTGAAACCGACCTCAAGCGGTCGGTTTCGTGTTTATAAAGGAGGTTACTATGAAGGTAATGCTTCGAACTATCGTCAAGATAGCACCTGGCAAAACGGTAGAGTACATGGAGGTAGAAGCTAAAAGCAGGTCTTTATCGAGTAAATACGGAATGCCTCCCTGGAGGCGTTATCACCCTCTCACGGGAGATTCAATGCATACAATAGTATACGAGATGGAATTTGATAGCCTTAAAGAACTGGAAGCATCTTTCGAGAAGATGTTTGCGGACACGGAAAGACAGGAGATCATGGCAAAGTCTGATAAAGCTGTTGTAAGTCACGAAAATGAGATTTATATGCCCATGCCATATAACTAATTCAATATTTCTTCTTATTTGAGTGAGAGCTGTGTGGATAAAAGTACCTTACTGAAGGGTTTAAAGGAGGAAAGGGATGTCAAAATATCTAATGCTGTGGGAACTCGATCCAACCAAAGTCCCAGCTGACAGGAAGGAGCGTGCTGCACTATGGGGACCAATGATTCAAATGGTCAAGCAGCAGATGAAAGATGGTACTACCAAGGACTGGGGTGTTTTTGCAGGTGGACTAGAGGGGTATTCGGTTTCAGATGGTAATGAGATGACCCTCGCCAAATCAGTTCAACGATATCTTCCCTACGTTACCTTTACCGCTTACCCCATCATTACTATTGACCAGATGGAAGAGGTCATTGAAGACTTAAAGAAGTAAGCCTTAACACAATACCCACACAGCTAATATATTCGGGCTCAGGTTTAATACCCGAGCCCTTTTTCGTTTGATATCGGTTATAATTGACGTCAAGATTCGAGTTTATCTTAGATTCGTATTGAACACTCTGGCTTAATGTTCAATAGAGCTGTATCATCAAGAATATGGTAAATAAATAGCCCCCTCCGGGGATTTCCCGGAGGGGGCTATTGGTATCCGTAGTACTGTCCCTTAAGGGTTAAGGCCTCCTTGTCCTGACGATAAGGACAATCACGACCACGATAAGAGCCGCACCGATACCGATCACAGCATAGATCCAGGTAGGAACTATCTGCTGAGTTGGCGGTATGTTTA
>Ga0209164_1003004_pt1 | contig 16702 bp, 16 predicted proteins | sample MTBNYHSulfiMetaG_FD_187458 | JGI IMG/M metagenome (GOLD analysis project Ga0209164, IMG submission 187458) | Enrichment culture microbial communities from rom New York Harbor, USA that are MTBE-degrading - MTBE-NYH (New York Harbor Sulfidogenic)... | ecosystem: Environmental > Aquatic > Marine >...
TAGCGAATATTGTCCCGAAACCGAGGAGAAAAAAAACAGCGATCACGTAAATGCGAAATCGAATCCATTTCTTTTCCTTAACCTTCATGGCAACATGACAATCTGATCAGGGGTGGGTTGTCTGAGCCCTAACTCTTCGACCGCCTTGGATTCCAAATTTTGAGGGGATCGCAAAAGGGCCAGTTCCAGTCGCAGTTTTCGATTGATCTCTTTGAGCCTCATTTCTTCTTTCTTTAACTGGCTCACGTCATACCCGATCTGGGTCATTTCAAAATTGGACCATACATAGCCGATCCCTGTGCCCATAAAAAGAAACAGCATGAGGACAATTAAAACGACCTGTCTTCGGGTAACATGGTATCGGCGCTTCTTAAGCCGGGAGTTCCTGAGCCGAACGCCTGTCTTTGCGTTGCGCGAGGTCATCATCCTCGATAGTCTTTCCGGTCTCGTCATATCGCAACCCTTTCTGCAGCCCTCATGACAGCGCTGCGCGCCCTTGGATTGTCTTTGAGTTCTTCCGGGTCAGGTTTCAGTCCCTTTTTGAACAGGCGTCTGAACAGCGGCACCTTTCCACAAACACACTGAGGAAAATCAGGTGGACAGGTGCATGACTGCTCCCAGCCCGCCATGGCCTGTTTGACCCGTCGGTCTTCCAATGAATGGTAGGACAGCACGACCAGTCGTCCGCCAGCGCTCAACAGCGATGGAATTTTATCCAGAAATATGTCGAGGCTTTGAAGTTCTCTGTTAACGGCTATTCTGAGGGCCTGAAATGAACGCGTTGCTGGATGCCTGGACCTGTATCGGCGAGATCTGGGAGATGCTGCATCAATTACGGAAGCCAACTGGGAAGCGGTTTTAATCGGTTCCTTTTCGCGCGCGTAAACAATGGCCCGCACAATTGATCGGGCACTTTTTTCCTCGCCATACTCTCTGAGTATCTTTTCGAGATCGCGTGCGGGGAGGTCATTTACAAGATGACCTGCGGTCAGCTCGTTTTTGGGATTCATTCTCATGTCGAGAGGCTCCCCTTTGCTGAAGCTAAATCCTCTGCCGGAGTTCTCAAGCTGGTAAGAGGACATCCCCAGATCCAACAAGACGCCATCGACCCTATTGAGACTGAGGTCTTTCAAGACATCAGCCAAATCGGCAAAATTCGCCCGGATGATGCATACGTTGGTAAAAGCAGCGAGTCTCCTTTTGCATAGACTGACGGCGTCGGGATCTCTATCCAGGCAGACCAGGCGCCCTCTGCCGGCCAATCTGTCTAAAATCGCTTGGCTGTGCCCCCCGGCACCGGCGGTTCCATCCACATACGTCCCTTCCGGGTGATGGACAAGGTACTTGACGACCTCTTTTACAAGCACCGGTGTATGAGGATAGTCCAAAATGGATGGTCTCGTAAAAGCTTAATGATTTCAGGTTCCGGAACACTGTTTTCAGGCCTGACTCCTTAGGGAAATAGACCTTAGACCGCGAAATGCCTCCCATAAAAATCTTTGACGACCGACTGAATTGCCATGTTCCCGATCTCTATGCACAAAAATATTTCTGCTTCGGGGACCGGATTGCACCGGTTAAATCCTCAGTTCCAAGAGGGATGGGCTGGCCTCCGGGAAGCCATCCTTGACCCTTTCAAACTCTTCGTCCCATCGCCCCTTGTCCCAAATCTCAAATTTCTTCAGTTGTCCGGCGAGCACCACCTCTTTCTGGAGACCCGCATCTTCTCTCAGACTGGGGGGCAGCGTTATCCTCCCATTCTTGATTCGACATTCTACCGCGGATGATATAAATCCTCTCAGAAAGGCGATTCCCGCCCTGTCAAAGAGGGGTAGATTCGCTGCCTTGTCTTCGAGGACCTGCCAGTCCTCTTTGGCAAAGGCCCAGAGGCACCGATCCTTGCTGGTGACCACCAGGCAGCCATCCCCCTTCTGGTCCAGCACCTCCCGGAATCTTGTCGGGATGGCCAACCGGCCCTTGTCATCAAGGATATGGTTTGAGCGACCTCTAAACATAATATTCATGGCACTGTATGGCAGTTTATCCCACTTTGTGACACTATCTGCAAAAAAATGAGGTTTGTCAAGAAAAAAAACAGGAAAACAAACTATTTGGCGAACTTTTTTCTCTTTGTGCCAGTCCCTTTGGATCAAACCCAATATCATGTGGTCAAAAATCGTCCTACCACGACATGGATGGGCTCTTTGGATTGTCAATTCATGATTGACGAGTGAAGAACGTGATAGGGCCTTTAAAAAGAGATTGTTGCGTTCCGGGCGTGCATCTTCTTGTTTCCAAAGCCTTATTCAATCGACAATCATCAATCCATGCAGCCGGTTGTGTGTTTTCAACAAAGTATATGGTGCTGGCTTCGTTTTTCAGGGGCCAAGGCCGGCGCCGGTCAAAGTAACGGAACCATGTTGCGTCGTCAGTATCCGATAGGCTTGACGCCATCAAGAAATCACGTTAGCCTTATGTTCTCTTGAGAGCAGAAAAAACCGTGCAAGCGTGAGGGGGAGATTGAAATGGAAGAAAAAATCCGGATCATCGAGGGGGACATCACCAGACAGGCGGTGGATGCCATCGTCAATGCAGCCAATACGTCCCTCTTGGGGGGAGGAGGGGTTGATGGGGCGATTCACCGTGCGGCCGGTCCCGAACTTCTGGAGGAGACCCGGCAGATGGGAGGATGCCCGACCGGGGAGGCAAGGGTGAGCAAGGGGTATCGGCTCCCTGCCAGGTGGGTGATCCACACGGTTGGGCCTGTCTGGTCCGGGGGGCACAGGAATGAAGAGGCCCTCCTGGCCAACTGCTACAGGAACAGTCTCCAGGCGGCAGTGGACATAGGGGCCCAAACCATCGCCTTCCCTTCCATCAGCACGGGCGCCTACCGGTTCCCGCTGGAAAGGGCCGCCGAGATCGCCATGCGGGAAACCCAGCGGTTTCTTGAACAAGACAGCACCCTGAAAGAGGTGATCTTTGTCTGCTTTGGGGAACGGGTGTTAACGACCTATCGGGATGTGTTTCAACGGGTATTCGGCGGATAACGGTTATGGTTCCGGATGTTAAGGATATCGAGAGGGCCGGTGAGCGGCCGAAGGGCGTGATTCAGAGGTCTCCCCTGGTTCGTTCGGGATATTTCAGCAGGATGTTGGGGGCTGAAATATTGCTGAAGTTGTAAAACCTAAAGGAGGCCGGGGCCTTTAAGGTGAGGGGGGCCTCTAACCGTCTCTCTCAATGACAGCCCGAGGAGAGACGGCACGGGGTTTTCGCCGCATCGGCCGGCAACCTTACCCCTGGCCTCTGGTTTGTCGGGCGCGTTCCCGTCCATCGCCGGAGGCCCGCCAACTAAGGCACTCAGGTCTTCCGGCTAATTCACTGCCAGTCCCTTTACCACCCCTTCGGCGTCTGACATCATCCGGTCAAAAAGCGCTTTGATCGTGGGGATATCATGGGCCAGACCGACCCCCTGGCCGCAGGAGATAATCCCTGCATCCAGGTCGCCCTCCCTGTACATCTTCTTCGCCTTTTCACCGGTGGCGATATTGAGGATCTCAGGCAGACCGGCCTGATTGGCCTCCAGCTCCGTAATCTTCCTGGCCGCTGCATTGGTCCAAACCCGGTGGGTGGCACCGATGGAGCGCATGACCAGCATGGTGTCCAGTTCGCTTGCCTGGACCAGGGCCTTCTTCAGGGCCTCATGGATGGGCGCCTCCCGGGTGGTCAGCAACCGCGTGCCGATAATGACACCCTGCGCACCCAGGGCCAACAACGCGACAAGGCCCCTCCCGTTTGAGACGCCGCCGCCGCCTATCACAGGCACACGGAGGCTCTCCACCGCCTGGGGGACGAGCACAAGGGTTCCGATATCCAGCTTTCCGGTGGCGCCCCCGTTTTCATAACCGACCACGGTGATCATGTCCGCTCCCATCTCCTGGACCTTGAGGGCATAACGGATCCCCACGCATTTGTGGATCCAGGTCAGGCCTGCCTCCTTGAAGCGCGCACAGAGCGCCTCGGGTGCCGAATGCCCGGACGTCTCAACGATTTTGACCCCCTTCTCCAGCAGGACATCCAGATAATCATTATTGTCGATGGGACGCATCATGGGAAAGAGATTGAGATTGACCGCAAAGGGCCGGTCGGTCAGATCCAGAAGCTGATCCAGGGCCTCTCCAAAGGACTCCCGGCTCGGGTAGATAGCCGAGGCAAGGATGCCCAGCCCCCCGGCATTGGAGATGGCCGCGGTAAATTCGGCCGTGGAGATATGCATCATGGTGCCCCCTACGATGGGGTATTGCACCCCCAGCATCTCTGTCATCTTTGTCTGAAACATGGAATCCCCCTATCATTAGATATTGACGATTGAAGAATGAATATTGAAGATGGACGCTGCAGTCGGCCTCGCAGCTCAGGCAACGGCACTCCGCAACCAACGGCAGGTTTCATACGAGGCTTAGAGGGTAACGGGCATCCAGCATCAGAAACCAGGGATCGATGGTCGTAAGCCAGGGATTAAAAGAGCCTGTCCCAGCATCCTGGGTCCGGTATCCAGCAACCAGTTTCATACAAGATTGTTTTTACAATAAATCCACGGAACAGACAAGAAGAATCCTGCAGACCCGGGCGGGACAAGAACAGACCGGCCAGGCATCAGGGATTTATGTTGCGCAAAACAGAGGCATTTGCTATCAGATTTATAGGTGGCATCATAGGAGGATTTTCCCCGCTTCCTGTATGAAACTCGAATTATGCAAACCTGTAAATTCAGTTTCTTGGTTGATCCAACTGGGCGCTTTGGCGGCCATCGGCAGGGCTGACTTCTGCCAATGGAGATTCGCAGTCTCGCAAATAAAGGAGGTTCGCATGAGACGTTTTCAATTATTATGTTGCCTGGTGGTCGGCGGATTCCTGTTCGGCTTCGTAATTCCCGTGGGGGCTGGCGCAGAGAGTAAAGAGGGACCGTCAGGCCGGTTGACGTTGACCAAGGTGGCGCTGTTCAAAAGCGGCGTGGGCTATTTTGAGCTGCGCGGGAAGGCCCCGGCAGGGGAAGGGATTCCCCTTGGTTTTAAACGGGAACAGATGAACGATCTGCTCAAAAGCCTTACGGTCCTCAATCTGAGCGGAGGGGGGGTGGGCAGCATTGTCTACGACAGCACGAAGACCGCGGCCCAGGAACTGAACGAGTACGCTTTTGATTTCAAAAAGGGCGACGGCCTCCCCCAGGTCCTGGAACAACTTCAGGGAAGTCCCATCGAAATGGCGACCGGGAGTTCGGCCGTCAAAGGGACGATTGTCGGGGTCGAAAGGCGGATGACCCTGAAGAATGACATTCAGATCCCGCTTTTTTATCTGAGCATGATTGACGATAAGGGCCAGTTGCGAAGCTTTCATACTGAGGAGATAGTCGGAATTCGATTTCTTGATGAGCGATTGAATCAGGATCTGAATCGGTATCTGGCGATTCTGTTTCAAAAGCACCGCAAAGATGAGAAGGCGCTCGTTGTCACGCCGACCGGCGAAGGCATGCAAAATCTTCTCGTCAGTTATGTGGCAGAGGCCCCGGTATGGAAGGCTACTTACCGAATCGTCATCCCCGAGGAGAATAACAAGGCGAAACCGTTTCTCCAGGGATGGGCCATTGTCGATAATGTGAGCGGAAGAGACTGGAAAGGAATTGAGCTTTGCCTGGTCAGCGGACTCCCCATATCGTTTATCCAGAATCTGTATGACCCCCAGTTCATTAAGCGGCCCGTGGTCAGGATGGAAAAGGAGGCCCCCGTGGCCCCGGCCATACCGGAGGCAGGCGTGCACATGGACCGGATGCGGATGGCGCCGGCGCCCATGCCAAAAGCTGCCATGAGGCAGATGGAATCCTTTGCAGAGGGTCGGGACATGAACGAATTGCGCTCTGAAGAAATCAACCTGGACGAACGGATGAGGGACCTAAAGGCGGAAACGGCGACCCGAGAGGTGGGGGAGATGTTTGAATACCGGATCGACCACCCGGTGACCATTGAACGGAATCGCTCGGCCCTGGTCCCGATCTTGGCAAAAGAGATCGATGGTGAGGTCGTGGACCTCTACAACGAGGCGGTCAGGCCGGGCAATCCGCTGGCAGCCGTTCGTCTCAAAAACAGCACCGGTCTGGCCCTGGAAGGGGGTCCGTTGACCATCATGCAGGGAGGGAGCTACGCCGGAGAGGCCCTCACCCGAACCCTCAAACCGGATGAGGAGCGGTACATCACCTATGCCGTGGACCTGGGCCTCCATGTGCATACCAAGGCGGGAACCAAGACCGAGAAGGTGGACCGGGTAATTGTCAGCCGGGGGGTGGTGCGCATGCATCGCGCAGTTATTGAGACAAAGGTCTATACCCTCGACAACAAGGACCCCCGATTAAAGACGGTGGTGATCGATCATCCCCATCATTCGGGCTGGAAACTGCTTAATGAAGACAAACCCGTAGAGACGACGGACAATTACATCCGCTTTGAAGTCAAAGCCCCCGGGCGGGGAATAACGACTTTTGCGGTCCGGGAGATGCGCGACAGCTGGGAAACCATTATGGTCACCAACCTGACGCCCGACCACATCGTGCTCTTCGCCGGCAAGGACTACCTGAGTGAAAAGACCCGGCAGGCGTTGGAGAAGATCGTGGCCTTGAAATCCGAAATCAGCTCCATGGACCGGGAGCTAACGGCACTGGAAAAGGGTCGCGACCAGATCTTCAAGGACCAGAAACGGCTCCGCGAGAATCTCCAGGGGTTGGGACAGACCACCGAAGAAAAGGACCTCCGGAGCAGGTATATCAAGCGGCTCGATCAGCAGGAAACTCGGTTGGAGAAAGAGCGGGAGAGGCAAAAGGCATTGGAGGGTCAGCGGGAGACCAAACAGCGCGATCTCAATGGCCTAATCAGTTCACTGGAGCAGGATCTGAGCGTACAGGAGCAATAACCGGGCGCTAAAAAATCGTCATTCAAAATCTCTAAACCCCGACGTGAGGCAATTATGGTTTGTAGTGTGCCCGTGGGGGCAAGGCCGGGGGAAAACGACTCACGGCATCACCACAAGCCTGACACGAATGCCCAATGATCCCCGGATTGGGACTATCGCTGACGCACAACCTTGAAGTTGCCGACACTGCCCTGAACGGCGACATTAGATAGAAGCGTAAACGAAGCATGATAATGGGAGGCAGACGGGCATGAAAAAGACGGCTGTCGTGCTATTGATCGTCCTGCTCGCGGTCGGCGGGTCGCTCTATTATATCTGGCACCAGGCGACCCTCCTCCCTGAGTGGTACCAGGCCGGGAAAGCGGGGGCCTTGGACGGGAGCGTCATCTGGTATGAAAGAGACATGGAAGGAGCAAGAGCGGCCCTGGAGCGGGAGATTGAAGATCAACTCCGAAGGTCCTCCACCCGCGCCGGACAGGTCGAGGTCGTGCTGGATGCAAATGACGCCAATAAACTGTTTGCTGCCGTCATTTCAGAAAGCAGCGATAGATACCCGTACCTCAATGCCGTCAAGGCCTCAAGGACCCGCATCCGGGATGGAAAGCTGGATTTCGGGGTCGTGGTGGATGCCTCTGAGATCCTCAAAAATGCCCAGAAACAGGGCGCCGAGGCGGACCGTCCCGAGGTGACCCGTCTTTCCGGTCTACTTCAGGAAAGGGAGGTTTCCCTGGGACTAAACGGAAAATTCGGGGCGAAAGATGGCCGTCCCCAACTGGACGATGACGGGAAAATAAGCATCGGCGGCCTGACGGTTTCTCTGAAGACGATCACCGAGCGACTGGGCATTTCAGAAGATAACCTCAAAAAAAACCTGAAGGACTTCCAGGTCGGGAAGTTCAAGATAAACACCATCAGACCGGTCCGAAACACCCTGCTTTTAAAGGGCGCGATTCCCTCTCCCTGAAGGCCCCTCTCCCCTCAGAATCACCCGTGCATCCAGTGCCTTCAACCCCTCTCCGACGGCCCCCACCTTGACCGGATTGACATCTATTTCCTGGATCTCAGGGCGGTCCAGGAGGATCTGGGAAAGCCGCATCAGAAGGTCTTCCAGGGACTCCAGGTCCGAGGGGGGCTCTCCCCGAATGCCGGTGAGGAGCTTGAATCCCTTGATCTGGCGGATCATGTCCCTTGCATCGTCCCGGCTGACCGGCGCCACCCGCCAAACCACGTCCCCCAGGGCCTCCACGAGGATGCCGCCCAACCCGAAGAGGATGACCGGGCCGAAAACCTCGTCCTGCTTTCCGCCCAGCATCACCTCCCGGCCCTCTGTTATCATGGACTGGATCATCACCTCCGGATCGTGAGGCGAGACCGCCCGGCAGAGGGCCGCAAACGCGGAACGGATCTCCTCGTCGGCGTTCAGGTTCAACCGCACCAGCCCCTGGTCGGTCTTGTGGGAGATGTGGGGCTGAACCACCTTCATGGCCACAGACCCATGGAGGGTCTTCCATGCCTGAAGGGCCTCTTCGGCGGATCGGCAGAGGAAATAGGGTGGGGTGGGAAAACCGTACTCCCGGATCAGTTCCATGGCCTCATTCAGATAGAGGTCTTTGCGGCCCTTTGCGGCGCTGAGGATATCCTTTGCCTTTACAGCCCGCTCCCCCGTGGCCTCGCTGATCCCAAGAGGGCTGTGTTTGCGTAAGGCCCAGGTGTGGGAAAGATGGAAGGCCCTCATGGCATTTTCAGGGGAGGTAAAAATCGGGACGCGACAGTGTCTCTTCAAATAGTCTATTTCCACGGCCTCGCTGAAAATGACGGCAGCCACGGGCTTGTCGTAAATCTCCACCAGCCTCTCCACCTTCTGGATGAGGGCGCGGGAGGCCTCCTGCTCATACCCCCGGCGGTAACCGTGGCCCAAAAGAACCCCGTCCACGTCGTCGCGGCGAAGCATCTCTTCCACAATATGCTCGTAGACATCCAGGTCGAAGAGATCCCCCAGGTCCAGGGGATTCTGGAGTCGGATCACATTGGCCCGGAACCGGCTCTCGATCTTTTCCAGAAATTCCTTGGGAAAGGGGGGAAGGTCAAATCCATAATGGCCGCAGGCGTCCGCGGCAATAACCGCATGGCCCCCGGAACGGGAGACCACGGCCAGCCGGTTCCCCTTAAGCGGCGGAAAGGTAAGGATCTTCACGTGATCAATGGCATCCACCATGGTGTTGACCCGGACGCATCCGGCCTGTTCCAGGGCGTGGTCCACCAGCCGATCGTCCACAGACAGGGCGGCCGTGTGGGAATGGGCGATCTGGGCGCTGGCCCGAAACCGGTTGGACTTGTGGACCAGGATCGGTTTCTGGGACCGGGAGGCGATCTCCAAGAATCTCCGGCCATCCCTGAATCCCTCCAGATAGAGAAGGATGATTCGGGTCCCCTCATCCTCTATGAGAAAGGAGAGGAGATCGTTTTCATCCACATTGAGCTTGTTGCCCATGGAAACGAACTTATTGAGCCCGATATTTTCTTCCGCCAGAAACCCCAGGTAACTGAGTCCCACCCCGCCGCTCTGGGCCAGGATGGAGACCGGTCCGACCGACAGGTCTCTTCGGATGGGCATGAATGGGAGGACCAGGCCGTTTTCCAGATTGGTCACGCCGATGCCGTTGGGACCGATGAAGCGGATCCCGTACCGCGCCGCAACCTCTGTACATGCCCGCTCAAGGGGAAGACCTTCTTCCCCCATCTCGGAGAATCCGCCCGATTCGATGACCGCGCGGGTGATCCCTTTTCGGCCGCATTGCTCCAGGACGTCGGGAATGGTCCTGGCAGGGGTAAGAAGGACGGCCAGGTCCACGGGGTGGTCGATCTGATCCACTGACGGATAGATCCTCTGTCCGAAGATGACCCCCGGCCTCCTGCCCACCGAGAGGATTTCACCCTTATATCCAAAGGCCAGGAGATTTTGGACGATATTCTTCCCCAGATTGGCAGGATCCGGAGACACGCCCACCACTGCCACGCTGTTCGGATAAAAAATACTCTGCAATTCACTCTTCTGCCCTGTCATAAAATCTCCATCTCCTCTTTCCTGCTGCCTTCCCCATCACTTCGGCCAGCATCCTGTCGTCCATGAAACTCTTTTATGGGTTTCTTGAGCGATGCAACGTCATCCTTATTGGGCCATTCGATAAGGCGGCCTGAAAGTAAAAATGCACCCCAAGATCCATTTCAGCGCCGGCTCCCGGCCATCGCCGGGACAAGCTTCGCCGCGGTGACGACGTGAGAGGCCCTTTGTACGACCGTCAATGATGATCCAAGAAATGACGTGACCCTAAACAAGTGTATATGAAGTCTCGTCAAAGGTCACAGATCAAACGGGCCATACCCGGGGACCCGATTTCCTTTTCAAAGTATGGGTCGGGCCATTCATCTATCAGCCGGAATCCATGTTTCTCATAGGCACGCTGTGCCGCGCTATTCCCCATGTAGATCGAAATCTGCGCCTGACGATAGCCCTTCTCTCGTCCCAGATCAAGCACGTTGTCCAATAATCTGTCGACAATCCCTTTTCTACGAAATGCGGGAAGGGTCGCGACGCTGTCGATCACCCACGCCCCTTTGACGGAGGGCGGAATGCATGCCGTGATTCTTGGAGGCCCCTCGTCGGCCGTTTTCTTCGCAGGGGGCCTCCCCAGTTTTGCATAGACTTCGGGCAGGGCTTCCATGAGCCTGGGATAGCCCAGAATATCCGGATCGTAACCGCCAAGCCCGGATACAGGACCTGATTCGATCTCTGCCACCCTGAAGCAGGAGTAATGAAACAGGTGGGGGGCAGTTGTGGTCGCCAGGAGCTCTAAAAAGAGAAGGCAGCCATCTTCGGGTCGATCAAGGATGACTTCCCATATGCCTCGTTGCACGTGCGCCCTCCCCGCAGTCAATATGAGCCAGGCAAGGAACGGCGCATCATCCGCCCTGGCGTTGCGAATTTTCAGGTCCATCATCATCCTCTCATGGCGAACAAATCTTGTGGGTAACGAAGTCCATTGCACGAGCGGCCTCTAAGGGGGGAATCCCTGATAGAAAGGGCTATTCATATGCCCTGTGCGCATTCTGCACGGGCATCGCACTCATGCCCGAAGAAAAAAAGGGTTAAAGAAACGTCGGCCCCAGTCAGGTTTCTCGTGTAGGGGCGGACACAAAAGACAAAATACACTCGCTCCAGGACCTCAAGCCAGGCCTTGGCGGTTTTGGGAGAAATCTGGAGGTCCTCGGCCAGATTGGACAGGGCGACCGGGCTCCCCACCCGATGATCCATCCTTCCCAGCGGGAGTATTTGTGCAGTTCGTCAAACACGAGCAGCCGGTTGTCGCTGCTCCACCTTTTCTTGAGGATATCCTGACGCCCTTCATCGCAATCCCAGTCGAAATAGCGCCCTCCCGGAGACTCGCTGGCGAGGATCTCTTTGGCCAGAGTGGTCGTTCCAACCTGCCTGGGCCCCCCGATAAAGTGCATTTTCTTCTGCAGGTCCTGCAGCACATAAGGCGTAATGGTTCGTGTGAGGCCATTTTATCCTGAACTACAAAATAGTCAAGGCTGCTTCGTACTAAGGTAAAATATAGCCATAAAAACTGGAGGGAAGTCCTGACATAACTGGTACGGAACGCTTCTCTGTTCCCGGAATGGCCCTTTCCGATGTGACATCCGGAGCGATGAAAAACGCCGTGACCCCCATCCCCCTATCGGCAGCCCTTTTTGCCAGGGATCACCCCGCGCACGCCACCTATCAAATTCAGCGTATTGCCGTCTTGTTCTGGAATCAGGTGAATATGGCGAGGCGTAATGGTCCGGCCTTTGGAATTGGCTCTTAAGACGCCGGGAAAGGCGACCCAGCCAAAACCATGGTTTAATGATTCAGTTGCCAATGGGCCGCAAATAGGCTCACAGGACGATATCGGCAAAACCGTTAGACCGGTGCCCGAGCCTTCAGGTTCACTCTCACCCCTGGAAAATCCCGGATCGCTAAAACCCTCCCGCCCGGCGATTCCCTCTGCGACCTCTTCCTTCCTGACCAAGGGCGTCCGCCGCAAGCATGGCGTTGACGACTTTTTCAGGCGTGATCATGCCTGCTTCGTGATGGATGGATTGACCGGGAGCGCAGGCCTTCAGAGCCGCCTCCATGAGTTTTTGCCGGTCGGCGCTTTCCAGCCCTATGTCCGCAAGAGTGGTCGGCAATCCGACGGCCTCGCAGAAGGAAAAAACGGTCGCTGATTCGTCCCTCGATGCGTCTGTGAGTTGGAGCCCGGCTAAAACGCCAAAGGCGACCTTTTCGCCGTGGTAAAAAGAATGGGTTTCCGACAATGCGGTGAGACCATTATGAATGGCATGGGCTGCCGCCAATCCGGCGCTTTCAAACCCTATTCCGCTCAGCAGGATATTCGCTTCCACAATGTGATCCAGGGGCGGTGTGACGATATGCCTCTCACTGGCGACTTTAGCGGCCACACCATGAGTCAGCAAGGTTTCATAACAGAATTTGGCGATGAAAAGTCCTACCTTTGTGCCATAGCCGCCACATTCGTTCGGCGACCGGGTGCGCTCGCAAGACCTGGCTTCGAACCATGTCGATAGCGCGTCTCCCATACCTGCCACCAGAAAACGCGTCGGCGCTGCTGCGATAATCCCCACATCAACAAGCACGACCGCCGGGCTCGTTTTTTGATAACACACGGAAGCGAAAATGCCGTCCTCTGAGTACAACACCGCACACCTGCTGCACGGTGCATCGGTCGAAGCGATAGTGGGGATAATGATCACCGGTATGCCCGCCCGGTCGGCGACAATTTTGGCCGTGTCAATGGTCTTGCCCCCGCCCATTCCCACAAGAACATCCACATGCGTCTGCGTAACGACTTCCAACAACCGGCCCACCTCGCTTTGGCAACACTCGCCGCGGAATAATTCGATGGAGACGGTTTGCGCGCTCCAATCGATACCGCATCGTGGAAGTAACTTGGACTTCACCGAGGGCGACGCCAATATCAGCCCCGTTTCGCCCAGCGAATCGATCAGGGCAGGCAATTCGCCTATCGCACCGACTCCTTGAATGTATTTTCCGGGAAAGACTGCTTTATTAAACACGGAGACCTCCTATATTTTGGATGCCTTATGTGAACGCCGAGCTAACCGGCGCGTTCGGCTTGGTACCGAGCGTCCGAGTTGAGTGAAATCCAGGGACACTCTGTTGCCTTACACCCGCGGGTGTCTGGATGTGGGCAACAAGGTACGGCTTTTGGTCTGGCGGCAGCGCGGAAGCACTAAAACCGCCTTCAAAACCAATGGCCTCAAGCATGCTGATGACCTTCTTGGCATCTGAGGGTCGGAACCCATGAAGAGGCAGGATGCCTTCTTCGGGTATGGTTATTATACACTTTATTCTATTGCCTAAATGACGGAAATATTTTTTTGAAAAAATATGGTGGAATAGCCTCCCAACAATTAGTGCCTTATTCCCCGTTCCAGGTCCCGAGTTAAACCCTAAACCTCCGGCCTTTGAGCCCGAAACCTGGTGACCCTTGGGTTTCGGGGGCGGCCGCCTTGGATATATGGCATCCCGACAGCGGTCCATGGGAGCGAAATGACGTTCAATCCGGCCCCCAATGAATCTCAAACATACCTGGGGCGCTTCAAGGTAATCTCATAATACTGGTCTATGCCTTTCGATTTGATGATCTCGTTGATCCGCACCCAGGCTTTATACAGATTCTCGTCAAAATGGGTTTTTGTGCAGGGGAACTCATCACACTGGCAGCAGAAATCAACCTTCTTTTCCTGATGACAGGGACGTACCCCACAGTTTTTAAACAACTTACACTGCTCGTTGCGGCAGCCTTGGCAGTTTTCCGAAGCAAAATAGTCCAGCACTTCACTAAAATCACCAAATTTTTTAAAGGCCGGCTCTCCCAGCAGGGTCGCGTACCTCTGGGCATAGGGTGCGAAATTCCCCAATGATTCTTTGAGCTTCAGGCTGTGCCTGCGGACATCGCCGTCGACATGGGCAAAGCACTTTTCACAACTCAGGCCGCAAGGGGCCAATGACGCCTTAATCTTTTCATAGTCCATACCCATCTCCCTCCTTTGGTTTGCAGAATAGGGTGCAGGATAGCGATTCACTTCCCAAAACAAAAGTGGTATAAACGACAAACAGAGGGGCGATATCGGCATCCGGCCTATTTGAAAGCAGTTTCAAGAAAAAAAGTACCATGGATCAATCCATAAAAAAGGTTACCATTCTCGGGTGTTATCATGCCATGGCGACTACCATTTTTGGTCCCATGGATATCCTGAATCAGGCGGGACGACTCTGGAACCGGGTCCTTCATACCCCGCAAACACCGTTTTTTGATGTCACAATTGCCTCGGCGGACGGACAGCCTATCAGATGCACAAATAATGTACTTATCCAACCCCATTGCAGTATCGGCGCGATTGACCAAACAGATTTGATTGTTATCTCATCGGCCACCTATATCGAAGAAATTCTCAAAAGGGGTCCTGATCTGATTCCCTGGCTTCGGCGGCAATACTACCAAGGCGCCCATGTGGCGAGCATCTGCACAGGGGTGTTCTTGCTGGCGGAAACCGGTTTGCTGGACGGAAAATGGGCCACCCTTCATTGGGGGTTTGCAGGGATGTTCCGCCGGAAATACCCTCGCGTGAAGTTGCGACTGGAGAAAATGTTCATCGACCAGGATCGTCTCTATTGTTCGGCAGGAGTGAATGCAGGCATGGATTTATCCCTTTACCTGGTACAAAAATTCTGCGGCCGGCAAACTGCCATAAAAAGCGCCAAGACGATGATCCTGGACCTGGGACGAGAAAAGCAGGCCCCCTATAACACTTTCCTGTTTTCCAAAGACCATGGCGACCCTGTTGTGGTGAAGGCCCAAAAATGGATAGAGCAGCGCCATACCCAATCCATCGACTACGACAGGCTGGCCCGGAAACACCAAATGAGCCGCCGCTCATTGGAACGTCGGTTCAAACAGGCAACAGGGACAACCCCTTTGGGATACCTGCAACAGGTACGGGTGGAAGCGGCCAAGCGGCTGCTGGAGGAAGGGAGTCAGCCCTTCGATGAGATCACGAATATGGTGGGATACGAGGATATTTCCTTCTTCAGGAAGGTGTTTTTCAAGCTGACGGGCCTACGGCCCAGAGAATATCGCCAGCGGTTTGCTCCATACACCGTCAAAAATGTTCTGCAATGATTTTCCAAGGCACTTATTTTTAGCTTGTTCTCATGTCCGGAACCGTATGATAATGGCAGAGTAAAATCGTTTCTGAAAAATGTTGTCTTGGTGCTTATTGAATACGACCTTTGGAGAAATTATGACCTCAAAAAGTGATTCCCATCCGGATATCAGACTTGCTGCTGTTTGCGGGCTGTTCTGCCCTGCCTGCACGCTCTTTATCGGCACGGCAGAAAATGAACCGAACCGATTGAAAGCCGTTGCAGATGTTTATCATACCAAACCCGACCTATGGGAATGTCACGGGTGCCGTTCCGATAAGCGCGGTTACTTCTGCAAGAATGAGTGCAAGATGGTCGATTGCGCCAAAGAGAAAGGCATCGAGTTTTGCGTGGAATGTGAGGAATATCCCTGCCCTGAATTGCGTACATTCAAGGAACTGCGACCCCATAGGATTGAATTGTGGGAGAACCAGAAGCGGATCAAAGCAGTGGGATATGCCCGGTGGTATGAGGAGATGATCGAGCATTATGCCTGTCCTCAGTGCCGGACGCTCAACTCGGCCTATGATCTGAAATGCCGTTCATGTGGAGCTGAGCCGAGCTGCGCCTATGTGGATCGGCATAAAAATGAAATCCTGTCCTATCTGTCAAAAAGGAAGTGAGCCCGAGCCATTGGATTGGAACTGTGCCGATGGTCCTTTTTATTGGTCAACAAAAAAATCTCGTCTCGCTGTTGTTGTGATCGCCGTGACTGCCGGGTGTTTAACAATCCGTTCATAAGAAATGGCATAGAAACGTTCACTGACTGCATCAGTTCGCCCCACCACTCCAACATCATATTGCCGTTGCACCTCTTTTTCGATAACAGAGGGGAGCGCAAAGATTCCATAGCCATTTTGGCCGAATTCCATCATCAGGGCGCTGTCTTCGAATTCGCCTGCGATTGTCGGTTTTAGATGAAAAGACTCAAACCAGCGTTCGAGGCCTTTCCTGAGCGTGGTCATCTCCAACGGAAGAAGCATTGGGGCCGCGTCCAGTGATTCCGGAAATCCTGGCCGAAACCGATTGGATAGCTTCGTTTTTGCAAAAAATGTAATTCCGCATTCTCCAAGCAAATGGTTATATACTTTGATGCTTAATCCTTTTCGCACCGGGGAATCACTCAGGACCAAGTCAAGGCCGTGCATGGCCAATTCGGCAAGCAGCCGCTCCTCTTTGTCTTCTTGACAAATCAAATGAACTCTTTCTGGAAGGTGCAACGCCGGCTCAAGTAACTTGCATGCGATCAGCTTCGGTAAAACATGTACGATTCCTGCTTTTAGCGGCAGAGGGGTTATGGTCGCACGCCCCCGTACCGTGTCCATCATCTCGCGGCCAAGAGAAAAGATCTCGTTCGCATAGCGGTATATCAGACGTCCCAGGTCGGTGGGCTCCAGGTCTCGGCCAACTCGGCGAAAGAGTTTGCCACCCAGGATTTCTTCCAGCTTACCGACCTGG
>Ga0209164_1003005_pt1 | contig 16700 bp, 15 predicted proteins | sample MTBNYHSulfiMetaG_FD_187458 | JGI IMG/M metagenome (GOLD analysis project Ga0209164, IMG submission 187458) | Enrichment culture microbial communities from rom New York Harbor, USA that are MTBE-degrading - MTBE-NYH (New York Harbor Sulfidogenic)... | ecosystem: Environmental > Aquatic > Marine >...
TCATCATGCCTTGAAATACCAAATGCAATTGTCTTCAGAGAGGAGGTGAAACGCAGAGGATTTAGGAGGAAAGAGTCGCCGTCATATCTTTCGATGTGCCGCAATAAAAATTGAGTGGAAGGAGAATGTCTACAATGAAAAGAATTGCACTGTTTGGTTGTCTGATCGGCGCCCTGTTCTTTAACCTGGGAATGGCGCCGTCATATGCCGCTGAAGTGGATGTTTTGATCAACAAACTGGTTGAAAAAGGTCTTCTGAGCCAGCAGGAGGCAGGCCAACTCCTGAAGGAGATGCAGAAAGAAGGGGCCAGGCAGGAGACCACGGTGAAAGAGACTGCGGAAAAGGTGGCTAAGGAGACAGCGCAGAAGGCCGTCAAAGAAGGCTCTCAGACATGGGCCAAGGTCCCCAAGTGGGTTAACCGAGTCAGCCTTAAGGGAGATTTCCGTCTGCGATATCAGTACGAGGACAAAAAGGCGGATAATGGGGACACGACCAACCGGAACAGGGGCCGCTACCGATGGCGCCTTGGTGCGGTGGTGGATGTAACCGAAGACAAGAAATGGCAGGTCGGCTTCGGGTTGGCTTCGGGCAGCGGGGACCCCCGTTCCACCAACCAGACCTTCACCAACGACTTTGAGACGCCCGATGCCAGGCTCGATTTCGCCTATGCCCAGTACCAGCCGTTCAAGGAATGGAAGATTATCGCCGGACAGTTCAAAAACCCGATCTACATGACCAAGGACCTGATGTGGGACGGCGATATTCGTCCCCAGGGCGTTGCGGCCCCATTCAATTTTAAAGTCAACGACCAGTTCGGCTTTTTCGTCAATCCGGCCCTGTTTGTCCTCGAGGAGTTCAAGCCTTCTGGAGAAAGTGATTCGACCGCATGGATGTTTGTCTTGCAGCCCGGCGTGACCATCAATCCCACCAAGGCCACCTGGATCAAACTGGCAGGGTCCTGGTATTCCAATACCAATGTCAAGGGACACACGTTTAAATATTCATCCCACACCAACACGGATGCGAAGACGGGGCTGCGCTACGACTACTCATCGCTCGGCGCGGACGGCGAAGTGGGGCTCAAATTCAATTCCTACATCCAGCATGCGGCTGCCTTCGGTCAATTTATCAAATCCGATGCGGACAACGATAATACCGGCTGGCTGGCGGGCTTCAAATTCGGGCGTAGCGTCAAGGATCTGGGCGACTGGGAGCTGAAGTACAATTACCGGCATCTGGAAAAGGATGCGGTGCTCGACTTCCTGCCGGACAGCGATTTCTACGGCGGAAAGACCAACGCAGAGGGCCACGAGGTGGAACTCAAGTTCGGTCTGGCCAAACACGTCTACCTGGCCCTGGACTATTACCACGCCAAAAAGATCGACGTGGCGACCGGCGGGACAGACCAGCCCGAGAACCTGTTTCAGTTCGATGTGAACTTTAAATTCTAACCACCTGTACCCGGCGTCCGCTCGGACCATGCATCTATCCGGGTGGACGCCCCAATACAGAAAAGGAAAGACGCCGGTCTTGCTTATTGATGACAGATCTCATGTCAAAAAAGCAGATCCTTGTCGTTGACGACGAAGAAGATATTCTGGAACTGGTCAGCTTTAACCTGACCAAGGAGGGGCACCACGTCATCTGTACGACTACCGGGGAGGAGGCCCTTGACATCATCCGTAAAGGACGCCCCGATCTTGTGGTGCTGGACCTCATGCTCCCGGGCATCAACGGACTTGAGGTCGCGAAAGCACTCAAGAATGACCCTGGGACACGGGATATTCCGATTGTGATGTTGACGGCCAAAGGTGAGGAAGCGGATATCGTGGCGGGGCTGGAACTGGGTGCAGACGACTATGTCACAAAGCCGTTCAGCCCAAGGATTCTGGCAGCCAGGGTGAAAGCGGTTCTTCGGAGAAAATCGACTGATTTCTCTGACAAATCCGAGGTCGTAAAGATCCACGAACTGGCGATTCACCCGGGTCGTCGCGAGGTCCTCGTGGACGACAAGCCGGTTAATCTGACCTTTACTGAATTCGGTATCCTGACCTACCTGGCCCGGAGACCGGGATGGGTGTTCACGCGGTCTCAGATTGTCGACCAGGTGAAGGGCTCTGAATACTTCGTTACCGATCGCTCGGTGGATGTACAGATTGTCGGACTCAGGAGAAAACTGGGGCCTGCAGGCAGCTATATCGAGACCGTTCGGGGCGTTGGTTACCGTTTCAAGGAATGACCCCTCAATGATATCTCGCCATTCACCCCCCTGACCGCTCAGCGGTTTTCCCGAGTCAAGGGACGGAAGGAAGGGGAAACGCAACCGTAAAGCATGCTCCGCTTCCCTGGTTGCTTTCCAGAAGCAGGTCTCCCCCCATTGATTGAATGAGCTTCTTTGAGATATAGAGGCCCAGGCCGGTCCCCTTGGTCTCGGTTTTTACGTCTTCCCCCCGGTAGTATTTTTCGAATACCTTTTCTCTCTCTCCTGCTGATATGCCCGGGCCCCTGTCTTCAATCTCTATGAAGGGCCCCATCCCTCCTTTGAGTCCCACACGTATGGCGACGTCAGATCCCTCGGGGCTGTATTTGATGGCATTTTCCAGAAGATTGGAAACCGCTATCTTCACGGCAGTCGGATTGAGTCTCAGCGTCGGAAGGCTTCCCGCCCCGTCAAAATGGATAAGAATCCCTTTTTCGTCGGCCTGTCTGGAGAGGATGGAGATGACTTGACGGACGGTTTCTTCAAGAGAGATATGCTGCTCGGGGAGATGATAGTCGCCGGTGTCAAGCCTGGCGAGCGAGAGCATCTCTTCGGTTATTGAATTCAGCGAATGGGAACACTCTTTGATGACCCCTGCACAGTGCCGGTATTTTTCGGGGGTCATGAGATGGTTTCCGGCAATCCTCTCGGAATAGCCGCCGATGATGACCAACTGGTTTCTCAACTCATGAAACAGCATGTCTTGAAAATCGGACTGCCGCGATTCCCTTGCCTTGAGTTTTTCGACCGCCACGCCCAGACGCCTTTTCTTCATTTCTCTTGCAATGAGCCGATCGACCTTGAGCAACACCTCCTTGACCGAAAAGGGCTTTGGAATATAGTCGTCGGCCCCCATCTCGATCCCCTTCAGTTTTTCTTTGGCCGAACCGAGGGCCGTGAGCATAATGATCGGGATCTCGGATATGTCTTCCTGTTCATGGTTGCGGACGATCCTGCAGATTTGCCACCCGTCCATACCGGGAAGCATAATGTCTAAAAGGATCAGATCAGGCCTTTCCTCTTCGATCAAGCGGCAGGCCGAAGGACCGTTCAATGCGCTCATCGTGACGTACCCCTTCCTGCTGAGATTGTATTCCAGCATACAGACCAGGTCCTCGTCATCCTCTACAATCAGTATCGTCCCGTTTGCCATGCGACCGCCCCTGAAAAGAAGTCTCCTTGTGCCTATTGCGGGCAAACAAGGTTCGCTGAAATTGTATTAATGCGTACAAGCAAAGCCCTCTCCATCTTCCCGAACAGATATTTTTTATTCTGCTATATCAAAAGGTTAAACCATATGCCCATTTCATGCCTCTTGGGAGACAGGCGCCATTGATATCGATCTACAGTCGAACCCACGGGTATTAGAAATGTATTAGCTTGAGATTAGATTTCTGATGTCATCAGCGTTCACGGCTGAAGCCCTTCCCGCCGATTCTTCGGGTGGGGTTCGGAGTGTCCCCGTGAGGTCATGGCCTGAGCGCAGCCCACAGACACCTGACGGCGTCACTGCGAACAAGGATCAGGCGTGCGGGGGGTGGCTTGGGGCGGCTCACCAAATCCTAATATGCATCAAATTCTTTCCTAATAAACCCCTCCTAATGTTGCAGATCATGGGAGCCTGCATCGCGCATGGGGCCGTGCATTCAGGCATACGTATCACATGGCGGCTGCGGGCTCGAACCATAGTAATCAACTAAGGAAAGGAGGTGTTGAACGGACTTCTTAACCGAACCTTAACGTGACGCTAACATAAATTTAACAATTCAGGGCTATGGTAAATGGAAACGAACTTGAGGCGGATGGTCCTCCCGGGATGAGGGTGGACCCTCTTTATAACACTTACAATTCTATGGAGGAAAAAATGAAAATTAAAGGTATTGCAATCGCAGCGTGTCTTGTAGCAGGGCTTTTCGCTGGAAATATGGCGTGGGCCGGAAACATTGTGATCAAGGGATCGACGACCGTGCTTCCCATTGCTCAGAAGGCCGCTGAGGCCTATATGAAGCAGAATCCGGACGTGAAGATATCCATCTCAGGGGGCGGGTCCGGCAATGGGATGAAGGCCCTTGTCGACGGTTCAACGGACATTGCAGACGCGTCTCGCTTTATCAAGCAGAAGGAAGTCGACCTGGCCGTCAAGAACGGGATCTATCCGGTCCCCTTTGCCGTTGCCTATGACTGTATCGTGCCCGTGGTCCACCCCAGTAATTCCATCGTCAATGTCACCCTGGCCCAACTCAAAGACATCTATATGGGAAAGATCAAAAACTGGAAGGAGATCGGCGGACCCGACAAGCCTGTTGTCGTCATCTCCCGGGACACCTCTTCAGGCACCTATGAGGTATGGCACGAAAAGGTCCTGAACAAAGAGCGCGTATTCGCCGGCGCCCTTCTCCAGGCCTCCAATGGTGCGGTCTGCCAGGCAGTGGCCAAAAATGAGAATGCCATCGGTTATATCGGACTCGGATATGTAAATAAGGACGTCAAGGCCCTGACGGTAAACCGGGTTGAGGGGTCAAAGGCCACAACCCTGAACGGGACGTTTCCGATCAGCAGGCCCCTCTTCATGTTCACGCCGGGATGGCCGAAGGGGGACGTGCTCAATTTCATCAACTTTGTTTTGAACCCCAATAAGGGACAGAAATATGTTGAAGAAGCGGGATATGTGCCCCTTTTTTGATTCGCGGTTGTAAAACGGGCGGCCCCGTGGGATACTACGGACGGATCCCACGGGGCTAAAATCCATTAGAAGGCAAATCATCTGCGGAAGTCAGCGACATCAATGGATCGAAGGGGTTGTTGAAGGATCGTCTAAATGGCAACAAACACGAAAACAGGAAAAGGCCGGCGAAACACGGAACGGGTCATTCGATTTTGCTTCTTCGGCATTGCCCTGGCTTCCATCACCACGCTCTTCCTGATTGCCCTCTTCCTCTTCTTAGAGGGCCTTCCCATATTTAAAGAGGTCTCGGTCACGGACTTCATATTCGGGAGGGAATGGTACCCTACCGATGACCCGCCGGACTTCGGGATCTTCCCCCTGATTGTGGCATCCCTTGCCGTCACAGTGGTCTCCTCGATGATATCCATACCATTAGGGGTGTTGACCGCCCTCTATCTCGCGGAGAGGGCATCTCCGAGGGTTCGGGAGTGGGTGAAACCGATCGTGGAATTGCTGGCGGCCCTTCCTTCGGTGGTCATCGGGTTTTTCGGCATGGTCATTGTGGCCCCTTTTCTCCAGAAGATCCTGGATATGCCCACGGGATTGAATCTCTTCAATGCCTCGTTGATGCTGGCCTTCATGTCCATCCCCACCATCTGCAGCCTTTCGGAAGATGCCATCTTCGGCGTTCCCGTGGAACTCAAGGAGGCCTCCCTGGCCCTGGGCGCCACCCACTGGGAAACCATCGCACGGGTGATCTTCCCGGCGGCCATTTCCGGGATCACCACCGCTGTCATTCTGGGCATGTCACGGGCCATGGGAGAGACCATGGTGGTGCTGATGGTCGCAGGCGGGGCCGCCATGATACCTACCTCTCTGTTCGACCCGGTGAGGCCCATGCCCGCAAGTATCGCGGCGGAGATGGGGGAGGCCCCTTTTCAAGGGGAGCATTACTATGCCCTTTTCGCCACGGCCATCATATTGTTTCTATTTACACTGGCCTTCAACATCATTGCCGAACAAATTTCTCACCGATACAGGCAGGTGGGGGCGGCGACGCTCTGAGGGGTGAGGCAGGAGGCCTTAGACGCAGGGCGTGAGGGGCAGGGGGCAGGGGGAGAAGGTAAGAGGGTAAGAAGGTGCGACCCAAGCGGCAATGAGCAACCAGTAACGAGCGACGAGTAATCATAATCAGGATCAACGGATGAACAGGATCAATAACAGTGGTGGCGTGCAGCCCCGCAGGAAGGCGGTCCAGGGCGTGATGTTCGGCCTTTTCAGGGTCTCGGCCGCCATTAACGGGGCCGCCCTGTTGCTGGTGGTTTACTTCCTCGTGGCAAGGGGATGGCGGGCCATCAACTGGACGTTCCTGACACAGCCCCCGATCGATTCCATGACCAGGGGAGGGATTCTCCCCTGCATTGTCGGGACCCTTTGTCTCAGCGTCGGCGCCATTCTGGTTGCCCTCCCCATCGGCGTTGCGTCGGCCATCTATCTGAACGAATATGCCCGTCCCGGCCGGGTGGTCCGCATCATCCGGCTGGGCATAAATAACCTGGCCGGGGTCCCTTCGGTGGTTTTCGGACTCTTCGGGTTGGCATTTTTTGTGGTATATTTAAATATGGGCGTCAGCATCGTTGCGGGGGCCCTGACCCTGGGCGCCCTCACCCTGCCGGTCATTATCGGGTCCACGGAAGAGGCCCTGCGGGCCGTCCCGGACACATACAGGGAGGCGTCTTTGGGCCTTGGCGCCACGAAATGGCAGACCATCTACCGGGTCGTCCTGCCGACGGCCCTGCCCGGCATCCTCACCGGAACCATTTTGGGGATCAGCAGGGCGGCCGGTGAAACCGCACCCATCATGTTCACGGCCGCGGTCTTTTTCACCCCGTCCTTGCCCACTTCGATTTTTGATGAGATCATGGCGCTGCCGTATCACATCTATGTACTGGCAACGGCAGGCACGGAGATCGAGGCCACGCGTCCCCTCCAGTATGGAACGTCCCTGGTGCTCATTGTCCTGGTGCTCGGTCTAAACCTGATTGCCATTGTCTACCGGTCCCGGCTCAGGAGGAAACGATGAGCGGCGTCGTTTGAGGTGGGGACCCTGAGCCATAAATGCCTTATAGCCAATGGTTTTGATTTGGAATAGTTATGAATAGTTCACCCAAAATGTCGACACAGGACCTGGATTTCTATTACGGCGGGTCCCAGGCCCTCTCCGGGATCACCCTGGACTTTCACGAGAACCAGGTAACCGCCCTCATCGGTCCGTCGGGGTGCGGAAAAAGCACCCTGTTGCGCTGCCTCAACCGGATGAACGATCTGATCCCTTACACCCGGGCCGAGGGCAAGGTCCTCCTTGACGGCGACAATATCTACGATCCGAGCGTGGACGTGGTAACGCTCCGTCGTCATGTGGGGATGGTCTTTCAGAAACCGAATCCCTTTCCCAAGACTATTTTTGAAAATGTGGCCTACGGCCTGCGGGTGAATGGCGTAAAGAGCAAGGATTTCCTGACAGAAAGGGTAGAGACCAGCCTCAAACAGGCGGCCCTGTGGGATGAGGTCAAAGATCGTCTTCACGATTCGGCCCTGGGACTGTCCGGGGGACAGCAGCAGCGCCTCTGCATTGCCCGGGCCATGGCCGTGGAACCGGAGGTCTTGCTTATGGACGAACCGGCATCGGCCCTGGACCCGATCGCCACCCTCAAGATCGAGGAACTCATCCACGAATTGAAAGCGTCGTATACGATTATTATCGTCACCCACAACATGCAGCAGGCCGCAAGGGTTTCAGATGTAACCGCCTTTTTCTATTTGGGCGAGTTGATCGAGGTAGACCGGACCGAGACCCTCTTTACCCGTCCCAAATTAAAGCAGACGTCCGATTATATTACCGGCCGATTTGGTTAACCCAGTGAGGCACACGAATGAGGAAAGGCCTATGAAACGGCATTTACAAAGAGAGTTGGAGAGCCTGAAAAAGAAGATCCTTTCCCTCGGCGCCATGGTCGAGGAGCGGGTGCGGATGGCCATTGAGGCCTTTGAGAACAGAAACGGCGAGCTTGCGCAGCAGATTATCAAATCCGATACGGAAATCGATGAGGCCGAGGTGGAGGTGGAAGAGGAATGCCTTAAAATTCTGGCCCTGCACCAGCCGGTGGCAGTGGACCTGCGGTTCATCAGCGCGGCCATCAAGATCAACAATGACCTGGAAAGGGTGGGCGACGAGGCCGTCAATATTGCAGAGCGCGTGGACAATATTGCCAGAAGGGCCCCCGTGAAAGTCCCCTTCGAATATGGCGCCATGGCCGAAAAAACAGAGGCCATGCTGCACAACAGCCTGGATGCGCTGGTGAACCTGGATGCGGATCTGGCCTATAAGGTGTGTCTTTCCGATGACGAGGTGGATGACATCAACCGGGATATCTACGACAAGATCAAGGAAGTGATCAAGGCCCAGCCCGATCGGGTAGGATATCTCATCAATCTCCTCTTCATCGCCCGTCATCTTGAACGGATCGCCGATCATGCCACCAACATCGCCGAGGAGGTGATCTACATGGTGGAGGGAGAAATCCCCCGCCACAGGAAGGAGCTGTTGCATCCAGCCGGCTGACGCAGACGATGCCGGAAATTCTGAAAAGACCTGGATCCCGTTGCCTGCCCCGGACCCGGGGTTTGCCGGAATGACAATGTTGAATTTGCAGATCTAATACTATGAAGACTCTGGACTGTGGAGTCCTTAACGATGCATGAGACTATCTGGGGAAGTAGATCACGAATCGGAGGCCTTTTTCCGAGTTCAAGGCGTGAATACGGCCGCGGTTTTGCTCGATCATCTTCTTGGCGATGGCCAGACCCAGGCCTGTTCCCCTTTCCTGAACCCCCTCCACCCGGTAGAAGGGTTCAAAGAGCCTGTCCAGTTCGATGTCGGCAAGATTCCGGTAGGTGTTGGTCACATTGAGGCGCCAGTGATCCGCATCCTCGGCAACGCATACGGCCAGCTCGCCCCCTCTGGGGGCAAACTTGACGGCGTTATCCAGAAGGTTGGACAAGGCTGACTGAAGGCTTTCCCGGTCCCCGTAAACAAGGGCGACCGAGGGGAGTTCCGCCCGCAAGACCATCCCCTTTTCTTTCATAGCCGTTTCGAAGCGGTGTAGCAGTTCTCTCAGCAACGCCGGCAGATTCAGCGGCACCCTTTCCAATGGCTTTTCGTGAATGTCCAGTTTGGAGAACTCCAGGATCCGTCCGATAAGGCGGTCCAGCTCCGCGATGTCTTCACGGATGGCATTCAGGTGCCTTTCCACCTTTTTTGATTCGCCCTTTTTCAGTTGCTCTCCTATGATTTCTCCTGCCACCCGGATCCTGGCCAGGGGGCTTCTCAATTCGTGCGAGACATTGGCAGTAAGCTCTTTTCCTCCCCGTATCATCCGTTCAAGCCTCTCCGCCATCAGGTTGAAGGTCCGGCTTAATTCCCCGATCTCATCCTTGCCGGTCAGCGCAACCCGGTGAGAGAGGTCCCCTTCGGAGATCCGGACAGCCGATTGTCTGAGTCGGTTCAGAGGTCTGGTGATCTGTCTGGAGACAGGGATCACCAGGAGGGCGATAATCACGCCGATCACGGCCAGGCCGATGGCAAAGCCGGCTTTGGGGGGTCCTGTGTCGATGCGTTGGAAAAGGGCGTGGAGGGTCCCGGTCTCTCCGTCACCCATCCGGATGGGGATGAGCACGTAGAAGCCTCCGCCTTTCCCGAAGTCCTTATAGACCTTATATGGCCCCATGTCTATCCCCCTCCCCCTTAAGAATCGTTCTTCCACATCCTCCGGGATGCCGGCGTCAAAGGACTTGGCCAGGACGCCTCCATCGTGTCCGCTAAGCCAGAAACGGGCCCCGTAGATCTCTCCCATTCGCAGGATAAGGTCTTTCAGTGCCCGGTTTTGGGCGAGGGACAGGTGAGGTTCAGATCGAATCTTGTCCTCCACGAAGGCCTTCACGAGGGTGGCCTGGCTTTGCATCTGCTGCTTAAAATGGTCTTTAAACTGCTTTCCGGCAAAATGGACAAACAGGACAAAGATGAGTGCCTCGGCAATAACCAGGATGCCCAGAAAGGAGAGGAATATTTTTGTATAAAGGCTACTGATTTTCATGTTGCATCCACAAACATGTACCCGGTCCCCCACACGGTCTTGATCCGCTCCGGGGAACGGGGATCACGCTCCACCTTTGCCCGCAGCTTGCTGATGTGGACATCGATGCTTCGGTCGAAGGCCATGAAATCCCGACCCCTGGCCATGGTCATCAATTCATCGCGGCTCAATACCCTGTTGGGGTGTTCCATCAGCACCCTGAGAAGCTCATATTCGGTTGATGACAATGCCACCTCTTTTCCTTGCGCCTCGATCATGCGCCTTGCCTTGTCCAGGACAAGTTCTCCGGAACGGAGAATCAGGTCCTCGCCTCTCGCCGTTTTCGCCTGCCCCGGCTGGGCCGACCGCCGCAGCACGGCCCGCATCCGGGCCAGCAGTTCACGGGGGTTGAAAGGTTTGGGCAGGTAGTCGTCGGCCCCTACTTCCAGTCCAACGATACGGTCCGCGTCTTCTCCCCTGGCCGTGAGCATAATCACCGGGACGGCAAACGCCTTGCGAATCTCTTTGAGGACCTCCAATCCATCCTTCTTGGGCATCATGATGTCCAGTATGACCATGTCCGGTTTTACCGTTTTGATGGTCCTCTGAATTTCCGTGCCGTCAGGGAGCGTCGAGATCTGAAACCCGAATTCCTTCAGGTATTCGGTCAAAAGCTCCCTAAGCTTTCTATCATCATCTACGATTAAAACCGTTTTGTCCATATAACTCCCCGCAAATTTTCACTTTTTTACACTTATTAACATTTTTTTACATTCGCCACAAACATTCTTTACGTCCTGGGCCTATTATCGTGACAAAAGGGCGCCCGAAATACAACCACCCAAGAAAAGGAGGAGACATGATGTTCAAGAGAAGAACTGTAGTGATGGGCTTGGCGTTGCTGGGAACCATCCTGATCGCCGGGGCCGGGGTTGCGGGGTGCCACAGGCCCCCGGGATGTTGCTTCGGAGGCTGTCATGGAAAAGAATTTCCCAACCATGTTCTCGAAAAGATGGACTCGGAGATAGAATCGCTTCAACTGACAGAGGCCCAGCAGGAGACGTACAGGGAGATTCGGGCCAAGGTGGAAGGCCAACTGGTTGAGATGGGACAGGAACGAAAGGCCCTATTCCAGGAGGTCAAAACGGAGATGGACAAGGACGCGCCCGACCTGAATGTGCTGGCCGATCTGATGAAATCTCACACGAAACGATTTCCTGAGCGAGTGGCCTTCTTTGTGGACCGGTTCATGGATTTCTATCAGGTCCTCGATCCGGAACAGAAGGGGAAGGTGGTTGCCCACTTCAAGGGCAAATTCAAAAGACTCGAGGCATTCAGGGCGCTTGTCGCCGAGTAAGGCGGTTCAGGATTCCCTGGGCCGCAGCAATGGCCCAGGGAATCCTTTATTGATGCATTCACACCCAACAAACAGCCAGACGATGTATCAGAAAGGAGACGCGATGATAGAATTTCTTTCGAGAAGAGAGTTTATGGGCAGGAGCGCCATGTTGGCGGGTGGGGCCCTGGGGACCCTGGCCGTGGGCAAAGACCTGATTTCTCCGAGGGAAGTCCGGGCCGGGGAAGTCCAATTTATCGAGACAAGGTGCGGCGAAGACGGCAAAAAGGACAGGATACTTATCGCCTATGCCAGCCGGTGCGGTTCAACGGGCGAAGTGGCCGATGCGATTGGTCGGGTTTTCAGCGAGACGGGTGCCTGTGTAGACGTGCTCCGGGTGGGGAATGTACGGGACCTAACGCCTTACCGTGCGGTTGTTGTCGGGAGCGCCGTCCACAGCGACCAATGGCTCTCCGAGGCCTCTGGTTTTGTCATACGAAACCAAGAAGCGCTGGGCCGTCTCCCCGTGGCCTATTTCCTGACCTGCCTCACCCTTGCCAGACCCACAGAGGAAAACCGCCTGAAGGCCTTAAGGTTCGTGGATCCCCTGCACCGTGATGCACCGCAGGTGACGCCTATAGCCACCGGTCTTTTTGCAGGCGTCCTGGACTACGACAAGTTCTCTTTCATGATGCGAATGGTCATGAAGATCAAGATGAAGGAGAGAGGCATGGATGAAGGCGACTACAGAGACTGGCCTTCCATTCGATCGTGGGCCGGAGATCTCGCACCCAGGCTCTTGAACGTGTGACATATCTCTCTTTGACTCCGTAGATCTCGGTGTCTGGCGCTGCCGATATGGTATTGAGGAGTGGGGGGATGCCGGGCCAGTACCGATTCATGCTTGACCCCCTACCCCTGACCTATTATGATTCTCTCTGCTTACCCTGTTTTCATACCTGATCGTTTAAGGGAGAGATTGAATGCAGCGAATGCGGGCCGGCGTCACGGCTTGGCTCTTGTTTCTTGCTATAACCGTCTTTGGAACCTGTGCCAGCGCCTATGATGTCTATGTCCAGGATTTCAACGGCAATTGGCCGTATGACGGCTGGACCGATTACAATCCGGATCATGGAGAGCGATTTGAGTGGGAATCGCTTAAGAGCATGACCTGCGAAGGGATCGGCGCCATTGCGCATACTTCCGAAAACTACGCTGCGAGGGCCTGGGTGGCTTCTCCCGCCCTTGGGCTGAGTTCCACAGAAACCTATACCTGCTATTTTCAACAACGGGTCGGGAATGAGAACTTTCCCGAAAAAATGGGGACTTACATCTGGAAGGGGCCCCCCAGGGATTTCAATCCCCTCCATGCATCGGCTATTCTCATATGGAAAGACGATCAGGTTACCAACGAAACCTGCGCCTCCCAATCCAAGACCTTTTCCGTGTCCGCGACCGGGCAGGACTATTACGTGGTATTTTATTGCACCAGTAATGCCGATGAATATCTGGCCATTTGGGACGACCTCCTGCTCAGGACCCTATCCGCTCCCGTTGTTTCAACCGCCGAGACTACAAATATAACTCCCGCGACGGCTGAGAGCGGGGGAAACGTCACCAGCGACGGGGGTGCCGGCGTTACTGCAAGAGGCGTTTGCTGGGGCCTCACCCTGAATCCCACCCTTGCCGACAGTCACACCGGCGATGGGACGGGGACGGGTGTTTTCACCAGCAACATCGCAGGACTGATACCAGGCACACCCTACCACGTGAGGGCCTATGCCGCGAACATCATGGGAACGGCCTATGGCAGCGACAAGAGCTTTACCAGCGGTTCGGTAGCGCCAACGGTGTCTACCACCCCTGCAACGCATATTACTTCCACGACGGCTGAGAGCGGGGGAAACGTCACCAGCGACGGGGGCGCCGCAGTTAGTGCGAGAGGGGTTTGCTGGAGCATGAGCGCCAACCCGACCACTGCCGGCAGTCATACGACGGATGGGGCCGGGACGGGTGTTTTCACCAGCAACATCGCCGGATTGACCCCTGGCGTTACCTACCACGTGAGGGCCTATGCCACCAATGCCAATGGAACGGCCTATGGCAGGGATCTGGCCTTTACCGAAGGTTCGGTGGCCCCCACTGTATCCACGGCCGGAATCACCGACATTACTTCAACCGCAGCCCAAAGCGGGGGAAATGTCACCAGCGACGGGGGCGCCACGGTTAGTGAGAGAGGGGTTTGCTGGAGCATGAGCGCCAACCCGACCACTGCCGGCAGTCATACGACGGATGGGGCCGGGACGGGTGTTTTCACCAGCAACATCGCCGGATTGACCCCTGGCGTCACGTACCACGTGAGGGCCTATGCCACCAATGCCAATGGAACGGCCTATGGCAGCGACAAGAGCTTTACCAGCGGTTCGGTAGCGCCAACGGTGTCTACCACCCCTGCAACGCATATTACTTCCGCGACGGCTGAGAGCGGGGGAAACGTCACCAGCGACGGGGGCGCCGCAGTTAGTGCGAGAGGCGTTTGCTGGAGCATGAGCGCCAACCCGACCACTGCCGGCAGTCATACGACGGATGGGGCCGGGACGGGTGTTTTCACCAGCAACATCGCCGGATTGACCCCTGGCGTCACGTACCACGTGAGGGCCTATGCCATCAACGCCAATGGAACGGCCTATGGCAGGGATCTGGCCTTTACCGAAGGTTCGGTGGCCCCCACTGTATCCACGGCCGGAATCACCGACATTACTTCAACCGCAGCCCAAAGCGGGGGAAACGTCACCAGCGACGGGGGCGCCACGGTTGCTGCAAGAGGCGTATGCTGGGGCCTCAACCCGAATCCCACCCTTGCCGACAGTCACACCGTCGATGGCGATGGGACAGGGGAATTCAGCAGCAGCATTGCGGGGTTAACCCCGGGTGAAACGTATTACGTCAGGGCCTATGCAACGAATTCGGCCGGAACGGGCTATGGCGAGGATATCGATTTCACCACGAGCGGCCCCGCCCCCACTATTGACGGGTTTACCCCGGGTTCCGGAGGCCGGGAAACACCTGTTGCCATCGCCGGAACCGGCTTCATCGGGGTGAACAGTGTAAGGTTCGGCGGTACGGATGCGGAGGGCTTTCAGGTGGATTCGGACACCCGTATCACGGCTCTGGTGGGAGAAGGATCCTCCGGGCACATCATGGTCATTTCGACCCGAGGTACGGCCACAAGTTCCGAGGAGTTTACCTATTTGCCCGCGCCTATCCCTGCATTGGACCGATGGGGCTTCATCGGCCTATTTGTCTTGCTGGCAGGTCTGGGCTGTTTATGCGCTCGTAAACGGCATTTTCCCGCTTCTTGAATCGAAAAGACTGGCGTTACATCTGCCTGAACAGGTGCATGTGGCGGTTGCTCACGGTCAGGGTATCGCTGCGCCCTTTGAGCCTGATCACCCCCTTGCCCGTGAGGGACCGGCTCATGCGGTCGATACTCGCCACATTGACGATGATGCCGCGGTGAATTTGCCAGAACCTTTCGGGGTCCAGCTCTCCTGCCAGTTCGCGGATCGATGTGCGGATGAGGGACTCGCCCTCCTGGGTGACGACCAGCGTGTATTTGTCCTGGGCCTTGAAGTAGACCACCTCATCCACCGGGACCAGGCGAACCCCATCGCCCTGCTGAATGCGGACATAGCGGAGCCGGCGGGATTCATCCTCGCCCGAGATCCGGATCATGAGACGACGGAGCGTTTCAGCGGGAACGGCCGCGCCGGTCTCCAATCCGTCCTTGAGCCGCATCACCGTCTTTTGAAGCCGCTCATCGGAAACGGGTTTGAGCAGGTAGTCCACCGCCTCCTTGTCAAAGGCCTCCACCGCGTAGGCGTCATATGCCGTCACAAAGACGATGCGGCAGGCCCCTGCGATCTTATCGGCCACCTCCATGCCTGTGAGACCCGGCATCCGGATATCCAGGAAGGCGATGTGGGGGTGATGCCGCTCAATGAGCGCCAGGGCCTCCTTGCCGTTTTGAGCCTCGCCCGAGATAATGAGCTCGGGCCAGACCTCGGAAAGCCTTGCACGCAGAAAATGCCTTAGAAGCGCTTCGTCATCCGCTATGATGGCCCGGATCTCATTCATGGGGAATCTCCAGGATCGCCTTGAGCCCGGAAGGCTCATTTTCCTCCAGGACCAGCCGCGCCTTCCCATCAAAAAGGGCCTTCAGCCGTTCCCTGACATTGGCAAGGCCGACGCCTCCAGAGGATTCATCTGAAAGTCCTGCGCCCGTATCCGCGACAACAACACGATAGCGGTCGGCACTCTCCTCGGCCCGGATGAGAATCTCTCCGCCCTCGATTCCGGGTTCAATTCCGTGTTTGACGGCATTCTCCACAAGGGGTTGAACCAGCATGGGCGGAAGGGACACGTTCCGGAAGGTTTCGGGGACCTCGATGGCGTAACGAAGCCGCTCTCCCATCCGGACCTTGTGAATCTGCAGATAGGCCCGCACAAGATCCATCTCCTCCCCCAGGGTGGTTGTCCGTTCCCGGGTCCTCGAAAGCGATGACCGGAGATAACGGGTGAGATCCACGAGCATCGTCTTCCCCCTGCCCGGATCGGTGTCGAGAAGGCTCAGGATATTGGAAAGGGTGTTGAACAGAAAGTGGGGCTCGATCTGTGCCTGAAGGAGCTTGAGATGGGTTTCCAATGTCTGCTTTTCCAGCGTGAGGCCTCGGATCTGTTCTTCCTGGAGCTGGGCCTCGGTCTGGGAGATCTTTTCCCTGGAAAAAAAGAAGTAGGTGATCATGGTTCCGAACAGGACCCCCACAAAAAGTATCTGAATGAAAAGTGCCGGTCTCCCGGGGAGGATCTCTGAGAAGGATATGTCTGCGATCCAGGCGCCGATAAACGCTCCGGCCACGGCCCCTGTGGGCATGGCGATCACGAGCAGGATGGCATGCCCCGCGAGGGAAGGACGCTTTACAAGAAGATGCCCGACAAGAATGAACAAGCAGATGCACAGGCCGACGCACTGGGAAAAAATAAGGTTGATGATAAACCCGCCGCCGAAACCCAGGTGCGTGAGGAAGAGGGCGATGATGGTATTGAAGAGCCCCGTCAGGGTGAGGGAGGTGAGGAGCCTCTTTTTGTCGAGTCGGAATTCCATAAATCCTTTTCTACCACCTGGATTGGAATGGATCAATCAAACAATCAGCGGCACATATCTTTTTGTGCGGAGCGCGTATTCACGGTAGGCATCGCCGAATTTTGCCAGATTCTCCCTCTCTTCCACCCTCGATGCGGCCACCA
>Ga0209164_1003009_pt1 | contig 16687 bp, 18 predicted proteins | sample MTBNYHSulfiMetaG_FD_187458 | JGI IMG/M metagenome (GOLD analysis project Ga0209164, IMG submission 187458) | Enrichment culture microbial communities from rom New York Harbor, USA that are MTBE-degrading - MTBE-NYH (New York Harbor Sulfidogenic)... | ecosystem: Environmental > Aquatic > Marine >...
GGTGACCATCATCTAACAACTCTGCGTAGTCCTTTCCATCGCCACTTGGTGAGGCGATCTCCCTGTGTCTGGGAACCCGCTGGCACCGACACAGCGATAGACGCATTGCCTTCGGCGGGGTTTCGACGAACGGAGCCGGGCCGACGCCCGCCCGGGTGTATCACTGGGATCTTCGCCGGACCGTCATGGTGGATCCCGCATGCATAGCGAGGCGAGCAGGACCAACGGGGTGTCTGCCGAACCCAGACCTCGGGGTCGGGGACCGGGCCGAGCATGGCCGCGCGGTTGTCATCTCTACCTGGGACATCCCGTTCACCTCCTCGCCCTCTGTCTCAATTCACGGCAAGGTGCTGTCTCAAGTACTCTGACACGGAGGGTCTGTATTGATACTCTTCTTTTCGAATCAGCTCGTCCCAGATCGCCTTCGCCTGCTCCTCTGAGCGGCTGAATGGCTTGTGTGTGCCTCGCGACTTGCGGTATGCAGTATTCATCATGTTAGACATCCTTCACCTCGGAGCAGATGGCGCGGTCCTCTCCAAGAGCGGCCTTCAACTCTCGTTAGAACTGCCCACCTCGCTCCGTGAATGTTGATTGCAGACGCCCGGCGACGCCACGTCAGCGAGCGGCACTCAGCTCACAGCGCATGCAGCCCCGACGGTCGCGGTCTGCAAGAAAACCCCGATGACTCCGGCCGGGCCGCGCTGTCATCCGAGCGCTGTGGAAGGCTGGAGCGTTATCCAATTCCCATCTCGGTCTTCAGTTGAGCCTCAGCGTCACGCCAATTGTCTTCATCCTGATCGGGTGAGCACCCACGTTCCAGCCAGATCATCCTTGCCCGCTCTGCGATCAAGTCATGGGTAAGTACTACGGCTTGATGAGCGGGGCGTAGTCTCTGGATGGATGTGTCCTGCTTCATCTTCTCGCCATTCGCACCGCGAAGCGGGATGATATTCTGGCTACTGGCCCGAATATCGTTGTCCACTGTCCGAGCAGTGTTTCTGCCGGCTGTCCTTGGCGTCTTCATAAACTCTCCTTCTTGCCCGAACGAGGGGCATTTATGGACATGATCCTGTTCGAATCCATTCTTGCTGATACCATCGCTTCTGTCTTCGCTGCGGACCGCTACTGGCATGCGGTGAGTATCTCGAGTCGGCTATTTCCCGCTCTGGCAGTGGCAGCGGGCGCAGCAGGCCCCCGAAACGGGATCCCTCGGCCGAACCTCGGTGGCCGTGATGGCCTGCCCGTTCAAGTTCCTGCCATGAGCACCGAGAACAGCGGAGACGCCCTCGCTTCTGGCCAGCATACGCACGAATCCAAATCCACTGAATCCATCCCCATGACGGCGTTTCATCACATTCACTGTCTCAACCAGGCCAAACGATTCGAAAACCTCGCGAAGATCGCTCTCCGCGATATCACTCGGCAGGTTGGCTACACAGATATCCATTCTGGGCCCCTTTCATCTGTATCGAACACGTGTTTCTTGAAGGCGTGCTAAACCAGGAGAAATGACTCGGGAGACGGGGTCTTGAGGCCGGCGGTGCAATCTGCGGCAGACGATCTTGCTTCAAGGCTTCATCAGACGATCATCTCAGGTTCACAACAACACTGAACCATGATGCATTGTACTCGCCCATGGCGCGCACGCAAGTAATTTTTCCATTTGTACTCCAAAATATTTATAAAACGTCGCGTTCCGACCGCAAAGTCACAAATCGCCTCAAGAAATCCACTGTGCTCCAAACAAGGCGGTCCCTTTCGGGGTATAAAGACTGACACGCGCGTTTCAGGACAGGTTTCCCATGGCGAAGGCCGATCTCACAAGGACGAGGAGTATGTTCCGGGAAGGCGAGAGATAACTCATGACCCCGCTCAGCAGGAACGAGAAAGAACGCATATTTGACTATTGCCTTGGACTGACACGGACAGAACAGGCCATTCCACTCAAGGCGTTACTTGCTCACAACGAACAGGCCGCCGACATCCTCGCGAGAATCCAGGCTGCTCTCGGGCCCCTGGAAAGCCTCCATCCCGAACCGTGTCCGGCAGAGCTGGTCGAACGTACCATTCGGCTTCTCTGCGCGACTGCCCAAAGGTCGCATACGGCGTCTTGCAAGAAAACCATTGACTTCTCCTTGCACGGACAGGAGGACCGGCAGCAATGTCCCGGCGAGTTCGACACACATGATACCCGCGAAGCTGCTATCGTGGAGCTTTCGCCGGAAGGTACAGGCTGACCCCGTCGGTTTTAGAATTGCCGTTGTGTCGCCAATCCCGTAGAATTTGCAGACTGGTCACCACGCAATGACAGAATGCCTGAAGAGTCTCGGAGATGTGAGATCGTGGAAATCGATGATACCATTCGGTCGCTCGTCAAGATTCGTCAGTCCATTGACACGTGGGTTCCAGAGAGAACCACCCGCCCCGACGCCTTGATTGCCGACCTGAACGACTTATATGTTGAGTCCACAAAGAATCGCAGCCTGGATGAGCTGTTCGAGTACAGTGATGTCGGAGGCCCTTCCATCACGCTCATCGTCAGCATTGAGGTGGAATTCGACCTCAAGAAAGTCATGGAGAACATACGGACGAGGTTGCACATCAAGCAGCCCGGGCGAGCGGATGAGATCGGAAACGCGGGCATCGTATGGTCTCATGGACGGTATGATTTTGTGTACGACGACAATTCGGGGGCTCTGCGAGTATCACACCGGTACAGCCATAAACGCGTAGACACGAAGTCTGTATCCAGCATAGCAAAGCAAATGATAAATTATGCCATAGCCTACCTGGAGGAAGTCCAGGCATCCGCCAAGGAAAGTACCGGCGCGCCCGACACAGAATGATATGCGACTCGCCCGTGAGAGTGAAACAACCCTGATCTTCCTATCTGATCCTCCACGGCATGACCGGGATGCTCTGACCTCCCTATCCACAAGGGAATGCACGTCATGCGACTATATCTGATCAACCCCTCCAATCCGCTTGTCAGCATTCTCAAAGTCAAGGAGAGCCGCTGGAACCGCTATCGGGTGTGGAAACCCCTGAGCCTGATGGTTCTGGCAGGTCTGACACCGCCGGAGTGGGAGACCTCCATTGTGGATGAGAACCTCGGTGTGCCAGATTATGCAGCCATGCAGCGGCCCGACCTGGTCGGCATCACCGCGTTCACCTCACAGGCCAACCGTGCCTACGAGTTAGCCGATCACTTCCGACGACGGGGTGTGCCCGTCGTGATGGGCGGCATTCACGCCACCATGTGTCTGGACGAGGTTCTGGAGCGAGTAGATGCAGTCGTTACCAGGGAAGCCGATAGTGTCTGGAAGGAGGTTCTGGAGGACGCCCGGCAGGGCCGCCTGAAACGCCGATATGACGGAGGGTTCGCCGAAATGAACGACATCGCTCCTGCTCGTCACGATCTGCTGCCCAGGCGGTATGCGTTCGGAGCCATTCAGACCACGCGGGGCTGTCCACTGAATTGCAGCTTTTGCAGCGTGACGGCGTTCAACGGGGCGCACTACCGGCAGCGCCCCATTCCAGATGTCGTGCGAGAGTTTCAGTCGATTCGGGAGAAACATGTTCTGGTGGTGGACGATAACCTCATCGGCACTCGACCCGAACATATCGCCCGCGCCAAGGATCTATTCCGTGCTCTCGCCCGCGTGAACCTGCGTAAGGAATGGATCGCCCAAGCCACCATCAACTTTGCCGATGACGAGGAACTCCTGTCGCTGGCCGCGAAAGCCGGGTGCAGCGGCGTCTTCATCGGTTTTGAATCGCCCTCGCCGGAAGGGCTCCGCGGGTACGGTGGGAAATTCAACCTTCTGAAAGGGCGAGACATTCGTGCCTCTGTGCGGCGAATTCAGCGGCACAAGATCCTGGTGGCTGGCTCTTTCATCATTGGCTTAGACGCGGATGAGCCGGGCATCGGCAACCGGATCGCCGAGACAGGCTGCCGGTATGGCCTGGACAATCTCAACGTATTGTTCCTGACGCCGCTGCCCGGCACTCGCCTGTGGGATCAGATGAAAGTGCAGGACCGCATCCGGCTCGATACGCTCCCGGAAGACTGGAAATACTATACGCTGACTTACCCGGTAGCCCGCTACAGGCATTTGTCTCTGGACGGCATCATCCAGGAGATGACCTCCTGCAATGAGACCTTCTATTCCGTGCCGCATCTTTTCCGCAGGGTATTCAGCAACTTCTGGCATCGCCGCAAACCGTTGATCAGCCTGGCGGGCAATCTCTCCTATAGGGGCAACCTCCGTCGGGACGCCAAGGCCTATGTGGACTTCCAGCGTCAACGCGGCAACAGGCACGACTGGGTGAAGGAGTCGTAAAGATCAGGATGATGAAAGGGTTTCGAATATGAGCAGAAGAAAAAGGACGGAAATCAAGGGACGTGAGTTGGCCGCTCGTCTCATAGGCATTAGGACTCCCATAGGTGGTGTGGATTGGGAACCGCCTGCTGAGGAACAGAAGAGGGCGAGGCACGTACTGGCGCTTCTTGCTGAGCAGCGGGCTCTGTGGGATCCCTATGACGCAGCGATAGTCGCATTCGTGGCGCAATCCATAGTTGACTTGCGCGAGCGGCTTAGCGGCGAACTCGAAGGTCTTCCAGGCGGCTCTGTCTTGCAGGAGGGGTTGCGGGCTATGCAGGCGGCCTGTCGCATGTTCTTGGATGAGAACGAGTCCCCACGGTCAGGGTATGGGCCACCCTATGAAGCCCAGCTCCACAGCACCTTGGGCGAGCTGCGTGCGCTGTTTGGCATCCACATCGCTCGGATTGCTTGCGCATATGCCCTGGAAGTAGATGCACATCTGGAACGCATACTGCCCCCCGAACCGGACTGAGATCCCCGGCGCACGCGGCGTACCGACGACGCCCTGGCGTTCGTATAATAGATGGTGTGCGCATATCTAAAGGCACCTCTATATTCGTATTGCTTCGAGAGCCAGCAGTTGCCAATTAGACGTACCGCGAAATCTCGTACCTGCCGGCATGTTTGCGAGCCCATCGTTGGACGTTGGCGAGACCGCGCCGCATCTCATGGACCGAGCCCTCGATTCCTGGATGGAGCCATGGCAAATCCCTCGTATTCGGCTGGGCATTGCTCATGCGTCGGAGCAATGGCCGTCCGTGACGAGCGACGGAGCCGTGGCTGGGGACTTGGAGAGCTTGGGGGAGGTCGTGCTGGGGCGCCGAATTCGGGCCGATGAGCGTAGTGGGCCGCAACCCAATCCGAGGATTCTGATGCCCGGGACTCGGCATGAGAACTGGGATTGTGGTATTCAATTCCTTTGCGGGAGTGGTCCCAGATTCTCATACCACTTGATATTCGATGTGGCCGTACCCACGCAGACTATATCAAGGCGGCCGTCACCATTGACGTCCGCGACATCCAGACCAGAGGCAGCCATATCTCCCTCATCCAGAGGAATCCGTTTCCATTTGGCCTGTGTTGAGTCCACGCAATCATAGATGTAGACTGTTTGGCCTTTGCCGCGGTACCCGGCGATAATCTCATCATCCCCATCCACGTCAACATCTGCACATATCAGGGCGTGCCCTTCATTGAACGTTGCGTCTATGACAGTCCGCTGCCAAGGAGTGTGCAAGTCAGGGCCGGGCGTGTACACCACGACTTTGTCACCATGCCAGGGCTCGATGGTGGCCAGAAAACGCCCCATCTTGTACCCGACCCTGCCAGCAACGATCTCACTGGAGCCACGTCTCGTCGAATCGACCTGTTCGCCAGAAGCCAGTCTTGTCTTCTGTTCGCCTATCCCGTTGCCTTGTCTGCCTGGCCTATAGAGATGAACACCTTCAAAACTTGCGGTCAAGATATCGCCCCGACCGTTCTCGTCCCAATCGACCACAGCAATCCCATGAATCACAGTAAGCTGATCGTCGATCACGATGAACTTCCACGGCTCTGTCGCAGGCGAGTCGGGTAGAGTATATGCAATGAGTCTTGTGCCGACATCCCACAGCGGTCCCTTTGCACCACGGCCCATGATTGGCGCATTGATTAACTCCTCGCGGCCATCGCCGTCAATATCCGCCCATTTGATTCGGTGAGACGTCGGCTCGGTACCGATGGTATACATCGGCCAGTCCTGTGTTGGATCCTCCGGACATCTCAGCCAGGACACGAGGCCGCCCGAACTGGTTCTGCTCATGCCAAATTCATGGGCAATGGCTAGGTCGATTCGTCCATCTCCGTCGATGTCGTGGGGGGCCAGATCGATGTACTCCTTCGCTTGAGACGTTAGAGCATGCCGCTCCCAGCTGGGGTTTTTGTACCATGCGAGACTGGAGGGGGTGGTGGCAAGGCCGACGATGTCGAGCTTGCCATCGCGGTCAATGTCCACAACAGTGACTTTGTATCCTCCTGGAAGTTGGGCCACGAAATGTGCCTTGAATTCGGGAAACGGGGCGACTGCTCCTCGCGACGGTTGTGCGCTGACGGCTGGGCAGCCAAGGAGACATGCCAGTATTACCGAAATCACCACCAAGACCTCATGGAAGAAACCTTGCGTCATCTCGTTGTCTCCTGTGCTAGGATTCCTGATCCAATCAGCTCACACGATAGCCATCATATCTGTAATTGTCGAGGGTGTGAATGACTGTGGATCACAAGGAGCTACGAACGAGGTTGGTGTCCGCCTATTCATTCGCTCCGTGCTTGGGGGGGAGTACGTCCAATGAAGCAGTCATAGGTAGGGTTACACCCCATAGAAAACCAAACAAGGAAAAGAAAGAATAGAAATTAGCTGCAGGACCAAAGAACAAACGATTCACCCGTAGGGCATTTGCAGGGCGTAACCCCGCGATCTGTTGTCTTGTTCGATTCTTGCAGGTTCCTTGTCTGAATGGCTGAAATCGCTTGTAGGTAGAGTCATGTACCCCTCGTGGCGGTGGGAGTAGCAATTGCTGATACGTCCGCTTGCCCTGATCGCAAGGGGTGCTCTCTACCCCGAAATTCCTCAACGGACCGTCATTCGCGATGGTGTTCCAAGATTTCCGCAAAGGAAAGGCGAATTATATTAGCAGTTGCTTCCTACTGGACGTTGATTGTGGTCATCATTGTAATTGTGATTGGTGTCTATGTGTATAGAAAACTGGGGTAAAGGGAAGAAGATATCAACTGATACGGATTGCGATCGATTCGGTGCGACAGATCGAGCGCAGTTGCTCTGGAGTCAGTTGATTCCCTGCCAGGCTGCAGGCCTTGACGAGATCGTCGTAGTCGCTGTAAGCCGGATTGTTGAGATAGTGACTCTTGAGGTAGGCCCACAGCCGCTCGACCGGATTCAACTCAGGGCTGTTGGCGCCAAGTGACCTGCCCTACGGATGCTGGGCGCGGGGATAGCTTGCTACATTGGGCTGCCATAGACACGAAAGGAACTGGCTATGGCAGAGAAGAGGGCGCGACAGAAACGTTACAGCGAAGAATTCAAACTCCTGGCCGCCAAGCTCATCGCCGAGGGTGGGCAACGGAGCTTTCGGAAATGCCGATTCTGTGTAACCGGGCGTATTGGCCTGCCACTGACCTATGTGTCACAGACAAGGATCTGCTAACTGAACTATATGAGGAGAACAAGCATGGTAAGAAAAGCGATCAGTATTGGAATCATTGGCTGTCTCGTCGCGATGATAGCAGCAGGTCTGTCCATCGCTCAGCCCCAGGGTCGCGGCGGCCAAGGCCAAGGCCCGGGCGGCCAGCGAGGCATGCGCAACTTCGATCCGGTCCAGATGCAGCAGATGATGGAACAGCGCCTGCAGGAGCAACTGGGCGCGACCGCTGAAGAGTGGAAGGTTCTCGGCCCGCGCGTCATGAAGGTTATGAGCCTGAACCGGCAGGTTAACAGCGGCATGGGCGGAATGTTCCGCATGGGCGGACGCCGTGGCGGTCCCCAGGGCGGTCAAGCTGGCCCCGGTGGCCCCGGCCCTCGTGGTCGCATGGGCCAAGGCGAACCCACGGTTGTAGATACGGCCTCCGAGGCGCTTCAGACCACGCTTGAGAACACCGCCGCAACACCCGATGAGGTCAAGGCCAAGCTCACCGGGCTGCGGGCGGCCAAAGAGAAGGCCAAGGCCGAACTGGCGACGGCCCAGCAGGAACTCAAGCAGGTGCTGACGCTGCGACAGGAAGCCCAATTGGTGTTGATGGGCATGTTGAACTAAAGACCACTGGTAAGGCCCCATGAATACGTTGCTGGAAAAGATGGTCAAACAGGGGCTGATCGACGAATCCGCGGCCCGGGGAATCCATGGGTTGCTCGCTGCCGGCGAGCCGCCCACCCGGGCCTTCGCGGCTTGTGGATTGGCGGAGGAGGCGCTGTTGCGCTTCTGGAGCAGTGAGTTCGACTGCCCCTATGTGGAGATGGACAAGTGTGCCTTCTCCAAGGAGTTCCTCGCGCGGTTTCCGGCGAGGGTTCTCCTGGACAAGCACGTCATGCCCGTCGAGAACGGCGACGGCCGGGTGCTTGTGGTCACGAGCAATCCATTCGATACCTCCGCGATCGATGAGCTGCGTCTGGCCACCGGCCAGGATTTCCAGGTCGCTCTGGCGCCGCTGGCGGATATCGATCGCTGCATCAAGCAGCATCTGGGGGTCGGCGCCGACACCGTGCAGTCGATGCTCTCGGAGGCCGGCGAGAACGGTCTCCAGGTGATCGACACCGATTCCGACGACGACATGGATTTGACGGACGCCGCGGAGGGCGCCTCGATCATCCGTTTCGTCAATCAGATCCTCAGCGAAGCCATTGAGATGCGCGCTACCGACGTACACATCGAGCCGTTTGAAGAAACGTTGCGCGTGCGATACCGCATCGACGGCGTGCTCCAGGAAGCTTCGGTGGCGCCGGAAGTCAAGCAGTTCCAGGCGGCCATCGTCTCGCGCTTGAAGATCCTCAGCAAGCTCGATATCGCCGAGAAGCGCGTTCCTCAGGACGGGCGCATCAAGATTCGCATCGCTGACCATGAGATCGACGTGCGCGTCTCGGTGATCCCGATGCTGTACGGAGAAGCGGTGGTGCTCCGACTTCTGGATCGGTCCTCGGTGCTGCTCGGGCTCGACAAGCTCGGTATGTCTGGTCGCGATCTGAAGGTCACTCGGATGATCCTCGAACGGCCTCATGGAATCATCCTGGTGACCGGGCCGACCGGCAGCGGCAAGACGACCACGCTCTATGCCGGGCTCTCGCAGATCAACGACATTCAGCGCAAAATCATCACGATCGAAGACCCGATTGAGTACCAGCTTCACGGCATCAATCAGATCCAGATTTCGCGCAAGGCGGGATTGACGTTTGCCAGCGGTCTGCGGTCCATCCTGCGGCACGACCCCGATGTGGTGCTCGTCGGTGAGATTCGCGACGTCGAGACGGCCGAGATCGCCATCCAGGCGTCGCTGACCGGCCACTTGGTGTTCTCGACGCTGCACACGAACGATGCGCCGACGGCCCTGACGCGTCTGGTGGATATGGGAATCGAGCCCTACCTCGTGGCTTCGTCGCTGGAGGCGGTGATCGCCCAGCGCCTCGTGCGTATGATTTGCCCCGAGTGCAAAGAGGAACTGCCCGAGCAGGAGATGGCTCCGCTTCGCCGGCGTTTCGGCGACCGACTGCCCGCGGTCCTCTACAGGGGACGCGGCTGCCGGAATTGCCAGGGCACCGGTTATCGGGGTCGGATGGGTATCTTCGAAATGATGGTGGTCACCGACGATGTTCGGTCTCTGATCCTCGACAATGCTTCACCTCGCGATCTTCGCGCCGCGTCGGCCAAGCAGGGGATGACCAGCCTGCGCGACGACGGCTTCCGCCATCTGCGTGCGGGCCGGACCACGGTGGAGGAGATCCTGCGAGTCACCAAGGACGATATGTTCGAGCCGGTGGACGTGGCGGATGCGTCGCAAGAGCGGCAAGAGTAAACCATGGCGACATTCACGTACAAAGCGATCGATTCATCCGGACGGGAAACGGTCGACAAGCTCATTGCGGCCGACCGAGCTTCCGCCATCGAGGAGATCTACGGCCGCAAGCTCTGCCCGGTCTCGGTGGAGAAGGCCGAAGAGGCCAGATCGCATGGATGGCTCTCGCGGATCGGAGGCGTCTCCAAACGCGAGATCGATGCCTTCACCCGGCAACTGGCCAATCTCCTGGCGGCCGGCGTGCCCATGAGCCGGGCGCTGGGCATCCTCAGTCGCGAGGCCTCCCGCACGGCCTCCAAGAAGCTCTGGGCGACCGTGCACGATCAGGTCTCCGGCGGAATGCCTCTGGCCGATGCGCTGAGCCTGCATCCCAGTGCGTTCTCACCGATCTATGTGGCCATGGTCCGCGCCGGCGAAACCGGCGGTTTCCTCGACATCGTGCTCGAGCAGATCGCCACGTTCCGGGCCCGCGAAGCCGATCTCAAGGGCCGCGTCAAAGGGGCTCTGGTCTATCCGATCATCCTGGCGGTGCTCTCGGCGGGTATCATGGTCTTTCTGCTGATGTTCTTCATCCCGCGTTTCTCGCAGATGTTCGCGGAATTCGGCGGTTCGCTGCCGGCGCTGACGCGGTACATCGTGGCCGCCAGCGACCTTCTTGCGAAGTACTGGTTCGTTCTGGTCATTGGCATCGTCCTGATCATCTTCGGCGTGCAGCGTATGCTGACGAAAGAAGAGGGCCGGCGTACGATGGAGGGTCTCCTGCTTCGGGTCCCTCTGTTCGGTACAGGCGTGGCGCGGTTCGCGCTGGTGCGGTTTTGTCGAATGCTGGGGACGCTCGTCGGCGCCGGCGTGCCCCTGATCGCCTCGCTGCGGGTTGCCAAGGAGGCAATTGGAAATCAGGTGCTTGCCGATACGGTGAGCGTCGCCACGGAGAACGTACAGAAAGGCCAGCCCTTGGCGCGCAGCCTGGAGGGGTGTCGCGTGCTGTTTCCGCCGGCGGTGATCGAAATGGTCTCCGTCGCTGAAGAGAGCGGGCGCCTCGATCAGGAGCTGGTCCGCCTGGCCGGCGCCTATGAAGCGGACCTGGATCGCTATCTGAAGATGATGGTGACACTAATCGAACCGGCGCTGCTGTTCCTCATGGCGGTGCTGGTCGGAACGGTGGTGATCGGAATGCTTCTGCCGATCTTCAACCTCCAGGAACTGATTCGCTGACGTCGGCGTCAGGAACGCAAGCCGGAAGACATCGGATGCCTCTGGTGTCATCCGGGCAGGCATATCAAAGTCGCAAACTGTTGGGTTGGGAATGGAAATGAAATCACAGCTTGAAAACACAAACGGACATGCCTCTCGCCGGCAGCGGGCTACAGGCCATCGCGGTTTCACCTTGATCGAGCTGATGCTGGTGCTGGTCATTCTGGCCACGCTGGCGGCGGTCGTGCTGCCCAAGCTCACCGGGCGTTCCAAGCAGGCCAAGGTGACCGCCGCCGGGACGCAGATCGCGCAGATCGAGGTGGCCCTGGATGCCTTTGAGATCGATCTCGGCCGCTATCCCACGACCAGCGAAGGTCTGCGGGCGCTGACCGAGAAGCCGGCCTCGGATTCCGAGGGGTGGCAGCAGCCCTATCTCAAACGCGATGTTCCGCAGGACCCGTGGGGCACCGAGTACCAGTACCGCTATCCGGGCACTTACAACGAAGAAGGTTACGATCTGTACAGCCTCGGGCCGGATCGCAAGCTGGGCGGCGATGACGACATCACCAACTGGTCGAAGGACAGGCGTTAGCCGAACGTGGATGACAGCATGAGCGCGAACAGGCCACAATCTGCGGCAGCCATGGGCTTCACCCTCCTGGAACTGATCCTGGTGATGCTCATTCTCTCGACCATATTGGCGATGGCGGCGCCGTCGCTGCGCGGCTTCTTCGGATCGCGCCAGGCGCAGGATACGGCCGCACGGATTCTCGCGCTGACCCAGTTCGCCCGCTCGCAGGCCATCAGTGAAGGGGTCGTCTATCGGCTCAATTTCGACACGAAAGATCGCGTCTACTGGCTGACCGCATGGAAGTCCGGGGCGTTCGAGGAGCTCGAGACGGAGTTCGGGCAGATCTTCACGCTTCCCAAGGACATGGCCATGGAACTGGAAGACGTGGATCAAGATAAGGATGAGGTGTATGTGGAATTCACGCCGCAGGGCACGGTCACCGCGGCGACCATCCGGTTGATCGATCGCAAGGGACGGGCCCTGGAGGTGACGTGTCCCACCGTAACGGAGTCGTTCTCGATTGTCGAGAGCGAAGAGACCTATGAGCAATACGCGGCGAGAAAATAGGGTCCGAAGCGCCGGGCAGGGCGGCTTCACATTCGTCGAGCTGCTGGCAACGGTGGTGCTGATCGGCATCATCATGCCGGTGGCGATGCGGACCATTTCTCTCTGCACGGCTCTGGCGGGCCAGTCCCGACGAGAGATCGAAGCGGTCTCACTGGCAAGCACCAAGCTGGCCGAACTGGTCGCTTCCAAGGACTGGGAAACCGGTGGCAAGGGCGGCGACTTCGGCACCGACTGGCCCGGTTACCAGTGGAACGCCGAGGTCTCCAACTGGACGGAATCGACGGTCCGTCAGCTTGACGTGGAAGTGCTCTGGACGTCGCAGGGCCGGCAGCGTCAGGTCACGCTCAGCACGCTGGTCTATCCGGAGGAGGAGTGAGATGACTCACGTCCGGATCCAGATCGGTGGCTTTACACTCCTGGAGCTGCTCGTCGCGATGACGCTGATGGTGGTCGTTGCGTCCTGTCTCTATACCGCCCTCTATACCGCTTTCAACGCCCAGCGAAGCGCCCGAGCGGCGGTCGAGCCGACGTCGCAGGCGCTCAACGCCATCGAGCTGCTCAAGCAGGACATCTACGGCGTCCTGCCTCCGAAAGGGACTCTGGCCGGCGCGTTCATCGGCACCAATTCCCGAAGCAGCAACGGCGCCGACGCGGACTATCTGGAGTTCCACACGACTCAAACCTACGCGGATACGGACCAGCCGAGAGGGGGAATCGGAAAGATCGAACTGGCCCTGGAAGCGGATGACGACGACAACGCCGCCCGAGACAGCTACCGTCTGGTCCGCAAGGTGACCACGAATCTGCTGTCTCCCAAAGAGGTCGACCCCGAAGAGCACGTGCTATGCCGCAATGTGATGTCTCTGAACCTGCGGTATTTCGACGGCGACAGTTGGCTGGACGAATGGGACTCCACGGAAGATGCGAACAGCCTTCCCAAGGCGGTGGAGGTCGACATTGAGATCGCCAACCGCGTTCGACGTTCGAGCGAAGAGATGGAAAGGCGCCGGCTTCTCCAGAGCTTCGCGATTCCCTGCGGCGTCTCCGCGCAGGCAACCGAAGAAACGACCGAATCGAACGGGACATCCTCGGGCGGCGCCGGCGGCGGGACGCCCACAGGAGGCCAGGGCGGACTATGAGGACGATGCGCGGACAATTCGTTGGTTCGCATCGGTCCGATGGGACGATCCTGATCGTCACGATCTGGGTTGTGCTGGTCCTCGCGGGCCTGGCGCTGGTCTTTGCGCGGTCGATGCGGGTGGCCGCGATCGTCTCAACGAATCAGGTCGCTTCGGTCGAAGCCGAGTGCATCGCCACCGGGGCCTGCCAGTACATCACCTCGCAGCTCGTCGCCAATGCGACGGATTCGAGCGCCCTCGCTGAGGACGTGCCGTGGGAGTCGCTGCAGGTCGGCAAGGGGTATTTCTGGGTGCTGCGCTCCAACCTGGAAGACGACAGCGAATTCGATTACGGCCTGACCGACGAAGCCGGCAAGATCAACCTCAACTCCGCCTCGCTGGAGATGCTGTTGAAGCTGCCGGGTATGACCGCCGAGTTGGCCGCCTCGATCATTGATTGGCGCGACGAGGACAGCGATGTCTCGACCGGGGGGGCCGAAGACGAGTACTACCTCTTGCTGTCGGAGCCTTACAACTGCAAGAACGCCGCGTTCGAGACGGTTGACGAGATCCTCCTGGTCAAGGGTGCTTCGGAAGAGCTGCTCTACGGTGAGGACACCAATCTTAATGGACTCCTCGACGACAACGAGAATGACGGTGACAACAGCGCTCCGTCCGACAATCGCAACGGACGGCTCGATGGAGGCTTCTACGAGTACGTCACCGTCTACAGCGTCGAAGCCAACACCGACAGCGAAGGCAACGAACGCATCTATCTCAACGATGCCAGTGCCCGCACGACGCTGCAGACCGCGCTCCAGGAAGTGGTCAAGGAAGAGCGGGCGCTCGAGATCATGAACAACGTACCCATGAGTCCGTCCTATACGAGCGTGATAGACTTCTACTTTCGGTCGGGTCTGACGATCGACGAATTCGAGCAACTCGCCGATCGGTTGACCACGAGTGAAGAGGAGACGCTGCCCGGGCTGGTCAATGTCAACGCGGCGTCGAAGGAGGTCCTGCTGTGCCTGCCCGGTCTGGAGGAGACGGACGTCGACGCGCTGCTTTCGTACCGGGAGTCTCACGACGATCTCGATTCGATTGCCTGGGTGGCGAATGTCCTGGATCGGGAGAAGGCGACCGCCATAGGCAACTACATCACGGTTCGTTCGCTTCAGTACTCGGCGGACATCATCTGCCTGTCGGGCGACGGGCGGGCGTACAAGCGCTACAAGGCGGTCTTTGACACGCAGGGGGGAACGCCGCAGATCGTGTACTGGAAGTCACTGACGCGATTCGGCTGGCCCCTGGAATATGAGATTGTGGAGGCCCTGCGAAAGGGCGAGCCCATCACTGACGCGATGATTGGTATGAGATGATTGGACGAGGATAATGTTAGGGACTCGGACCATACTGGGACTGGCGGTGGATGAGTTCGGCGTCGTGGTCGCCGAGGTCGGCGTTCGATCCGGGCGCCCGGAAGTGCGGCGTGTCGGCCAGCATCTCTTCGGGGAAAAGCTCGGATCCGACAACGGCAAGTCGCTGGGCCAGACCCTGCGGCAGTTTCTTCGGACGAACCACTTCTCCCTGAAGGACGCTGTCGTGGGCATCCCGATGAAGTGGGTCGTCGCCAGGGAAATCACCGCTCCGCCGGCCAACGCCGACGCCGTCGCCGGTATGCTCGGCATCCAGGCGGAACGGACGTTCTCTCTCAACGCCGGCGAATTGATCTTCGACTACTGCGGTCGCACGAGTACCTCTGCGAGCAGCAAGGTCATGCTGCTGGCGGCTCGGCGTCAGATGATCGATCAGATCAAGGAGTTGGCTGCGGCGGCCGGCCTTCACGTGCAATCCGTCACGGTCTCGGCGCTGGCGCTGGGTAAGGCGGCGTTGGGCAATCCGCAGAAACAGCGATACGGCGTCTATGCCCGCCCGACCTACTGCGAGCTCTGGAGCCAACTGGACGGGACTCCCAGGTCAATCAAGCACCTCGCGATGCCGTCGGTGAATGGTACGCCGGGCGCTCACACGCAGTGGCTGACCGCTGCGATTCAGCAAGAGATCATGATCTCGTCAGCGCAGGATCAGAGTCCTCCTTATGAGGTGACCGTCTACGACGGGTCCAGTCTCGGCGAGGGGACGATCGACCGCCTCAACGAACAGCTCGGTTCGCAGGTTACCGTGACCGACGGCAGCGTGGCCCTGGCATCGGCGGGACTGCGTTCCGCCGAGCGTGTCGAGCCATCGTCGACGGTTGCGGCCACGACGGTTGCGGCCGCGGCGGTGGCCATGACGGCGGTGGGGACAGAAAGGCCCTGCGTCGATTTTCTCAATCCGCGCATTGGACGCCAGAAGGCGTCTCCGCGAAAACGTGCCTTGACCTGGGCGGTCATCGCCGGTGTCATCCTGTTGGTCCTGATCGGCGTCGTGATCGCCGACTGGCAGGGCAAGCGCGCGGATATCGCCCTGTATACGGAGCAACTGGAGCTGATCGCTGACGATGTCAGCGTCGCGCGGGAGTTGAAGGATCGTCTGTCCTACGCGAGCAGTTGGACCAGCCAGGACCCGCGATTCCTCGAATGCCTGCGCCAGTTGACGCTGGCCTTTCCGGAGTCGCCCCGCGTCTGGGCCACGAGCTTGGCGATCGGCGAGACGTCCGATGGCTCGTTGATCGGCCGGGCGCTGGACGAGCAGAGCTTCTATGAGGTGCTGAACAACATCAAGGGCAACGCCGCATTCTCCGACGTCAAGATGATGTACCTGCGGGACGCGGGGGGCAGTTCGCGTGAAAAGGCATTTGCCGTAACGTTCAAATTCCAGGGCGCAAAGTAACATGGTTCTGACCAAACGAGAACGAATCATTCTCCTCGTCACGCTGGTGTGTGTCGGCCTGCTGATCGTCAGCAGGTTCGTCGTCGACCCGGTGCAGGCCAGACTTGACGAGATGGAAGCCCAGCGGCAGCAGCTTCAGACCGACCTCGAAGAGGCACAGATGCTGATGGGCAACCGCGGCGCAATGCAGCGGAAATGGAACACGCTGGTCGCCGACGGCCTGCGCAGCGACGCGGAAGCCGAGAGCAAGGTGCTTAGCGATCTGGGCGAGTGGGCTGACAACGCGGGCCTGGCGCTGAGCTCCATCAAGCCGGACCGCGTGGCCAGCGACAAGGGGTTGCAGGAGATGATCTTCACGGTGGCCGGCAAGGGAACGCTCGAATCGGTCTCGCACTTTCTCTGGCAGATTGAGACCGCGGCCCTGCCCGCCAAGATCCGGGATATGCAGTTGGGTTCGGGCA
>Ga0209164_1003011_pt1 | contig 16677 bp, 10 predicted proteins | sample MTBNYHSulfiMetaG_FD_187458 | JGI IMG/M metagenome (GOLD analysis project Ga0209164, IMG submission 187458) | Enrichment culture microbial communities from rom New York Harbor, USA that are MTBE-degrading - MTBE-NYH (New York Harbor Sulfidogenic)... | ecosystem: Environmental > Aquatic > Marine >...
GGTTTAACCGCTTCAGAAAACTCCTGGTCCGGTACGAAAAACTCAAGGACACCCATATGGCCTTGCTGCATATGGCAGCGGCTATAATCGCCTTCCGTAAGGTTGGCATTATTTACGGATAAGTTCTTAGTAAAAAAATGCAATAGATTAAGAATCTCAAGGCTGTTATTGCCAAAAACCGAGATATGGGATATACATATAAGCCAGACAACCCCATTCGGAAACATTAAGACAGGGGGAAAATCAAATGTCCGTGTTACCTCATGTCGATAATTTCAGAAGCGCCAGATATGGTATTCTGCTCTTCATTTTCCTTGTAGCCGCTGGTCTCACAGGCAACTATTATCCAATTTCCATTTTGAACCTGCATTTCATCCTGGGCAGCGTCTTTGCCATGCTGGTGTTGCAGATCTTCGGCCTCGGCTGGGGGATCCTGGCCGCCGCGATCATTTCCGGCTATACCTACCTCAATTGGAACCACCCGTATGCCATTATCACGATGACCACTGAGGCGGCGATCGCCGGCTGGCTGTTCACGCGCCGCAGGGTCACACTTGTGATGGCCGATACCCTTTACTGGATCTTCATCGGCATACCGCTGGGATTCTGCTGCTTTTATTTCATCGCTCATCTGCCTGCAAGCAACGCCCTGTTCCTTATGATGAAGCAGTCGATGAACGGCATCGTTAACGCCCTGATCGCCCGGCTGATCTTTACCGGATACGCGCTCAGCTCGAAATCTTCGACCATCTCATTACGTGAGAACCAGGCAAACCTTCTGGCTTTTTTCGCACTCATAGGAATGCTGGTCATGTTGATTTCAGGAAGTAGAACCGATTTGGCCGAGACAGAGCGGCAAATCCGCAGACAACTCCTTCATAACAGCCGTCAGGCAACCGACAGCCTCAACAACTGGATGGCGGACAGAAAACACCTCATCGACCAGTTGGCTGTCATGGCACAGACACTCACAGCAGACCAAATGCAGACCCGGCTGTCCGAGGCGCGTGCGTCCGACAGAAACTTCCTGCGGATCGCCCTTCTTGACAGGGAAGGAACCGCCATTGCCTATTCCCCTCCGGCCGATGAATTGGAAAGGAACAACATCGGCAAGAGCTTTGCGGATCGGCCCTACATCCCGCTGCTCAAGCAAGGCCTCAAACCCATGCTCTCGGAGGTGATGCCCTCGAGATTCGGCCGCTCCGGAATCGTTACCATCGTGCTGGCCCCTGTGGTTTCCCGGGGCGAGTACAATGGCGCTGTGGGCGGCATCATGAACTTCGATCGGATTCACGCAATCCTCGAAATGAACTTCACGGGCCAATCGACGCTTTACACCCTGCTGGACAAAAACGGCAGGGTCATTCTTACCAATCGCCAAGATCAAGCGGCATTAGCGCCCTTTTCCCGGGGCCAAGGAACCACACGACAGATCAGTGAAACACTTCTTCAGTGGATTCCGGAATTACCCGCCAATATCTCCACCATCGAACTCTGGGGACGGTCCCTCTATGTGACGGAGTCGACCATCGGAGACCTGGCAGAGTGGCGATTGGTCCTTGAGCAACCCGTGAAGCCGTTTCAAAAGATGCTTTACGACCGGTACAGCGGCAAGATCATCACGATGTTCGTGATACTGATCCTGTTGCTCGGGATTTCCGTATTTTTGAGTCGCCGGGTCACGTTTACGGTAGAACAACTCCGCCGACTCACCGCCGGTTTGCCCGAAAAGCTGGCATCGGGCGAAAGGATTGAGTGGCCGGATAGCGGCATAGAGGATACCCGTCACCTGGTCGCCAATTTCAGGGAAATGGCGGATTCACTTCAAACCCGGTTCAAAGAGATTAAAGAGATCAATGAATCGCTGGAGCGGCGGATAGCGGAGCGTACCCAGGAGTTGCAGTCCAGCAAGAACAAACTGGCCAGCGCCGCTGAAATGGCCTTGCTGGGACACTGGGAGTATGATGTCGCCAGTGACCTTTTCATTTTCAACGACTCGTTTTACCGGATATTTCACACCACGGCCGAGGAGGCCGGCGGGTATACCCTGTCGTCTGCAGAATACGCCCGGCGTTTTGTCCATCCTGATGATGCACCGCTTGTGGGAGAAGAGATCAGAAAAGCCATCGAAACCAACGACCCCGGCTTCAGCCGGCAACTGGATCACAGGATACTTCGTGCCGACGGGACGACCGGCCATATCAGCGTTCGGTTTTTCATTGTCAAGGATGCCGACGGCCGAACGGTCAAGACCTATGGCGTGAATCAGGACATCACCGAGCGCAAGCGGGCGGAGGAGGAGCGGCTCAGAAACGAAAAAGACCTCAGAGAATCCCAGAGAATTGCCCATCTGGGCAGCTGGCGCCTGAATGTGGAAACCAATGAGGTTTATTGGACCGAGGAACTCTATCACATGTATGGTTTTGATCCGACATTGCCTCCGCCCCCCTATGCCGAGCATATGAAACTGTTCACGCCTGAGAGCTGGGAGGTGTTGTCGACCTCCCTTGCCAAAACCCGTGATACCGGCATTCCGTATGAACTTGAACTGGAGATGGTGCGAAAAGACGGGAGCAAGGGATGGATGTGGGTACGAGGTGAGGCCGTAAGGGATGTAGAAGGAAAGACGGTGGGCCTGTGGGGGGCGGCTCAGGATATCACCGAGCGCAAGCAGACAGAAGTGAAGCTGAACGAACAGCTCCGGGAACTGCAGCGCTGGCATCAGGCCATGCTGGACCGCGAAGGCCGCGTCCTAGATCTGAAGCGGGAGGTAAACGAACTGCTGGAAAAGACCGGGCAACCCATCCGTTACCCGAGCGCCGACCCCGGGAATATCCCTGTCACACCGGATGAATCCCGCTCACAAGAGGGGACATCATGAGCCATCCCGCCTTCATCGCCCTGATGCAAAACGCCTCCCTCCTGCTGGCCATGGTGGTCGTTTTCGATCTCATCACCAGCCGGCGGCCGTTGGAGGTCAAACTGCGGGGGCAGGCCCTTGCCGGCGTGGTTATCGGCGGCCTCTGCATCGGGTTGGTCCTGGCATCTTTCCGCCTTGAGACGGGCATTGTCTTTGACACCCGTTCCGTCATGCTCTCCATATCCGGCCTGTTCTTTGGCGCTATACCCACGTTCGTGGCCATGGCCATAACCGCGGCGTTTCGACTGTGGCAGGGTGGGGCAGGAGCGTGGACCGGCGCCCTCGCGATCCTGGGCACCGGCGGATTGGGCATTGTGTGGCGGCATTATCGGCGGGGACATCTGGAAGACATCACCGCTCTCGAACTTTATTTGTTTGGTGTGACAGCGCACCTGATCATGCTGGCATTGATGCTGACGCTGCCGTGGGAAATTGCGCTGCGGGTGCTGTCCGGGATCGCGCTGCCGGTCATGCTGGTGTATCCCGTGGCGACCATCGCTCTTGGACTGCTTCTGGCCAACCGCCTCCGGCGTGAGAACATCGCCGCGGCCCTGGCGGAGAGTGAGAGCAAGTATAGAACACTTGTGGAAAACATCCCCCAGAAGATATTCACAAAAGACAAGAACTCGGTGTACGTGTCCGCTAATGAAAATTTCGCACGGGATTTCGACATAACGCCTGACGAATTTGTCGGGAAAACGGATCACGACTTATTCCCCGGGGAGTTGGCCGACAAGTACAGAGCCGACGACAGGCGCATCATGGAGGCGGGCAGGCCCGAAGTGATCGAAGAGAAATATGTCCAGGGAGGGCACGAAGTCTGGGTGCAGACAATCAAAACGCCCATCAGGGATAACAAAGGCACCATCATTGGAATCCTGGGTATTTTCTGGGATATCACCGAGCGCAAGCGGACGGAGGAAACGCTCGAAGCGAGTAAGGAGAATTACCGGACGCTGTTCCGCGAGATGTTGAGCGCATTTGCCAGGTGCGAGATCATCTGCGACGCCCAGGGCCGCCCCGTTGACAGCCGATACCTGGAGGTCAATCCGACCTACGAGCGTATGGTCGGGAAGAAGGCTGAAGATTTGCTTGGAAAGAGGCTCTTCGAGCTTTTCCCCGATCTCGAGCCGGACTGGATCGAGACTCTCGGCAGAGTGGCCCTGACGGGCCAGCCGGTGCATATCGAAAAAGAGGTTGCTCCATTGGGCATCTGGATCGATTTAATGGCCTTTTGTCCTGCGCCGAATCAGTATGCCTGCACCTTTACCGACATCACCGAGCGCAAGCGCACCGATGAACAGTTGCGGCTCGCCGTGAAGGAAACCCGCCGGCTGCTGGCCCTTGCCGAGCAATCCCGTGCGGCATTACTGAGCTTGGTGGAAGACCAGAAGAGGGCCGAGGAGGAAATCCGCAAGCTCAACGCCGAACTGGAAGAGCGCGTCCGCCATCGCACGGCCCAACTGGAAGCCACAAACAAGGAACTGGAGGCCTTTGCCTACTCGGTGTCTCACGACCTGCGGGCCCCGCTTCGGGCAATCGATGGCTATTCCCAGATCCTTCAGGAAGACTATGCCCCGCTTCTCGGCGAGGAGGGCCTGCGCGTATCGTCCGTGATCAGCGAGAGCGCCCGAACCATGGGGCAGCTCATTGACGACCTTCTGACCTTCTCCCGAACCGGACGGGTAAAGATGCGGCCGTCTGTTGTGGATATGGAGACCATGGCCAGATCGATCTTCTTCGAGCTGGCCACTCACGAGGATCGGGATCGCATCGATTTCCGGGTCGGCTCTCTTCCCCCGGCCGTGGGCGACCCGGCGCTTATGCGACAGGTCTGGGGAAACCTGCTGGGCAATGCCGTCAAGTTCTCATCAAAGAAGGATCGGGCCGTAATCGAGGTGAGTGGCGAGAGGAAGGCGGATGAGGTCATCTACGCTGTACGTGACAACGGGGCCGGCTTTGACATGCAATACGCGGACAAACTCTTCGGCGTATTCCAGCGGCTCCACAGCGCCCGGGAATTCGAAGGCACGGGGGTGGGGCTGGCTATCGTCCAGCGCATCGTCAGCCGCCACGGGGGCCGCATCTGGGGAGAGGCCACGGTTGACGAAGGCGCCACATTTTATTTTACTTTGGGAGAGGAGAACTGAATATGGGATCTTCAGAGGCTATAGACATTCTGCTGGTGGAGGACAACCCGCGTGACGCGGAGCTGACCATTCGCGCCCTCAAAAAGCGGAACATTGCCAACCCGTTACATGTTGTGGAGGACGGGGCAGAGGCCCTGGATTTCATCTTCTGCCGCAATGCCTATGCCGAGCGGGAGGGGTTGCAGCCCCCGCGGGTGATTCTTCTTGACCTCAAGCTTCCGAAGGTGAGCGGTCTGGAGGTGCTCAAGGCGATCAAGTCCGACGAGAAGACCCGCTCCATCCCCGTGGTGGTGGTGACCTCCTCGCAGGAAGATCCGGACATCCAGACGGCCTATGCCCTGGGGGCAAACAGCTATGTGGTGAAACCGGTTGGTTTCGATGCGTTCATCGAGGCCATGGCCAGTCTTGGTTTGTACTGGCTGCTGGTGAACCAACCTTCCGTCAGATGAACGGAGGCCCTTTAAGGTGGAGAAGCGGAACAGGAACGAGGGGTTGTATGTCTGTCCCAGCAATAGATCCATCAGGTAAGGAAGGACGATGATCATGGAGAAGAATCTGCACATTTTGCTGGTCGAAGACCTGCCGACGGACGCGGAACTCGCTGAACGGGAGGTCCGGAAAGTCCTCCCCGGCGGTGTCTTTTTGCGCGTTGAGACCCAGGAGGCATTTCTCGATGCCCTAGAGGCCTTTCAACCGGACCTGATCCTGTGCGATTACCGCCTTCCACGATTCGACGGGATGACGGCATTGTCCTTAGCGCTGGAGCGCGTCCCGGAGACGCCCTTTATCATCCTTACCGGTTCGATGAACGAAGAAACAGCAGTGGCGTGCATGAAGGCCGGTGCGTGGGACTACGTGATCAAAGAGCACGTCAGGAGGTTGGGCTCGGCGGTGGTCGCGGCCATGGACAAGCAGAGGGTGCGCCAGGAGAGCAGAATGGCGGAAAAGGCACTGCGGGACAGCGAGGCCCGTTTCCGGGCGTTCTTCGATAACTCACAGGCCGGCATGTTGATCTGGGATAACGGCGATCCGGTTCGCTATGTGGCGATCAACGAGACCCTGGCGAAGTTGAACGGCCGGCCGGCGTCAGAGCACATCGGGAAGACGATCGCCGAGGTGTTCGATGACAGGGAGTCTGTGGTCGACCTCGAACGGCGAACCCGGCAGCTGATCGATTCGAGGGTACCGATGTCGTTCGAATCGCGTGGCGTGAGCCAGGATGGCCGGCTGATCCAATACGCAGCGGATTTCTTCCCGTTGATCGATGCCGAAGGGGATCTTGTGGGTATCGGGTCCATTGTAAAGGACATCACCCACCTGAAAGCAGCTGAGGCGCAACTGATCGAAAAGAGCCAGTTCATCGAGTCGATCGTCAATTTCACGCCGGACATTCTCTACATCTACGACATCGTCGACCGGAAGAATTTCTATAGTAACAAAGGCATCGAAACCGTGCTCGGTTATTCAGTCGAGGAGATACAGGCCCTGGGTGAGAAGGTGTTGCCCTCCTTGATGCATCCGGATGATTTTCAGACCTACATCGAAACGACTGTACCGAAATATGGCGAGACGCCCGACAACGTACCGATCACTCATCAATACAGGTTTCGCCACAAGGGTGGGCAGTGGCGGTGGCTCGAATTCATTGAGTTCATTTACTCGCGCCAGGCTGAAGGAAGCCCTCAGCGAATTTTCGGAGTGGCCCACGACATCACCGAGCGAAAGAAGGCCGCGGAGGAGCGGGAAAAGCTCCATGCCCAACTGATCCAGGCCCAGAAAATGGAATCGGTCGGTCGGCTTGCCGGGGGCGTGGCCCATGATTTCAATAACAAGTTGAGTACCATTTTGGGCTTCACCGAACTGACCATGGCAGAACTGGACAAGACGGATGACCTGTATGGCAATCTTCAGCAGGTGTTTGAGGCTGGAAAACAGTCGTCGGAAATTGTACGCCAACTCCTGGCCTTCGCGCGCAAGCAAACGATCTCACCGAAGGTATTGAGTCTGAACGATACGGTGGCGGGGATGGTCAAGATGCTGGGACGACTCATCGGCGAAGATATTGACCTGGCCTGGAAACCCGATCCCGATCTCTGGGCGGTGAAGATGGATCCGTCTCAAGTCGATCAGATCCTGGCCAATCTATGTGTCAACGCGCGGGATGCCATTGCCGGTGTCGGCAAGATCACCATTGAAACCCAAAACACGGTCTTCGACGAAGCCTACTGCCGCGACCATGCGGGATTTATACCGGGCGAGTTTGTCATGCTTGCGGTAAGCGATAACGGCTGTGGCATGGATAGGGAAACCCTGGCCAATGTGTTCGAGCCGTTCTTCACTACCAAAGAAATAGGCAAGGGCACCGGCCTGGGGCTGTCCACGGTATACGGCATTGCCAAGCAGAACCAGGGCTTTGTCAACGTCTACAGCGAACCGGACAAGGGTACCACCTTCAAGATCTACCTGCCCCGGCATGCCGAGACAGAACCCTCGGCCGTGGTAGATGCCAAGACGGAAATCGCGCAGGGTCGCGGGGAGACCATCCTTCTTGTAGAAGACGATCCCACCGTCCTGCGATTGGGGGAAAGAATGCTGGAAGGGCTGGGGTATATGGTGATTGCCGCCCAAAGCCCCGATGAAGCCATAGGCATGTTCCAGGAATACCGTGGTGAGATCCATTTGCTGATCACCGACGTGGTGATGCCCGGGATGAGCGGGAGGGACCTTTCGACGCAAATTAGGGCTATACGTCCGGACATCAAGACCCTGTTCATGTCCGGCTATACGGCCAATGTGATCGCGCACCACGGTGTGCTGGATGAGGGGGTGCATTTTATTGAGAAGCCCTTTTCCAGAGAGGATCTGGCCGTTAAAGTGCTTGAGGCGCTGGATGAAGGCAAAGGAAAACATTGTGCTTAATTATTTTATGATTGAGCGCTGAACAACATAGTAAACTCAAGGATGCAGCAAGCGGGTAAAATCGCTTGCCACTCACTCCCTGATCTTGAAACAGGTGTCAAATGGCTTCTGATCTGCATTCACCCCGTAAGAAAGGGGCACAGCCTGTCACAATCCGTGCATTCCTGACCCGGCTCATCTTCCTTTGCGTGCTGCCCCTTGTGCTGCTGGCGTTGTTCCTCGTCGGGGTCCATATCCGAACCCTTCAAAGGCATCAGGATCAGGAGGCAGGGGACCGAGCGCTTAACATTATGAAGACTGTTGACCGCGATCTGTCCGCTCGCATCGCTGCCTTGCAGACCATTTCAGCTTCACCGCTCATGGACGATCCACCTCGTCTGGAGGAATTCTACAGATCAGCTCAGGGCTTTCGGGAAAATTTCACCGGGCACATTGTCCTGGCAGACATGTCTACCCAGATGCTCTTTAACACCCGGTTGCCCCTTGGGTCGCCGCTTCCAAGACTTCCAGTGCCAAAAGGCTCTGCTGCGGCACCCTATGTAATGAAAACCGGAAACCCTGCCGTGGGGGACATGTTCCACGGGCCGATTGCCAAAGAACCTTTGGTGGCGGTGGTGGTTCCGGTCAAACGTGACGGGCAGACAAAAGCGCTCCTTTTGAGCATTATCGAAACGCGGCAGTATCAGAAACTTCTGGACGATCTGAAACTACCCTCCGGATATCTCGTTTCCATTTTTGACAGTCAAGGTGCTGTCATCGCGCGTCGCCCCCTGTCGGAGGCCCGGTACCAATCGGATCTGAAAAGGTTTGATAAAAGATATGATGCCAACTCTGCTGTATCGCACTGGTCCCTGGTTCTTGAGGTGCCCATTCAGATTTATCTCCAATCACTGATTTTTGCCGGCGGAGCACTAATTATCGCAATCATCCTTGTTGCAGCCACCACCTACGTGGGCGGACGGCTGGTAAGCAGGCGCTTGGCGCAAGCCGTGGAATCAATCACGGAAAAGCCGACGTCTGGCACCCTCAAAACGCATATTTCCGAAATCGAAGCGGTTCGCAACCGTCTGGATAGGGCAAATGCGGCCACGCAATTGACAATTAAAGAGTTGCAGCAAAGCGAGGAGCGTTACCGGATCCTTTTCGAAGCGGCCAATGTCGGGAAATCGCTAACGCTTCCCTCGGGCCAAATAAGCGTGAACAAAGCGTTCTGTGATATGCTGGGCTACGAAAGAGACGAATTAGAGAATAAGACCTGGCAGGACCTGACGCCGCAGGAGGATGTGGAGCGGGTAGAGAGAGAGGCGCTCGCCCCGTTGCTGAACGGCGCAAAAAAGGCCGCACGGTTCGAAAAGAGATATATCCATAAAAACGGCTCGTACGTCTGGACCGACGTCAGCGTGACCATACATCGTGACCCGGACGGAAAGCCGCTTTATTTTATAGCAACAGTCGTCGACATCACGGAGCGCAAGCGGGTGGAAGAGGCCTTGCAGTATCAGCATTTTCTGCTCCAACAGATGGGTCGTGTGGCAAAGATCGGCGGGTGGGAGTTCGATCCGGCAACCGGAAAGGGCACCTGGACCGAAGAAGTGGCCAGAATTCACGATCTGGATCCTTCAGACGAAACGAGCGTCGAGGTTGGATTGAGCTTCTACCAAGGCGAATCCCGGGCGCTGGTCGAACGAGCCACTCAGGAGGCTATCAAATTCGGAAAGCCGTACAATCTTGAACTGGAGATGATCTCAGCCAAGGGTGCTCACAAGTGGGTGCAGACCATTGGTTATCCAACAATAGAAGACGGGAAAGTGGTTCGTGTGCGCGGCTCGTTTCAGGACATCACCGAGCGCAAGCAGGCCGAGGAGGAACTCCGAAAATACCGGGACCATCTTGAAGACCTTGTTCGGGAGCGGACAGAAGAACTGACGCAGGCCAACCTGCGCCTTAAGGAGCTGGACCGGCTTAAATCGATGTTCATCGCCTCCATGAGCCACGAGCTTCGAACGCCGCTCAATTCGATCATCGGCTTTACCGGCATCATCCTGATGGGGATGTCGGGGGAGATTTCGGATATCCAGAAAAAGCAGCTCGGCATGGTCAAAAAAAGTGCCCGCCACCTGCTGGATCTGATCAACGACGTGATTGACGTGAGCAAGATCGAGGCAGGCAAGGCCGAATTGATGGTTGAGGATTTCGATCTTGCGGAGCTGGTCCTGGAGGTGAAGGAATCCTTCGCCGTTGCCGCAGCGGACAAAGGCCTGTCCCTGGAACTGCATGGGGATGGAGATATCGCGATTAAGAGCGACCGGCGGCGGGTGAGGCAGATCCTGGCGAACCTGGTGGGCAACGCCATCAAATTCACGGAGACGGGCGGGGTGGTCATCGGGGTGAAGGAAGCTGAAACCGCGCCCCTTGGCAAGGATCCCGCTGCAGACGGGACAGACAGGTCAGAGGACCTCTCTCCGGCGACGGCAACGAAAGATATTGAAGTCACGGTGACCGACACCGGCGTCGGCATCGCACGGGAAAGCATGGCGAGGCTTTTCGAGGCCTTCAGCCGGATACACATCCAGGGCCGGCCTGTTGTGGAGGGGACGGGACTGGGTCTGTACCTCTCGAAGCGGATCGCTGACCTTTTGGGCGGAGACATCGAGGTCGAAAGCGAACCGGGGCAGGGCAGCACATTCACCCTGCGCATGCCCCGAGTTCATCAGGAGCGGAAAACGTGAAAAAAGTATTGGTTGTCGAGGACAACGAGCAGAACCGGTATCTGATGCAGTTCATGCTGGAACAGAGCGGCTACGAGGTCCTCACGGCCGAGAGCGGCTCTCAGGCCATCGCCATGGCCGTTCAGGACAGACCGGATCTCATTCTGATGGACATCCAGTTGCCGGACATGGACGGTCTGGATGTCACCCGCAGGATCCGTCCATCTGAGGCCGACGGAGAGATCCCGATAGTGGCCGTCACCTCGTTTGCCATGGCCGGGGACCGGGAAAGGGCAGTGGCCGCGGGATGCAGCGGCTACATCGAGAAGCCTATCAACCCGGAAACCTTTCTGGAAGAAATCGCCAAGTTTGTCTGAAAGGGAATGACCCTGACGAAAAACAGACGCGCGAAGAAACAGGGAGGGCGCGATGAACATTTTAGTTGTGGATGACGTTGTTGAAAGCCGGTTTATGTTGGAATCCCTGCTCAAGGGCAGCGGTTATGAAGTATTTACTGCCGCTAACGGCGCTGAAGCATTCGAGCGGCTTGAAGGGGATGGCGTCGATCTGATTATCAGCGACATCCTCATGCCGGTCATGGACGGCTTTCAACTGTGCAAAAAAGTCAGGAGCGACGAACTGCTCTGCCATATCCCTTTCATCATCTACACCGCCACCTACACCGGCCCGAAGGATGAGGAACTGGCCATCAAATTCGGGGCCGACAGATTCATCGTCAAACCTTGCGAACCGGATGTCTTCCTCGAAACCGTCTTGGAGGTGATTGAAAATGCCGATAGAGGCAAGGTAAAGCCGAGAGCCCCTTTTAAAACAGAAGAGGAGGAGACATTCAAGCTCTACAGCGACCGCCTGGTGAGAAAACTTGAAAAGAAGATGCTGGAACTGGAAGCGGAGCTTGCCAGGCGGGAAAAGGCAGAGAAAGAAACCCGGAAATTATTCAGGGCAGTAGAACAGAGCCCGAGCATCGTGATGATTACCGACCCGGAGGGGATCATTGAGTATGTGAATCCGAAATTTCAGGAAATAACGGGTTATCAAACCGAGGAGGTACTTGGGACAAATGCAACGACCCTGGGAGGGCCGTCAGAAGAGGAGGCTCCCAATATTTTCGCCGTGTTGAATTCCGGGCAGGAATGGCGGGGAATATTTCATAACCGGAAAAGGAACGGGGAACGCTACTGGGAAAGGGCATCTATCTCCCCGGTATTGGACCCATCCGGATCGATCACCCAATTCGTAAAGGTCGCAGAAGACATTACCGGGCAAATAGAACAGGAAAGGGGACTTGAACAGGAAAGAGCGAGGATGCAAACGATCCTCTCTGTACTGGATACGGGTCTGTCCCTCATCCACCAGGACAAAACCATCGCCTGGGTCAATGAAAAAATCCTAAAAATGTTTCCTCACGCCGATACTCTTGGCCAGATCTGTCATGTTTTTTTTGAAAACAGGGCCGACCCCTGTGACCCTTGTCCCACGACTGAGGCATTCAAAACAGGAAAGATCCACGAAGCGACAAGGTTCAATGTCCGGGACGCAAGGTGGTATCATATCCTTTCTCAGCCGGTATTGGACAAAGATGGGGAAGTTACGCAGGTTCTTGAAGCGGTAACCGATGTCACACGCAGAAAAGAGATGGAGGATGCCCTGAAAAAAAATGAGGAGCGCCTCAAACTCGCTCTCGAAGCTTCCAGCGACGGCCTCTGGGACTGGAATGTCCGGACCGGCGAGGTCTATTTCAGCCCGAGATATTACACCATGCTGGGCTTCGAACCCTACGAACTGCCTCAGGCTTATGAGACATGGTCCGGGCTTCTCCATCCCGAAGACAGGGAGTCCGCTGAAAAAAGGATTCTTGATCACATTCAAAGAGCGACCCTTCCCTTTGAACAGGAGTTCAGATTGAAAACCAAATCGGGACACTGGAAATGGGTATTGGGAAGGGGGCAGGTGTTTTCCCGGGATGAGGCTGGCAGGCCGGTCAGAGTCGTGGGGACCCATGCCGACATCAGCCGGCTGAAAGAGGCGGAGCTATTGCTCAAAGAGAGCGAAGCGCGATATCGGAACATCATCGAGACATCGCCGGTCGGGATTGCCATCCATTCGGAGGGCAAAGTCGTCTTTGCCAACAAAGCGGGGCTCGATCTTTTCGGGGCCGAATCGCCCGAGGATCTCATCGGGAAGCCAATCACTGAAATCGTGCATCCGGACAACTGGGACGCTGCCGGGGAAAGGATTGAGCGAATGCTGGCAGGTGAAAAAGGATTGTATCCTGTCGAAGACCGGTATGTCAGGCTGGATGGGAAAACGATTGACGTTGAGGTGAGGGCCACTTCTCTGGCCTATCAGGGAAAGCCTTCTGTCCAGGTGATCGTGCAGGATATTACTGAAAAAAGGAAAACCGAAAGGGAACTGATGATCCGGAATGATATCGCCCGGATTTTTTTAACCACTCCGGATGAAACCATGTATGAGAAAGTGCTGGCCCTTATTCTGGATATTACGGGGAGCAGATACGGTATCTTCGGGTTCATCAATGAAGGGGGAGAATGGGTATGTCCGTCCATGACGAGGGATATCTGGGACCGATGCCAGATTCCGGACAAGAGTATTATCTTCCCACGCGAAAAATGGGGAGGACTCTGGGGAAAGGCCATGGCGGAAGGAAAATCGCGGTTTTCCAACCACACATTCAAATTTCCCGAGGGACACGTCATCATTGACAATGCGCTGGATGTCCCTGTCATATATCGGGACCGTCTCATCGGAAATCTTCTCGTCGGACAGAAGGAAAAGGGCTATGATGAAAGCGACAAATTCCTGCTGGAAACCGTGGCATCCCATGTTGCCCCGATTTTGAGCGCCCGGCTGGCAAGGGATAGGGAACAAGAAGAGCGGAAGCGGGCCGAAGGCCGGCTCTTTCAGGTCCAGAAGACGGAGGCCATCGGCGTCCTGGCCGGAGGCATTGCCCATGATTTCAACAATATTCTCACCGCTATCCTGGGCTATACCCAACTTGCCATGGACCAACTCTCCAGGGAGAGCCCTATATACGCTGATTTGGAGGATGTCTACAGGGGTGGAGAACGGGCGAGGCGCCTGGTCAGCCAGATCCTGACCTTCAGCAGACAAAAAGAGGGAGAGGTTGCACCGATTCAGATGACCCCTATTATCAAAGAGGCTCTCAAACTGCTCAGGGCAACCCTGCCCGCCACCATAGAGATCCGGCAACAGATCGCACCTGAGCTGGGGAATATCATGGCCGATTCTACCCAGATCCATCAGATCATTATGAACCTCTGCACCAACGCGGGCCATGCCATGAGGGAAGAGGGCGGCATTCTGGAGGTAGCCTTGTCCAAGGTAATCTTAGGTGACGCTTCCGCCCGCCAGCATCCGAATCTTCAGCCCGGGGAATATATCAAATTGTCCGTCAGCGATACCGGCTACGGAATTGAGCCGGACGTCTTGGACAAGATCTTTGACCCCTACTTTACGACCAAGAGGAGAGGCGAAGGAACAGGCCTGGGGCTTGCGGTCGTCCATGGAATCGTGGAAGCATATGGAGGAGCCATTTCCGTCTATAGTGAACCGAAAAAAGGTACCATATTTCACGTGTACTTCCCGACGATTCAGGAAGAAATCCAATCGGTAGAAGAAAAGGCCGAGCGTATTCATGGGGGAGCCGAGCGAATTTTGTTTGTGGATGATGAAATACCCATTGCAGAGTTGGGAAAGCGTACCCTGGAACAACTGGGATATCGCGTTGAAACCAGGACAAACCCCATCGAAGCACTTGCCCTGTTCAGGGGCGATCCAAACCGATTCGACCTGGTCATCACGGACATGACCATGCCCCGGATGACGGGTGAGGAGATAGCACAAAAAGTCATGGAAATCCGGACGGATATGCCGGTGATCCTGTGCACCGGATTCAGTGAAAAAATGACCAGGGAAAAGGCCATGGAATCAGGGATCAAGGCCTTCCTTATGAAACCCTTGATCAGAGAGGAACTGGCATCTGCCGTCCGAAAGGCCCTGGGTAGGGATTGAGGGAGGTAGACCGAGGACGGGCAAATGGAATCAAAAGCGGCCAAAGGCGTTCATATTCTGATAGTTGATGATGATAACGCCGTCAGGAACCTGATACAGCGAGGGATCCAATCTTCAGGGTATTCCTGTTCAATCGCAGAGAGTGGCGAAGCGGCCCTGAAGATCCTGGAAAATAAGAAAATCGACGTGGTGATATCTGATATTGTCATGCCGGGATTAACGGGGATTGAACTCACCCGGCTGGTGAGAGAAAGATATGATTGCGATGTCATTATCATGACAGGCTATGCAGAGGACTATACTTACGAAAAGGTTATTGAAGAAGGCGCTGGTGATTTCATCCAGAAGCCGATAAATGTCAAAGAACTGGTGATAAGGTTGAAACGCGTTTTGAGGGAGAGGGAATTGCTCTCCGAAAGAGATAGGACGAACGCGGAACTCAAGCAAGCACTGGAGATCCTAAAAATTAATCTCTCCGGTACCATCCAGGTCATCGTTTCCACCGTTGAACACAAGGACCCCTATACATCCGGCCATCAAAACCGTGTCGCCCGTCTGGCCTGTGCCATTGGCCGGGAAATGCATTTGCCAGAAGACATGCTTGAAGGGATCCGTATGGCAGGTGTGATTCACGACCTTGGAAAGATCGCCATACCCGCGGAGATCCTCAGCAAGCCCACCCGCTTGAGCAACATTGAGTTCGCGCTGATAAAGACGCATCCACAAATCGGTTATGATATCCTGAAGCATATCCAGTTTCCATGGCCGGTGGCTGAAATCACCTATCAGCATCACGAAAGGATAGACGGTACAGGTTATCCTGGAGGGCTCAGAGGGGAGGAGATTCTCCTGGAAGCGAGAATCATATCTGTTGCGGATGCGGTTGAAGCGATGGCTTCACACAGGCCCTACCGACCTGCTCTCGGTATCGATGCAGCTCTAGAAGAAATCTCAAGAAATAAGGGCAAATTCTATGATCCCGATGTGGTCGATGCCTGCCTGGAGATTTTCAGGGAGGGTAACTTTACTTTTGATGAGTAGAATACTGAAATCCACAGATATTAAAAGGTTATACTATTCGCAAATCAGCATTGAGACCGAAAAGCTGAATATGCGCGATGTGAGCATGAGAGGTGATACTTCCTTTTTGTCTCAGACCCAGTGGGGAATGATGATGATATCTCCATTAAACGGCCCCTTGAAGTTTCACCATGAATTTCGTGTGACCCTGGCGGACTGCTCCAATGCCTTCTCCCAGCCTCAAAGAATTTGTCAGAATAGAATAAAGGAAAAATGTGGTTTCGCGGTCACATCTTGTTTTGTGAATTGAGCAACCGATATTTTCACTCAAAATACTTCTTTTCGTCATCCGTATGTTTATGCCGATGGTGCAGATCGGGCCAATGTTTATGCCCATGCTCTGTGCGGTCGTGCTTATGCCAGTGGGAGTGAGCCTCCTTCAGCGGAATGCCATCATGCTCGTGGTCGTGATGAATGTCTGTGTGCAAATGGCCATGTATGTGATATACGGAGTCGTGACGGTGGAGGTGTGAATGCCTCTCGCTGAAGAGAATTATCAGAGAGACAGCTGTGATCCCCGCCGACAATCCTTGAATTTCCGTGATACCTTCCTTCAAAAAAACAGCGGACAGCAGAAGCCCGAAAAAAGGCGATGATGAAAAGATCATTTGGCTGCGAGACGCCCCAAGCCCCTGAGCCGAAATGATATACAGGGTAACGCTTACCCCATAACAAACCGCTCCCACAATGAGGGCGGCGCAAGTAAATATCTACCGGCAGAGCCGGTAGCTTTGTGAGGGCCCCTGGAAGGGGCCATTGTTTAGTCAAAATCCGGGAAACTTAACTGGCTTTTGTCTGATTCTTCCTGGTGCTTTATGTACTCACG
>Ga0209164_1003012_pt1 | contig 16673 bp, 14 predicted proteins | sample MTBNYHSulfiMetaG_FD_187458 | JGI IMG/M metagenome (GOLD analysis project Ga0209164, IMG submission 187458) | Enrichment culture microbial communities from rom New York Harbor, USA that are MTBE-degrading - MTBE-NYH (New York Harbor Sulfidogenic)... | ecosystem: Environmental > Aquatic > Marine >...
TTCTATGACCTCTTTCTGGGATCTGTCATCTGGGTCGTTGGTGCTGGCTCCCCAAGCCAGCATCTCATGGAGGTGGTGGGCGCGTACTTCCCGGCTGTGCTCGGAGCCCTGACTACCGTCCCGGTCTACTTCGTGGGCAAGGAGTTGTTCAATCGCGGCGCTGGATTGTTGTCTGCCGGCGTAATTGCCATCTTGCCCGGGGAGTTTCTGCTTCGCTCTTTGCTGGGCTTCAGCGATCATCATGTCGCTGAGGTCCTGTTCAGCGCGACGGCCGTCTTGTTTTTCATACTGGCGATCAAGAGTGCCAGGCAAAGAGGGACAACATTCAGCCACTTGCGGCACCGTGAGTGGCGAAGCTTCGGGAAGCCCGTTCTTTTCGCCCTGGTGGCTGGAATTGCCCTTGGAATGTATCTGCTGTCTTGGGTCGGCGGGCTGGTCTTTGTAGGAATCATAGGCCTCTATGCAGTAGTTCAGTATCTAAGTGACCATCTGAGAGGCAAATCGACCGACTACCTTTGCATAGTGGGGATTCTATCTTTTGTCGTCGCTTTGGTCATGCTGAGCCCGTTCGGGTATGTTGCGTATCAGAATTTGTGTATGGCGTCACTGGCCGTCGGCATTGTGGTATTCGCCGCGTCAACTGCCCTGTCGAGGTTGATGACGCGCCAAGGGCTGAGGCGGGGCTACTATCCGCTGGCGCTGGCGGGGCTGGGGCTGATCGGGTTTGGTGCTGTGTATCTCATCGTTCCTTCCCTAGTTGACTCCATGCTGGCGAGGCTGAGCGTGTTCACCCCTGACGTTACAACGCGAACCATCACCGAAGTGCAGCCGCTCCTGTTTCCACGAGGCGTTTTCTCTTTGAGTACCGCATGGCAGTATTTCACCACCAGCTTCTTCATCGCTCTTGTCTCGCTGGGCCTGATAGTCTGGGCCATGTTCCGAGAGAGGAATGCCGATCAGGCGCTTCTGGTTGTGTGGAGCTTGGTAATGCTGGCAGCCAGCTTCAGTCAAGTGCGGTTCGCCTACTACTACGCGGTGAATGTTGCCCTTCTAGCAGGTTTCTTCTCGGCGAGACTGCTGAGGTGGAGCGGCTTCTTCAAGTTGGGCATATGGGCAGGGAAGGAACAAGCTGAAGGCGAACGGGCGAGTGACTCGAAAAAGAAGACAAGGGCGAAGAGGAAGGCTGAACGTAAACGGCCCAGTCCAGACTCCAGCAGTGTCAGGTATCTCTTACCTTTGATGACAGCAGTAGTGGTATTCTTTGGCGTGTTCTATCCCAATATTGGGTATGCGACTGCGACAGCGGCACGGCCCGCGCCCGGGCCCAGCGACGACTGGCACAGCGCGCTGGTGTGGATGCGACATGAGACCCCCGACCCGTTTGGGGACCCCGATTTCTACTACCATCTGTATGCCCGTCCCCCCGTTGGAGAGAGGTATCAGTATCCCGCATCGGCCTATGGGGTCATGAGCTGGTGGGACTATGGTCATTGGATTACATACATCGCTCATCGCATACCCAACTCAAATCCACATCAAGTCGGCGCCAGACAGGGGGCCAGGTATTTCATCTCACAGGACGAGACTTCGGCGAATGACATCCTGGACAACCTGGGTTCCAGATACGTCATCCTTGATCATGCGATGGCGATGGCCATGGCGAAGTTCTACGCTATGACCATCTGGGGTGGAGAAGACGAGTCGCGCTTCTTCGAGCCCTATTACTCGAGGGGGCCCGACGGGCAAATGAGGCTGACGATTATGTACTACCCGGAGTACTATCGCTCGATGTGCTCCAGGCTGTATAACTTCGGTGGAAAGGCGATGGTCCCCAAGAACACGACCTGGGTAATATCGTACGTTGAGAGGTCAGACAGGACGGGAACCCAGTACAAAGAGATATCCAGTGCGCAGTCGTTTGCTACCTATGACGAGGCAGTAGCCTATCTAGACACCCAGTCCTCACCCAACTACAGATTAGTGGGAATTGACCCCTTCGCCAGCCCCGTCCCGCTGGAGCCTCTGGAGCACTATGAACAGGTATACGCTTCCGCTTCGGCAGTCGCGATAGTAGACGGCCGCACCATCTCTGAGGTTCAGATCTTCGAGTACAAGCCTCAGGGTGTTCAATGAGGTAAGGCGGCTGCCACCCCGTTCACTGCGAATCGGACAGCGTTGCTCAAGCGAATTGTAGAAATATCCTGCGACGATGGCCCGCCCAAGACAGGGCCTGTAGGCGGGAAGAGCGAGTTCGCTTGGCGAAAGGACGGACGAAAACAGCTTATGTCAAGTGCGTGGGCCGGCGTAAAGGTGACGCCCCCTGTCAACAGTACCCACCGTCTTCGGCCACGTATTGGGCAGAGTACGCTCGCCAAGCTGCGTTCATGCTCAGCATCTCTACAGGGACCACCATCGAGCCAGGCCCAACCAGTCGACTCTTTCTTGTGGGTTGGCGCGGTTCGTGCACATTGTACCGGATGACGACGAATCACTGTAATGGGGGTCGCGCCAACGGCGTCTGGCAGGCCAACGTTTCGCATGTGGTTCATCGTGAGGTCGAAGCCGGCGCATGACTAGGTACAGGTGACATCCACAGATGATGCGACTAGCACGCTACGCTAAGGAACCCCTATACCGCAACTCGCTGTTTCTCATGGTAAACCATGCAGTGGTTACCGGGTTGGGATTCTTCTTCTGGATGGTGGTTGCCAGGTTCTACGGCGAAGCGGAGGTCGGCCTGGGGGCCGCTATCATATCTGCCATATCCCTCCTGGCGCTGCTCTCCAGGCTGGGGCTCGATGTTGCTTTGATTCGCTTTCTGCCGACGGCACCCAGGCCGGTGAACCTGATCAACTCGTGCCTCGCTATCGGAACGGCGGCAGCGATTGTGATAGCGGTGGTATTCGTCGCTGGCCTGCACATATGGTCTCCCGCTTTGGGCTTCGTCCGGCACAACGCGATCTTCTTCGCCGCCTTTGTTTCGTTCACGGTGTGCTGGACGCTCTTCGGCATGCTGTCTGCCATCTTCGTGGCCAAGAGGAAAGCCAGCTTATCTCTGGCGAAGACCATCATTTTCTCGGTGCTCAAGATACCACTGCCCATCGTCTTGGTGCTTTTCTTTCATGCTTTCGGCGTGGTTGCATCCTGGGGTGTTGCTGTCGGCATTGCAGTAGCTGTGTCATTGCTCTTCCTGCTACCGAAGGCGCAACCGCGGTACAGGCCGGTGCCCAAGGTTGAGCTGGCCGCGGTCAAGGAAATACGAGGCTATTCGGCAGGCAACTACTTCGCCAACTTGCTTCATGCGGCGCCAGGTCTTGTCCTCCCTCTGGTTATCGTCAATCTCTTGGGGCCTGAGCAGAATGCCTACTTCTATGTGGCGTGGACGATTGCCGGCCTGCTCTTGGCCATCCCCGCGGCTGTATCGGCATCACTCTTTGTCGAGGGATCGCACTTCGACGCACCACTGGAAACGAATGTGCGCCGTTCCTACCGGTTCATCTACCTGATCCTCGCTCCTTCCATTGTAGTCATAATGCTGGCGGGCAAGTGGCTTCTCCTGGCATTCGGCGAGGCGTATTCGGCAAACGCCATCACACTGCTATGGCTCCTCGCTCTGTCTAGTATCTTCCACGGAATAACCAGTGCCTACTACAGCGTGCTCCGCGTTCAAGGCAGGGTGGCAGAGCTGGTGGTCATCTACCTCTTCATAGCCGTCGCCGTACTTGGGGCGAGCTACTTCATGCTGCCGCTGACCGGCATAGTCGGTGTCGGCTATGCGTGGCTGGGAGCGCAAGCGCTTGTTGGCATATACGTGCTGCTGGCGATGAAGGGTCGCCCCTCAGGTGGCGCATCTCGCGGAAAGGCCAGCCACTAAGAGTCCAGTCCGCATCGCTGGTGCCGAGATGTCCGTACCGGCATGCTTTGCAGGAGGCCTCGCCACAGCTCAGCCCTTCTTCCATACATGCTCGCCCGGCCTTTGACGATATGGCCTATGGCGTTTACAGCCTCACAAATTATCAGATCGATGACCCCTCCGACGGCCGCCTCTTCATGGGAGCCTAGCGGAATCATCGAGACTCGTGCTGATGGCAAGTCACTGCTGCACAGGTCTACCGCACTTTCACCGCCTTCACAGCAATGTACCGACCAGTCAGGTATTTCGTCTTCTTGTGCTCGAGTTGGTCAAGCCAGGCCAGTCTCTTTCTGATAGCATTGTCCAGTCTACCTCTGCCCACCTTACCCAAGAAACGCTCCAGCCATCGCATCAGTGTCTCTGGGTGAGGATAGTGGATAATGGCCGTGCTTTCCTCTACAAGAAGTCCGGCGTTTTCCAGTGTCTGTTTCAGATTTGTCAGTGACAGGGTTCTACCGACGAAGTAAGGCGCTAGCCCCAATCGCATCCACAGGCGTACAAGAGAATAGGGAGGATAGGTCAGGTTCCGACTATTGTCTATGCTGAGGATGAGAGTGCCCCCAATACTGAGGACACGAGCCAATTCCTTAAGGGCAGCGACGATTTCCATGTCCGTTGGGAAATGGTCAAGAGTGGAGTCGGATATGACCACACCCATGCACCCAGCCTGAAAAGGTAGCTGTTTGATGTTACAGCACACATAGAAGCCACCATCTACTCCCTGGCCATCCGCCTTGCTCTTGGCCTTCGCCACTGTCTCCCTAGAAACATCAAGCCCTACTATATTGGGATTGGCCGCAGCTATGCCGGACAGGAACTCCTCGTCAAAGGCTTCGCCGAAAAGGTCGGCTTTCAGAATCCGATGGTACCTCCGTACGTCAACCCATCGTTCTATCAGACTGAGATAGGTCTTTCTCTTATGCTCAGCCATCAACGGGTTTCGTCCGGGCTTCATCGCCCATCGCCTCGCCACTTCACTCCAATACTCGCTCTCCTTGTCCCCATGAAGGTGTTCAGTATGTCCCGTCAGCGGCGTCTCCTTCCACGATTTTCACCACAGCACTTTCAGGTGGCGGCCTTCCGCATACAGTTCATCGAACTCAGAGTGCGACAGTTCAGCGAGGCGGTTTCCCCTAGCCTCTATGCCCTTGCCGATGCGAAATCCCCTTTCCAGCAGGAACTCCAGCATCCTGAAACTGGTGTAGCGGCGCAGGCCGCGTCGCCGGTATTGTGGGTAAGTCCACATTCCGGTGTAGCACACTTCACGGTTGGTGAAATCAACGCTGTAGGGGGGCTGCCCCTGAGCCCTCTGCGCTCGCTCGTCCAGGGCAACCCAGCATATGTGGATGACCCGTTTCTCGCCAAACCCCACAAAGGCGACAGCGCCTTTGTCCAGTCTCTTCCTGGCACTCAGAACCTGCGACCGGAACTCCAGTCCGCACCTCTCCAGTTCATCGGCATCGTCGTTGGACTGAACGATCCTGAAGTCGAAGTTGTCTATTTGGGGAAGCAAGCCCGCCCTCTCCGAATGTGTCTCGTCTGCCAAAACGCGTCTGTAGACATAGTAGACCTGGTACTGGAAGAACCGTGAAAGGACGAAGGAGAAGCCGTGGCGAAAGAAGGCTTTGCACCCTTCCGTCTCAAGAATCAACCGGGCTGCTCTGAGCAGAGACAAAGCATGTGACACCAGTCCAAGCCTCCTCTATTGCTGAAATAATCAACTAGGCTGAGCAGTGGCGAGTCCCCTTGACGAACCCGACGAAAAAGCCGAGAGCAGTGCTGCACACGCAGGCTACAAGAATTACAAGCTTCTTGAACTCGGCGATGCGCCCGGCTGCCAGGAGAAGCCTCTTCGCCCTGCACGGAATGTACTTGACGAGGAGGCGCGCAACGTATCCCTGCTCGACAGATAGAGTGTGATGGCTGCGCATGGATCTTATCAGAAGGGCCTTCGAGTATCCCTGATAAAAAGACCGGCGTAGCATGGTTCTCGGCACCGTCTTCCATTGCGGGACCTTGTGATAGACCACAGCTTCAGGATTGTAGACCACGCCGTGACCGAGAAGCCATCTCATTCTCAGGGCAAACTCCGCCTCCTCACCCTGAAGTTGCCAGACGCCATCTGCACCCTGTAGTCCGAGACATTCGTTGAATACGCCTATTTTGTCGAAGACGTCTTTCCTGTAGCTCATATTCGGCCCGAAAGTGTTGCGCACTTCATGCGCATTGTCCTCGACGAAGCCATTGTGGGTTATGCCGACAAGCCAGCCCAGCTCAGCAGGGAAATGCTCCGGTTCCGTGGCAAGCCATATCGGCAGTATCTTCCCGCCAACGGCAACGGCATTGCATCTCTGGTAGGTGTCAACAAGGTTCTCTATCCACCTCGTGTCGGCCACAACATCGTCGTCGGTGAAGGCCACGATCGCACCCTGCGCCAGCCTGATGCCCGTGTTTCTGGCCCCGCACACGCCGACCTTGCTCCCCGTGATCACGGTCTTCACCTTCTGGCGACCCTGGTAGAATCGAGAGATTTCATCGAACAGCCTCTCGTTCCCATCGACAACCACTATGATTTCCAGGTCATCGTAGGTCTGGCGTAGAAGGCTTTCAATGGCCTCAACGAGGTTCTCATGGTTGTCCAGGTGGTGGGTGCACACGATGACAGAAAGCAACAAGACAAGCTCCTACCGGGACCTCTTTATTATGACTGTTGCGCCTATCCCGAGACCAATCCTGAACGAGTCGTGATGTACTGGAGTTGGCCGTCTTCGGTAGCGAATGGGGACCTGTGCCACACGGTCCCCATTCTTGGCCACGTCGGCCAAAATGTTCGCCTCCAGTTCGAAGCTGCCACTATCGAGCGTGACGCTTTTCATGACCTCTCTGCCAACCCCCATTTACCTTGGCACAGGTCGCTTGTCTCTGCCCCATACAGAGTTCCAGCCATGTTATGTAAAGTTCTTGCAAGCTATGAAGCACGACGACGGTCATCGCCTGGCCATACCGCCCTACGAGGGCACGTCACTCAAGGGCAAAATACCTGCAGCCGACTCTCAACCCAAGCCACCATTGATAGGACTCGTCCTCGATCTTCTGCGCAACATGGGCCATCGCTGTATAGAGATAGTCCGCCGCAGGTCCTGCCACCACTGGAGGGAAATCGGCTATCAAGTAGTCTTCTTCCTGTACAAAGAATCCTTCGTCATCCCACCTCGCCTTCACCTTCTCGTACTCGTCCTCCTTCATGCGTATGAGACGAGAAGTGTAGTGCCACGGAATGACTGGAGGAGAGGGGAACGATTCGTCCTTCTCTTTTCGCAGGGCCACTCTTAGTCTTCTGACTCGTCCCTCACCGACCTGCTCCTGCAACAGAAGCCGTATTTCATCAGCGCCAAATCCCTCCTCTCCCAATATTCTCAGCAGCGTATTTTCCTTAAGCAGGTGTTTCTCGCGGACCGCTGCCGACAGCAGCCCGATGACGAGAGATTCCATTTCGCATTTCTTCCCTATCTTCTCGTAGACAGCCAGCATCCTCTTGGAGAATTCCTCATTGGCCACTGATGTGCGGTAGCTGTAATACTCTCCTATCCCAATCACCAGTCCTCTTTCCCCGAGTCTCACTAGCGCTTGGGCGACGCAGACTTGGTCTTCTTCAATCCTATCGGCAATCTGCTGTTCAGTCAGTGGGCAGTCGCCATTACGCAGCAGTTTTAAGCATTTGAGCAAACATGTTTCCGCCATTGGCATCTGCCCTTGTTTCATGAATCCGGGATGAACAACTGAACCCACAAGACGCGAAGGTGCCACCCAACACAAAGCTTGGCGCGTGTTCAATGCCTCGACTTCTTAACCATTCTCCTCTTGTAGGTGAGGTAGTCCTCCACCAGAACCTCCCCGAGCTTCGCCGGACCGGTGAAGAATACTCGCCCGAGGTTCTGTTTAGCCAGAATCGACGCCAATTGCTTCAGCTTTGGACTCTGGTCAAGCATGATGAGATTCAGGGTGATACCTGCTTTGCGATAATGCAGGGCTTCCTGAAGCACGCCGGCGGTGGCTTTGTCGAAGCCAACGAACTTGCCATCTTCTGTGTTTGGCTCACTGTCGGTGATGAGGTACGCTTGTCTGTCTCCTTTAGTGTTGCACGTCTCTCTCCTGAAGGTGTAGAGCGCGCTCCTTATGTCAGTGAAACCTTGCGGGACACCGGCATTGGCGATGTCGTAGTGGGGAATCTCTTTCACGTGATGAGAGAACAGGTAGACCTTCAATGTGTCATCAGGTTCGCGCCTTATCAACTCAGCCAACGCCAGGGACGTGTCAATGGCGGCATTGAACTTGTCGCCACTCATGCTCCCTGACTGGTCAATAATCATGCCCGCCACCATCTTCGTCTCATGGATTTCGTCGTAGACCTCGAAATGCTCAGCCTCCAACTTAAGCCTCGGCCCCGTTCCCGACTTCCTCTCCAGAGCATTGAGCAGCGTTCTCTCAAAATCGATCATGGCATAGTCGTCGCCAGGCTCATACTTCCTCGAGGTTGGAGAGATCCATGGCCCGTAGCCCGTGTCCTCCACCGCGTGCGGGCCCAGTTGAGGGTCAACCAGGTCCTTGAGGATCCTCCTCAAGACCTGGTTGGCGAGCTTCCTCGCCCCTTTTGGTGTGATTCCGACCCGTCCTTGCTCCAGATGCAAATCGCCTCGATCAATGTACTCCTGCAGGCTCCTTTGAAGGTCCTCAGTAGTGAGGTGGTCTGGCTGGTATTTTGCCGCGCTCGCTTTCTGGCTCAACTCCTTCCTTAGTTGATCGCCGACTATCCTGTCAGCAATCTCGTCAATGTCTTGGTCTTGAAGAATGTCCTCCATGATTTGATAGGATAGCTGTTCTTCGTGGTGTTTCAGCCTTTGCACGTACTCGGCCTGTTTGCGCCTTTCCTCCAAGCGCCGTTGCTTGGCAAACCTGCTCGTCTTCTCCCTCAGGTTGCTTTCGCCAAACTCCATCTGTCTCAGAAGATCGTCGAGCGAACGATTCCTCAGGTGGGCTATCTCAGACAGGGTTTTGTCGTCCTCAAATCCCTTTGCCAGGCACTTGTCGACCATCGTCATCACTGCCTTCTCTGTAGAAAGCTACCCATTTGAGGAACGTAGAGTCGCTCTCGGACAGCGTCGCCGATCAGGTTCCTGTGCCACGCCAGGTTGCAGACAGTCTCCACAGCACAACGGTCGTACTCCTTCAGCAGATCTTGACCGACTTTCTCTGGCCGCAGGGCGAGATCCCGTTCCGTTGCGTTCAGGTCCTCGCTTGCCTTGTCCTTGGCCACTCTTCTCATCTGCGCTATCACCTTGTTCAACTCTGGGCATTCCTGCAGTCCAGAGGTAAGGTCTCCTTTGCCCTGTGTTAGCAGCGAGCTGAGCTCACCAGCAAGTTTCTGATTGCTGGCCTCCCATTGAAAGTCAAATTCTGCCAGGGCTCGACACAGAAGGTACTCAGCCAGTTCATCGCATCTCTGCAGGGTGTTCTTCGCACTCTCAAAATCGACCAGGTCAGCCCTCAGACCGACGCGGCTGCGCAAGGCAAGTTTCAGGCCGTGCGCTACATCAGTCAGGTTGGCGACTTGGCGGTTCTCCAACTCAACTGAAGCATAGGTATGGTCAATCGCCCTGGTAGTCGCCCTGATGGATGCCGTCTTCTCCAACCACTGGCAAGTTCTGCTCTGTCTAACAGCACCATTGACCAGATCCACTATCCACCATGGAGCAGCCACCTTTCTCTCCACGTCCTCCAGGGTGGGGTACAGCAGTCCTTCCACCGGTTCCGGTGCCTGATGATAATCCGCCCTTACCCTGAACTTCTCCTTCAGCATTATGTCTCTCTCTGTCTCTTCCCCTGGCAGGTCCATGTAGATCAACTCCAGCCGGTCGAGAAGAGGCCTTGGCACCTCGTTTACATGGCTGAAACCCAACGGGTTGCCGGTGGCAATGAGGACCAGATCCAGCCAGTGCTCCCAGTTGTATTCTTCAAGGATGGCCTTCTTCTCCTCGAGCACTGGGTGAAGCAACACCTGGACTTTGGTTCTTATCGCGGGCAATTCGTCAATGAAGAGGATCCCACGATTGGCCCTGAGGATACCGGTTCCGGTGAAGACTCGAGGGTCAGAAGGCGATCTCCCTTGGGCTATCGCTTGAATATCCTTCAGCCCGAGCAGCTTGGCTTCGTTGGTGTATTCATTGCCCTGGATTCGCGAGAACCTTCTGTGCCCCGGAATGGACTCAACTCCGTATTCTCGCACGGGGTCTCGTGAGGCACGACACCTGGCACAGAGGAACTCCTTGGGCCACAAAGGATCGTCATTGTAGGGACACCCCCTTATCACTGGCACACTCGGCAAGAGCTTGGTCAGAGACCTGGCGAGTCTGGTCTTCCCTGTTCCTTCCTCGGACACCAAATACGCGTGGGCTCCAGACAGCAACGCCCGCAAGACGTCCTGTTTCGCTTCTTCTCTCCCCTGGATCTCGGGTAGTGGATCTTCACCTTTCTTGACTTTGTCCAGGATGGACTTCCTTAACTGATAGACTACTGACATCGGGCGGTATTCTTCCAGGTTAACCGTGTTGCTCCTGTTTGCCAAGCCAAATCTCATTCTGCCTCCATCTGTACGCTGCCGAGATCAACGCCGACACGAAAAGAATCAATAGGCTCCGTATCCTATGATACCATATTGCACTCAGCATAAGAACGCACAGTGCCGGCGTGATGTTATCACGCAGCGATGGTCGAGCATGCCTTGCTGCATGATTGCATTCTCTATTTCGGACCCAGCACGCTGGAACAGGATGGTGAGCCACATACCGCGCCTACTCAATGTCTGTATGGCACTCCGCAGAAGGCGGACGCCTTTGCGCAATTGACAAGAATCAAGTGCCATGCTAGCATTGTGCCGCTCATTCTCGTCTGTCCCTCATTGACCAGTGGGCAGCCCTTGCAGGTGGCAAACGCCACCTCCGTTTCTGGGTGCAATGCCAATCAGTGAAGGTCGACCAGAAGTTTGTCTCGGCGTTTTCTTCACACTCGGTCGACTGCCCTTTGCTCACCACGACGAGGCGAACCCGTGGCCAGCAGGCAGAACGGCAAGAGAGATGTTCAACATCATTGTCACCGTCAAGCAAGTCCTTGACCCCGAGGCGCCGGTCTCTACCTTCAGAATTGACCGTGAGGCGAAGTGTGCTATACCCGCTCCAGGAGTTCCCCTGGTGCTGAACCCCTACGATGAGAATGCGCTGGAGGCTGCCCTCAGAATAGGGGAACTGCATCAGAGCAAGATAACGGCTACAGGCACGGGGACAAAGCTGGCCAGGGCTGTGCTGAGGAAATGCCTGACTGCTGGCGCCGATGAGCTTTTCCTCCTGGAGGGCGATACCTTGGAAGACCTCAATAGCTACTCCACCAGTCTTACGTTAGCCGCGGCCATGAACAAGACAGGCAAATATGACCTTGTCATGAGAGGGAGGATGGCAGGGGATACCAGCGCTGGCAAGGAGACCCGGATTGCGTAGCTGAAAAGGGGAAATGGTGGGGGTAGAGTTGGAGGCCGAAGCTTTTCACGACTACACCCTTCTATACGTACAGGAGGAGATGAAATGAGGCTCAAAGAAAGAGTGGCAGTAGTGACCGGCGCTGGTTCAAGTGGCCCCGGCATGGGCAACGGGAAAGCCACCGCAATCCTGTTTGCCAGGGAAGGTGCCAAGGTGGTGGCCGTTGACCGAAACCTCAATGCTGCTGCGGAAACAGTTGACATTATTCAGGGTGGAGGCGGTGACGCCACCGCGGTGCAGGCCGACGTTACCAAGGACTCCGACGCCGCTCGTTTGGTTGACGCGGCGGTGTCCAAGTACGGCAGGCTAGACATTCTGTTCAACAACGTTGGCATTGGTGCCACCGCTCCTGGACTTAAGGTTTCGTCCGACGAATGGGATGCCGTCATGGACACCAATGTGAAGAGCATTCTGCTCGTATGTAAACATGCCGTCCCACGAATGATTGAGAACGGAGGTGGGACTATAGTGAACAACTCTTCCATGGCTGCGTATTTCTCGCATCCCATATATGCCTATGCCACGTCCAAAGCCGGAGTCATCGCACTGACCAGGTGTCTCGCTGTTGGGTTGGCAAAGCACAATATCAGGGTGAACTGTGTTGCTCCCGGTTTCATTGACACGCCGATGGTTGCGCGCATTATGAACGAACAGCGTGTTCGCAATGTTGAACAGAGGGTGCCGCTGAAGCGACATGGGAAGGCAGAGGAAGTGGCCTATGCAGTGTTGTTCCTGGCGTCACCCGAAGCGTCATATATTACCGGGCAGACCATCGCCGTTGATGGGGGCATGTCTGCATTCTAGCCATTGAGCCGCAGCAGTCCACCGTAACACCGCTGACTCAGCCAAACACTGGCGACGAACTCGGCCATCAATGTCTGACCGCCTACGGCCCAGCGCAATGACCTGAAGGGGCTCCCACGCCAGCCGTCATGAAGACCCCACAAGCTCCTTAAGTCGGTTGACGGCCTGGGGCAGGACGTCGCCTATCCTCTCGTGAAATCTCAGATGGGTGACCCGGTCGTACGGCGTTTCACCGTCGTTGATGATCGCCAATCGAGCTCCCGCCCGCAAGGCGACTCCAGGCATCTCGGCCGCCGGCGTCACCACGAGGCTGGAGCCGACGACGAGGAAAACGTCTGAACGCTCTGAATGCTCAAAGGAATCGGCCAGGTCCTTCGCCGGCAGGGATTGCCCAAAATCGACGACGCTTGATACCAGCCTGCCTCCGCAGGAACACCTGTCAGCAGCACCGAGCTTGTCCAGTTCCCTACCGCACTGGGTACACCTGAGCGTGGTCACGTTGCCGTGAAGTTCCGCCAGCAGTTCCCTGGGGATGCCTGACTTGAGGTGGAGACTGTCGATATTCTGAGAGATGAGGAAGCTCAATTTCCCCAGCCTCAGCAGTTCTGCGACTGCCCGGTGCCCCTCATTGGGCTCGGCCACCGAGAAGTCCCGATGCTCATTCGGCAGACCCTTTGCTCGGCGCGTCCACACGCCGTCGGGTCCGCGGAAGTCAGGAAGGCCTGATTCCGTGCTGATGCCGGCACCAGTAAAGACCACCAGGTGCTTGGCTTCGTACATCCATGTGGCCAGGGTCTCGATCCGTTCGTCAAGATCCGACGTCATAGCCAGTTCCGCCGCGACTGATGATACGCGGCTAAATTGTAATTGTTCGCTGCGTACCCGTCAATGCACGCTTCGTGTCCCTGGATGCTTCTCAGACCTACCTTGAGCGACAGTACTTAAGTGCGGTATCATTCCTCGCGCAATGGTTGATACTGAACAACTCAGAGGGAAGTTCGTCGGCTCGCTGCTCGGAGCGGCACTGGGAGATGCGCTTGGTGCGTTCTGGGAGGGGCATAGAATCGCTGCGCGCCACGACCCAGAACTCGCGATCGCAATCAACGGCCCTCTCATCTACACGGACGATACCCATATGACCGTCGGCGTCACCGAGTCTTTGGTGCACTGCCATGGCTTCAACGGCGCCCACATGGCGAGTCGCTTTGTTGACAACTACGCAGACGAGCCTTGGCGTGGCTACGGCCCTGGGCCACCACAGGTATTTCGCCTCATAGCCGCAGGAGAACCTTGGGACCACGCATCAGCACACGTCTATCCTGGCGGTTCCTTCGGCAACGGTGCAGCCATGCGAGTGGCCCCAGTAGGGTTGTTCTTCTATCACGACCCCATCCAGCTTCGGCGGATTGCGCACGGCTCGAGCGTAATCACCCATTCCCATCCGCTCGGCATCGAGGGGGCGGTGCTTCAGGCGATGGCAGTAGCCATGGCCGTTGTCGAAGGCCCTGCGAGCCCGCTCGACACCCTCTCCTTCGTCTCTGGCCTCCAACATTGGTGCACTGAGGACATCTACCGCAGCAGGCTCGACAGGTTTCCGTCGCTGCTGCAACAGGTGGACAAGCGGCTGGAAATAGTGACTGAGCTAGGCCACGGTATCGAGGCGTTCAACTCCGTACCCACCGCCATATTTTGCTTCTTGTCGCACCCTACGGACTTCGTGGCGACAGTGACCTACGCCGTTAGCCTGGGTGGGGATACCGATACCATAGCATCCATGGCCGGAGCCATTTCGGGTGCCTACCTCGGCGTCGAAGCTCTTCCCCTCGACTGGCAGAAGCGGCTTGAGAATCGAGACTATATAGCGCAGCTTGCCGACGGACTGTGGCAGCTAGCGGTGGGGGAAGGCCTCCCCTAAGGCCACGCTTGCGTCGGATACACTGGTGGCAGGTACGGCCCCCGGCCACTGTTTAGAGCGTTATTGACAATTGAATTGCGTGGGAATAGTCTGAAAGGGCAGATGAGCCCTTCCGCCAGGGGCTTACGCCACCAGCCCAAAAGGAGGAACGCGTTGGGCAAGATAACGTTCGAGCAGACGGTTGAACTGGTGAGCCTGCTCCTTAGAACTGAGGCGACTGCGGAGGATGTGCAACAGACCCTGATAGAACGCTTCGACCTGATCGAGACGATTTTGAGGCATGCCAGCGCGGTGAGGAAAATTCACCCGGCAGCATTCGAGGTATTCATACTCGGTGGAAACTCTTTCTCTGCTATGTCTTTGCCCTCTGGTGTGACAGCGGTTGACGAAGGCGTCGCCACGGAATATGCCTATCCTCCTGCCTGGGGCTTGAGGCCAGTCGAGGCGCAACTGAGCGACCTTGCCGTCTTGCTGCCCGGCCTGAGATGTGAAGCGGGGATTCCAGCCACCCTTCCCCAGGGAGCGGAAGGCTGGCTGGTCGTGCCCAAGCCCTCCAGCATAGCAGGGACATATAATGATGCTTTTCGAAGGCTGCTTGGGCTTCTCACGCAAGGCCCGTTGTGCTTCTCAAACGGGCGGGAAGGCAAGCTGGGGCCTGACTATCTCGGACTTGTCGAGAGGAGCAATCAAGTCCTGGATGAGCTTGAGCGCTCAACGCCGGGGGACTACCTGGTTCTGGGCATTCAATCTGGGCTGAGGCACCGAGCAGCTTCCGTCTGTGAGGCGCGAAACGCCTTCGGCGAAAGGGAATTTGGCCTTGGACCCCTTGAAGTGGCCAGCCTGTTGCTGACCCATCCCACTCGTCTCAGTGACTACGAGCATCTCGGCATCGATTGCCCTGGCTGTGCATACGCACCCGAGGCCGACTCAGACCATTCCCACTGCCTCTATTTTATCTGGGATGGTGATGGGCTTTGCCTGGACTGTAGCTCCGCTGATGCCAACGCGCCTGGGTTCGGCGCGGCGTCCGGCTTCCTCTGGTAACTCTCTGCCCATGGTCCGGTCATAGTAGGCCTCAATAGGGTGCTCAAGCAGGATCCCGCTCGTCACCATGGACTTCTTCTCACTGCTGTCGCAAGTTGTACGCCGAAGTGTGCTTAGGCGTTTCGAGCCTGGCATATGGATCATCACCTCTATCCGCCTTCTCACATCGGCTGGTTTCTCCATCTGCCTGCCATTTCTGGCCCTGTACCTGTATCAGGAGCGCGACGTGCCCATGGCGCTTGTGGGGGCCATTATTCTGGCTGGCGGGCTGTGTGCCGCGGTGAGCCAGACGCTGGGTGGAGTGCTATCAGACCGCCTCGGTCGTCGCAGACTGCTGCTGGCCGCTCTCGGAGTAAGCGTGATCCTCTACCTGGCACTGTCTATCCTCATCGGGTTCTCCGCGGAAATATGGGCTATCGCCGTTACCTACATCGCCGGGCGGGCGGTGCTGATGACCATACAGCCGACCGTGTCAGCAATGGTAGCGGACCTGTCGCCGGAGAAGCGCCTGACCGAGGCCTACGGCCTCCTGCGCGTGGGAGGCAACGTCGGGTGGGCTGCCGGCCCAGCCCTGGGAGGTTACCTTGCCACCTTCGTCTCCTATGGCTGGCTTTTCGGCGTGGCGGCCCTCGCCACTGCCGTTGCCTTCTTGCTTGTGCTACTGCTCGTTCGTGAGTCCTACCATGGCGAGGGCGACCGGGTAGGTTTCCGCAGTGTGCTCTCCGTCGCGACGAATCGGACCTTTGTCGCTTTTACCGGCTTGAGTTTGCTGACCTTCCTCGGCATGGCGCACCTTGGCAGCACCCTGTCAGTCTTCACTGTGGACCGCATAGGATTTTCGACGGCGCAATACGGTCTGTTGCTCACCGTCAATGGTCTGCTCGTTGTCCTTTTCCAGTACCCGGTGGCACGCGGCATCGACTGGCTGGGAAAATCAAGGAGCCTCATCATTGGCAGTTTGCTCTACGGGCTGGGATATCTGTGCTTCGGCTGGATTGGGAGCTTTGGCTGGGCCCTCGGCGCAATCGCAATAGTCACCGCCGCTGAGATCGTTTTCGCCCCAACAACGCTCTCGGTGGTGAACGACCTCTCTCCGTATGGCTGGCGGGGACGGTATATGGGGTTCTTTGGATTGAGCCAAACCATGGGCATATCGCTTGGCCCGTTGCTCGGCGGAGTGCTGCTCGATGCCTTTCCGCATGACCCGCCATTCATCTGGGGGACAATAGCGGCGGTATCGTTTCTGGCAGGGATCGGGTTTCATCGCTGGGACGTATTCCGGCGAGCTAGGAGCGCCTGAGCCAATGAACGTGCATAGCTTCACTGCGCCTGCAAAGGCTATCCGCTGAGGACTGTCACGGAGAAATCGCCTCAATGGTCACACCGAGTTGAACATTTCACAGTGGATACA
>Ga0209164_1003013_pt1 | contig 16672 bp, 14 predicted proteins | sample MTBNYHSulfiMetaG_FD_187458 | JGI IMG/M metagenome (GOLD analysis project Ga0209164, IMG submission 187458) | Enrichment culture microbial communities from rom New York Harbor, USA that are MTBE-degrading - MTBE-NYH (New York Harbor Sulfidogenic)... | ecosystem: Environmental > Aquatic > Marine >...
GTTTTATTCGTCTTCATAGCTAAATACTTGACAATCTTGACAAAATGTGTTATATGTCATACACTTTATATTGTTACAACGTTAGCGTGTTGTTACGCTAGCCGAAAGAAGCGCACTGATGGTCAGTGCGCTTCTCCTATTTATCAATCAACCCAATAATCTCCTCCGTTGTCCAGATATGGTTGCTTATTCCTGTTGCCATAGCTGGTGTTTTTGGATATGGATTAGTAAGTGTCTTATGTGGTCTGGCAAAGTTGTAATACATGAAGTGGAGAGCTACGGCGTATTCTAGGTTCTCTATCTTCTTTGAGAAGCCATTTGTTAATCTGGTGAACCGCCTCATACTCATTCTCATTGTAAGATTTTGCCGTTCGATGTAGCTTGTAGATACCTTTGTCATGTCGGGAGAACCTTTTATCAGTTTCGGTTTTGCGTGAGTGCACTTTGGCGGGCTATAGCGTCCGTATTCCTCTCCTGTATTACCGTAGTATTTAACTAGCATGGCGTAGTCTATGTCGTTGCCAAAGGTATTTTTTATTGCCTCATAATACATTCTATGTCCATCAGTGGTGAGTTGAACACGATTTGAAAGACGTTTCTTAATATCTTTGGCGAACGCATAGGCATGTTCTAGTTCACGTAAACCAACTAGCCAGCTTAAGACTAACTTCGTGTCGGAATCAATTGCTACGAATGTCCAGACATCGCCATACCCGAATTGGCCTTGTTTATTGTGAGGCACATTCTTTGCCTTCGCATAGCAAAACGACCAGATTTCATCACATTCTATCCTTTGGCATAATAGATTCCTTAGATTTTTATCCTGATACTCAGCACAGGCTTTACCAACATCACGTAAAAGCCTAAGGGCTGTGCCCTTTGCTGTATTTGTTATTCTGCAAGTGGCAAGTATTGAATTTCCTTCAACAAGTGCTTTTATCACTCGTGTTCTTTTCTCGACACTTAACTTATTCATGCTCATATTATACATGACCGCTCAAGCATTGTCAAGTGCTTTATGGTTATTTTGGAAAATATTTCCTATTAGGTTGGCAACTTGGTTTGTGCACCAACAAGCCTGAACTCAGCAGGACTAGTCCATTCAAAGATTCCTTCGTCTGCCATATTTGAAAGGAGTCCATAAATTATACGATATGCGTTCATGCGGGATTTAGATTTAATAATCTGATAACCATATAAAATATCGGCAGCTGAACCGACTTTAATCAGTCCATTATTCTGTTCTGCTATCCTTTTTAGTCTTTCTTCATGGTTTGGTTGATTAAGAAGCAGTCCCCGCATATTCTTCCCCAGAACTTCTTGCCTGCCAGTTCTTCGCAGGTGACTTTGTAGTGCTAATTCGAAAGCCTCAACCTCACGGCTTAGTCTCTCGACTTTAGCTTTTGCCTCTTCGAAGTGGTTGGTAGCTTCATTTAATTCTGCCTGGACTTGAGCTAGCTCCCTTCGAGTTTCTTCTTCCCATGAATGATTATGAGAAATCATAATTCACCTCCTTCGTGTGATGTTTATATACCTACCTACATACCTACATACTTACATTCTATCTATGATTGACACCATATATCCATATAATGGTATGCTCTTTCTATAAAGGGTGGCCCGTCGGGGAATTGAACCCCGATACGAGGTTTTAAAGACCTCCGTCCTGCCTTTAGACGAACGGGCCATAATAAAACTCCCTTTAGATAGTTTGGCCACCATCTAAAGGGAGTTTACCATTTATGGGGTAAAAAGTCAATACCCCCAACACATAAAAATTAAAAGTTTATCGCTTCCAACGGGCTTGTGCTGCCCTTTTAGCTATTTCCTTCCTTTGTTCAGGTGTAAGTTTCTCAGCTCTAGCCTTACCACCCTTTAGACCACCAAGACGACCAAGAGCTACAGCAGCGGGGTTTTTGCTAGCTTCAGGCTTTAATGAATTTTTTCCCGTAGCTTCTTCTACAATTTGGGATGCTAAAATATTTACATCTCTGGATTTCTTTTTGCTTGAACGCTTAGGCATACACTAAGTATACCATATATCTCATGCTAAGCTGTCAAGTTTTTAATTTTCAAATTGACCCACTACCCGTATCCGTGTAAAATAGGATGTAGATGCCTATTAAGATTTTAGCGACTGAGGTAGTTTCTAAGATTGCTGCAGGGGAGGTGATTGAGAGGCCGGCCTCGGTGGTCAAGGAACTTATTGAGAATTCTCTCGATGCGGGAGCTACCCAGATTGCCGTAGAAGCCCAGGGCGGTGGAGTAGAGCTGATTAAAGTGAGCGATAATGGGGCGGGTATCCCGGCACCGGAGCTAGAGCTGGCCTTTCACCGGTATGCCACGAGCAAGATTGACGATTTAGGCGATCTGGAGAAAATCTCCAGCCTCGGCTTTCGGGGTGAAGCTTTGCCCAGCATCGCCGCTGTTACCGAAGTCGAAATCCTCACTCAAACATCTTCGGAGGTTGTTGGCAGCTATCTGTATTTAAGAAAAGGGGAGGTAATTCGCAAGGAGAGCCGAGCCAGGCCCCAAGGCACAACCATAACAGTGCGCCGCTTATTTCGCTACTTCCCGGCACGACTTAAGTTTCTCAAATCCGCAAATACCGAAAATAGCCACATCGCCCATTTGGTAAGCCAGTACGCCCTAGCTTTTCCTGAGGTTAAGTTCAGCCTGGTTCTTGATAAACGCCCCAGCCTGCGCACTACAGGTAATGGCGACCTGCGCGAGGCGGTAAATGAGATCTATGGTTCAGAGGTAACTCAAAGGATGCTGAAGGTGGAACAAAAGGACAGCCTTGCTAAAGTCAGCGGCTTAACAAGCCCACCTGCCTTAGCCCGCTCTAATCGCAACTATCTCAGCTTTTTCGTCAACAGGAGGTGGGTGCGCAGTCCTTTGCTAACCAGGGCGACTGAGGAAGCCTATCGTGGCTTACTTATGGATGGCCATCACCCTATTGCGGTAATCAATATCTCACTGCCGCCTGAAGAGCTTGATGTCAACATCCACCCTGCCAAAGCCCAAATAAAGTTTTGCCATGAGCAAGCTGTCTTCAGTAGCCTACAGAAAGCCATAGAGGAGGCATTAGCCAGGACTCCTATAGCCAGTTCAAAGTCTGTGCCCTTCTCAGTTAGCTCAGGGCCGTGGGAGAGCCCCCGCATAATAATGGATAACGAGCCAACTTTTGTTGTCGCCCAGCTGCCGACCATGGAATTACCAGTTTTGAGGGTACTGGGGCAGCTGGCCAACACATATATTATCGCCGAGGGACCTAATGGACTCTATCTCATTGACCAGCATGCTGCTCATGAGCGCATACTTTATGACCGAATTTCAGCTCAGTGGGCACAAAGGGAAGTTGAAGTCCAGGGATTACTCCAGCCTATAACCATAGAGCTTAGTCCCAGAGAGGAAGAGACCCTGAGGGCTAGTAAAGAGTTTTTGGCCGAATTTGGCTTCACCATTGAGCCTTTCGGAAATAGAAGCTATGTGATACGCGCCATACCGGCACTAATGGCCAGAGCGAATATTATTGAGATAATAAGTGCGCTGCTTGATAGCCTTGCCAGCAAAGAAAATCCCAATCCCTGGGAGGAAAAGATAGCCCAATCTCTGGCCTGCCACGGTTCTATCAGAGCGGGACAGCAGCTAAGCAATGAGGAGATGCGGGAATTAATAAAGCAGCTAGAGCAAACCAAGCAACCGCGCGCCTGTCCTCATGGCCGGCCAACCATGATGCATTTAAGTTCTCATCAACTAGAGAAGGAATTTGGCCGGATAAACTAGCCTCCTCCTAGCCTCGCCAAGTGTGGTAAATTTAGGCTTTGCTTTAATTTAACCCTCCTCATAATATTAATAAGCGAGCTATATTTTAAAGTTTTTTGGTAGACCTTACGCACAAATTCGAAAGGTTACCTTGCGGCCTAAGTATATGTTAGAATAAGCGAGATTCGTTATCTTCTTTGAATTACTCGGATAAGATTTCTACCCGGAAGTATATATGATTTACTGGGCTCAATTACTGCATTTCTATCAGCCACCGACCCAGGTGCCGTCAGTGCTAAAAAAGATATGCGACGAATCATACCGCCCTCTACTCCAAGTCTTTGAGGAGTATCCCAACGCCCGGGTAACCATAAACTTCAACGGGGTCCTGACTGATATGCTGATAGACTGCGGCCATAAAGATATAATTGATGGGTTAAGAAGCCTTGCTGAGAATGGCCAACTTGAATTCACAGGAACCGGCAAGTATCACCCTATTCTTCCCTTGATACCCAAGGAAGAAGTAAAGAGGCAGATAGACCTGAACGCACAGACCAATCGCCGCTCTTTTGGAAAGGCATATGCACCCCAAGGATTCTTTCCCCCTGAGATGTGCTACAGCCAAGACATTCTGCAGCCTATTATCAAGTCAGGGTATCGCTGGATTATTCTAAGTGGTATCGCCTGCCCTGGGGAATGGCCTATGGATATTATTTACAGAACAGTGTGTGATGGACAGGAGATAGTGGTTTTTTTCCGAGACGACGTGCTCAGCAATAGGATAAGCTTTCAAGACCTGGGGGCTAAAGAATTTATTGCTCACTTAGAGGAATGGAAGGGTAAAAGAGAGAATATCTATGTAGTCACGGCTATGGATGCCGAAACTTATGGCCACCACATTCAGGGTTGGGAGAGGACATTCCTGGCCAAAGTTTATAATGAACTAGAACCACGTGCGGAGCCCATTGCGGAAGTTAAGCAAGCTAAGGCATTAGCCGGGCAGCATACCGCCCTTTTGACCAATAATGAAGCTGCGGGCAAAATCCAGATGGTCACCATCAGCCAACTTCTCGACCTCTTTCCCCAGGGTTCAAAGATAGAGCCCAGGCCATCCTCCTGGAGCACCACAGCCGATGATATGCAAGCCGGCAACTATTATCCGTTGTGGCAAGACAAGAAGAACGAGGTGCACCGTCTTCAGTGGGAACATCTTGGCATATGCATCCAACTGGTGAATAAGGCACTTGAGTGCGCCGATAATGAGGAAAGCCGGCAATCTGCCACCATTGCTCGGGGACTTCTGGATCGGGCTGAACATAGTTGCCAGATGTGGTGGGCCAGTAACCAGCCTATGTGGGACATCAACCTCATCCACATGGGCCTGCTCGATCAATTGCGAACCGTGGTTAACGCCTACCGGGCTATAAACAAGAGCGGGGCCAGTGAAGAGACAAAACGAGAATATTATTACCGCACTGTTGCTGCCAGGGATATCAGAAACAAACTGGAAGATAGGCTATTTGTGCAATAGCAGTGGAAGCGCGGAACTATGTACTGGAGCAATTTCCTTCACATATATCAACCACCAACCCAGACCGAGGAAATAGTCCGCAAGGTAACCGATGAGGGCTATCGGACGCTGGTGCGTGTCCTGAGAGAAGCACCTGGAGGTAAAATCACCCTAAACATAAATGCTGTTCTCACAGAACAGCTTGCCAGATACGGGCTTGATGACGTAATTCGAGGTCTTCGCGAATTAGCCGAGCGGGGGCAGATCGAGTTCACCGGGAGCGCTATGTATCATCCTATTTTGCCTCTTATTCCCAAGGACGAGGTCGTCAGGCAGGTCAAGCTCAATAGCGACGTTAACCGGCGTTACTTTGGGGAAGTGTACAAGCCTATGGGCTTCTTCCCTCCTGAGATGTGCTACAGTTATGAAGTAGCCCAAACCGTGGCCGAGCTTGGCTTTCGCTGGATAATCGTGGATGAGCTATCCTTTAAGGGAAAGATTGGCTCCGTTAACTACGACCGCCTCTATAAGGTAGAAGGGCTTGGAGATTTTCTGGTGTTCTTCAAAGAACGACCCTTCAGCGCTGGCATTACTTATGGCACATATCCTTCAGCAAAACCTTTTCTGGCAGCTCTAAAAGGCGGGTTAGAGAAAAATAGCTATCTTCTCACCGGCACCGATGGCGAAGTCTATGGACACCACCGCCGGGAGCAAGAAAAGCTGCTCTCTGAGGTATTTGCCCGGGGAACTCCCGAGACATGCACCATCTCGGAGCTCATCAAATACTTCAAGCAAGTGGACAATGTGAATCCAGTCCCTTCTTCCTGGAGCACCTGGGAGGACGAGGTGGCACAGGGCATACCTTATCCCCAGTGGCAGTATCCGGGGCATGAACTGCACAGGTTGCAATGGCAGCTCACCGATTTTGTATTGCACACGGTTAAGGGAGTCCCACCAAATGCACCTGGATTTCCTGAGGCACGCAGACTTCTGGACGAAGGACTGCATAGCTGCCAGTACTGGTGGGCCAGTTGCCGGCCCTGGTGGAGTGTGGAAATGATTGAATGTGGTGCCCGGAAACTATACCAGGCTGTAGAGTCGCTGGGAGATACCATCGATGATAAACAGAAAAAAGAAACCAGCAGAATATTTCAAGCAGTGGTGAGCAAGGCAAGGGAATGGCAGGAATCAGGCGAGGCCCAGCGCCTGAAACAGGAATATAGAAAGGAGCACCCCGAAGTTTCCACCGAGCTTACCTTTGGGGGTTAGGGAGAATTATGAAGCGTGTTTACGTTATCCTTGCATTTCATGCCCATGAGCCGCTGTGGGACCTCCCCAACGAGCTTATTGCCTTGGTGGATGACCCCGAAATACGCGATGCCATTCGGGGGGAGAACTATGTTTTAAAAAGGGCGCGAGAGGAACGCGATATATATGCTCACCTGGTACAAACGGCGGAATCACTGGGAGCTCCGGTAGCTCTGGATATCACCAATGAACTTTTGGTACAGCTAGCCTGGTACATACCGGAGACATTCCAAAACTTGGCAGCGGCTTACAAAAACGGCACTATATACCCCTTGTACACACATGCCCATCATACCCACGCTGCCTTACTTACTTCCGATGAGATAGCCGATGAGCTCCGCCTCAATGTAGAGCTGCTTCACAACGTGATGGGTGTTTCTGAGCCAAGGCACAGTGGTGCATTTCCCACCGAAGGGTCTGTGGATGCGGCTAAGTTAACTGCCTATAAAGACAGCGGTATGGAGTACATCATCTTTCCTCACCTGGGTGACCGCAAGGCACATTTCATCGTGGATGGGAAATGTGATGTCCAATATCGTGCCTTTGCAGTGGGGCCTGATATGCTGGCGCTACCCCGTCATTTTCCGGTGTCCCAATACATCTGGCGACCGATAACTCGTTATGACCCCAAAGGTGTGAAAAATCAGGGATATATTCTGGGAAAATACTGGGTCTTTGCCGAAGAATATCGCAATAAATCTTACATCCCCTTTCCCATATCCTGGGAAGAGGCGGTAGCCGAGTACACCGCAGTGCTGGAAAATGCACTGACGGAGTCGCCTGACGGGGGCTTAATCCTCTATATTCAAGACCTGGAACTCATGGACTTCGGTGATATCGCCCTTCGGATAATGGAGCAAGCCTGGAAAACTGTAATCAGTAAGAAGATCGCCGAAGTCCAGTTTATAACTCCTGATGACTATCTGGAGAGCTTGGACGATATGGCAAAGCTGCCTCGGGTTCGCTTTAATCAGGTCTCTTGGGCCCCTGAAATACGCCTGGTTCTTCGCTACGATGGCCACTATCCACCGATTAACACCGGAGAGTTCAGGGATGTGGACCTTGATACAGCGGTTTTTAAGCAGCTACCGTTCGTCTTCTGGGAACCTGGTCGTTTCATCATAGATATTTACGGGGCAATCCTGGATGCCTTTGGCATACCCAGGCGACTAGCTGCAGACGCAGCCTTGCTCCATGATACCAGATATGCGATTCCACGCTTTGATTTTAAAGACCAGGTAGCCTTGCACTACCGACTGATGAAGCGAGCCTGCAACTGGGGCTGGCGACCTGAAGAGGGGCGCCAGAAGCGGCCTTTCCTACACGGCTATCGCCTTTCGGAACTTCTTCTCGGCACTGCGCCTGAGGACAGTGCCTTTGCCGGCACCAGATACGTGCACCCTGGTGATACTACCTACGTGGGAGCGGAGCGAATTCTGGAATTCCTTCTTGATACCCGATTTGATTACTTGAGAGCTGGCATTGAGGAGAGTGGTCTTGCTGGTGAGCAGAAGGAGGCAGCCTTGCTAGAGATTAAACGGGGACAGAGCCACCGTGTCATTGCCACGGAATTTATTCACCGCGCACTCGAAGCCAGCCGCTCCGTTGAATCGGCAGCGACTCCCGATGGGAAGGGTGAGGCACTGAATCGCCTTATTCGAGAGCTGAAAGGATATTGCCGTGAGGTCTTTGTCGCCACCGACCACATACAGCATGGCTGGGGTTATATCAATGACGTAGATGCCATGATCCTGACCATGTACCAGCATCTGTACGAAATTTACCCTCCGAAGTTTCCCACGATGTTCAGAGAGCTCTTACCCGAGGAGTGGAAAGCGCGAGAAAACCCCAAGCTACTTTAAGCCTCCGATGAGACGCGCCGCTGTGAAATTCTCAAACACTATTACACTTTACTTTGCAGAAAGGAAATTCTCTGTGCTACTATCTTGCTAGCTTGGATACGGGACTTAGCCTTGCTGAGGTCATTTGCCAGCTTATCATCTGCCACCACATCCCTGATCCAGCTACTGAAATCTTTTCTCCCCTCACCCGAATGGTAATGGAAAGTCTCGTCACTCATATCATTTAGAGCTTCTTCAAGCTCCTTGAGATTCTTGACGACCCTGCCATCTTGACACCAGAAGCGTTTTTCGTCCAGCACATCCCCCAAACGTCTGCTTGCTTCCTCCTTGTTAATCTTGGCAATCTTGGCCATATTCACCCACCTCCTGACTTGATACTATGGTTACATTATACTACAGAAATTCCCAAACCAAAATCAAAAGGAGTCGCAGAATGTAAGGAACAATACACGCCACCGAATCTGCGGTGTAGTCCCTATGCCAGTTTTATATCGGAGTGCGTGTTTACTTCCTTTAGAAACTGCAACAGAATCCAGCTTCTCAAGTCGTTGCGACCCCGCAATGGAGCCACGAACTTGCCCTTAATCCAGATGTGCTCTGGTTCAACATGGATCAGGACACGAGGGCTATTCGTGGCTTCGTTCAGAAACTGAGGGTAGCCATTTTGGAATACTCGACCGGCCTCTCTCAAATAGATTTCGTCTTGGCTCTTTAAGACAGCTTCCAGGAGTTTACTAGCTTTCTCTATATTGCTATCAGTGGTGAGGGGAATACGGACTTCATCGAACATATAGTCAGAAGAAATAGACTCAGAGTGCACCGAATAGTCCTTTGAGTAATTCAATACAGGCTGGTCTAGGACCATCATGTTGGGCACATGCAATAACCTGCCAGTGAGCTCACCTCCTAGCTTTTCGTCTTCCCCAACCTCTTCTAAAATAGTATGGAGTAGTCCCACCCTTCGCACATCACCTTTCACGTTATCAATGCGAATTCTATCTCCTATCCCATAAATGCCGGAGAAGGTGATGGCAAAGTACGCTAGAAAACTAGCGGTATATTTTTGTAAAGCTAGAGCCAGCCCCAAAGTGATAATAGGCACCCATATAGCTATCTGAGGCACGTAAATCGCTGCCACGACGGTAGCTGCAGCTAAGGCTGCCAATACGGCTAAAACCACAACTGCCGTGAGTAGCCTAACACTACGTATTTTGCCTCGCACTATGAGTGCCATTACCTCATTGTGAGCTCAGCTACCACTTGACGGTAATTGATACGCACATCTCTCCTTTTCTTTCTCAAGAATCAAAGAATTCTCCATCCCAGATCAGGGGTGGGAGAGCCACCCCTCCCACCCCTAGGCTCCTGGGCTATAGCCTACCTACTTTTTGGGCCTAGGTTTGCCAGGCATGGGTTTCTTTTGCACTTGTATCACCTCTTTTTTCTAGAGATAAACATGAGGCTTTAATTCCTCTTACGAATATGTTATAAATAACCGTTGCTTCACTTATATTCATGATATATAAATAATGATTTAACATTCATGTATAATTATACAGCTAACATACTGTTTGTCAAGACCTTTGGCGGAAAATTTGAAAAAATTTATTAAAAGGAGGTGAAATATGCCGGAGTGGATATTTCTTAGCAACCACGCTCTGGTGCTGAGCTATATCGCTCACCACCCCCGGATAACTGCTAGGGAACTGGCTAATGCCGTTGGTATTACGGAGAGGGCGACTAGAAAGATAATCGCCGACCTGCTGGAAACCGGCTACATCGCCAAAAAACGAGAAGGACGACGCAATCACTATCGAGTCAACCCTGACCTCGATCTGCGCCATCCTATCCATGGTGAAACCGCTGTAGGAGACCTTCTTGAAGCGCTAGGTTGGAAGAGGCCAAGGAGAACTGTAAAAACACACTGACGTGAGCATAACTCCAAAAGATAAGGTTGCTAGCCTAAGATTTTCTTCACAGATTTTCTATTTGCATAAACCAGAAGCCGGTCTCCTTCCGCGATTTTCTCGTCCCTGTCCGGCCTAGTTAGGTAAGTGCCGGCTCTGTCTATACTAAGGATTTCTATGTCCCCTTCTGCGGTGATATCAGCCACAGACAAGCCAATGCTCTTCGAGCTTCCTTTTATCATGACCAGACTAATAGCCCAGTCCTTTTCCACATGGAATATTTCCTCAACCGCTGGAGCTCCCCTAAGAATTCGGTTCATAACTGGCCTTTGCAGCCAGGCAGGAATCCGACGGCCAACATTGCTTCTTATAATTAATTGATAGAGGCCGAATATGCCTCCAACTATTATGGCCAGGCGAATGAAAAACCACGTGTAACCGCTCACCTGGGTGAAAGATGCCACTAAAGTGGCAATTACAGTGACCGTGCCGGCATTTCCCAGTATAATGAGAATGGTCACAATTCTGCGCCTGATTCTGTTTCCCACCACCCGTTCAGCTTCTCTCGTCGTGAAGCCCGTTCCCGAGAAAGCGGATAACGCCTGAAATCTAGCCACATCAGGTTCTATCCCAGTTAACTCGAGGGCAAAGCCCCCAATTCTGACGACGATGAATGAAACTAGAATAGCTATCAATAAAATGCCTACATAAGCCATATTCAACACCTCCAAGTTAGGTTCTGCTGAGGCATGGATGGCACTGTCTGCGTAGAAGGTTGCGAGTGCCCAATCGCTTCGCCTTTCAGTTCAGATGCCAGAGACATATTCTTCATTCGGTAACTTTAGAGCCACCTCCTCCTCCTGAAATAGACTGCCAGAGAAACACCTATTACTGCCATTACAATCAAGATGATAAAGTACCCATACTTCCACTCCAACTCTGGCATATTTGCGAAGTTCATGCCGTAAATGCCGGCAACAAAGGTCAGAGGAATGAAGATGGTGGCTATGAGTGTCAGCACCTTCATCACCTCATTCATGCGGTTGGACACTGAAGAAAGATAAGTGCTCAGTACACTCTCAGTCATATCTCTGAGACCAAGAGTAAGCATCTCAATCCGAACCAAATGGTCATAAATGTTGCGGTAATATATTTGAGCCCGCTCGCTTATCAGGGCATATTCGCCGCGGCTGAGCCTGTTCACTATTTCCCGCTGAGGCAATATGACCCGAGTCAACGCCAGTATGCTGCGTTTGAGCTCCATAATCGACATCAGTGTTTCTCTCTTCGGCTCGTGAAGTGCCTCAGCCTCGAGTTGGTCATTCTTCTCATCCATCTCCTCGATAGTAGGCATGATATTGTCCACCAAGGCATCTATCAGGTCATGAGCCAAGAAATCAGCTCCCCTACGCATAAGGCGTCCGTCTCTTTGAATCCGGTCCAACATAGATGAAACCGACCTCATGGGTACATCATGGCTGGTGACCACGTAATTTTTCCCCAGAAAAAGAGCAAGTTCCGTGGTCTCCTCTACCTCAGACTGGATGTGGTAATTGATGCCATGAACGATTATAAACAGGTAGTCCTCAAAGTCATCTATCTTGGGTGGATGTATATTCTTGCTAATGCAGTCTTCTACTGCCAGGGAATGGAAACAGAATACATTGGATAGTAACTCGGCATCCTCATTCGTTACATTCTCCATATCAACCCAGAGCAACCCTTTCCCTGTTGCCAGAAAGTTCTTGATTTGTTCCATGTTTAGCTGGTCCAGGAATTTCCCATCCGGTGCCAGATAGAAAGCACACTGTATCATCGTCGCCTCCTTAAACTTCGCAAAAGTTGCTAATAGTAAATACTGCCAGGAAGGCATTGTAGGCAGAGCGATCAAAATAGCCCTGGGCATTAAGGAAAAAGCTACATGCCAGGGTATGCATCTTAAGCAGAGGGTTAAACCATTCCCTATCGACATAGCTGGGCAGGATCTCCTTTTCAGTCAACATTAGTTTGCCATCCATTTCAGTCTGCAAAGAATGTAGTTATTCATATAATAGCATAAGCCATATTCTGCTATAATACAATGTTTGTCTGGCTTTAGAAGGAATCGACTGATATCTCCTCGGTGAGCCATGGCAGAGATACTGAGTTAGCATAACGATGAAGGTGAAGGCAAAAATGGGTGGGTAAGGGAGAAGTACGTTGCCCAAAGGGAAATTACCTGAGCGAATAGACAGACTGGAGGAGCTGGCCAATAATCTTTGGTGGAGCTGGCACCCTCAGGCACGTGAGCTGTTCCGGGTTCTGGATTATCCGTTATGGCGGTCGGGTGGGCACAACCCGGTCAAGCAATTACGTGAGATCAGCACCGATAAGTTAGTAGCCGCCGCCGCTGACCCTACGTTTCTTAATCTATATGACTCTGCGATGGCAACTTTCGATGCTGACATATCAGATAAGGATAGCTGGTTTTCTACTAAATATCCTAATGTCTTAGACGGCCCTGTTGCCTACTTCTCAATGGAATTTGCCATACATAATTCCCTTCCCATATATGCTGGGGGGTTGGGGGTTTTGGCCGGCGATTTGTGCAAGGAGGCGTGTGACTTAGGGCTGCCCCTTGTCGGGGTTGGCTTCATGTACCCCCAGGGATATTTTCACCAGCATATTTCCGCTGAGGGCTGGCAAGAGGAAGTTTATGAGAAATTGGATTTCGATGAAGCACCTATCAACCCAATCAATCCAGTCTCTCGTTCTAAGTGGTGTGGCCCACTGATTCAGATTGAACTGGGTGGTCGGCCCCTATATATTGGGGTGTGGCAGGTACGTTTGGGCCGAGTCAACCTTTATCTACTATGTTGTGATGTTGAAGGGAATATGCCCCAGGATCGGCAGCTATTTGCTCGCCTCTATACTGCAGACCGAGAGCAGCGCATCCAGCAGGAGATCACGCTGGGAATTGGTGGAGTGCGTGTCTTGCGGGCCCTTGGCATCAAACCCTCAGTGTGGCATGCCAACGAAGGCCACAATGCCTTTATGATGCTGGAACGTGTCAGGGAAGAGGTAGAAGAAGGTGCGACCTTCGCCGAAGCCCTCCAAAAGGTACAGGCGGCTACCGTTTTCACCACTCATACTAAAGTCGCCGCAGGGCATGAAGTCTTTCCTCTCTCACTTGTAGAGAAATACTTTCATGGTTATTGGGAATCCCTGGGAGTCAACAGGGAAACATTCCTGGAACTGGGACGACAGAATGGCGCAAGTGACCAAACGTTTAATATGACCGTGCTTGCCTTAAAGATGGCCGACCATCGCAATGCTGTTAGCCAGCTTCACGGGAAAATTACCCGAAGTATGTGGCATGGACTCTGGCCCGAAGTTAAAGAGGATGAAACGCCTATCTCTTATATTACTAACGGGATTCACGTGCCCACCTGGGTTGCTCGGGAGATGGGCCGCCTCTACGAGCAATACTTGGGACAAGATGTGCTAAAAAGATACGATGATACCACTCTTCGGGAGCTTGTGTTAAATATTCCTGACGAGGAACTCTGGGAAGTGCATCAAATTCTTAAACGTAAACTTATCGGCGCTATGGTAGAGCGAGCGCGGCAATGTTCCACTGAGCGTGAATGCCCAGCTCGGCAAGTACTGGCTATGGGCTCTTTGTTCGACCAAAATGCTCTGACCATCGGCTTTGTCCGCCGTTTTACCGCATATAAGCGGCCGGAGCTAATCTTCCATGACGTAGAGCGTCTCAAACGGATTGTCACTGATAGATGGCACCCAGTCCAGATCATATTCGCTGGCAAGTCCCACCCCGCTGACTTTCCTTCAAAGCAACTGCTTCACTATGTATATACTCTGGCTACGGATCGTGAATTCCAGGGACGAATAGCTTTTGTTGAAGATTACGATATACATATGGCTCACTATCTGGTCCAGGGGGTAGATGTGTGGTTGAATACGCCTCGCCGCCTTTATGAAGCTTCCGGCACTAGCGGCATGAAAGCAGCAGTAAATGGTGTCCTGCATCTCAGCGTGCGAGATGGCTGGTGGTACGAAGGGTATAACGGCATTAATGGCTGGTCCATCGGCGATGAAGTCGAAGCATATGACCCCAGGGAGGAAGATAACTCAGATGCTGCGGCACTCTACCGCCTTCTGGAAGAGGAAATTGTACCTCGCTACTACCAGCGTGACAGGAGTGGGGTGCCCCATGGCTGGATGCACATGGTTAAAGAGGCAATTGGCTCGATTGTACCTGTCTTTTGCACCCGGCGGATGTTGAAGGAATATGTCGAGCAAATGTATATACCAGCGGCTCGTAAGTAAAATTGACCTCGAAAGGGAACTCAATTGAATGGAATTAGACACGGCATTCCCGAGGGGTTAAAATAACTATGAGGCTGTTCAAAAAATGTAGTTGCCTAATTTATTTTACCCCACAAAATCTATGATTTGCTTGGATGAGGTAACGCGTAGATGAAAAAGGTATTGGCCCTGATCCTCGCTGGTGGAGAAGGGAAAAGACTAAGTGTGTTAGCACAAGGGCGTGCCAAGCCAGCAGTCCCCTTCGGTGGTAAATATCGTATCATTGACTTTACCTTAAGCAATTGTGTTAACTCCGGGATCGACAAAGTGGCGGTCATACCACAATATAATCCTCGCTCATTGGCACGCCATATTGGTGTGGGTAAATCCTGGGACCTCGATCGTGTAGTCGGGGGGATGGCTTTACTCTCCCCCTTTGTAAGCACCAATGGAGAGATGCACTGGTATAGGGGCACTGCCGAGGCTGTTTATCAAAACCTCGATTTTATACAGAACAGCCGTGTTGAGCAGGTGCTCATCCTCTCGGGAGACCATGTTTATATCATGCATTACGAGCAGATGATTGAGTTTCATCGCCGCCAGGGAGCTGACGTTACCCTCGCAGTCACAGAAGTGCCTTTAGCTGAAGCCAACCGCTTTGGCATCGTGACTCTGGAAAATAATAGGGTGGTTGCCTTTAAGGAAAAACCATCACAACCAAAAAGTAACTTGGCTTCCATGGGCGTTTACTACTTTAACAAGGATATCCTCTTCAAAGTTCTAGAAGATGCTCATCGCCGCGGATTGCAGGATTTTGGCAGCCAGCTCATCCCTGAGGCAATAGACAAATACAAGGCTTATGGCTATGAGTATCAGGGTTACTGGCGTGATGTCGGCACAATCGAAGCCTACTGGCAGGCCAATATGGACCTCATTATTGATTTACCACCATTTAATCTCTACGAACCTGGGAGTCAAGTAAGAACACCCTCGTTAGATATGCCCCCGGTGAAGCTGGGGCCAAAGGCCCAGGTAGGCAGAAGCCTTGTCAGCAATGGTTGCATCGTAAACGGCAGCGTATTTAATTCGGTGCTTTCTCCCCATGTTTATGTGGAGGCAGGAGCTCAAGTGATAGACTCCATTGTTTTTGATGATACCATTATCGCCAAAGATGCTGTTGTCCACCGCTCCATCATTGACAAGGAATGCTATATCGCCCAAGGATGCTGCATTGGCTATGGCGATGACTATGTTCCGAATAAGGACGAACCCTTATACCTAAATTGTGGCATCACTGTAGTGGGCAAAGGAGCAAGGTTGCCCCCAGGGTTGAAAGTCGGGCGAAACTGCAAAATCGATCCTGGGGTACATGAGAGCAACTTCTCTACCCTCTTTATTCCCAGTGGTAGTTCTGTCGCAGGCGGAGAAAACATTCTCCAAGCCCGATTCCAATAATGAGAATTTTGTTTATTGCCTCTGAGGCCTTCCCTTTAGCTAAAGTAGGAGGGTTGGCAGATGTCACAAGCTCTCTGGCTATAGCCCTCCGAGACTTGGGACATGAGCCATGTTTGGTATTGCCTAAATACGGTAGCATAAAGGCCCCCATCCAGGAGATTCAAGGGAAAGGTTTTGCTGTCAACCTCATGGGATATTCTGAGCCAGCCACCTTGCAAAAGACCATGCTAAAGGGAAGGATACCAGTATACTTGGTGGAAAACCAGCGTTACTTTGGGACCGAGGGAATCTATACCCAGGACGAATTAGACCGCTTCCTTTTTTTTTCGCTAAGCATACCCAGCATCATTTCCCAGCTTGATTTTCGCCCCGATATTATCCATTGCCATGACTGGCATACTGCTTTAACCCCTTTGGGAATTAAAAAGGCAAAGATAGCATTGCCCTGCATATTCACCATCCACAATCTGGCTTATCAAGGGCCCTTTGACCGACAATTTTTCCTACGCTCCGGGCTTTCCTCTGTATGGCAGGAATATATCCCAGTCGGTGCT
>Ga0209164_1003015_pt1 | contig 16656 bp, 18 predicted proteins | sample MTBNYHSulfiMetaG_FD_187458 | JGI IMG/M metagenome (GOLD analysis project Ga0209164, IMG submission 187458) | Enrichment culture microbial communities from rom New York Harbor, USA that are MTBE-degrading - MTBE-NYH (New York Harbor Sulfidogenic)... | ecosystem: Environmental > Aquatic > Marine >...
AAGAAGTGCAAACTTGACGACAGTGCAGCATTGACTCGCTCAGTCATGTTCCGCATTCGCCGCTTCATATGACCTCCCCGTACTGACATTGCAGGACTACCACCACCTTCCGCCCTCACCACCACCTAGCCACTCCTCACATCCCGCTCACGGCACCTTGCACTTCTACCCGGGTTGGTTCAGGGCAGAGTATTGTATCACACGAAAAGGCTCCTATCCACCAGCGCCCAACTACCCCGGGCCCTCACCCCACAGCAACGCCTCTGGAAGAGCCGCGGCTGCGTTCTCATGTCACTGGCAGTGCGCCACGGCCAGCAACCCGGGCAGCGGAGCGACTTCGTACTCTGTGAAGCGCTAAATCGATTGTTAAAGTTATCTACTGTGCACTATTGACAACAACGTTCATTTGTATTATAATAGGTCACGCTAAAATACGTATACGTACGCGTTGCCTTGGGTGAACGCTGTCATCATCGCCTCATCGCGCCGCGTCCTAATGCATAAGAATCGGGAGGAGCGAACTTGAGTCAGGATTTGATCGAACGAAGGCCCAGACTGATGAACACGGGAGAGGTTGCCAAGTACCTCAGGGTCTCCCGGTCACTTATCTACCGCATGGCCAGAGAGGGACAAATCCCCGCTTTGAAGGTGGGGAGGAAGTGGCTGTTTCGAAAGGAGACCATCGAGCAGTGGCTCTCCGAAAGAGAGGACGTCCTGGTCGCCTCTCAACAGCAAGAGGGCCGCAAGTAGCAGCATCTCCCACCGGCCCGCCTCGTGCCACGAGAGCCAGGGAGACCAGCAAAGGTCGTTTTCGCGCCTCTGACGTTGCGGAGCAATGTGGAGGCGATGAGTTTGCCAGCGGGGCGGCCCAAGCCGGCGGGCGTTTTACGAGGAGCATCGATGCCACAACGACTTCTGCAAGATGGCGGTTGCGTTTCAGCGCGAGCAGGGGCTCGCTCGTATAGCACGACGGCAAGAGCGACAGGTAGGTTCTACCTCCCTCAACCCGAGTAAGGTGTGCACGGATTATGGATATCAACGAACTACTTCACGAAGTGGTAGCGCGAAAAGCCTCGGACCTTCACCTGAGGGTCCCCAGCCCTCCAGTCCTTCGTATCAACGGGGTACTGCTGCCATTGAGCAAGTACCCCAACTGCGGCGCCGATGACGTGCGGCAGGCGTTTGAGCAGATCACCAGCGAGAGCGAGAGGGAGAAGTTCTATCAGGAACTGGAGCTCGACCTGGCGTACAGCGTGCCTGGCCTCGCCCGCTTCCGGGTCAACGTGTCGCAACAGCGAGGGACGCTGAGCCTCGCCTTCCGCCACGTCGCCTACACCATTCCAACAATCGATGAACTGGGGCTGCCTCAGGTGTGCAAGGCGCTGGCGCTCAGAAGGAAGGGATTGATAGTAGTCACCGGGCCAACGGGGACCGGCAAGTCGACCACCCTCGCGGCGATGATTGGCCATCTGAATCAGAACGCCAGCCGCAACGTGATATGCATCGAAGACCCCATTGAGTTCCTTCATCGCAACGACAAGTGCCTTATCTCGCAGCGCGAGCTGGGCGGGGATACCAGGAGCTTCGCCACGGCGCTCACGCATTGCCTGCGCCAGGACCCGGAAGTGATTCTGGTCGGCGAGATGAGGGACCTGGACACCATCACCACCGCCATCACCGCTGCCGAGACCGGCCACCTCGTGCTCACCACCCTCCATACCAACAACGCCGCCCAGACAATTGACCGCATAATCGACGTCTTCCCCCAGGGGCAGCAGGGACAAATCCGCATGCAGCTCGCAGTGGTGCTTGAGGCGGTTCTGGCGCAGACGCTGGTGCCCAGGGCAGATGGGTCAGGAAGGGTGGCAGCCTTCGAGGTGATGCTGGGCACTGACTCGATTCGCAATCTCATCCGCGAGAACAAGGTGTACCAGATACCGACCTACATTCACACCGGCACGCAACAGCATATGCAGACCATGGAGCAGGCGCTGCACAAGCTCCTGGCAGCGGGCGTGATCACCAGAGAAGCCGCCCTGGCACACTGCAACGCTCCTGAAGAACTGCTGATACTGCTCGGCGATGCCAGGAGGAAACTGCGGGAGTCTGCTCTGAGGAAGGCGCAATAGCGAAGGGAGTTGAAACCGGAAGGACTGCGGAGAAGGCGTACCAGGATAGCGGCGGTAGCTCCTTACGAGGGCAATGGAAGAGAAGAAAGCGAAGCCGAAACTCTTCGGCGAGTACATGGAGGAACTGGGCGTTTGCACGGCGGGCCAGGTCAGTGCCGCACTTGAGTACTGCGCCGCGTGTAGCAAGAGAAGCACGTATCTGTCTATCGGCCAGGCACTGGTCGAGCTAGGCTACACCACCCAGGACAAGATCGAAGAGGTCCTGCAACTCCAGGCCAAGGACCGGGCCGCCGGCGTCGAACACGCTGTGAAGACGAGCGCGCCCGTGGAAGTAGTCGAACTGGATGAAGCCGAGGCGGAACTGGAGGAGCAAGGCGAAGCCGAAGCGGCAGAGCAACTCGAGGACTGGGATATCCTGACTCCAGAGCAAGCCGAGCAATCGGGTGTCTTCACGCCAGAACAGGTGCGGGAGGCTATGCACCATTGCGCCGCCTGCAGCAAGATACGACGCTATCTCTCGCTGGGAGAAGCCCTCGTTGAACTTGGCTACGCCACGCGCGATGACATCGGGGAGATCGTGGCGGTGCTCGCCGAAACAGAGCGCCCGACCGAGGTCGCCGACATGGCCAGCATGGCCCAAGCCCTGATGGACCCCGAACAGGTGACAGTAGCGGGGGAGGCTGCACGGGCCCTGGGGCTCTGTACCCCCGAGCAACTGGAGGATGCCCTGGGCTACTGCACAGACTGTGCCAAGAGACGCCGCCACCTATCCCTGGCGCAAGCGCTCATCGAGCTGGGCTACGCCACTCAGGACAGCATCGACGAGCTTCTCAGTCCGCCGCCACAGGCCGAGGAAGAGCAGCCGCATATCGAGCAACCCAAGGCAACGGACGGTGGCCACCTGGGGTTCCGCCGGGACATTTTTCGGAGAACCCAGCGGCGACCCTGAGACTGTACAGCTCTGCGTACTCGGGTAAGGTTGCCGCGACGACCCCCATCGACTGCAAGCGCCCGGTGCCCTTACCAGATCTCCTCAATGAGGTCGCAGAAGACGCCAACAAGCCCCGGGTCGAACTGCGTCCCGGAGGAGGCCCTCAACTCCTTGAAGGCCTCCTGCACGGAGAGGACCTCCCTGTATTGCCGCGGCCTCGTCATCGTGTCATAGGCATCAACTATGCTTATGATCCTCGCCCCAAGGGGTATGTCCTTGCCCGCCAGGCCGTCGGGGTACCCCGAGCCGTCATACCACTCGTGGTGATGCAGGATCATCGGCACCAGAGAGGCCAATTCCTCAACGTACCCAACTATCCTTGCCCCCTCTGATACATGTGTTTGCATCAGCCGCCATTCGTCGCCGCTCAGCCTGTCGGGCTTGACTATGATGGCATCGGGAACACCCACTTTTCCGATATCGTGCAACAGAGCGGCCGAGCGCACCTGCGACAGTTCCTCTGCCGACAAGCCGATTCGTCTTCCTATCAGCTCCGCCATCTCAGCCACCCTCTTCGAGTGACCGTAGGTGAACCGGTCTTTGGCATCTACTGCTGCAGCCAGAGCATAGACCTGCTCAAGCGTCGCTCCTTCCGAGAAGTCCCTGGACAGTATCCCCAGGTCTGAGACCAGTGTGGATTTGTATCCTCCCCCCCTCTTGGAGCGATACAGGGCGGTGTCCGCCAGCAGTATCAGACCATCGGCTGTCTCTGCGTCGTCGGGAAACTGGGCGATGCCTGCGCTGAAACCCAGCGGACTCTCCAAGATGACATTCTCCGCCTTGGGCGCCTGCAGCCATTCCGACCTGATGCGGTCCACTATCTTCCTCGCCCGAACCGCATCTGTGGCAGGCAGGACGATGATGAACTCATCACCGCCGTAGCGAAAAGCTGTGTCGCTCTTCCTCAGCGATGACTTCAGCGTTGCGGCAAGCGATTTGAGCACGCCATCGCCATTGGCGTGCCCGAAGTTGTCGTTGTATTCCTTGAACCCATCGAGGTCGAGCATGGCCAGAGTGAACGGACGACCGTAGCGCTGCGTGCGGTCCATCTCCAAGGGGAGCACCTCATAGAAATGGCGGCGGTTGTAGAGCTTTGTCAGCTCATCGGTAATCGAAAGCTCTCTCGTTCTCTCCAGCAACCTGGCGTTCTCCATACCCACGGCGACCGCACTGGCGATGGCCTTGAGCAAGTCCAGTTCCTCCACAGAGAAGCAGCGCGGTGCGTGGCCCACAACGGTCACCCCTCCCTGCAGTCCCGATTTGGACCACAGAGGCACTGCGACGATGGATTTCACGCCTTCCCTCTCGGCTGCCCCGGCTATCACTTCAGCCACCGGCTGGGGCAAGACGTCGCGCAGTCCGGGTCCCGGCTCCAGCCAGTGCTGCACAGCTTCCTCGGCCACCCGAATCCTTCTTACCGCTGCAACGTACCGCTCAGATATCCCCCGATGCGCCTTGAGGACCAGTTCCCCCTTCTCGCGCTCGAAGAAATGTATGTAGCCGCCCTGCATCTCGGTGACTTCGAGCAGCTTCCTCAAGGCGCTATTGAGCATGTCGTCAAGGTCAAGAGTCTGGCTGACTACCAGGCTGATGGCGTACAGAGCTTCGACGCGCTTGCTGTGACGCACGACCTCGTCCTCCGCCCGCTTGCGCTCGGTAATATCCCGGATGACGACAACTGCGCCCGCTTGCCGTCCCTTCTCATCAGGAAGCTGCGAGATGTTCACCTCCACCGGTATCTCCCTACCCTCTTTCGACCGTGCCACCACCTCAAGATTGGCGACGTAGCCCTGCTTGCTCAGACTCTGTATAACGCTGTCGCGCAGTCCATCTGGCGTCTCTATGGCGACAATGTCGAAGATGCTCCTGCCAGTGAGTTCCTCTTTGGAGTCGTATCCCACAGCCGTCACGAATGTCCTGTTGGCGTCCAGTATCACGCCATTCGGATCGATGAGGAGAATACCGTCTCGTGCCTCCTCGATGGCAATCTTGTATCGGTGGTCGGGCAGCCCCGTCGCGTCGCCGACCCGCTCGCCCTCGGAGATGTCAAGAAAGGACGTCACGGTGCAAACCGGTTCCCCGTTGCGGCCGGCAACCACGGTAGCTGATACTTCAACCTTGAAGGCCGAGCCGTCTTTGCCTCGGGCGAGCAGCACGCCGTCCCAACGCCCGGTCTCAGACAGCCCTTTGTCCATCGCCTCGGCTTCCTCGCGCCTGTGCCACAACCCCGCGTTGGGCTTCCCCAGAAGCTCGCTCGCCTCGCCATAGCCCCACAGCTCAAGGAAAGAGGGAGAAACGTGGATCAGATTGCCCTGGAGGTCAGCCAGCACGAAAGCGGCCGAGGTTGACCCAAGGCCACCGCGAACTGCCGATTTTCTCGCTGCCTTCTCGCGCCGGATCGTGGATGCTCGCGTCTGAGCAGTCCGTCGCCGGGACTCAGAATCTCCGTTCGAATGATTGCCTTCCACGTCTCGTTTGCCTTTCATCCCGCCTGCCTCACCGCTGGACCAGGCGTCCGCTCCGCCCGCACCACGCCACCGCCATCACATGCTGAACCCCTTGCGCCGATCGCCCAGCCTCCCCACCACCCACAGAGCCGAGTAACTCGACTATAGAATCATAGACTATCATGTATTAGCTTGTATTGCTAAATTCACCTATATAGCATTCTGCAGCCTACTGGATGTCCTATATTGACAAACATAGTCCGTTGTGATATAATACAACACAACATGTCGACTAGCGTCTTTAGCTCACATGTTCCATCAGTGGTGATACGACGCTACGCCGTGTCTATGATTCCCGGTGGCTGAGCGGGTGAACACGAGAATGGACGGAAGAGGCTGGTCCAATTCGGCAATCGCTGGTCCAATTCGGCAATCGCCATGACGCTCGTTCTGGCACTGCTTGTTGGTCTGGCAAGACACCAGCAGAGATACTCGGCCCCCGTCAGAGGCGAGGCTGAAAAGACTCCATAGATGAACGTGCTCGCCCACCACACAGGGGCTCCTTGCCGCGACCGCAACGGGGACTAACAAAGAGCTGGTGGGGCAGGGTAGCGGGGGCTTCCCGGCCCCACCAGCGGGGCCAGCCCCACCCCACCAGCTCCCATCCTCGAGTCACTTTTCCTCGCAGTGGCTGGTGTAGATGAGAACACTGTCACCATCCACCTGCAGAGCCTGCGACCCAGCAGTCAACATGCACTCCCGGCAGCTTTCAGCGTCCGTGTGAACAGCCCCACCGGCGTACGCCACCGAAGCATGCCACCAGGCCAATCGCTGGCAAACGTGGTGTGAGCCTATCCCCACGCCGTTGCCTGCTGACCTCCACCCACCTTCTTGTCGCACCTGCCGCGCTCAACACGTGGCACCAATCTCAGGCTAGATCAGGCCAGAAAACGAGTTGGGAGAGTGGCGATGAATTGCGCCAGCAAGTGCACCTGATGCGTAATGGTGGTGGGCATCTCGCCCCACTAGTGAGGTCCCTTCGCTGAGGGAACAATCTGGACCAGCCACTGCCTAGAAGCGGCGCGCAGCGGGGGTCTTCCGCACGCAGTATATGAGCACTTCCCTCAATTGTCAATGCGCTTGCGGGACTGGCATTGCGCAAGCGCTATGGCCGAAGGAGCGTGGTTCGAGTTCTTGACCCGCGAAGGCCATCCCGGCCGACAAGGTCACGCCCGACGCGCACCTTGCCGCCCGCATCATTCAGGCTTCCAGCCGGTCTTCTCCTCAACTTCCTTCAGTTCTTTTCTCTTCCTCTCGATCGTGTCCTGAACCTTCTGCGCGATATCCGCCGTCGCAAGAAGGAGGGCAATCTGGTTGTTGCGGTGCCACACCAGCACATACTCCCCGCTATGCTCCACCCAGTATCCTTCCTTCTCCTGTTCCTCGGTAAGCTTCACGGTTTCTGACATGCTCTGACTCCCGCTCATCGTTTCTCTTTCCCCCGGGGTCACATACTCACCCGCCTGGCGAGGCGCACTGCGTTGGGTTCTCGACGCCAGTCAAGTGCCCACCCCGGCCTTGTTCCATGTCCTCAGCGCACACGCACCCTGCCTCCGTCTCCACGACCCCCGTGCGCCCCCATTCCGCGTCTCAACTCAAGCCCGGCCAGGCCTCAGCGGAGAAGGATTGCCTTTGGCCCAGCGTCGAACTGGCGGCCGCAGATGGGGCACCGGAAGATGACCCGCGTAATAGCCTGTCCTGACTTGTCAGTACGGTAGACGGAGGAATCATGTCCGTCCGCAGGGCACCGGGCGCAAAAAGAGTAGTGATATCCAGTAGTCGGGTCAACAACGCTGAGACGGCCGGCGGAAAGCGCCAGCCTAATCTGCTTCAGGTTGCTCTTTCCAGCCATATCTTGCCTCCAACCAAGTCCTGACGTTTTCCAAAGCTACGCTGTACGCAGAGCCTCGGCACCATGATATGCTCCCCGTCCAAATGAATCAAGCCCCCCAACCTCGCTCGTCACCCCCTCGCCGCTGGCTTAGGCCGGGTGAGGCAACCATACTTTATTCGGTAATATTTATTTTTGTTATGAGGTAATTAGGCATATTGACACCCCCCCCCTTGCGGTATAAGATGAACCGCGTCTGATGTCCTCACGTGCCGGAGCATCTGAAGGCGCACCGCGATAGTCATCTAGTTTCCGAGGCCAGACCCCCAGCCGGTGCGGCACGTATTCGCCGAAGGGGTTGGCTCATGTCCTTCTCAGAAAGAATGATGGAGTTGAGCCGGTATCCGGGCTCTCAGGCTTCGTCGGGGGAACCGCCGCAACTGACCTGCGGGTCGACCTTCATTGCCTGACGCTGGACGGGCGGCTTTGAAGTGCTCCGCGTTCCGCAAGGAAGAACCGGGAGCGTGGGGGGCTCTGATGAACGGAGGGAGGTGGTCGAAGAACGGAAGGCGGGTTTGAAGGCTATTCGAGAAACGTGACTCCCGAAAAAGGAGGGTATCAGGATGACGCAGACTGGATGGACCATCGAGAAGGACGAGAAGGAACTGTGGGATGCCCGGGAGTACTGGTGGTGGGCGGAGAAGAAGAGGTCACCGAGGCTCAACTATCTGAGGAAGGCAGTCTGGTCCAAGGCCACCAAGGGGTCAACCTGGCTGCCCGGCGTTGAGCTGGACCTGGAGAACATCAGGTGGCACACCAAGATATTCAAAGAAGCCCCTGCGGCGGAGCCCTTTGTCATCACCAGGGCCAGAGCCCTGGCCGCCGTGCTGGACAATATGCCTATATTCATCACTGACCATTCCCGGATCGTGGGATACCCGGGTTCCGCCCCGCATCTTATCACGTGGATCCCCACAGCTTCCTACATCATCAACGAAGACCTGGTGAACGACCGCACGGGTGTTGTCCGTGACGAAGACCTGGAAGAGGTCAAAGAGATGGCCGCATTCTGGAAGGGAAGGACCTACCAGGATGCGGTGGAGCAGTACCAGAGCCGCAAGGAGAGAACGCAGAAGCTTATGGGACGGCCCGGTGGGACGGGGAGAGACATGCTTGCCTTTGACTATGTCACTCCTCAGCCTGAGTGGATGTACCAGGGCTTTGATTCGATAGTCAAGACCATCGACGAGAACCTGGCAGCCGCACAGAAGAACATGGTCGAGGCCCGTACCGCCGAGGAGCAGGTCGCGAACATACCGAAGATGGACACCTGGAATGCGATGAAGATCTGTCTGGAGGCAACGGTCAGGTACGCACGGCGCTTCAGCCGGCTGTCCAAGATACTTGCAGAGAATTTCGAGACCGACCCCAAGAGGAGACAGGAGCTCTTCGCGATGAGCGAGATCTGCGACAAGGTGCCGGCGCGGCGCCCTGAGCATCTGTGGGAGGCTATGCAATTCGACCACTTCGTGCAGATAGCGTACCGGCTGGAGTGGCACAATGCCGCCTGGCCCTGGCGTCAGGACTACTGGCACTGGCCTTTCTACAAGAGAGACGTCATGGAAGAGAAGATCCTGACGCGGGACGAGGTAATCGAGCTGTGCGGAGAGTGGATGATCGCGGCCTATACGATTGGGAAGTCGTGGGCCCGGGGAGGGCGAGAAGCGCTGCAGGGCAGTCCCGGCCCGTACGTATGGACCCTGGGCGGGCTGGATGAGGAGGGGAACGATGCCTGCAATGACCTTACCGACTGCTATCTGGAATCGGCCCTCATAACCCGGGTGAGCGACCCCACCTTCGGCTTCCGCTACAGCACCAAGACCCGTCCCCAGACGCTGCGGCGGGTGTTCGAATGCATCCGGCACGGGTTGGGGTATCCTTCCATAAGGAATGACGATGTGCTGATCCCCAACCTGATGCACTGGTTCGGCCACCCGCTGGAGGAGGCCAGGCGCTGGGTACACCAGGCCTGCATGGCTCCCGCTCCCGATACGAAATGGGCGGCACCGCCCATAAGATACCCCAATGCCTCGGTGTACGGGGCGTCGCAGGCAATCAACCTGGCCATATTCGACGGCAAGAGCACGCAAACGGGGCTGCAGGTGAGTATCAAGACGGGAGATTCCTCGAAGTTCGAGACCTTTGAGGAGTTCTACGATGCCTGGTACAAGCACACCAAAGACACCTTTGAATGGGCCACGAGCCTGGAGCACAGGAACCGGCAGGTGGAGGCCCTGTACTATCCCAAGCCAATGACCTCCGCCATCTACGAACGCTGTGTGGAGACGGGCCAGAACAGCGCCCTGTCCAAGGAGAGAAGCAGTCTGTGGTATACCCTCTTCTCCTTCTCTGAGACGGGGGACTGCATGGCAGCCATGAAGAAGCTGATCTATGAAGACAAGAAGTACACCATGGACCAGTTGAAGGAGGCGTTGCTGGCCAACTGGGAGGGTTACGAGAGCATGCGGATGGACTTCGTACGGGCACCCAAGTGGGGCAATGACGATGACTACGTCGACCAGATATATGTGAAGGTCTACGAGGACCTGGCCAAGATGTCGTGGTCGGTGCGTGACATCAACGGTCAGCCCTGGCCCACCCTGCCGGAGAGTGTGGCAACATTCGTGCTGGTAGCCAATACTCCAGCGCTGCCCAACGGGAGAAGGCAAGGTGACCCGCTCTACGATGGTGGCTGTTCTCCCGGTCCCGGTCTTGACAAGAAAGGCCCGACAGCCGTCCTGAAGTCGGTGGGCAAGCTGGACCACGTGGGTACGGTAAGGGCAACGCTTCTTAATCAAAGGTTGTCCCCTACCCAGCTTCAAGGTGAGAAGGGCTACAAGCTGTGGACGGAGTACATGAAGGTCTGGCATGACCTGGGGATCGACCATATTCAGTTCAATATGGTTGACAACGAGACGCTCTACGCGGCACAGAAGGAGCCGGAGAAATACAGCGAACTACTGGTGCGGATTGCGGGGTACAGTGCCCATTTCGTTGAGATGAGCAAGAAGACGCAGGACGCCATCATAGCACGCAACGTTCACACGTTTGGGTAAGGCCCCGTTCGTGGTAAAGTCGAGCCGTGGCGGAGCGCTGTCGCCTTGGGCCGAGCGAAGGGCCTGAGACAATCCTACGGTGCGCCCCGAGCGCAGGACACTCCAAGAGAGTATCCTGGGCCACCGGTTGGGGCAAGGACCGGGTTCCAGCCGTCGGGCAATAGTCCGCTCCACATCCAGGAGAGTAAGTAGCGTCCCGCAGGCAGAAGCGGTGCAGGCGGGAGAGTATGCTCTGGGACGTCGTGCATTCCGGAAGGAGCAAGGAAGGGGGAATCGACAGGTGAAATGCATACACTGCGGATATGAAGGTCCCGTAGAGTCTTTCAGGTATCTCTACAATGCAAGGCTGGATGAGCCGACAGGCAATAGGGAGTGCCCGAAGTGCTTTGGGTGGGTGATGGTCGACCACGGGACTCAGGAAGCGGCGGCAGAGGAACTCCAGGGCAAGGTTCCCGGCGCCGAGCTGCACAAGTAACGAACGCGACCAGTCCCCGGGGATACCCGGTGTGAAGATGAAAGGAGTCTGCCGTGGCGGAGATGCCAGAGGAAGTAGTGGCCGCCTTATCTGACCCTGAGTCGTTGAAAGTGGTGGCCACAATCAGTCCCACCGGCGTACCGAATGCAGCGATAGTGGCGACCGTTTTCCCGCTTGACCGGAAGACCATTATCTTCGCCGATTTGAGACTGGGCAAGACCAGGGAGAACCTGACCCAGACCAAGAAGTTCACTGTGGCCGTTCTCAGACCGAACCTCGAGGCATATCAGGTGAAGGCGACCTTTGGCCACTTCGAGGAAAGAGGTGCTATCACCAATATGATTGCCGAAAGGGTCTTTGAAAGGTCAAGGCTTCAACCCAGAGGCGTTGTCTACGGTGTGGTTGAAGAAGTCTACAGTGCCTCTCTGGGCAATCCAGGCACAAGGCTCGTGTAGTTGCACCCTGGAAGGGGGAGAATGAAATGGCAAGACTCCCGGAAGAGGTAGTCGAGGCTCTGGAGAGCGATGAGAGGAAATGCATGCTGGCGACGGTTAACGAGGATGGTAGCCTCAACCTGGTGCCGGTTGGCTCCATAAGGGCGATTGGAGACGAGAAGCTGGCCTATGCATGCTGTGTCGATGGCAGGACCACGAGGAACCTCAAGGAGGGGCGCAAGAAGGTAGCCATTGCCATATGGAAGCCCAGGCTGGAGGGTTTCCAGGTGAAGGGGACTCTTCAAGAGATGCATGATTCAGGTGAGCTCTTCGACGAGTTCTCGTCAACGGTCAACCCGATGATGGAGACGATGGGCATCGATTGCAGGGTGCAACACGTGGCCGTTATCAAGGTAACAGAGGTCTATGCTCTGACCCTGGCAATTGCCGGCGAAAGGATGGCCTGAGGATGTCCCTCCCCATTCTCCAGGGGGAACACGAACCATCGGTGAAAGGGGGCGGCAGGAATGCCCAAATGTGGTGACTGCCAGAGCTTTCATCCTGAGCCGGCAAATCCGGCGGCTAACACCGGGCTTTGCTTCGCCGTTCTCGACGAAGACGGATTGCCCACCCCGGCAGACCTCTACGCCGATGCGAGCGAGTGCCCCAAGTTCACCCCGATGGACAGAGTAAGGACGAAGACCTCTGAATTCATGGGGGATCCCCATCTGCGCATAGCGAGAGGCTTCGAGGAGAAGTAGGCCCCGGCAAGTGGGAACTGACTCCCCGGGTAACAGACTTCATGGCCACAGGATGTCTGTTGCCATCCCGCTACGGGACAGATAGACCTTTGCGGTGAAGGAGGTGGCAACAATGCCCAAATGTGGTGATTGCAGGAACTTTCAGCCCGCGGGGGCAAATCCGGCGGCCAATACCGGGCTCTGCTTTGCCGTGCTCGATGAGGACGGATTGCCCACGCCGGCAGACCTCTACTCGGATGCAAGTGAGTGCCCCAAGTTCACCGCACTGGACAGGATAAGGACGAAGACCTCTGAGTTCATGGGTGACCCGTACCTGAGAATAGCGAGAGGCTTCGAGGAGAAGTGAGCCTGGGGAAGTGGGGCCTGATTCCTCGGAGAGTAGACACCGGAGCCAAAGGGTGTCCAGTACCACAACCTAGCAGGGAACATAGGAGCTTCATGTGGGGGAAAGGAGATGGCCAGAATGCCCCAGTGTGGTGATTGCAGCAATTTCCAGCCCTACTACGCAGCGAATACGGGGCTCTGCCGGGCCCTTGTGGACGAGGACGGCTTGCCCACGCCGACAGACCTCTACATGGATGCGAGTGAGTGCCCGAAGTTTGCCGCCCTTGACCGAATAAGGACGAGAACCTCTGAGTTCATGTCGACAGACCCTCACCTGCGATTGGCGAGAGGCTTCGAGGAGAAGTGAGCCTCCCGCAGGCGAAAGGAGCGAAAGAGCAATGCCTATGTGCGGTGACTGCAGCAACATCATGATCTCCGGCGCACGCAATACGGGTCTGTGCCGGGCCTTCCTCGACGAGGAGGGGTTGCCGAAGATGACAGACCTTTACATGGATGCCAGCGAGTGCCCGAAGTATGCCCCCCTCGACCGAATACGGACTAGGACCTCTGAGTTCATGTCTGGAGACCCCTACCTGCGGATAGCCCGGGGATTTGACGAGAAGTGAGCTCCGCGACGGCGCAAGAGGGCGACGGGAACAGCCTTGCGCAGCGGCCCTCTGTACAAGGAAGTGGCGACCGGGTGGCAGGTAGGAGCGTGAGCGATGGCAATGGTCAAGTGCGAGACCTGCGGATACGAAGGGCCCATTAGCGAGTTTCGCTACATTGGCCCCGCCGAGGAGATGGGGCCCAATACCTGCCGCCAGTGCCCCAAGTGTCACGGCCTGGTGTACTGTGAGGAGCTCGAACTGAAGTCGTCAGGGAGGAACGTCTGGGGGATAGGGGGAAAACGGGGGCAGGTATTCAAGAGGCGCTCCAAACCAGGTGAGAACGGTGGTGGAAAGGATGGTTGAGTCCATCACCACAGCAACCGAACGCTACCCAGTATCGTACGCCAAACGAGCATCACCATCGCAAAGCAAGGTTCTTTGCTGACTTTCCTCCCACAGCGGGGCGCTTCGCCCTCAGGTCAAAAGGGGAGGACCCCTTCGCCACGTGTGACGCCTCCCTGGCATGTCTCTCACCGATGCTCCCTGCGTGTACCACAGAACTGGAGGAGTTCGACGGGGGCCCCATTGTCGACTATGAACGCCACCAGCACGCCCTCGGACGGGCTATTCGGCTCAATGAGGACTTCTTTCCCAGCGATGGCCTCGGCGAGACTATCTACCTCGAAGGCTACATGGGGCACGGTCCTGACAAGCCGGGGCAGGGGACAGTCGGGCTCAAAGCGCATCCACTCGATCCCGTAGGGGCTGGCCTCATACCCTGCAACGTACATCTTGAACTCCTCGAGGTACCGTTCCCCCTCTCGAGGGACATCCGTCGGAATGCCAAGATGGTGGTATCTCAAACTCCCCGTCTTCATCTGTCCGCAGCCTCCTTTGGCGGGCATCGTTGCCATAAGCGCCACCCCACACCACTGACTCATGCAAGCCGTATTCGGGCAGCCTTGAGCAGGGCGCCGTCAACAACTGTAGCGTACCCCTGAGGGCCTGCGCAAGTCCGCGCCCGTGCATGAGTTGACACCCCGTAGCGCCCTGTGCTATAACTCGCCGCGCAGGAAGCTCATCAACGATGCCACCAGGCGAGTTTGGGACCAGTGGCCGCACCGGGCAGCAGGCGCCCGCCATGCTTCCTGTGCCGACAGCAGGGGGCACGCACAAGGCGGCCTTCACATCGACACGGTTGGCCCAGCGGGGAGCCGCCCATAGCAGCCATGTATGGGGAAGGGAAGGAGCGTAGAGAGTATGGACTTCAGCTTCACCCCCGAGCAGGAAGCGCTGAGAGAAGAGTTTGGAGACTATGCCAGGGAACTGATGAAGGACGCCCCCCCGGGTTGGGGCTCGTCCATCGAATTCCAGTACTCCGATGAGGGCTGGGACTTCACCCGCAAGACGCACAAGAGGCTGGCGCAGAAGGGGTGGTTGGTTCGCGCCTGGCCGAGGGAGTACGGAGGACTGGAAGCACCCATCTTCGAGCAGCTCATCTACCACGAGGTGATGGGCTACTACGGAGTGCCCACCGGCGACATACTGACTCTGGGGATGATAGGGCCAACCCTCCTGGCAGCGGGCAGCGACGAACAGAAGAGGGAGCACCTTCCCCCCATGGCCCGCGCCGAGAGGTACTGGTGCCAGGGTTGGAGCGAACCCAACGCCGGCTCCGACCTGGCGTCGCTAACCACCCGCGCCGTGAGGGTCGGCGACGCGTACACCATCAACGGCCAGAAGACCTGGACCAGCAACGCCCACCACGCCGACTGGTGCTTCATGCTGGCGAGGACCAATCCAGACGAGAAGCGCAGCCGTGGCCTGAGCTTCCTGCTGGTGGATATGAGAAGCCCCGGAATCACCGTCCGCCCCCTTCCCAGCATGAATCGACGCCACCTGTTCAACGAGGTCTACTTCGACGATGTGCATGTGCCTGTCAGGAACCGGGTGGGGGAGGAGAACGAGGGCTGGCGGGTAACCAGAGCAACGATGAACTTCGAGCGGACGGGCATCGGCGGAGTGGCAGGAGGAAGGCGGACCATAGAGCGCCTCGTCGAGGCCTGCAGGCAGATCAAGTGGAACGACAAGACGCTGGCCGACAATCCGTTGGTTCGCCATAAGCTGGCCCAGCTCGCCATCGAGATCGAGGCGGGGCACGCCCTGGCGTATCGAATAGCCTGGGCCCAGCACAAAGGGGAGTTCATCACCGCCGCCCCCCTGGCGTCGGCGTCGAAGGTCTATGGCACCGAGCTGGGGCTGAAGATAGCCAACACCGCCTGTGAGATATTCGGCCTCTACGGTCAGGTGGCCTTGTCGCGGTGGGCGGTTCTGGGGGGCAAGTACCAGGACGACTACCAGTTTCTCCCCGGCATGAATATCGGCGCCGGAAGCTCCGAGTTGCAGAGGAACATCATCGCCAACGTCGCCCTGGGCATGCCCAGAACCTGGTAGGAGCGATCCCCCTAAGCTCCACGCCCGACCAGTGCTGCCCCGCGCTTCAGGCAGTTGGCGCCAGGCCAACGCTGTCTCATGGAGCAGGGAAGCCGTCAGCATTCGCTCTTGACAGCGCTCTTCGCCAGTGGTAGCTTCTGTCCACCCGTGCCGACCGGTGACCCAATGTCTTGCCTTAAGCGGATGGCAGGGGAGTCGCCAACGTCTACCGGGCATCACGGGAATAGGAATTCAGGAGGGTCGCCCATGGAAACCAGCGTCATTCTCATGAATGTGACTGACCAGGGAGCGAAGGACATCAAGGGGTTCCGAGGCCGCTACGACTTGATGGTGAAGGCCATCGAGGGTGCCGGGGGCAAGGTGAAGGCATGGTACGCATGCATGGGGCCGTACGACTACTTGATGATAATCGAGGGGCTGTCTGCCGACGAGGGGGTGCGTCTGACGCTGACAAACGCCATGATGGGCGCCACAAGGACGCTGTCAATGAGAGCGTTCTCTGTGGACGAGTTCACCAACATTGTGAAGAAACTGTAGCGATGCCGCCTCGGGGTTAGGTCAGAGGTCATCTTCGCCACAGCATCGACACGCCGCCCCTGCGTTGCCGAATGGGTAGTGCGGGCGTCAGAGCCGCACTTGGGCCATCATCGTGCGTTTACGTAGCCGAGGAAGGCCCTCACCGCCATGCTGAACTTGGGATCAGGTACCACCGTGAGATGGTCCTTGCCTTGAATGAGGAAGTGGCAGCCGTCGGGGACCAGCATGGCCATCCTCGATTTGTCCCCGGGCAGGAAGTCGTCATTCCCCACAATAGTCATCAGCGGTATCGAGATGGACCGGACCCTCTCCACCACTGCCTCCATATTCGATAGAGCGGCGACCTCGTCTTCCACTGCGGCAGTCATGACAGCGGCAAGCGCCTTGAGGTCGCCGCCCGTTGACTCGGCGAATCTGCGAAACTCCCGCGCCACCGGGTCGGTGACCTGTTCCAGGCTGTCCTCAAGAAGCGCTTCTATTATGGCATCA
>Ga0209164_1003022_pt1 | contig 16632 bp, 13 predicted proteins | sample MTBNYHSulfiMetaG_FD_187458 | JGI IMG/M metagenome (GOLD analysis project Ga0209164, IMG submission 187458) | Enrichment culture microbial communities from rom New York Harbor, USA that are MTBE-degrading - MTBE-NYH (New York Harbor Sulfidogenic)... | ecosystem: Environmental > Aquatic > Marine >...
GCATATATGCGATCCGGGCCATATAGCCCGAATCCTCCATAATTGCAATGGCAAAAAACATGAACATGATGAGGGGTACAAAGCCCAGGACGCCCCCGACGCCGCCGATAATGCCGGAGACGATCAGGGACTGGAAGATGCCTTCCGGGACCACCGCCAGGACGATACGGGAGAGGCCGTCAAAAAAGGACTCCAGCCAGAGGATCGGCAGCTCGCTGGCCCAGAAGGTGAAGGAGTACATGCCGTAGAGGACCGCAATCATGACGAAAGGACCGATGATCCGGTTGGTAAGGACCTTGTCTATCTTGTCCGACAGATTGATGCGCGATTCGATCTTTCTCCTGACCACCTTCTTGGTGATGCCCGCTATGTACCCGTAGCGGTGGTCTGCAATGATCGCCTCAGGCTCCTCCTCCAGGGTGTTCATGGTGTGTTTGTAGATATCTTCGCATATGGACTCTATCTCCTGTCCGAGAGGCGGGTCCCTTTTGAGGCGTTCGGTGATTTCACTGTCCATTTCGAGACATTTGAGGGCGCGCCACCAGGAGGGATATTTCTTGTCATAGATCCCGGATCGTTCGATGATGGCGGAGATCTTCTCAATGGCCTGGTCGATGTCCATGCCGTAGGAGATGGGGGCAGGCTCCCATTGAGGCCTTTCGTCCGCCAATGCGACCACCCGGTCCAGGAGGTCCTGAATCCCCTTATTGGACCTGGCCACCATGGGTACAACAGGCGCACCAAAGTGGGATGAGAGGGCCTGTGCGTCCACGACGATGCCGCGGGCCTCTGCCATGTCCATCATATTGAGGGCAATCACCAGGGGGACCCCCAGTTCCTTGAACTGAACGGCCAGGTAGAGATGCCTGTCGAGGCTTGAGGCGTCCACGATATCCACTACCAGGTCCGGTCGCTCGTCGATCACAAAATTCCTGGCCACCAACTCTTCCAGAGAATAGGCGGTCAATGAATAGGTCCCCGGCAGGTCCACGACCTCAATTTCACGGCCCTTGTGCATGACGGTGCCGTACTTTTTTTCCACGGTCACCCCGGGATAGTTGGCAATATGCTGGTGTGCGCCGGTAATGGCGTTAAAGACCGTGGTTTTCCCCGCATTGGGGTTCCCGGAAAGGGCAATGGTTATTTTTTTCTTCAATTCCTCAATCCCTCAATCCATCCGTTTCCGGCACATCCACCTCTACAAAGATGTTGCTTGCCTCGTCGTTCCTTAGGGTCAGGACAAAATCTCTGAGCTTGACGGCAACAGGGTCCTTGAGGGGCGCCCGGCCCTGTATCTTGATGACGGTTTCAGGGACGAGCCCCATCTCTCTCAGCCTCCTTCCCATATCGCCGGTTGCAGTAATTCTCTTGACGATGCCCCCCTGGTTGTCGGACATCTCTCTCATTTTAATGATTCTTCTCATGGTGAGGTTTGATTGCTCCAATGTCTCCAAAAATGGCCTATCCAAAGGACCGGCAGGATTGAACGCTATGTTATGGCGTCAGACGGAAGGCGCACGGCGTGAGGCCCAGGGAACGCAACCCGATCCAACCCTCCCATTCATCCATCCGAAACATAGGACCACGAGTCACCCGGAACCGGAATCGATCCACTACGGCAACGGTTTCAGACAATCGCGGATCAAGGCCGACATCTCGGGGGTTGCCACCAGCAGGTGTTCATCTATTTTCTTTTCATCCAGGTATGCATTGACAAAAAACGCCTCCCCGTCCATCCGGTAGATCTTTGCCCCAGAGGCCTCAACAATCACCCGGGTCGCGGCCAGATCCTGGTAGGTCTCATGAGCCAACACCGCGGCGTCTGCCTGGCCGCCGGCCACATAACAGAGATGGGCGGCGGTGCAGCCGAGGCTGCGGATCTTTCCTGGAAATGATATTCGATAGTGGTTGTGAAACCGTGAATAGGTGAGGAGGACACTCTCGTCATTGATTTCCGAGTGGCCGGAGACGTGCATCTCATGGTCCCCGCGGTAGGCCTTCTGACCGGCCCGGGCATGAAAGAGATCGCCGGTAACAGGCATATAAAAGGCGCCGAAAACGGGCCAGGAGTTTTCCAGGAGGGCCAGCGACATCCCCCAGATCGGGACGCCTCCCTGAAAGTTGGCGACCCCGTCCAGGGCGTCAAAGACCCACAAATATCGCTCGCCTTCGTGGCTGTAGCCCCTGTCTTCCTGGTGATTGGTGAATACGCGATGTAGAGGAAAACGAGCGGCAAGCTGGTCCTGGAAAAAATTGGAGAGCCGGAGCTCTGCCTCGGTCACCAGTTCCTCGTCAAATCTGGCATCCGGCTGTCTCTTGCCATAATAGGAAAGGGCGATCTCTCCGGCATCGCGGATCGATTGCATGGCGAAGTCTGTCAGATGTTCGATCGTATCCGTCTCTGTAACCACGCTGTTACCTCCCCATACCGTTTGATTCAGGTTGATTCAGGATAAAGAATTTTCACACAGAGACACGGGGACACAAAGGTTTTTACCCGGATTTTTTCCTCCCCTTTTCTCTGTGTGCTTTGCGGCTTTGTGTGATATTAAATTGTATCCGGTTCTATTACCCCAAAATCGATCTCGACACAATCGTCTTTTCCATCTCCTTGGTTCCCTCGTAGATCTCGAGTATCTTGGCGTCCCGGTAGAGCCGCTGGACCTTGTATTCGTCGATGTATCCGTAGCCCCCGTGCATCTGAAGCGCCTCGTCGGCGCATCGGACCGCCATCTGAGCGGAAAACCATTTGGCCATGGCGATCAACCCGTGGTCCACCCTGCCATGATCCACAGACCAGGCCGCCTCATAATAGAGGTTCCGTGCGGCCCGGATCCAGGTGGCCATTTCCGCAAGCTTGAACTGCGTGACCTGAAATGAGGCGAGAGGCACGCCGAACTGGTGCCTCTGTTTGGTGTGCCGCACCGATTCCTCGAGCGCGGCCCGGGCCAGACCGACGGCCTGGGCGCAGATATGGAGCCGTGTCCGGTTGAAAAAGGCCATCAACTCATGGAAACCGTCGCCCTCGTTTCCCACCAGGTAGTCTGAAGGCACCCGCAGGTCGTTGAAGGAGAGTTCCGCGGTATCCGAGGCCCGAATGCCCAGCTTGCCCCGAAGCTTGGTAGACGCGTATCCAGGCGTCTCGGTCGGCACCAGGATAAAGCTGTGTCTCTGGTGGCGCGATGGATTTTCCGGATCGGTCTGACAGTAGACTAACATATATTTTGCCAGATTGCCATTGGTAGCGAACATCTTGGCGCCGTTGATGACCCACTCATCCCCTTCTTTGACCGCAGTGGTTGCAGCGCCTGTAACATCACATCCGGCATCGGGCTCTGTAATGGCGGTCGCCAGGATCGCCTCTCCTGTCACCAATTGCGGAAGGACGAGCTTCTTCAGCTTTTCCGAACCGAACAGGCCGAGGAGTTCGGAACCAAAGGTGGCGGATAGAATCGCCTGGCCGATGCCGGGGTCTACTGCCCAGAACTCCTCAGTGATCAGGCAGTGCTCAAAGAATCCATAGCCTGCCCCGTCATAGGCCTCATCGATAAAGACCCCCACAAATCCCAGTTCACATGCCTTTCGCCACAGGTTCAGATCAAAGGTCTCATTACGGTCAAACTCCTGCGCCCTGTCCGGAAATTCCTTGGATGCGAATTCCCGGGCCGCCTTGATAATATCCTGTTGTTCCTTGCTCAAAGAAAAATCCACGGTCCACTCCTTATGCGCCTGCCAGTTTTTCTTTCAGGGCATCGGCCACCTTGAAAAGATCGTCCGCCACCCCGTAATCCGCCACCCTGAAAATAGGGGCCTTCCGGTCCTTGTTGACGGCAATGACCGTGCCTGCGCCCGTGATTCCTGCAACGTGCTGAAACGCACCGCTGATGCCGAGGGCCAGGTAGACCTTGGGTCGGACCGATTTCCCGGAGGTGCCCACCTGATGAAATTTGGGGAGCCAGTTTTTGTCCACCACGGGCCGCGAGCAGGAGAGGGTGGCGCCCATCCTGTCTGCCAGTTCCCGAATGGTCGCGATGTTTTCCTCTTCCCCGACCCCCCTTCCGATGGAGACCAGGAGGTCCGCCTGGGTGATATCGATCTCCCCGGCCCCGGTTTCCACAAACTCCACAAAGGCCTTGCGGGGTTCGGCCAGATCGGCCGGCACCTCCTGTTTGACAACCTCTCCCTCGGACCCCGGTTCAGCATCTGGGGGAAGAAAGGCCCCGGGCCTCACGGTGATCAGATAGCCGGACGATTCTTTGAAGGACACCCTGCTGAAGAGTTTTCCGCTGTAGATCTGGCGGACAACCATCGGCCGGCCATCCTTTGCCTGAATATCCACGCAGTCCGTGGCAAGGGGAAGGCCGGTCTTGACGGAAAGGGCAGGGGCAAGGTCCATTCCCCAGGAGGTATGACCCATCAGGGTCATGAACGGGCGATCCTTTTGGATGAACCGATTCAGGATATCCTTGTACAGGTCCGCGTTAAAGGTCTCCAGCCGGTCGTCTTCAAAGACCACGACCCGGTCCGCCCATTTCGTCAGGCCATTGGCAAGACCCGCCTCCTTGCCCGCCAATACCAGAGCGGTCAGGCGGTGGGAAAAGGGCCGGCACAGTTCCCGGGCCTTGGACAGCATCTCGAAGGTAATGTCCCGTATCTCGCCTTTTCTGTGTTCTACAACCACGCATATCTCGCCCATTTATATGTTCACCCCCTTTTCTTTTATTATTTTGATGAGTTGTGCAGCCACTGAAGCGGCATCGCCCTCGATCATCTCGGCCCCTGTGGTCTCGGGCGGGAGAAAGACCTCCTCGATCCGGGTCCTCGGCGTCAGATCCTCTTCAGAGAGACCCAAATCGGCCACGGGAATGACCGTGAGTTCCTTTTTCCTGGCCTTCCGGATCCCCATAATGGAGACGTACCTGGGCTCATTGATGCCGGTCTGGATGGTCAGGAGCGACGGGAGTCGTATCTTCGAGATTTCGTCCGTGCCGCCTTCGAGTTCCACCCGTATGACGGCGGCATCCCCTTCCGGTTCCACGCCGGTGACCACCGCCGCATGACTCAGACCCAGGGCCTCGGCCAGCATGATCCCGACCATGCCGCCATTGTCGTCATCGGCCTGGACCCCGGTAAACACCAGGTCGTAGTCCATGCCCTGAATAGCCTTTTTAAGGATGTTCGAGACGACAAAGCCGTCCAGTTCCAGCGCTCCCGGATCGATGCGGACGGCCTTGTCGGCCCCCATTGCCAGGGCCCGTCTCAAGATCTCCTCATCATCCTCGCTCCCGATGGTGATGGCGGTCACGCTCCCGCCAAACGACTCCTGGAGTCGCACCGCCTCTTCGATGCAATAGTTGTCCCAGTCGTTGATCACGTAGGCCAGGGCCTCTGTTTTGATGCCCTTGCCTTTACCGTCGATCTCCAGGTCCACCTCCTGGGTCATGGGGACCCGCTTAATGCACACAATGATATTCATAGGTTGCCTCCTGTCAATTATGAATTTAGGAATTCCTCAATCCTTCGACTCCTCAATCCAGCGTGGAGACCAGGAGTCTCATGAGATCCACCACGCGCATCTCGTCTTCCCACCCGCCGGTCTTGACGGCGTCTTCAAAGTGTATGTAGCAGAAGGGGCAGGCGGTGACAATTACATTTGCGCCCGCCTCCCTGGCCATCTCTATCCGTTTCGCGGCCATCCGCATCTCCTCCTGCTCGATCTCATGCCAGAGCATCACGTCCCCTCCTCCGCAGCAGAAACTCCTGTCGCGGGAGCGCTTCATCTCAACCAGATTGAGGCCCGGGATGGCGCCAAGGAGTCTTCTCGGGGCATCATAGATCCCGTTGTGACGACCCAGATAGCAGGGGTCGTGGTAGGTGTATACACCCTGTCCATCCAACGGGTTCGAGGGTTTCAGCCTTCCCTCGTCAAGCAGGGCCGCAAAGAATTCCGCATAGTGCATCACCCGGAAAGAACCGGGGTAGTCGTTTTTGAGGGTGTTGAAGGCGTGGGGATCGGTGGTGACGATCCGGTTGAATTGAATCTCCTTGAGGGTCTCCATGTTCTCTTCCATCAGGAGCTGAAAGAGACCTTCTTCCCCCATGCGGCGGACCTGATGCCCCGAATCCTTTTCAAGAGGGCCGAGTATGCCAAAATCGATTCCGCCTTTGTTAAATGCGCGGACCATGTCGCAGGCAATGGACTGGCCGGCCGGATCATAGGAGCCGTAGCCGTCGACAAAAAAGAGGACATCCACCGCGTCGCCTTCTTTTAGTCTCTTCACAGGGAGATCTCCGCATTCCCCGACCCAGTCGGCCCGTTTGGCCGCGGGTTTTCCGAAGGGGTTCCCTGTCTTTTCAACGTGCATCAGGACCTGGTTGAAGGTCTTGGGGTTCTGAGATGTCTCGATCAGGTGGCGTCTCATATCGATGATCTTGTCGATATATTCAATGAAGACTGGGCATTCGGCCTCACACGCCCCACAGGTGGTGCACGACCAGATCTCATCATGGGAGACGATATCTCCCACCAAGACCGGGCCGTCTTCCTCCGAACGGTCCTCCTGCTTTTTTCCAAAGAGGGGAACCGTGTTGAAACAATGGTCCCTCAGCTTCATGGTGAGCATCTTGGGCGAGAGGGGTCTACCCACCGAGTTGGCCGGGCAGTTGTCCGAGCAGCGGCCGCATTCCGTGCAGGTGTAGAAGTCGAGGATATGTTTCCAGGTGAAATCCTCTACCTTTTCAACCCCCATGCTGTCGAGTTCGTCAATGTCCTCCACATCCCACCTCGCAGGCTTAATGCCCCCGGTGGAGAGCCTCTTGAAAAACACGTTGGGGAGTGCTGTGATGATATGGAAGTGTTTCCCCAAGGGGAGGAAGTTGAGAAAGAAGAAAAAGGTCAGGATGTGGAGCCAGTAGCTCGCTGCATGGACCCGGGCGAGGAATAGCGGATCAGATCCTCTCAGGATCAGGGCGGCCCCTTGAGAAGCAGGCAGCCACCCTGTGGATCCGGATGGCTCCAGGAGAAGACCGGCGCCCTCATAAAACATGTCCGTGAGCATCAGAAAAGAAATGAGGCCCAGGACCAGATAGGCCTCCCAGTGATGGCTTCCCTCATATCGTTCGGGTCGGATGAGGGCCCGCCGGAGGATTGCCCAGATGCATGCACCCAGCACGATCAGCTCGAAAATGTCTTTGAGGGTGTTGTAAAAAAGGCCGAATCCTGTCTCCATCAGGGGGTGAAGGATGGGGATGTTCAGACCCTGGGTCACCAGATCGATGGATCGGAGCCCGAGGACCACAAATCCCCAGAATATCATCAGGTGGATCACGCCCGCCCAGAGATAGCGGGGCTGCCGCTTCTGAATAACGCCATACAGGAGGAGATCCAAAAGCCTTTTCCCCATATGGGCAAACCGGGGGTCCGGGGCAGCTGAACGGATCAAAAAGGACCTTTTGTAGATGATATAGGCAAACAGGGAGAGCCCTGCGATAGAGATGACCCAGGCATAGACCCATCCCGGCAGACCGAGATAGACCGCATCGGCAGGATAATTCAGAGACATGGTGTGTCGCTCCTGTTGAGGCGCTGCATCTTACGTTAACACGCCCTTTGTAAAGATTTCCGCAAAGATGTCGGCCAGTCTTTCCAGGCCGATGGGCCCGTCCTTGTGATACCATATAATGGTATAGTGAACCATTCCGAGGAATGCAAATATGGCGACGCTGTGAGGGATCTCCTTTGTCAGGTGATTTCCTTTCAGTTCCTCGAAGACATCTTTGAAGATATACACATATTCCCGCTGTTTCTCCACCAGGATGCGACGATGCTCAGGGCTCAATGAATTCTGCTCATTGACCAGAAGGATGAGGCGCTCCGGGGCCCCGGCATAATACCGGGTGTAGAAGTGAAGTATGTTGTAGAGCTTGTCTCGCGGAAGGAGGTCCCCGGCGCAGATCTCCTTTAAGGTGGTCAGGGCGTTGTCCACGGCATCGTTCATGAGCTCGAAGAGGATCTCTTCTTTGCTCCGGAAGTAATGATAGAGGGATGACTGGTTCATGCCGAGCTCGCGGGCGATTTCGCGCATGGACGTGGAATGATATCCCTTATACGCAAAAAGGGGTGCGACGACGCTCTGAATCTCCCGGATTTTCTCGCGGCTTTTCGGGCCCGGCATGGTGAACTCCCCTGAAATTCAATCAAACGTTTGATCGAAAATTGGAACATACCATTGGGAGGAAGGCCTTGTCAAGCCTAAAAGCCCTTTTCGGTTGCGGCCGTCAGGCCGACTTGGGGGTTAATGAGTGAATGCCCCTTCTCATGCCCCCTTGAACGTTCCCTTTCGTTTCTGGATATAGGCCGCAACGGCCTCCATGAGATCCTGAGACGGGACGATCATGCTGGATCGGGCGGCATTGTACGCCAGGGATTCTTCCAGGCTGGCCTCCTCATCAAAGCAAAGGACCTCCTTTGCTCCCTGGACCGCCAGCGGAGGATTCCCTGCAATCTCTTCGGCCATCGCCCTTCCCTGGATGTCAAGGGTTTGCTTGTCGGGGAAGACATCATTCACCAGTTGAATGGCCTGTGCGCGGCGGGCGTCGAAGCGGTGCCCCCGAAAGGCGATTTCCCTCGCATGGCCCTTTCCCACCACCCTCGGGAGGCGCTGCAGTCCCCCCACATCGGTGATGAACCCGAGTTGGGCCTCGGGAAGGGCGAAGAGGGCATCCTGGGTGCAGAGCCTTATGTCGCAGCAGAGGACCAGTTCCAGCCCGGCCCCGAGACAATGGCTGTGGATCAGGGCGATGGTGGGTCTTGGCAACCGCTCCAGCCGTGTGTGGATATCCTGGACCTTCCTGACTTCCTTGAAAAACCAGACCTTTTGTGCGGCGTCCGGAGTCTGGCCCGCCACGGAAAAGAGCTCGTTTTCCGGGCTCAGATCGAGGCCCGCGCAAAACGATTTGCCCGCACCGGTCAGGAGGATGACCCGCGCCTCCCCGTCCCTTTCAGCCTCTCCGATGGCCTTGTCCAGGGCATTCCAGACCACCGGATTCAATGCGTTTCGCTTGTCGGGCCGGTTCAGGGTGATGAATCCGATGTGGTCTTCTCGATGATAGGTGACCAGGTTTTCTGCTTCGGTTGACGGCATGTAATCCTCCCTTGAAAATGAAGATTGAAGATTGAAGAATGATGCTGAATACGGGTGCCCCGTTCCTTTGAGCTTCGCGCTCTCCTCTCCCTCCCTGACGCCTGACACCTCAATTATACCCCATACAGGATCGATTGTCACACAAAGAGTGAGGGCTCGCGCCCATGAAGGGGGTTCCCGAATTTTGATTTTGCCTTTTTTCGGATTTTGGAGTAGCATTTCAAATTCTGCACCAGCGGTTGGACCTTGAATCGTTTCTTATTGTGGAAGGAGTGTGGATATCATGCAGGAATTCAGGAGAATGAGCCGTCTGCCCCCCTATGTTTTTGCCACGGTCAACAAGATCAAGATGGAGGCCAGACACAGGGGAGAGGATATCGTCGACCTGGGCATGGGAAATCCGGATATCCCTACCCCTAAGCATATCGTCGACAAGCTGGTGGAGGCCGCGGAAAAAGGGGCTAACCATCGGTATTCGGCGTCCATGGGGATCACCAAACTGAGACATGCCATCTGCGACTGGTACAAGCGCCGCTACGACGTGGATCTGGACCCGGATGAGGAGGCGATTGTCACTATCGGGGCCAAGGAGGGGCTTTCCCACCTGGTGCTGGCCACCATCAGCCCCGGGGACGTGGTCTTTTCGCCGAATCCGACCTATCCGATACATCCCTATTCGGTCATCATCGCCGGGGGGGACTTAAGGAGCATACCGATCGGCCCGGATCGGGACTTTTTTGAGGATCTGCTCGTTGCCGTGAAGCAGACATGGCCGGCCCCCAAAATGCTGATCATCTCCTATCCCCACAACCCCACGACCGCGGTGGTGGACCGTGCATTTTTTGAAAAGATTGTGGCTTTCTGCCGGGAACACGACATGGTGGTTATACACGACTTTGCCTATGCAGACCTGGTCTTCGACGGGTATGAGCCGCCCAGCTTTCTCCAGATCCCCGGGGCCAAGGAGATCGGCGTCGAATTTTTCAGCCTTTCCAAGAGCTATTCCATGCCCGGATGGCGTGTGGGCTTCTGCGTGGGCAATCCTGTGCTGGTGGGGGCCCTGCGGAGGATCAAGAGCTACCTCGATTACGGCGTGTTTCAGCCGATCCAGATCGCCGCCATCATCGCCCTCAACGGACCCTATGACTGCGTCCGTGAGATTGTGGAGATTTACAGGGAGCGGCGCGACGTTCTTGTCGACGGTTTGGACCGTGTGGGCTGGCATATCGAGAAACCCAAAGGGACCATGTTCGTGTGGGGAAAGATCCCTGATAAATACCTCCACATGGGTTCGGTGGAATTCTCCAAGATGCTCATCAGGGAGGCCAAGGTGGCGGTCTCTCCGGGTATCGGCTTCGGGGAATATGGGGACGATCATGTAAGGTTTGCCCTGGTTGAAAACCCCCATCGCACGCGCCAGGCCATCAAGGGGATCAAGGCGATACTTTAATCGAGGGATTTGGGAATTGAGGGATTGAGGGATGAGGAATCGGAAGATATGGGGGATAGGCTATCGGCAGCAATCTCTGAATCTGACGCCTTGCGCCTTGTGCCTAACGCCTTGCGCCTTAAAAAAACTGAGGAAGATTTGATGTCAAAAATCAACATAGGGATTATCGGGTTTGGGACCGTGGGTGCCGGGGCGTTTGAGGTGTTGTGCACCAACCGGGAGATTATCGCCAGCCGGGTCGGCGCGGAGGTGGTTGTCAAGAGGATCGCGGACCTGGATATCACGTCGGATCGGGGGATCGCCGTTCACCCTGACAGGTCCCTCTTCACCCTTGACGCCATGGAGGTGATCCACGACCCGGAGATCGACGTGGTGGTCGAGCTGATCGGAGGGATCGAAACGGCCAGGACGTTGATCCTCGAGGCCATGAAGACCGGGAAGCATGTGGTGACGGCCAACAAGGCCCTCCTTGCGGAATGCGGGCCTGAGATATACCGGGCCGCGGAAGCGCACGGCGTGGGTCTGGGCTTTGAGGCCAGCGTGGGGGGCGGCATCCCTATCATCGGGGCCTTGAGGAACGGGCTTTCCGCAAACCGTATTCAGACCTGTATCGGTATATTGAACGGGACCTCCAACTATATCCTGACCAAAATGACCCAGGAGGGCTTTCCATTCGACAAGGCGGTGGAGGAGGCGGTCCGTCTGGGTTTTGCAGAAGACCCGCCCACACTGGATGTGGACGGCGCCGACGCGGCCCACAAACTGGCCATCATCATCTCCCTCGCCTTTGGGGCCCCGGTCTCGTTCAAGGATATCTACCGGGAGGGGATTGTGGCCGTGACCCCCGACGATATCCGATTTGCAGACGAATTCGGGTACGGCATCAAGCTCCTGGCCATTGCCAAGGACCTGGGAGACCGGATCGAGGCCCGTGTGCATGCGGCCATGATCCCCAAGGATCATATCCTGGCCAATGTCAACGAGGCATTCAATGCCATTTACATTGAAGGAGACTTTGTGGGACCCAATCTCTACTACGGCCTGGGGGCCGGGAGGAGACCCACGGGGAGCGCAGTGGCGTCCGACATCATCGCCCTGGCGCGTGAGATCCGCTGCGGAAACAGTGTGCGCGTGCCTCCCCTGGCCCATGTGAACGCGCCTGTGAACGAGATCGTCATCCAGCCCATTGAACATCTGGTGACGCCTTACTATTTCAGGGTATCGGCCCTGGACAGACCGGGTGTCCTGTCGCGGATCGCCGGGATCCTGGCGGACCATCAAATCAGCATATCGTCTGTGATCCAGAAGGGGCGGGGCCGCAAAGGCCCGGTGGCGATTGTCATGCTCACCCATGAGGCCCGGGAAAGCGCCATGCAGAAGGCCATTTCGCTCATCGATCATCTGGATGTGGTAGCCGAGAAGACCATGGTGCTCCGCGTGGAAGGGAGCCAGCCATGACCGTCCGTCGGGAAATCGGGCCGAAATACGTCCTGCTGGTGGGGGACGGGATGGCCGACTATCCCCTCGCCGAACTGGGCGGAAGGACGGCCCTCGAGGCCGCTCATACCCCGAATATGGATCGGATCGCGGCGTGCCGGATCGGACTCGTCAAGACCATCCCGACGGGCCTGTCCCCTGGGAGCGATGTGGCCAACCTCTCTCTCCTGGGGTATGATCCGACCCTGTGTCTCACGGGGCGGGCCCCCTTTGAGGCGGCCAGCATGGGCGTTGCATTGGGGGAGCGGGACGTGGCCTTCCGGATGAACCTGGTGACCCTCGACCACCGGTCTGACCGGGAGATCGTGATGGTCAGCCACAGCTCCGGGGACATCCCCACCCCGGAGGGGAGGACGATCGTCGAGACGCTCCAGAGGGACCTGGTCCTGCCGGGGGTCAAGATTCATCCCGGCGTTGCCTACCGGCATCTCCTGGTCTGGGAGGAGGGACCCCTCGGCGCAGAGACCATTCCGCCCCATGACGTCCTGGATCAGAACATGGGTTCGTATCTCAACCCCGAACGCAGGGACCCGATTGCAGCGGTCATTCGACGGTCATGGGACATCCTGAGAGAGCACCCCGTCAATCTGGCGCGGCGGGCACAGGGTCTGAACGAGGCCAATTCCATCTGGCTCTGGGGCCAGGGGAAGGCGCTTCGCATTCCCCGGTTCAGGGATAAATATGGTCTCCAGGGGGGTGTGATTTCCGCGGTGGACCTGCTGAAGGGGATCGGGGTCTATGCGGGGCTCCAACCGATCGTGGTGGAGGGGGCGACCGGCTATCTGGACACCAATTATGCGGGCAAGGCCCGTGAGGCGGTGACGGCCTTGAAGGATCTCGACTTCATGTTCGTCCATGTGGAGGCCCCTGACGAGGCGAGCCACAACGGGAATATCCATGAAAAGATCCAGGCCATCGAGTCCTTTGATGAAAAGGTGGTGGGTTCGGTCCTGGAAGGGCTGGAACGCTTTCCTGACTACCGGGTGATGGTTGCCAGCGATCATTTCACCCCGATCTCCATCAAGACCCACGCGCGCGACCCTGCTCCATTTGCATGGGCCGCCAAAGGGGAACTGGCTTCAGGGAAAAGGGGAGGGGCATTCACCGAGGCATCTGCAAGGGCATCGGGGCTCTATTTTGAAAAGGGATGCGAGCTGATGTCCTCCTTTCTGGGGCGTGTGTAATATCGGTCCGAATCGCTTGACACGGCTGCGGTTTTGAAATAGCTTTCATATTAAAAATTTTGGAAAAGGAGAAAGAAAAGGATGAAAATACTGTTTTTCGGTCCGAACGGAAGCGGCAAGGGGACCCAGGGGGCCATTGTAAAAGATAAGTACGGTATTCCGCACATTGAAACCGGTGTTATTTTCAGGGACAATATCTCCCGTGGCACCGATCTGGGCAAGGAAGCCAAGGGGTATATCGACAGGGGAGAGCTGGTCCCTGACAGCATTACCATCCCGATGATTTTGGATCGTCTCAAGGCAGACGACTGCAAGAAGGGCTGGCTTTTGGACGGATTTCCCAGGAATCTCACCCAGGCCCAGGAGCTGGATAAGGCCCTTAAAAAAGAAGGGATTGTCCTGGATATCGTCATCGACATGGTCCTCCCCCGTGAGGTCGCCAAGGGCCGCATCATGGGCCGGCGTCTCTGCGTCAATGACAACAACCATCCCAACAACGTCAATATCGAGGCCATCAAACCCAATGGCGACAAGTGCAGGGTGTGCGGCGGTAATCTCAAGACCCGGTCGGACGATCAGGACGAGGCGGCCATTGATCAACGTCACAACATTTATTACGACACCCAGACCGGTACCACGGCCGGAATGAATTATTTTAAGGAACTTTCCGCGAAGAACAAAGGCATTCCCAGGATCATCGAACTGGATGGGAGACCGGGCGTCAAGGAGGTCTCTCAAGAGTTATTGTCCAAACTCGGAGCATAACGACGGTGGCAAAGGGCCGGCCCCTGACTCAACAGTAAAGGGGCCGCTCCTGCCCTGTCAGCAAGACCCCCTGGAGGCCACCCATGAAGACAAAGATAGGCGTGTTATCGGCAGGCGGCGACTGTGCCGGGATCAACAGCGCCATTCACTGGCTCGTTTACTCGGCCCTTGACAAGGATCTCGTCGCCCTGCGTGGGACCATGTTCAAGGTGTTGGGCATCCTGGACGGCTGGAAAGGCCTGATAGAGGTCAAGCCGGACAAAAAGGCGAGTCTCGCCCAGTGGACCATGGATCTCACCATGGATATCGTCCGTACCTGGGACAGATACGGGGGCACCCGCCTCGGGACCAGCCGTATCAACCCTTTCGCCCCTGACGGCGATACGTCGGATCTCATTCTGGAAAACTGCGGCAAACTGGGTTTGGATGCCCTGGTGGTGATCGGAGGTCCCAACAGCCTTTCGGTGGCCTATCAGCTCTACAAGAAGGGCCTGAAGGTGATCGGCATCCCCAAGACCATCGACAGGGACCTGGCTGCTACAGAATACACGCTCGGCTTCGATTCGGCCCTCAACACCATTACCCAGGACATAGACAGGCTGCGGATAACGGCTGGGTCTCACAGCCGGATATTTGTGGTGGAATGCATGGGGAGAAACGCGGGCTGGCTGGCCCTGGAGGGGGGCGAGGCATCGGGCGCCGCCATTATCCTCATCCCCGAGCACGATTTTGTCATGGAGCGGGTGATCGAACTCCTGGGCATGAGACGAAAGGCCGGTGAACGCTACAGCATCGTCCTGGTCTCGGAGGGGGCCAAACCGAGGGGGATGGAGCCGATCCTGGAGAGGCGGGGAAGGGACGGGTTCGGACACTACTATTTAGGCGGCGTCGGCGGGTTTATTGCGGAAGAGATACAGAAAAGTGGAATGGAGGTGAGATATGTGGCCCTCAGACACCTCCAGAGGGGGGGCGTCCCCACCGCCTATGATCGCCGTATGGGCCGGAAATTCGGGGTGGCAGCGGTCGATATGATTGTGGGCGAGGACTTCGGCCGCATGGTGAGCATCAAGCAGGGCCAGGTGACCTCGGTACCCCTCAAGAAGGCCCTGGACAAGCTCCATCTGGTGGACGTTGAGAAATATTATAATACCAAAAATTACAAGACGCTGGATCAGATTGTATAACTGATGAGGAATTCCATAATCCCTACATCCCTAACTTCAACATAGTCGCCTGATTATCCGGCTGAAAGATCTTGCCCGGGTTCAGGATTCCCTTTGGATCAAAGGCGTCCTTGATACGTTTCATGAGCTGGATGCCCGGAGCTGAGATTTCCATCCCGAGATATGGGGCCTTGGTAATGCCGATGCCATGTTCGCCGGTAATGGTTCCCCCCATGCGGATCACCTGCCTGAACAGCTCCTTCACCACGATTCCGGAGGCTTCCACCTGACCGGGGGCCTCCCTGTCGAGCATGATGTTGACATGAATATTCCCATCGCCCGCATGGCCGAAGGCCGCGATGGGAAGCCCGTGCCTGGCGGTCAGGCCCTCTAAATAGGCCCCTAAGTCAGGCATCCGGCTTCTGGGAACAACAATATCTTCGCTGATCTTGTGGGGCCTTAGCCGGAAGAGGGCAGGCGATACGTTTCGCCGGGCCTCCCACAGCCTGTCCGCCGCTTCGGTTCCTGAGGCCGCCTCGAAGCGAATGGCCCCGCCCCCCCGGCACACCTCCTCGATGGTCTTCGCATCGCGTGCGACATCCGTCTCATCGCCATCCACCTCGATCAAAAGCATGGCCCCGGCCCCCTGAGGCATGTCCAGACCCATTTCCTGTCCCACGCAGTCGATACAGATTTTATCCAGGAATTCCAGGATCGTCGGGATGATCCGGTTTCGTATAATGGCAGAGACCGTTCGAACCGCGGCAGAGACGTCCGGGAAAAAGGCGATCATGGTTTTCCTGCCGGCCGGCTTGGGGACGAGCCGAAGGGTGACGGCGGTGATGACCGCGAGGGTGCCCTCCGAACCTGTGATGAGACGGGTCAGGTCGTAGCCTGCCACCCCCTTCAGGGTCTGGACCCCGGTGTGGAGGATATCGCCGGTGGGAAGCACCACCTTCAGGCCCAGGACATAATCCCGGGTGACGCCGTATTTGACGGCCCGCAAGCCGCCCGCGCATTCCGCCACATTGCCGCCGATGGTGGAGATGTTGAGACTGGCAGGGTCCGGCGGATAAAAGAGACCCACCCTTTCAACCGCTTCCTGGAGATGGGCCGTAACGACCCCTGGCTCCACCCTTGCGATGAGATTGTCCTCATCGATGGCCAGGATGCGGTCAAACCGTCGCATGGCCATGACCAGGCCGCCCTGCACGGGTACGGCGCCGCCGGTCATACCGCTTCCCGCCCCCCTGGGGATCACCGGGAACCCGCTCTCGGCGGCCAGGGCGAGGATTCGGGAGATCTGCCGGCTGTTTCCGGGAAAGACCACCGCATCGGGGGCGGACGCCAGTCTGGAGGCATCGGTGCCGTATTCGGCCAGGGTTTCCTTTGCCGTCTTGACATGGGCCGGGCCGACGATTTCGGTCAGG
>Ga0209164_1003023_pt1 | contig 16631 bp, 20 predicted proteins | sample MTBNYHSulfiMetaG_FD_187458 | JGI IMG/M metagenome (GOLD analysis project Ga0209164, IMG submission 187458) | Enrichment culture microbial communities from rom New York Harbor, USA that are MTBE-degrading - MTBE-NYH (New York Harbor Sulfidogenic)... | ecosystem: Environmental > Aquatic > Marine >...
TTGCATGAAATGATGGAGGCAACCAGAATACACGAAAAATGATTGGACAGAAAAAATTCTTAATCAGTAGGTGAGAAAGGTAAAAAACTCAAGATGGATAAATGCGTTTTGGTGCAAGATTCAGGTAATACATTGCAATGGGAGAGCTTTGAGAGCATTCTTATGATTGATTGCCAATGCCTCTCTCATTTCAGAGGACAAATTGAAATTGGATGTTTGATACATATCGTGTGCAAAATTAGCTAAATTAATATCCCCATCGCCAAACCTGAAATAAGCTCCTTTTTCTCTTTGTTTAATAATTTGAAGAATTTTTCCTAAAGTCTCTCTCGATTTATAAAATCTCATTTTTCACAAATATGTTGTTATTCCACTGTTTGCAATATTAGCAGAAACACCTATGCTTTTTAGATAATTAACTTTAAATCGCGGCCTATCAATATATCGCGCCGTGATCCATTCTATGTTTATCATATTTTTTTCCATCCAACAAAGATCGAAACTCGTTAGCATTTCATAAAATAGCCCCCCCCTCATCGCAAAACAGCCAAAAAATACTTGTCCGTATACATCGGTCGTAGCAACAACGTCGTATTCGGATTCTGACTCCGTTAACTGCTCCAAAAATGATTTTCTATTTATAAGGTATCTACCCGTCAACTTTAAAATCAGTTCGGGGGAAGCATTGAAATTATAATATTTCAAACCTCCTATTAAGGCCATTGTTTCCTTCACTCCTATATTCCGAAGGGAATCAACATTCGTATTGGAATAAAAGATGTTATTTGTATAGTGTTCAAAGAAACTTGGCGGGCCACTTTTAAGGGTCTCAATCAGAAAAACATCATAACCGAACTCATGCAATTGTTCCAGTGACATCCGGTATTCCTTTTCCCTAACTGTTGCATATTCATTGTTTATAAGAGCAGACGTAAAAACAATTTTCATGTCTTACGCTCATTATTTTTCAAGTTGGAAGCAGCCTTGAGGGTTACTGCCTTGAGGATCAGCTTATACATTTGATACAAACCCCAATTCCTCGTGAATCATTCTGCCTTGAAATATTTGATGACATCAGGCGGCTACTATTTCTTGTATGCTATATTCCCTGTGATTATTCTTATGCAGCAGCCTCCTTTCTGTCAATGGATTTCTGCGTTCCATATCATCTTTCAACTGGTTATTATCATTTTGCGACGTGAGCATTTCTGTTTCTTTGCGGTTGACCTTCATCCTCTGAGAAACGTCCAAAATGCGCAGTCGATGAAGTAACTGAAAATGCATCCGGAGGATATTTTGCGAGAGGAAGCTTTATCCCTAAAAAGTTTACCGTTTTTTGGCGGCCGCGCTGTCTTTAACAATAGCCGGTAGCGATTGAAGCGCGCTGTCGAGTTTCTCTATGTCTTTTGTCCCGCCCTGGGCCATATCGGGTTTTCCCCCGCCTTTGCCGCCTGCAAGGGCGGAAATACTTTTAACAATATTGCCGGCATGATATCTGTTCGTAATATCCTTTGTCACCATGCAGACAATCGCTGCCTGGGTGTCTGTGACCGAGGCAATGACAATGATCCCCGACCTGATACGGTCTCTCACATTGTCGGCAAGGAGACGAAGCTCATCGGGATTCAGGCCGTCCCGGCGGATGGTCACTATCTTGACGTCGTCAATTTCCGCCGCATCCTTCAGGGCGTCTGAAACCACATCACCTGGTGTCCCCGTTTTGAGCTTCTGCACCTCTTTTTCCAACGATTTAATCTCGTTAATCAGTTTCTGTATTTTTTCCATGGGGTTATCAGTCTTCAACAACCCCCTCATTTCTTCGGTCTCGGTCCTCTTCTGCCTGAGATAATCGAAGGCGTTTTTTCCGGTCAGGGCTTCTATCCTCCTGATCCCGGATGCGACGCTCCCTTCGGAAAGGATGACGAACAGGCCGATTTCACCGGTGGACCTGCAATGAGTGCCGCCGCAGAGTTCTCTGCTGAAATCTCCCGCAGAGACGACCCTTACCGTATCCCCGTACTTTTCATCGAAAAGCGCTATGGCTCCGCTTTTCATAGCCTCGTCGGTACTCATAATATCGGTTCTGACAGGCAGGTCCTCAAGAATTTTATCATTGACCATGTCTTCAATCCTCCGCATCTCATCGTCATGCAATGCGCTGAAATGGGTGAAATCGAACCTGAGCCTCTCCGGACTTACTACGGACCCCGACTGTTTGACATGATCGCCGAGCACCATCCGTAAAGCCTTATGCAGGAGATGGGTGGCTGTGTGGTTTCTCATTGTCGTTTTTCTCGATACTTCATCGACCATGCAAGTTACATTTTCGCCTTTGGTGATAGTGCCCTTTTCTACCTTTACCCTATGTATAAAGAGATCAGGTGAAGGTTTTTTCGTATCAATGACTTTGGCTATACCGGAACTGGATTTTATTATCCCGGTATCGCCCATCTGGCCTCCGGACTCGGCGTAAAAGGGAGTTCTGTCAAGAACGACGTCGCCTTCCTCTCCATCTCTCAAATCTTCAGCAGACCCGCCATCCTTTAAAATTGCCTTAACGTGTACAGTGGCTTCCGTTAAGTCATATCCGAGGAATTCGGTTTTTCCGAGTTCGGCAAAGGCTTCAGGCCCGGCAGCTGCTTCACCCCTTGCCGGGGTACCCTTCGACCTTTCCCGCTGCAACTCCATCGCATTCTGAAAGGCGTCTTCATCTATTCTCAACCCGGCGTCCATGGCAATGTCTCTCGCAAAATCAGCAGGGAAGCCATACGTGTCATAAAGCCTGAACACCTGTTCCCCGGGAATGATCTTCCTGCCGTCTTTCTTTACAGCCGCTATTATATCGTCCAGCAGATTCATGCCTGTCTCGATTGTACGATGAAAGTTTTCCTCTTCGATCTTCATCAGCTTTTCAGTACGGTTCCGCTCCTTCACTATTTCAGGATAAGCATTACCCATCACTCCGATAACGGAATCCGTCAGTTTGTAAAGGCACGGCTCATTCAGATTAAGAAGCCTCGCATGTCTCGACGCCCTGCGGATTATTCTCCTCAGCACATACTCCCTGCCTTCGTTTGAAGGAACAAGTCCCTCCGAGAGCATAAAGACCGACGCGCGGACATGGTCTGCGATAACACGCATGGATGTGTCGTGATCGGGCGATTCACCGTACCCGATTCGGGCGAGGGATGAAATATCCTCAATAACCGGCGTAAAAATGTCCGATTCGAAATTGCTCTCTTTTCCCTGGAGGACCGCGCTGATGCGCTCCAGGCCCATTCCGGTATCGATGCTCGGCCTGGGCAAGGGGTTCAGATTGCCGTTTTCACCCCTGTTAAATTGCATAAAGACAAGATTCCAGAGTTCAAGATACCTGTCGCAGTCGCACCCGACGATGCAGCCGGGTTTCTTGCATCCTACATGGCTTCCCTGGTCTATGATGATTTCCGAACACGGACCGCAGGGGCCCGTATCTCCCATCTGCCAGAAATTGTCTTTTGCACCGAGCCGTACGATCCTTGCGTCAGGCAGCCCCACAAGAGAGGACCACAGCCCGGCGGTTTCGTCATCCTGCTCATAAACAGAGGCGTACAGTCTTTCTTTCGGGAGTCCGAACACATCGGTCAGGAGTTCCCATGCGAAAAGGATCGCTTCACGCTTGAAATAATCGCCGAAGGAAAAATTGCCGAGCATCTCGAAAAAGGTATGATGCCTCGAAGTATGACCGACGTTTTCGAGATCGCTGTGCTTCCCGCCGGCCCTCATGCATTTCTGACATGATACCGCACGGCTGAAGGCGCTTTTTTCCTCACCGAGAAAGATTTTTTTGAACTGCACCATACCGGCATTCACAAAAAGAAGGGTAGGGTCGTTCCACGGGACGAGGGGCGAGCTTGGAACGATCTTATGTCCTTTCGACTCGAAGTACGCAAGAAATGCAGCCCTGATTTCCGAACTTCTCATTGAAACCGTTCTCTATAGTATATCTCCGGCGATACTGCTATTTGATATATATAAGCCTGCCGTCAAAAAAAAGCAGTATCTTGCTGCTGACAACCCCGAGAGCAGCCTGGTGGGCATATATCCATTCCTCACGGGCCTTGCCTTCGAACGGCTCAAGGAACTTAATCGAATCCGGGGAACCCCATGCATATCTTACCTGCGCCTGCGACATTCCGAGGTCGATCCGGGCCTGTCTGATATTCTCCTGGACAGCGGGGGAAAAATCCTTTATCTCATCTTCAGTGTATCTCACAGCCTTTGTACATCCTGCCTGCGAAAGAAAAAGTACAGCCGCAATTATGAACAAAAACTTCTTCATGCTTTGTCCTCCTGATTAAAATTTGAATCTCTAAGCGCCGACATTATCGTCTCCCAGGAATATCCCCTCCTTGCAAGAAGATTGTACAGCCTCCTCTTCGCGGTCTCTGCAGGACAGTCCCGCAATACCCTCAACTTCTTCTCGATGAGGCTTCTGGCGTTATCCCTATCCGTATTTTCATCGCCGGCGAAGACGCCGGTAATAACGTCTGCCGGTATTCCTCTGCTGAACAGGTACCTTTTCGCTCCATTAACGCTGAGCAGTCTTGCGCCGAGCGCTTCTCTCTTCAATATTTCCGCAAATGCCGCATCATCGATAAGTCCGATACTTTTGAGATAGCGTATTGTCGAAGAAGCCACGGTCTTTTCGAAGCCTTTTTTCCTTAGTCTTTCTTCGACCTCTTTTTCGCTTCTTCCCTTGTAGCTCAGGAGTTTCAGGGCATAATGCTTTGCCTCAGCGTGCGAATCTTTCAATTTTCATCTTGTCTTTGTCATCGGGTTTTTCGGGCTTCATCGCAAGCTGCTCCTCGATCGACAGTTCGCTCGTAGACTGTATGCCCTTGACCTTCAGAACGAAATCATCCGGATTGGTGGCCCGTCTCAGCGCCTCTTCATAGGTTATGAGGCCCGATTTAAAGAGACCGAAGAGGGACTGGTCGAAAGTCTGCATGCCGTAATGCACAGCACCCTGTTCGATGGCATCCGGGATTGTCTTCGTTTTATCCGGATCGAGGATGCAGTCTCTTATCATAGCGGTGGCAACGAGGACCTCGACTGCAGGCACCCTTCCTTTTCCGTCCGCCTTAGGCATGAGTCTCATCGATATAATCCCCTTCAATACCGAAGCAAGCTGCATGCGGACCTGTTTATGCTGATAAGGCGGGAAGACGGCGATAATCCTGTTTATCGTCTCCGTGGCGTCGATCGTGTGCAGGGTGCTTAATACAAGATGACCTGTCTCAGCGGCAACGAGAGATGTCTGAATAGTCTCGAAATCCCGCATTTCACCAACGAGGATGATATCGGGGTCCTGCCTGAGGGCCTGCCGCAAAGCCTTGCTGAACGACTCCGTATCGCTCCCTATCTCCCTCTGGTTGATGATGCTGTTTTTATCCCTGTGCAGATACTCTATCGGGTCCTCGATCGTCATGATATGCTCTGTTCTCATGGAATTAATCTGGTCTATCATCGAGGCGAGGGTGGTCGACTTGCCGCTCCCCGTCGTTCCGGTAACAAGAACAAGACCCCTCTGCTCCATCGATATTTTCTTAATGATTTCAGGGAGGTTCAATTCATCGATTGTCGGGATTCTCGTGGGTATGACCCTGAAAACGAGGCCTACCGTGCCCCTCTGTTTGAAGACGTTGCAGCGAAACCTCCCGAGTCCCGGCAAGCTGTAAGCGAGGTCTATGTCGCTCTTCTTCTTAAATATTTCCGCCTGGCCGGAGTTCATAACGGCAAGGGCTATCTGTAAAGCATCTTCATGGGCGACTTTTCTTTCAGAGGTAAGAGGGGTAAGCTCTCCGTATATCCGCAGGATCGGCGGTGAACCGACTTTAATGTGGAGGTCCGATGCATCCAGAGAGTGTGCCTTTTTTAAAAGCTCATTGATATCCATTGCTACCTCCCTAATTGAAGAGACTCAATGATTTTGCTTTCGACTTCCTTCGCGATCTCAGGGTTGTTTTTCAGGAATTCCTTCGCATTCTCACGGCCCTGGCCGATCCTGTTCCCGCCATAGCTGTACCACGCCCCTGATTTTTCGATGAAACCTTTGTCGGCGCCGATATCGACAATCTCTCCTGCCCGCGAGATTCCCTCGTTGAAATAGATGTCGAATTCTGCCTGTTTGAAGGGAGGCGCAACTTTGTTCTTGACCACCTTGACCCTTACCCTTCCGCCGATGGTCTCCTGATTCTCCTTGATGTTTTCGATCCGCCTGATGTCGAGTCTCATCGAAGAATAGAATTTCAGGGCATTGCCTCCGGTCGTCGTCTCGGGACTGCCGAACATAACCCCTATCTTCATCCTTATCTGGTTTATGAATACGACTGTGGTAAGGGATTTCGAGATTGCCGCCGTCAACTTGCGCAATGCCTGGCTCATTAGCCTCGCCTGCAATCCCGGGAGGGAATCTCCCATATCCCCTTCGATTTCCGCCCTCGGCACAAGGGCTGCAACGGAATCTATCACAACGATGTCTATCGCTCCGCTTCTCACTAAAACCTCTGCGACCTCGAGGGCCTGCTCCCCGGTATCGGGCTGAGAGATCAGGAGGTCTTCAATTTTCACCCCGAGTCTCTGAGCATACATTATATCGAGGGCATGCTCGGCATCGATAAAGGCAGCGGTACCTCCCGCAGCCTGAGCCTGTGCAATAGCATTCAGCGCAAGGGTAGTCTTTCCGGATGACTCCGGTCCGAATATCTCGATTACCCGTCCCCTCGGGAACCCCCCGATGCCGGTTGCGATATCAAGAGTCAGGGAACCTGTTGGTATCACCTGTATGCCTTCTGCCACACCTTCGGCGCCGAGACGCATGATCGCGCCTTTGCCGAAACTCTTCTCGATCTGGGTAATGGCCATTTCGAGCGCCCTGACCTTATCCTTGCCTGTATCTTTGCCCGTATCCTTGCTTATCATCGTTCCTCCACGTTTATGGTTATAACAGTATAGCTGCAATCACGCGATTTTTGTTACGGCTTATTTTCCCGTCCGAGGGGGACATCGTATAAACAGGTATATTCAGGCCCGCCGGGTCGTAAATCACTCTTCATCAGGCGGACGGTACGAACATGGATACTGCCGAAATCCTTCTCTGCCACGGTATCGAGTTCATTGACTATATGTAAAATGCCCTTCCGCGAACGAACTCTTCCGAGCGTGAGATGCGGGTCGAATTCCCTGTCCTCTTTTTGAAAGCCGAGGAGTGACATGGCGTTTTCAAGTGCATATTTGAGTCGTATCATGATATCCGAATCCTTCACACCCGCCCAGATCACCCTGGGATATTTCTTGTTCGGGAACACACCGGTTCCATATATATTAATATAAAACGGCTCAAGGGAAGATGCAATCGCCAAAAGTGATCCGTGAATCTCCGGAAGTAATTCTTCGGGGGTATTTCCGAGAAATTTCAACGTGAAGTGGAGATTGCCAGGCTTTACCCATTTGATATCGGCATCATATTTTTGCAGGGCGTCAATAAGGTCTGAGATTTCCAGGCATATCGGTTCGCTTATCCCTATTGCGATAAAGCATCTGAGGTTCATTTTTTCGGTGTCACCTGACACATTCCCATATTTGCAAAACCATGTTCGTATATACGGCGGCTGCTATATCGTCCGCCATTATGCCGCTGCCGCCGGGCAGAGCGGACTCGATCTTCCTGATCGGAAACGGTTTTAGTATATCGAAAATTCTGAATAAAAGAAAGGCGGAAAGGGCATGGATAAAAGTCAAAGGTATAAAAAGCACTGAAAGAAGATATCCGCAGAATTCATCTATTACGATGTGCCTGCTGTCTTTCTCCTTAAGCAGCTTTTCAGTGAAGTGGGAGGCAATGACACCGACGGGGATGATGAACAGTAATGAAACCATAAGCAGATGCGCTGAAGGCTTTGCAAGGATGTAGACGATGAATGCGAAAAAAGAAGCGAAAGTGCCAGGCGCAAAGGGGATATATCCTATGAACCCGAGAGTTGCAATGTATCGGAAAATGACGGCCATGAACCCGGAGTAGAAATTCCTCTGAAAATTCTATCCCTGAACTATGCGGTAGATAAAGGATATTTTTGCAGAGCCTTCCATGGCCGCCTTTACAGAACAGTATTTTGTCATCGAGAGGTCGACTGCTCTTTTTACCGCCTCTTCAGAGATATTTCTGCCTTTTATGACAAACTCCAGCGATATATCATCGAATTTCTTCGGATAATCTTCGGATTTCCGCCCATTCACGTTTATCTCAAAACCAGTCACATCCTGCTTCTTCTTTCTGAGAATAGAGACGATATCCATCCCCGAACATCCTCCGATGCCAACGAGGAGGAGCTCCATAGGTGTTAATCCGGAATTATGACCGCCTGCCGGAGGGTCTCCATCCATGACGATTGCATGGTTTGACGAAGCCTCTCCCACGAACTGCAGCCCTTTAACATGCGTTATCTTTGCGTGTACCATAAGCGTTGCCTCCCTGATAATTTATTGGTAACAGTGAGAACATTACCACCGGTCATGTGGTTACTTTATTAGAGATACCTGTATTTGTCAAGAAGCCTCATATCTTATGCAACGTTTAGGTTTTGTCTTGTATTAAAAGCAGATTTTGAATAAACTATCATAAGTGGCCTGAATATTTGGCAATTTAAGATATGGGGACAAGAGACTGCGGGATTTCCTCAGGAACCTGAATGTTCTTTATATCAGTGAAGAAGAGGTAAGGGCGATAGATCCTGAAGGAAGGTCATTTGTTAATATAAATACGATGGAAGATTTTACGAAAAAGACAGGAGGGACGAAATGTTTGGGTTAGGAACGCAAGAACTGCTTATTATCCTGGTTATAATCGTTGTTCTCTTCGGCGCTACAAGACTTCCGCAAATAGGAAGCGGCATAGGTCAGGCGATAAGGAACTTTAAGAAGAGTGTCAAAGAGCAGGAAGAGATTGATGTAACGCCCACTAAAGATAAGGAATCGAAAAAAGACAAAGAAGAAGGTGAATAGAGGCGCTATTGCAGAAATCGATTTATCGGCGATAGCTCATAACCTTGGAACTGTCAGAAAGATCGTCAGAAGCCGTCAGGTAATTGCTGTTGTCAAGGCGGACGCTTACGGCCACGGTGCTGCAGCAGTATCGAAAAAGCTTGTCGGAGAGGGCGTCCCGTACCTTGCGGTCGCATACATCAGCGAAGCAAGAGAACTCAGGGAAGCCGGTATAAATATCCCAATCATCGTCCTGTTCGACCATGGGGACTGTGAAGATATTTTTGATCTTGACCTCATTCCTGTTGTCCATGATATCAGCGCCGCCCTGTCGTTGTCAAAGGCGGCGATAAAAAAGAAAACCTTAAAAAAAATACATGTAAAGATCGATACGGGGATGGGCAGGCTGGGGCTCAACGGAAACCGGATCGCAGACGAACTTGTGAAAATATCCATGATGCCCGGCATTGAACTCTGCGGCCTCCTGAGCCATTTTTCGGAAGCAGACCTTGCCGACAGGTCATATGCTCTTCTCCAGATAAGGCGTTTCAACGCCGTTCGGGAAGCAGTCTCGGGGAAATTGGGAAGAAAGATATTTTCTCATTTTGCAAACAGCGCTGCTGTGCTGAGTCTCGAAGACGCCCATTTCGATGCGGTCAGGCCGGGGATTGTGCTGTACGGCTACTCGCCGCTCGCCAGGCAGACGATTCCCTCCTCTGCCATCTCTGCTGAAACAGACCTTATTCCTGCAATGACAATAAAATCAAAGGTTCTCTGCATAAGAAACATTCCGCCGGGAACTCCGGTCAGCTACGGAAGGACATTCGTAACAAAAAGGAAAAGCAGGATAGGGGTCATTTCAATAGGCTATGCGGATGGTTACAGCAGGTCTTTTTCCAATAATGCAGAAATCCTCGTCAGGGGAAAAAGGGCGCCTGTCGTGGGACGGGTATGCATGGACCTCACCATGGTCGATCTTACGGATATCAAAAGCGCGCGGGAAAACGATGAAGTCGTGATCCTGGGAAGACAGGGGGATGAGCGGATAACAGCGGATGAACTTGCCGTGAAAGCCGGTACTATATCATATGAAGTCCTGACATCCATGGGAGGAAAATCGGAGAAGACCTATGTTGAGAATAGTTGAGCTTATCGGCAGAGCGGTCATACGTTTTTCCGAGGAACTCGGCAGGGTGCTGATCCTGCTGTTTCTTGCGCTGAAACAGTTATTCCGTCTTCCGTTCGAAGTGAGAAATACCTTCAAGCAGATGCTCGAAATAGGTGTACGGTCTCTTCCCGTAGTCCTGATAACCGCGATATTCACCGGAATGGTATTCGCACTGCAGACCTTTACGGGTTTCAAGAGGTTCGGCGCAGAGGCGCTTGTCGGTACCGTTGTCGCGCTGTCGATGACGAGGGAATTAGGTCCTGTGCTTACAGGTCTTATCGTTGCGGGAAGGGCCGGCGCTGCTATGGCTGCCGAACTGGGCACTATGCGGGTGACGGAGCAGATCGACGCCCTCGATACACTGGCGACAAATCCGATAAAATATCTCGTAGTGCCGAGATTCGTGGCCGGGATAGTCATGCTTCCCGCGCTTGCCGCTGTTGCTGATTTAACCGGCATTCTGGGCGGCTATTTCGTGACAGTCGGCCTTTTCGAAACGAGTTCGATCGCGTACTGGAAAAGGACGTGGGATTATCTGGAGGTGAGCGACATCGTGAACGGTCTGATAAAAGCCGGTTTCTTCGGTGCGAGCATATCACTCATAAGCTGTTATAAAGGGTTTTATACAAGGGGTGGAGCTGAGGGGGTCGGCAAGGCTACGACCGGCGCCGTAGTATTGTCTTCGATGACGATACTTATATCGGATTATTTCCTCTCGTCATGGCTTTTTAAGTAGTTTGAATTCTGAATTATGATAGAAATCATCAATCTGCACAAATCTTTCGTTAAAAACCATGTCCTCAGGGGCGTCGATCTGACCGTCGAAAAAGGCGAGAGCATGGTCGTCATCGGCGGAAGCGGTTCAGGGAAGAGCGTGCTCTTAAAGCATATCATCGGAATTCTGAAGCCCGATGATGGCAGGGTGATGGTGGATGGTGTTAATATATCAACGCTGAAGGAGAATGAACTCTACGAAGAAAGGAAGAAATTCGGGATGCTTTTTCAGATGGCGGCGCTTTTCGATTCCATGACTGTCTGGGAGAACGTGGGGTTCTCTCTGCTGCGAAGCCAAAAAATGAATATCAATGAAGCGAAGGCGATTGCCGCTGAAAAGCTCAGGCTTGTCGGGCTTGCAGGAGTTGAGGAATTAATGCCGTCGGAATTGTCGGGCGGCATGAAAAAAAGGGTAGGGCTCGCGAGGGCAATTGCGCATGAACCCGAGATACTTTTATACGACGAACCTACAACAGGTCTTGACCCTATCATGGCCGACGCGATAAACGAGCTCATTATCGAGATGAAGCAGCGCCTTTCGGTCACGAGCATCGCCATTACACACGATATGAACAGCGCCTACAAGATTGCCGACAGGATAGCCATGCTGTATGAGGGGAAGATTGTCGAAACAGGAACTCCTGAGGAGATCAGGAATACGGCAAACCCTGTCGTCAGGCAGTTTATCTCCGGAAGCGCAACAGGTCCGATAAAGATAGAAGGGGTCCATGATGAAAAGTCTCTCGACAGAGCTTAAAGTAGGATTGTTCGCTGTCTTTGTGGCGGCGGTACTGCTCTTTATGACGTTCAAAGTCGGGGGACTCGACTGGATGAGAAAAGAAGGAGACATATATCATATCCATTTCAGGGACGTCGCGGGACTCGATGAAAAGACTAAAGTCAAGGTCGCCGGTGTAGACGCAGGGGTTATCGAAAGAATCGAGCTTAAAGAGGGCGAAGCCGAACTGACGGTTAGGGTATCGAAGGACATTCAGCTTTACAGCGACGCGAGCGCTTCCATCAGGGCATCAGGACTTTTAGGGGACAAATATCTCGAAATCAGAACCGGTTCCCGTAAACCTCAGCTCAAAAACGGAGACACCATCATGTATGTCCTGGAAACAGTCGATATCGATGATATGGTCCGCAAACTTTCAAAGGTGTCGGAGAACATCAGCGGGCTCGCCGAGTCTTTGAACGAATCACTCGGTACGGAAGAGGCCAAACGTTCCCTTAAGGAAACCGTCCTGAATCTTGGAGCGATTACCGATAATCTCAACCGGACGATCACTTCAAACGATCAGAAAATGGGAGTTGTTCTTGAGAACGTCAGCAATCTTACCGCGTCACTGAATGACTTTATAGAAAAGAACAGGGAACCCCTGACTGCAACGGTCGATAATCTGAAAGATTTCTCAGTCCGGTTGAAGAACGAAGGACCTGACCTTATCTCGAATTTAAATAAGGCGACTGCTGATTTGAGGGCCATGGTGGAGGAAAACAGGCCGGTCATAAAAAGTACTGTTGAGTCTCTGAACGATATCACCTCAAAAGTCAGCAAAGGGGAGGGGTCTCTCGGCAAGCTTGTACAGGACGACCGTCTGTATAATTCCGTAACCAAGGCGGCCGAGGGGGTGGAGAAAACCATATCGGCGGTGGATCGCTTCAGGACTTTCCTGACATTTCAGGGGGAATACCTCACAGAATTTGATGAGGCAAAGGGATATTTTTATCTTACACTTCAGCCTAGACCGGAGAGATATTATATCCTCGGAGTTGTCAGTGACCCTTTGGGAAGGACCACGACAACGGAAAAGACAAGGACAACCGCTTCAGGCACGACAAAGGAAAAGGAAGTAGAGACAGAGAAAAGGCTGGAGTTTACCGCTCAGTATGCGATGAGATACAAGGATGCTGCATTGAGGCTTGGAATAACAGAAAATACGTTCGGAGTTGGTGGAGACCTTTTCTTCCATAACGACAGGGGAAAGCTGACCGCGGATGCGTGGGATTTCAGTAATGATGAGGAGGACTCCAAAAACCCGCATGTGAAGGTAGGGGTTAACTATTTTATCTTCAAAAAGGTGTTTGTATCGGCGGGGGTCGACAATATTTTCAACAGCAAATGGCGGGGCGGGTATGCGGGCCTGGGGCTCAGGCTTGAAGACGAGGATTTCAAGTACCTTTTAGGAACTCTGCCGCCTATCTCCGCAAGATGAAGAAATTTTAACGGAAAGGAGGTGAATGTATGAGGATTCCTTTTATGAGGTCTGTTTCTTGGTATCTTGTCCTGGCTATGTTCATTATCGCAATTGCACCGCGAGTCGATGCCGGAATGGCGCCGTCCGAGATGATCGCGCTTTCGCAGGCAGATCGTGCTGCCGATCTCGAAAAAATCCGGCAGGTACTCGAATTAAAGGCGGTCGGTGAAAGATTCAGGCAGTTGGGACTCACCCAGGAGGAGGCAAAAGCGAAACTTGCAGAACTCAGCGACCGGCAGATACACCAGATTGCTCTTCAACTGGACAATATCAAAATAGGTCAGGGTGACGCCTTCGGTGTGATCGTCGCACTTCTGGTTATCGCCATACTCGTTGTTGTGCTTTTGAAACTTACAGGGCACAAAGTTTTAGTTACGAAATAGACCATGTATGGCGGAAATAGTGAACCGTGCAATGATAAAGGCTGTGCCGGAATTTTTATAAACGACCTTTATTATTTTTTATACCTCGGCAGGGATGCTCTGCGGAGGCGGATTTGTCCGCTCTCAAAAGGTCTTTTTTTTGGAGTGTCGTGATAAAAACTCTTCAACAGCCTTTATCATTTTTTATAATGCTGCTGTTTCCTCTGCATATGTCCTCTTGTGCTCCTGCGGCAATAAAACATGATGGCAGCCACCGCTTTATCATAGAAAAGGTGCCTTTTTTTCCTCAGGAAGACTTTCAATGCGGACCGTCGTCGCTTGCGGGAGTGCTGAATTATTGGGGAGTTTCTGCAGCGCCTGAAGATATCGCACACGAGATTTTCAGTGAAACGGCAAGGGGTACTTTAACAGTGGACATGGTTATTTACGCGCAAAAAAAAGGCTTGAACGCAACGCAGTACAAAAGCAGTCTGCAGGACCTGAAAAAAAACATCTCGTCCGGATATCCTGTCATAGTCCTTGTCGATTACGGGATATCCCTGTATCAGGTTAACCATTTCATGGTCGTTGTCGGATATGACGATAGGGGCTTTTTTGTAAATTCAGGAAAGAAGACGAACAAGTTTCTTGCGGAAGAGGATTTCCTGAAATCGTGGGAAAAGACAGGATACTGGACACTCCTCATAAGAAAGTAAGTGGTAAATAGAATAAATAGTGTCCGATAAAAAGTCGTCATTCCTGCGAAGGCGGGGATCCTTTTTTCAATGGTTTATGGATCCCCCGGTCAAGCTGGAGGATGACAAACCCTGAGTTTATGGACAGACTCTAAGTAGTCTGGATAGATGACGTTTTAAGAAATCATTGAACTATGAATCATGAAACAAATAGATTTGACTATAATGAACAGGCCTTATCCGGACAAATCGCTTCCCGGTAGCCGCTTATCAGCAGTCTGCTGCTTACTCTTCACCTTTTACTGTTTACTGCTTTGCGGTTGTGCCTTGCCGCGGATCATTGTGCTCGATGATCCCTTAAGCCCTGAAGAACATCTTAATCTTGGGGTGGCGTACGAGAATAATGGAGAATTCGACTACGCTATGAAAGAATACCATGCTGCATCCAAAAAACTTCCGGTCGCTTATCTGTACATCGGAAATATTCATTTCCGGAAAAACGAATTCAGGGAAGCGGAATCATATTATAAAAAAGCGGTCAGGAAAGACCCAAAGAACAGCGACGCGTATAATAACCTCGCGTGGCTTTACTATAAAAAAGAAGAAAATCTTGATGAGGCCGAGTATCTTGCCATAAAGGCTATCGAACTCAATCCTTCCAGGAAGGATATCTATGAGGACACATTGAAGAAAATCAGAGAGTTAAGAGCTCAATCAATAATAAAGTAATACTTCATATTAGCCGCATAACTTATTTAAATGATTAGTAAAATAAATATTAAATCCCTGTCAAAAAAGGAAATCGACAAATTCATTGAGGAGAAGGGGTTCCCCAGATACAGGGCTGGTCAGCTTATACACTGGATATACGAACGATATGTTTCAGGGATAGACGAAATCACGGAATTTTCAAAGGAACTGAGGCATGAGCTGGCCGGCATGGCCTTTATCAGTAACTTGGCCATTGTGAAGAGATTGAAGTCTTCCGACGGGACCGAAAAATTTCTTTTTTCCCTTCAGGACGGCAATGCGATAGAGAGTGTTTTAATCCGGGATAAAGAGCGGTTCACGATATGCATATCTTCCCAGGTTGGTTGCGCCATGGGCTGCCGCTTCTGCCTTACAGGAGAAAGCAGTTTCACCAGAAATCTTGAGGCTTACGAGATCGTCGATCAGATCATAAGCGTCAACAGACTCATCAGGCCGGAAAAAATATCAAATGTTGTGCTTATGGGAACGGGTGAGCCTCTGGCGAATTTCGACGAAGTTGTCGAGGCCATCCGGAGGATCGTCGATTTCATCGGAATATCGAAGAGAAAAATTACCTTGTCGACAGCGGGAATCGTGCCGAAGATGCTCCTTCTTGCCGGGAAAGCTCCGGAGGTCAACCTTGCCGTTTCATTAAATGCAACTACCGATGAACAAAGAAGCGAGTTAATGCCCATCAACAAAAAATATCCGCTTGCCTCTCTGATGGCGGCGTGCAGAAAATATCCGCTTCAGCCGTCACGAAAAATCACATTCGAATATGTTTTAATCGACGGGGAAAATGATTCTATCGAAGACGCGTCAAGACTCGTTCATCTTTTAAAAGGCATACGCTGCAAGGTCAATCTCATCCCCCTCAATGTGCATACCGGGAACGGACTGAAAAAACCTCCCGATAAAAAAATACTTGCGTTCCAGAAAATTCTTCTGAAAAACCGTATAAGGGCCTTCATACGGGAGAGCAAAGGGCAGGACATCCTCGCAGCCTGCGGGCAGTTAAGGGCAGGGCATACCAAAAAATAGCCTGTCGCCGGATGTAAAAAAATAACCTTTAACTTCAATAATAGGAATTAAATTAAGAGACTGACCGAGAAGTGTTCGGCGCCGAAAATCAGTTTCATTCTTCGTGGCAGCGCTTACTATTCTGACTTTTTTCATTAAATTATTTCCCAAATCCAGCGATAAGAAGTTGTCCTTGCGAGTGAAACGAAGCAATCTCGTTTCTCTCAGTGAGATTGCCACGCACTTTTCAGTCTACGACCCATAGGGGTGCTCGCAATGACACAAACAACAAGGTTCTGTCATCTTATCGCTGGATTTGGGTATTTCTATCTTGCTAATTACAATATAAAATAAATACATTTTTAGAGAAATATTCATGCTTGAGCCGAATTGCACCAATTCTCCCACATTTTGCGGTAACACGTTTCCAGATTTGCCGTAAATCGTTTGGCGTCAGTAAGTGGTGAATGTGACATTCTATCCCGTAAACTTTTGCGTAATAACTGTAGTTTTTCAATGTCGGATGCCAGATTAACAGCGATTCCTGTGTATTCATCATGTGTTTTCGCAATAAGTTCCG
>Ga0209164_1003024_pt1 | contig 16629 bp, 14 predicted proteins | sample MTBNYHSulfiMetaG_FD_187458 | JGI IMG/M metagenome (GOLD analysis project Ga0209164, IMG submission 187458) | Enrichment culture microbial communities from rom New York Harbor, USA that are MTBE-degrading - MTBE-NYH (New York Harbor Sulfidogenic)... | ecosystem: Environmental > Aquatic > Marine >...
TCCTTGACCGACTGGTACATAACGCTTACAAAATCACCCTGAAAGGAGAGTCAATGAGAAAATTAAAATCCAACTTGACGAATCAGAACAAATCTTGAAAATAGAAAATCCAGCGTCGCTTCGCTCCGATTCACGGGGTGGCCGGAATGCCCCGGAATCGATGGCCGCTTTCCACCGGAATGACCAGCCGGAATCATCCGGAACAAGTGGCCGGAATCCACTGGAACAGGTGGCCGACTTCACCGGAATACGCACAAGGTAGTCTTCATTTGGTAATAACCAATTGATAATATTATTAGTTTGGAGTTAAATCGTGATTACTTCCCTTGCGATACATCTCAGTTTCTGAAGACGGCTTGAAGGTCTGGCTTCCAGAATGTGCTATTTGATGGGTTCTGTGTCTGTCAGCATGTGTGATTGCAAATCTACAAAACAAGATATTTGCTGATCGTTGTTCCTGTTAAAAAGTATATTATCATGTCAAATCAGTATATTAGGCCATTTACAGCGCTACCTTGAAAGGGCTGATGATATCACTTGTCCCTAGTCGTCCATTCTACTCAGAAAATCATCGAGATTTCCATTCTCCCCTCAGCACACTTAAGAGATGCCGAGTTGGAAATATTTATAAAGCCGACTTTTTACTCTGTGCCGACATTTCTCTCAAAAAAAAACAAAAAACTGATCTGAATCATTTTTCTCCCTGCGAAGGAACGATATACTTGCATAAAAAATTGGAGGAAACCGAAATGGATTTTGCTCTAAGTTATGAACAGAAAGCTATCAAAGCAACAGCAAAGAAATTTGCAGAAACTGAGTTCACCAAGGAAATAGTCCAGGAGTGCGATCGTAAAGAATTATTTCCGCGAGATCTTTGGAGGAAAGCCTGTGAGGTGGGCTTGGTTGGGGTTTTTATACCAGAGGCTTATGGTGGACCAGGCTTGGGATACTTGGAGGATTGTCTGGTTAATGAAGAATTCTGGAGAGTCGACCCTGGAGTTGGCAAAGCATGTCAGACCACTGTCTTTGGTTCTGAGATGCTCATTCTTTTCGGTTCAGAGGAACAGAAGAAGAAGTGGCTTCCTCCATTGGTCCAAGGGGAGGCAATCAGCGGAACGGCTATCACCGAGCCAGACGCTGGGACTGATGTCACCTCGGTTAGGACGAAAGCGGTTCGAGATGGCGATGAGTATGTAATAAATGGAAACAAGATATTTATCACCAACGGAACGATTGCCAATTATATCGATGTGTTGTGCAAAACAAATCCCGAAGCCGAGTCTCGGCACGCGCAGTTCAGCTTCATTATGGTTGAAACAGATCGTGAAGGGTTTGAGGCCAAGAAGTTGAGGAATAAACTTGGCATACGAGCCTCCGATACAGGAGATCTTTATTTTACCGATGTGAGAGTGCCTAAGGAAAATCTTATAGGCACGGAGGCAGGAGGATTCAAGCAATTCATGTTTTTCCTCAATCACACTCGCTTGCACATCTGCGCCGAGGCCGTTGGGTTAGCGCAGGGAGCATTAGACCAGGCAATAAAATTTGTACAGACGAGACAGTCTTTTGGAAAACCTCTCGCATCTTTTCAAGTAACAGAGTTTAAAATCGCAGAAATGGCAACCCGGATTGAGGCTTCTCGAACACTTTACCAAAAAGCTGCTTGGACAGTGGATCGAGGAAAGGTGGAGCCTCATATAATATCCATGGCAAAGTGGTTTGCAGGAGAGACAGCCATGAAAGTGGCAGAGGAATCACTGCAGTTGCATGGGGGTTACGGTTTTGTTGGTGAGTATGACATCGAACGTTTCTATCGAGCAGCAAAAATCGTGGAGATCTATGAAGGCACAAAAGAAGCCCAGAAAATGGTTATTGCAAAACGGATCCTGAAATAATGACCGGATGGAACTTGAGCGATACGAAGGGGGATCTTAAAATGATTAAGCCGTGCAAGACGTTTCAAGAGGTTTGCGATTCTTTTCAATGGCAGATTCCTGAAATTTATAATATAGGAGTGGATGCATGCGATAAATGGGCGAATGAGAGATACAGGCTTGCTTTAATCTACGAAGACGATGACGGGAGGATTGAGAAGTACACCTTTTGGAATCTCAAAAGGCTTTCCAATCGGCTGGCAAATCTATTACGTGCCAATGGAGTTGCGCGCGGTGATCGTGTCGGTATTATTTTGGCTCAAAGCCCGGAGGCGGCCATCTCGCATATGGCTATATATAAATTAGGAGCGATAGCTGTTCCTCTTTTAACATTATTCGGACCAGATGCCTTGGAATACCGTCTGACTCACAGCGAAGCAAAGGCCGTTATCTCAGATGAAGAAAATATTGAGAAGATACACGGAATCGAAGAGAGGCTTCCACATCTCAAAACCCTTATAACTGTCAAGGGGAAACCACGGGACAGAGTGATCGATTTCTGGAGTTCGCTTGAAAAGGGCTCTTTAAAGTTTGAACCTGTAGCGACGCGGCCGGATGACGCCGCCATGATTATCTACACATCCGGAACAACGGGGCCTCCGAAAGGCACTCTTCACGGCCACAGGGTCTTACTAGGACACTTGCCAGGTATAGAGTTCTTTCACAATTTCTTTCCAAAAAAAGACGATATCCAATGGACTCCTGCAGATTGGTCGTGGATAGCAGGACTGTTCGATGTTTTTCTAACAAGCTGGCATCACGGTGTTCCGATTTTGGCACACCGGATGAAAAAATTTGACCCTGAAAAAGCATTTTACCTGATTTCGAAACATGGGATTAGAAATGCCTTCATGCCCCCTACTGCCCTTAAGCTCATGAGGCAGGTTGAAAACCCTCAGAATCGATACGAATACAGCATGAGGACCATGCTCTGTGGAGGAGGGACTTTGGGGGAGGAATTATTGAATTGGGGGAAAGGCGTATTCGGTTTGGACATACATGAGGTATACGGCCAAACAGAGGTCCATCTGGTGGCCGGGAATTGTTCCCAAATCATGGAAATAAAGCCCGGATCCATGGGGAGGACCTGCCCTGGACATACCTTCGAGGTGATAGACGGCTCTGGAAATATCCTTCCCCCTGGAGAGCTAGGGGAACTGGCTGTTCAAAAACCGGATCCGGTGATGTTCTTAGAGTATTGGAAAGATCAGAAAGCGACAGAAGAGAAATTCATCGGAAATTGGTGCCTCACCGGCGATTTTGGCGTGAAAGACGAAGATGGTTACATCTGGTTCAAGGCGAGAAAGGATGACATAATCAAAAGCTCCGGCTATCGAATCGGCCCTTCAGAAGTGGAAGACTGTATTTTGAAACATGAAGCGGTTCAACTCGTCGGTGTTGTAGGGAGCCCGGATGAAGTCAAAGGATCAATAGTAAAAGCCTTCATTCTATTAAGGCAGGGACTTGCTCCAACCGACTCTTTAAAAGAAGATATCAAAAGCTTCGTTAAGAACAAATTGGCTGCGTATCAATATCCTCGTGAGATCGAATTCGTTGAGACTCTCCCGATGACGGCTTCCGGAAAAATCAAAAGGAAAGAATTGAAGGAATTGGAAATTAAGAGGAAATTAAAAAAGACAGCCTAATGCCAGTGAGTATAGAAAATTAATTATTTGGTTTGTATAGACTGCAATCTACTGTTGATCTAAAGTATATTTTCCGAACTCCCTAATCAAAAGCATGGCAATCTATGATGCCTTCGAAAGGAGTGCCAAGCATTTTGGCATGCTCAGCCGGTATCTTAGAGAGATATTCTTATGAAATATATGCTTGAAGTGAGATGGCATGGCTTAGGCGGCATGGGGGCTGTCACCTCGTCGGACCTGATTGCGAGTGCCGCTATTAGCGAGGGGAAATACGCTCAGTCATTTCCAAGTTTCGGCATTGAACGAAGAGGAGCTCCGGTTGTCGCTTTTCTGAGAATCAGCGATCAGTTCATTAGAACTAGAACAGATGTCGTCTCTCCGGATGTGATAGTCGTATTCACTGTAAACCTTCTGAATCACCGTAAGATTAGAGATGGGCTCAAGGAAAACGGGCACATCATCGTTAATTCGAGCAGGTCTCCAAATGACCTTAAATCTGATTTCAACCTCAAAGGTCTTGTGGCTTCGGTTAATGCATCAAAGATAGCCATGGAAACCATTAACCTTCCCATTTATAACACCGCCATGATGGGTGCCTTTCAAAGGGTTGTTCAGCTCGTAAAATTGGAATCCATTGAAATACATCTCAGGGAGCGCTTCGGCCCAAGGGCCGATGCCAATATCAATGCAATGAGAAGGGCCTATGATGAGGCAATATTTGAGGGGTAGAGGATGCCAGAGGATTACAAACCAACATGGCAAGAAATGAAAATGAGCTGCATTATTACACACCCTGGGGCCGACAGCGACGCCAAAACGGGCGAGTGGAGATATCAGAGGCCTATTCTAGACAAGACCTTGTGCAACAAGTGCGGGTTATGCTGGCTCTATTGTCCTGACAGTTCCATGATTCCTTTTGAAAATGGTTTCTTTGAACCTGATCTCATGTATTGCAAAGGGTGCGGAATCTGCGCTAAAGAGTGCCCTAAGCAAGCAATAACCATGGAAGAGGAGAAATTCTAATGAGCAACATGGTGGCATTGCAGGGGCATTTTGCCGTTTCCGAGGCAGCTAGAATGGCTGATGTCGATGTTGTCGCGGCATACCCCATAACACCGCAAACCCAGATTATTGAGCGAATAGCGGAGATGGTATCTAGCGGGGGATTAAATGCTGTCTACATACCTGTAGAATCAGAGCACTCAGCATTGTCCGCCTGCTCAGGTGCCGCCTCGGTCGGCGCAAGGACCTTTACCGCGACATGCGGCCAGGGGTTTTTGTTGATGCATGAAGTCTTTTACTGGGTCGCGAGTGTGAGACAACCAGTTGTCATGGCTGTTACAAACAGAGCCATAGGTCCACCAAACGGTATATGGTGCGATTACTCAGATGCAATGACGGCCAGGGATACAGGATGGATCCAGATGTTTGCCTTGAATAATCAGGAAGCATTTGACCTCATTTTATCAGGCTTTCGCATTGCAGAACATCAGGAAGTTCTGCTCCCCCTGATGGTCAATCTCGACGGCTTTACCTTGTCTCATGTAATAGAACCGGTGGTTCTCCCGGAACAGGAGGATGTTGACAGATTCCTTCCCAAAAATTGTCATCCAGCGGTACTGCATCCCGACTCGCCCATGACATACGGTACCGTCCTGATGCCCGATTTGTATGCTGAAAACAAGAAGGCACTGGACGTTGTTGTCAGGGATTCAAAAACAATCATATGCAAGGTGTGGGAGCAGTATGGTGATCGATTTGGCCGCTATTATAAACCTATCGAGTGTTATAGAACCGAAGGCGCGGATATCCTTGTCATGAGCATGGGGAGCTTGAGCGAAACCGCCAAAGTCGCTATCGACAGGAAAAGAGAGAAAGGACAGTCAGTGGGTCTTATTGTTCTCCGCCTGTGGAGACCCTTTCCGTTTGAAGAGCTCCTCTCTGCAACTAAAGAGGCCAAGGTCCTCATTGTTCTTGACCGGTGCATTTCACATGGAGGCCCGGGCGGCCCCGTATGTGCGGAAGTTAAATCAGCGTTATTCGATACGAGGCATGATCTTAAGGTCGTTGGATTTGTGGGGGCCCTATCAGGCAGGAACCTCTCCGTAGATCAGTTCGAAGATATGATCGATAAGGGTGAAACTATCGCGACGAACGGATCAGAAGAAGCCTATCAGACCGTAGGAATAAGGGAGTAGGAAAAGTGGGAAGCGAATTCATCAAATTCGGGAACAACCTCGTTCCAAAGGAAGAACTTCTCTGGAAAGGTCACAGAGCGTGCCATGGTTGCGGCTTGGCCCTCTCAATCAGACTATGCCTGAAAGCTCTCGGCAAGGACATAGTTGTTACAGTGCCTCCATCATGCTGGTCAAGCGTCATTTCGATATACCCTGAGGTCTGGTGGAAAGTCTGCTGGATTCATTCTTTATTCGAGAGTTCAGCGGCAGTGGCTTCAGGTGTGGAAGCGGGTTACAGGATGCTGATGGAAAAAGGCAGGCTTCCCAACAGGGATATTAAATCCGTTGTTATGGCAGGTGACGGAGGAACTGCCGACATCGGTCTGCAGGCCTTATCCGGGGCCATAGAGAGAGGGCACAATTTTCTCTATATATGTATGGATAATGAAGCCTATATGAATACGGGTGTGAACAGATCCAGTCTTACGCCTTACGGCGCAGCCACGACCACATCCCCCGTTGGAAAAGAGGGTATTGGTCAAAAGACCCGAAAAAAGAACATGCCTGCCATTGTTGCCGCGCATAAAATTCCCTACCTGGCGACGGCTTCCGCTGCCTACCCTTTTGATCTTATGCAGAAGGTGAGGAAGGGCAGAGAGATGAAGGGGCCTTCCTACATACATATCCTTAATGTATGCCCGCCGGGCTGGGGCGTTCCACCGGATTCAACGATCAGGATTGGAAGACTGGCTGTTGCGACGGGTGTTTTTCCTCTATATGAGGTCGAGGACAGTCATTACAAATTGAATATCAGCCGAACTAAACTTAAACCGGTTGAAGAATACTTGAAACTGCAAGGTCGGTTTCGCCATCTTTCTTCAGATAAAATTGATGCTATCCAAAAAAAGGTCCATGAAGATTATGACGAGCTCATGGAAAAAGTAAAAAAGGTTCAATCAGAGTAAAATGTCTAATTTGACAATATTTTTCTGTTATTGAGGACTTCAATTAAACGTTTTTTTGCAGAAAATCCTGAGCCTGTCCGTTTGAAATAAGCGCTTATTTCGCAAATCAACTTCTTAAAGGATGAATGCACCATGGCAAATGACGGCCCTGACACAAAGATTTTGAGGTGGAATTTCAAAAAAGGCAGCGCCTCCATTTTTAAGAAATACAGTCCCGAAAATCCAGGAAAACATATAACGGATACGAATCAATATATAGAGCTCGATCCTGTCAAATTCGATTTCTGCACGGAGCTTTCTCCCCTACCTAAGCTTATCAAAGGTATGTACAAACAATTATACATTAACAAGCTCATAAAAAAAATGTTTGATACGGAATATGGCCGGGGTTTACTGAAGGTGTTCAGAACAAAATACAGACCCCGAATAGCCATTGATATTATCAGACAGACATTGGAAGCAAAAGGGATCAAAAAACCGAAAGTCGCCGAAAAAAAGGAACCGGATTTGTCAGTTTTAAAACAAAAAATCATTGCCTTCGCCCAAGATCAAGATTTTCTTGCTCGCTTCACTAAAATAGATCGAAGATTTATAGCGGACGAAAAGGATGAATATTTTCCTTATGATACCTTATTGTTGCTTGGCAGGAGAATGGAAAAGGACCAGGTCATGGAGATACCCCATCCAGGATACAAAACAAGAAAACTGTATATATATGAAACGTATAAAGAAGCTGGAAAAAGAGTACATCGCGTGGCTGATTTTATCAGATCCCATGGATACAAGTGCCTCGCCAGAGTACCCATCGATGGAATGGTAAAGGTGGGCCCTCACGCAGTGAACGCCGGGTTTGGTCAATTCACGACTAACGGGCTTGTTGTTACCCAGGAACTTGGAACCAGCATCAGGTTCTGTGCCATCAGTATAGATGCGGACATTCCTATCGACCATCCCAGGGATCTAAATGCTGATGAATTCTGTTCCAGGTGCAGACTCTGTCAAAAATGTTGTCCTGTAACAGCTATCCCCAAAGAGGCTTTTGAGTGGAGAGGTGGAATGAAAAGAAAGGTGCACGACAAAAAGTGTTTGAGTTCACTTTTTTCGCCGGACAATCCTCTGTGCGGAATCTGTCTCAAGGTCTGTCCCTATAATAACTTCGGATACGACAAGTGCATGGACAAAATTCCGCAGTACTACAGGTACAACACGATGGATTCCATATTGGATCGATCCTCTTAGCTAAAATGGAGAACAACCGCAATGGAAAGTGATCTGTTTGTCTTTGGAGATGTCAATCAGCAAGGCAATGCAAACGTCTCAATGGACACCACAATTGAAAGTCTTTTGACTGATTCTGCAAGAGGGATAAAAGATGACAAAGGCGTGAAGCTTATTCAGATTGGAGGGCCACTTGGAATATGTCTTTCAAAAGAAAACCTCCATGATCGGTTGAAAACATATGAGAGCAATCTGCGTTCCAATACTATTTTGTTTTTAAGTGACTCGACATGCCCTGTAGATTTCGCACGATTTTTAACACGATATGTTACGAGAGAACTTCGAGTGACGAGCAATCGTATCGAAGAATTGGCCACTATTATCGACAACATTTCAAACGGTACAGCTACAGAAAAGGATCTAGCTCGACTTGCATCCAATGGATTCACAGAACAATATCCGGAATCGGATCTCGCCCGTCTCATTTATTTCCTGGTTAAGGAATTCCGTTCCGAGTTTTTAGATCATATAATTCATAGACGCTGCAAACCTGGAATTTGCAGAAGACTCTTTATGGCCCAATGCATAAATGCCTGTTTTGCAGAGGTTCATGTGCCCGGATTTGTCGCCCTCATGGCTGAAGGGAAATTGGACGAAGCCTATGGTCTCATGAGGCGATCCAATCCTTTTTCTTTCGTATGCGGAAGAATCTGTCCTGGATTCTGTGAGTCGGCCTGTCGAAGAGGTCAGATCGAGGATACAGTCGGGGTCAGGGCATTAAAGGCTTACACAAGAGACTTAGCCTTTGAGATCGTTGACTATAAGGAAGATATATCTTCTTATAGAGGGAGAAAGGTGGCTGTTGTAGGAGCCGGCTTGGCAGGTCTAACAACCGCCTATTTTCTTGCAAAAACAGGCTATGAAATTGTTGTTTATGAAGCTAGTAAAACGGTCGGAGGCAAGATTTCTTTGATGTTTTCAGAGGAGATACTGCCCGCTGAAATGATTAACAATGAAGTTCAACTAATAAAAAATCTAGGAGTTGTTATAAAAACAGAAAAAACGGTTGGAAAAGACCTCTCTATCGAAAACTTGAAGGACACACATGATGCAATTTTGTTGGCAACAGGGCAAAGAAAGGATATCAGCTCCGCAGATGAGAAAACTGAACTAACAGAAAATGGATTTATTGACATAGATCCGAAAACTCATGAGACAAATCAAAGGGGTGTTTTTGCGGCTGGTGACGTCCATATGCTTGGATCACCGGCAGAGATCATAGCGGAAGCAAGACACGCTGCTGAAGCCATTGACAAGTTTTTGGAAGGAAAGGGATTGTATCCTGGCAAAGAAATAGAGATTCCCGAACCTCAACTATATTATGGAATTTGGGACATAAAGCCTGAAGACGGGCTGACATCGACTCCTACCAAGGAGGCTGCAAAAAGAGAGGCCCTAAGATGCCTGAGGTGTGACAGAAATTCCAGAAAATCAAGATAAAATCACTGATAAATGTAAATGGCATTTGTTTTAAAACCCGAACCAACATTAATCTTTTGATGAGGAGGTGTTATCATGAGGACAAGGGGATTAAAGTCGATTTGTCTTGGGATTAGCTTAATTATTTTTGCCTTTGCATGTTTTTTCCCGGTTCACCCCTCCAACGCAGAAACGATAAAACTTAAGGGGTCAACATGGGTGCCCGTCAATCATGCCTTAACGACAGACTGCTTCGAGCTCTGGACCAAAGAAATACAGAAACGCACAAAATTCAATGTTGAGATCACCTGGTATCACGGTTCAACACTTATAAAGGCGAACCAGACTTATGATGCATTGAAATCAGGCGTCGTTGATCTGAGCATGGTCCCCGTATCAGCATATACGCATCAATTCCCTGTGACCGTAGGGATCGGTCTTCCTTTCATTACAGACGGCCCCCTGCACTCCGCTGAAATAGGCTTGGAGATGATCAAACAGATACCCGCGATGCAAAAAGAGTGGTCCGAAGTGAAGTTCCTGTATGCCAACTCAACGGACGTGAACAATCTGGCCCTTTGTGAGAGGCAAGTGAAAACCCTCGAAGATCTAAATGGTCTGAGAGTCGGCGCTGTCTGGGCGAATATATTAAATATGTTCAAACTTCTACCTTGTGCGGCCGTCCAGGTCACACCTGAGGATATTTATATGAGCCTCCAGCGTAGAACCGTGGACGGGGTTCTGTATCCGAACGCAGCATTAAGAGCATTCAAGATTACAGACCTGACCAAAAGCTACACGATCGGGAATTTTGCTGTGATGCCGCTTGGCTTTGCAATGTCCGAGCGTTCCTGGAATAAACTGCCTTCTGAGGTCCAAAAGGTTATCGACGACCTTGCGCCATCTCTCTCCCGTTTGTTTGCGCTCGTAGCTCATAATGAGGGTGTCTGGGTCATTGATGCACTAAAGGAAAGAGGCGATGCTTTCAACTATCTTTCACGCGAAGAAGTGGAAAGATGGAAAAAGCCGCTAAAGCCGCTTTATGATGAGTATGTCAAGCGTTTGAATGAGAAAGGTTATGATGGCCGAGCAATATTCGAGAAACTGCAAAGCATTTCCGAGCGAACCAGAAGAGATTCTTACCAGATCGATGAATGGTGGAAAGGGGAAAAGATGGGTAAAAAATAGTCTTCACACCCACGGGAAATTTCAGATTTAAAGTAGTGAAGAAACTCACATATCTCTATTTATATAATAGAAGAGTAGCGTGGAATGGGGAATCTTGCCATCATTCAAGAGAGGAATACCTAGATGCCGAGTCCCGGGAAATCACATGCCGTCTTTGATTCTGCAGCAAATATCTTGAACAAAGCGGTTTTGCCGATTTCAAAGATCAGTGTCTGGATTAGCTGCGGCCTTCTGTTATTAATGTCTTTCCTCACAGTGGCAGATATTTCTTCCAGGTGGATTTTTAAGAAACCCTTGTCAGGCACTATTGAGCTTGAAGGCTACATGCTTGCCCTGCTCATATTTTTGGGTACAGCTTATACCGGTCAGAAAGACAAACACGTCACCGTTGACATGATCAGTCGCGAGTATCCTAAAAAAATCTCCCTTTTTGTCTCAAGCCTATCCTCCGCAGCTTTTATGTTTTTTTCAGCAATGATAAGCTATTATCAGTTTGAAAGGTGTTTAGAAGCTTATCACGTTAATGAAGTGGGCCAAATAACCGGGATCCCGCTTTATCCTATTATGTTGATGACTGCTTTAGGTGCCGCCCTGCTTTTTGCGGTCTTCCTGGTCAAGTATCTTCGGACTCAGGCGGAGATACTTCGAGAATACAAAAGGCCCTGGTTCGGCATTATTTTCCTGGCCTCGACGGTGGCGGCCCTTATTCTAAGTCCAGAGATATTGAGTCGGCTGATTGATTCAGTTCACCCTTTGGCAATAGGCATTGCGGGTACCTTCCTGATGATGATCTTTCTCTTTGCCGGTGTTCCCATAGCCGTGGCCATAGGCTTCTCAGGAATCGCCGGGATCTGGTATCTTCAAGGCTTTGACAGTGCGGGAGCGATCCTAAAAATGACCGTGTTTACGAGTGTATCAGAGTATCTGTTCACGGTCTTACCTTTGTTTATCGGCATGGGTTTCGTGGCCTTTTCAGCGGGGCTGAGTGAGAACTTGTATCAGTGTTTTTACAGAGTCTTCGGCGGGCTCCGGGGCAGCCTGGCCATGGCGACCGTAGGCGGATGCGCAGGTTTCGCTGCCATATGCGGCGACAGCATGGCTACTGCCGCCACAATGGGCAGCGTGGCCTTGCCGGAGATGAAAAAGCTCAAATATGACGATGCGTTGGCCTCGGGATGCCTGGCAGCGGGAGGAACCTTGGGTATTCTCATCCCTCCAAGTATCGGATTTATTATATATGGGATGATTACGCAGCAGTCCGTTGGAAAGCTGTTTATGGCGGGCGTCCTTCCTGGATTCCTTCTGGCACTGCTTTTTTGTGGCGTGATTTATATCAAATGCATGTTAAACCCATCAGCAGGACCGGCTGGTCCAAGTGCAACCATTGTTGAGAGAATTACGGCCTTGTGGGAAATTTGGCCTATTCTGATTATGTTTTGTGTTGTCATAGGGGGGCTTTATACCGGAATATTCACTCCCACTGAGGCCGGGGCTGTCGGCCTTATTGCAGCAATGGTCTTGGCTCTGGTCTTGAAGCGTTTCACCTGGAAGTCTTTTTTTCAAGCCCTTTTGAGCACCACGGAAATATCCGCCTTGATCTTCACCGTGCTCATCGGCGTCAACGTCTTCAATTACTTCATCGCTTTCACTGATCTCTCACAGGCTTTGACCGATTTTGTAGTGCGCCTGCATGTTTCCCCTTATGTGACCTTGTCAGCGATTCTGATTATGTACGCGATTCTCGGCTCAGTAATGGCAATAATCCCGATGATGATGATCACCATTCCCATGATCCTTCCCATCATTGTCGATTTGGGATTCGACCCTATCTGGTTCGGCGTATTGATGGTCATCATGATGGAGATGGGCCTGATCACTCCACCTATCGGAATCAACGTCTTTATCATAGCCGGGGTCGCGAAGGACATCCCGATGTCGACAATTTTTAAAGGTATAGGCGTATTTGTCCTCGCCATGGCCCTGTTGATCGTTATTCTCACAATCTTTCCTGATATCGCTCTCGTTTTACCCAACTCTATGAAGACTCTTGCACCCATAGAGTGAATGAAGAAAGACGTCCCTCGGTTTCATCCCTTTGGAGGTCTTCATTGTTAGAACTTAATGGCTCAGAACGCTACACAGGGAATCAGAAAAGGTATCAATCTCCAAATGGCTACCGCTGTGGGTCCAGAACTTTTCTAATGTCGTATTCGTAGGGGCATCACAAGGGAGAGCCAAAAAGGCCATGCATACAAAAACAGAGAACCTGGCCAATGCCCCGCACAATATTTCTGAGCGCTTGGAGGACCAGGTAATCGGACAAGGAGGGATACATGGGTGAGCAAGGACTGAGGGAGGAACTGTTAAAGCAGCTTCACGAAGGTGTTGTGGAGTTTGAAGAAGACAAGGTCCGGGAGGCCGCTCAGAGGGTTCTGGATGAAGGGGTGAACGCCTATGACGCGGTGATGAACGGCCTGGCCGCCGGGATGCAGGAGGTGGGCGATCTCTATGACCAGCAGGAATACTTTGTGCCCGAACTCCTCATGTGCGCCGATGCCCTGTATGCGGGTCTGGATATCCTGAAGCCCCATATCACCCTTGAAGATCTGGGGGACAGGCCCAAGGGCCAGGTGGTGATCGGCACGGTCCAGGGAGATGTGCATGACATCGGAAAGAATATCATCAAGATGATGTTCGAGGTGGCCGGGTTTACGGTCCACGACCTGGGCCGGGATGTGCCCCTTGAAAAATTCGTGGAGGAGCAGCTTCGGACCGACTCCGAGATCGTAGCGCTCTCCGCCATGATGACCACCACCATGATGGGCATGGAAAAAGTGATCCAGATGATCAAGGAAAAGAATCCGGACGTGGCCATCATGCTGGGTGGTGCCCCTGTGACGAGCGACACGGCGGATCTTTTCGGGGCCGATGGATATGCGGACAGCGCCGGCAATGCGGTCCAGGAGGCCATAAAGATGATCGGCCGACTGAGTGAGATGCAACAAAAGTAGCGACATTTCTCGTGGTTAGTTTTTCCGGCATGGACATAATAGCCATATTATCTCTTCCCTTTTAAAAAAACCATCAGGTTATGATTATCGATTAATCAGGAGGTTAGACACAAAATGCACGATAGAGATAAATTAAATTCATATCAGAGAGTTATGACTGCACTTGAAGGAAACATGCCAGACGTTACACCGGTTGTTCCCATCTTAAGAGAATGGTGCAGTAATCAGGCAGGCGTTGAATTCATCGATGAATTCGAAAATGTCGAGAAGCATGTTTATTCTCAAACCTTCTGTGTGAGTCAATTTGGCTATGACATTGTCTATGCTCTCATTGGAACCCATGCAGAATCAGAAGCCATGGGGTCGATTCTGAAGATAGAGAAGGGTTATCCACCCTCCGTGGAGATACCGGCAGTAAGTGACTATAGGACAGATTTGCCTAAATTGAAGCTGTTTGATCCATACAAAAACGAACGTCTGATGATTATACTAGAAGGGGCGCGACGCCTTAAAGAAAGATTTGATGGTGAAGTTCCTGTGGTAGTGAATGTGAGGGCTCCTTTCACCCATGCGAATCTGATGAGAGGGCCTGAAAACTTGGCCAGAGATATACATAAGGAAAAGGAAAATTTACATGAGTTGTTGGAAATAGCACTGATTAGCCTGATTATTTATGCGGTGGCTGCGATAAGCGCAGGTGCGGACATCATTTTGGTGGGGGATGCAATGGGTTCGGGAGACATGATATCAAAAAAACAATACGAGGAGTTTAGCTGTCAATATACCAAAAGACTGATTGATATGATTAGTAGAAGCGGAGTAAAAACGATCTTGCATACCTGTGGAAATACTACAGATCGATTGGATCTCATGGCCTCAACGGGCGCAAACTGTCTGAGCCTTGATGAAGCTGTTGATCTGGAAAAGGCCCGGAAAATAGTAGGTCAAAACCTTTGCCTGATGGGAAATATAAGTACCACCCTTTTGGCAATGGGAAGTCCGGAGGATATTGAAGAGTTGACCAGACAAGCCATTGACAAAGCTGGCAGGAATGGCCCTCTATTTATTAGTGGAGGGTGCTTAATCGTTAATTGTGAAGCAGAAAATATGAGGGCAATGATTAAGGCATCAAAGAATTATAATAAATAGTTGAACAGCCGAAATTTATTTGCTCTCACAAAAAATCATATGCCAATCGCAGGGCATCCGAATTAATGCAGGAGACAAATGACAATCTCGATGAATAGAGGATTAGTCACGGAGGATTATTTCATTTCCGGAATCCCGGTTATAACTTGTTTCAGCCAAGATGAAGCGATGCCAAAACCCTTGGTCATCCTTTCACACAGTTTCGGGAAGTCTAAGGAAGATCTGAAAGATGAACTGGAAATGCTGGCGGACTTGGGATACTGTGCAGTCGCAATGGATAACCGAGGACATGGAAGAAGAGATGAGCCTGACTTTTCGAGCCAAGTCTTTCATGACGGCTTGATAAATGTCTATCAGGTTCGGCGACTCATAAAGGAAACAGCCGATGATATCCCATCTATTATTGATCACTTTGAGGCAGATAAACAGGTGAATGCACAGCGAATAGGGATGCTCGGGGTATCCATGGGAGGATATGTAGCTTTCCGAGCCTTGGTCATTGAAGAGCGGATTGGAGTGGCCACGCCCATTATTGCTTCCCCTTATTGGGATGAACTACCCAGAGATGTCCCAGTGCTTCTAACTCAGAAAGTAGAAGAAAAACTGGTTGCCTATTCCCGGGAATACAGCCCTGCACGTTATCCTGAACGGTTCTTCCCTCGGCCGATCCTTACCCAGTTAGGCGGGAAAGATAACCACTACAATGTAGAGAGAGTAAAGCTGTTCAATCAAGAAATTAAAAGATATTACCGAGGATCAGACAAGCGTGTAGAGCTGATTGTCCATGAAAATGAAGGGCATACATACACTGAAACGATGCGTGCCAATGCAGTTGGCTGGTTTAAGGATTACCTCTAAAACCTTATCGTGAGGGGGCATTGCGGAACAGAAACAATGGGTTCATTACCCATTTTCAAAAGTAAGTTTAAAAAGAGGTATAAGGCCGAAACGAAAAAAGGGGGTAAGTTCAAACTGATTTCAGACGATTTAGGGGACACTGTGAGCATCCATTAAATTGTCCTACCTACGCTGCCAATTCCTTTTCAGTGCTATCAGCAATGAAAGTCGAGTAGGTTTTCAATAACATGGGCTTTCCTGTTCTTATGTAGTGTTTCAGGCTTTCCTTCATGTATTTGGGAAATGAGATACCCCTTAAGTTGCAGGTCACATAGATTGTGAGCAAAACGGCATATGCGTTTGCCCCTTCAGCAGAAACACTCCCGCCGGATACCTTGCGTTTGAGGACCCCTATTCGAGTCAGCGACCTCCTGCAAAGCCGGAGGCTTGTAATATGTGAACTGCTCAAAGCGGTTGATTTGTTGGCCACCTCAAAGGTGGCACGACCTTACTTAAACAGATTCAGTTGGTCTAATCGACGGTCCTACTCTTCTTGCGTTTTGATATATTCTCGAACCGCTTTCTCATCACGACCAACTGTCGACACGAAATATCCTCTGGCCCAGAATTGATGCCCTGTAAAATTTCTCTTCTGGCTCATGTAGTTGCGTGCAACATGAATTGCACTTTTGCCCTTGATATACCCGACAACCTGCGCTACCGAGTATTTTGGAGGGATAGAGATGAGCATATGCACATGGTCTGATGACAAGTGCCCTTCTATCAGCTCGCTTTCTCGGCTGCGCGCCAAATCCCTGAATACCTGCCCAAGATACTTTCGAAGCTGGCCAAACAACGCCTTCTTCCTATACTTGGGTATCCAAACAATATGGTATTTCCTGAATTTTGCACGGAAACAGGGCCATAAAGTAGAAAACCACCTGGGTTTCCTATTATAATGCGGTTTACGGAAGAAAACCCATTAGACAGGAGGTAACCCAGATGGTTAAAAGACAAAAACATCA